>Ga0114996_10001891_pt1 | contig 27632 bp, 21 predicted proteins | sample ArcticOcean_MG_C_4_FD_87039 | JGI IMG/M metagenome (GOLD analysis project Ga0114996, IMG submission 87039) | Marine microbial communities from western Arctic Ocean - ArcticOcean_MG_CB4_134 | ecosystem: Environmental > Aquatic > Marine > Oceanic | place: Arctic Ocean: Canada Basin | collected... | reverse complement strand
TCTATCCGTGAAATTCGTGTAATCCGTGGTTTGTTTCGTTTCTTATCCGCGTTGATCAGCGTCCATCCGCGGTTCCTTTCCGTACAACTCCATCACTCGCCAAAACGGACTTCCGCTCAGCGATCATAGCGCCACTTTCGCCAAAGACCAGACCGAATCCCTAACTCACCGGCACCACAGCAGTTACGCCAACAAAAATCCCCCCAGACACTCTGTCAATGTGAATCGGCCCATAGTCGGCGGTCCCGGACCGACACCGATTGATAGCTGAACGATTTGCATGAGGCACAACGCGCCGAGTGCGGAGCACGGCGACACGCACCGACGATTTTCGGCCGCACTGCTTTAGAATCAAGAATCGCGATTCCCCCCTCGAAACGAACTCCCTAGCTCAGCGGTGTTCTTTCCGGTCCAGTCCGCCAACACCAACCGCCCACGAGCCCCCACCCCCGATTCGCTGGTAAAAGCCCTTTACGTTATGCAAACGAAAACAATGAGCGTTGCAGAATCTTGGAACCATAGTCTTGGAACCATATCGTCGCATGGCATGACGCAAACACGTATCCCGGTAAATTCAAGCTGCCGTGAATAGGGTTACTGGCAAGATCGGGTTTCGAGATCGCCTAGTATCTAAGCTCGCCTCCCACTTGTTGCGACAGATCAAAGCGTGCTTGTTGCCGGCGTCACCCGGTTGCCGGTCATCCGGGGCTCCGGTAAGCTGCGGGATTCCCCCGCGGCCATTTTCCCAGCAGCATAGCAGCTATGAGCGACCCCTACTTTCAGCAACTCTTCGCCCAGCGCATCGGCCGCGCCAATTACGGCAAAGATACCGAGATCTACAAGTTCGAGAAGATCAAGCGAGCCAAACGCAAGGCACTCGCCGATCACCCCGAACGTCAGTTGATCGACTTTGGTATCGGCGAAAACGACGAGATGGCCGACGAGTCGGTCCGTCGTGTGATGGCCGAAGAGATCAACAAGCCTGAGAACCGTGGCTATGCTGACAACGGTGTGATCGAGTTCAAAGAGGCTGTCGCCGCGTTCATGCAGCGGGCCTATGGCGTGACGCTCGACGCCGCAACCGAGGTCAATCATTCGATCGGCTCGAAGCCCGCACTGGCGATGTTGCCGGGCGTGTTCATCAATCCGGGCGACGTGACGCTGATGACGGTGCCGGGGTATCCGGTGGCCGGCACGCACACGAAGTATTACGGTGGCGTAACGTATAACCTGCCGCTGTTGGCCGAGAGCAACTTCCTGCCTGAACTAGATTCGATTCCCGGTGACGTGCTTGCGAAGGCGAAGATATTGGTGCTTTGTTATCCCAACAGTCCGACTGGCGCATTGGCGACCGAGGACTTTTACAAACGGGTGATCGACTTCGCTCACAAACATCAACTGATCGTGGTGCAAGACGCCGCTCATTTGCTGCTGACGTTTGACCAGAAGCCGTTGAGTTTTCTCTCGGTCGATGGGGCCAAAGAGGTCGGCGTCGAGGTTCACTCGCTGAGCAAGGGCTTCGACATGATCGGTTGGCGGATTGGTTGGGTCTGTGGCAACGAGCGGATCGTGCAGGCCTTTGCCGATGTGAAGGACAATTGCGACTCGGGCCAATTCATCGCGATTCAAAAAGCGGCGGCCGCGGCATTGGCCGACGATTCGATCCCCACGCGGATTCGCGCCAAGTACGAGCGGCGGTTGCAGAAGCTGGTCACGGTGCTCAAAGATTGCGGTTTCGATTGCCAGATGCCTGGCGGGTCGTATTTTCTCTATACGCCGAGTCCCAAGGGATTGGCGGGCGGCGAGACATTCGCCGATGGCGAGGCGGCGAGCCAGTACCTGATCACCGAACATTCGATTTGCACCGTGCCGTGGGACGATGCCGGGCCGTATCTGCGGTTTTCGGTTACTTACGAAGCGGTGGACGAAGCGGCGGAAGACGCCCTGATGGCCGAGACCGCCAGCAGGCTAAAACAGATTCAACCGGTATTTTAGCCGGCGATTCGCCAACCCGCGGAGAAGAGGCGCTCTCGGGAGGCGTATAATAGACAGGGACAAGCGAGTCGGCGCGTTGTGCCGTCGGCGTCCCCAGGAACATCAGTCGAGTCGAGTTACGCCAAGGAGCATGGGTACCATGATGATGCGAAGCGCATGCGGAGTTTTATTGCTAGGGTTGATTTTGGTCATGACGGTCGGCTGCGGCGGATCGGGCGGCAAGAAGTCGGGAAGCGGCGCGTCGCTATCGAGTCAGTACAAGAAGCTGCTCAAAGAGTCAAATCCCAACACACGGGCTCGCGGGTTGGTCGCGCTGTCCAAGAAACAGGAAAAAGCGAAGGACAGCGACGGCGCTACGAAGTCACTCGGTGAAGCACTCAAATCGTGTGAGGATATCGAAAACGCCGAACAGCAAGCCGGGGCGTATACAAGCGTGGGCCTGGCCTATGGCGAACGAGGCGAGAAGGGCACCACGCGCAAAGTGATGAAAAAGGCTCGCACGGCGACCGACAAGATCGAGGACATCGACGCCAAGGCGACCTCGCTGGTTGAGATGGCCATGGTGCAAAGCAAGGTCGGACAAAAGGACTGGGCTCCGGCACATCTTAAGGACGTCGAGAAGCTGACCAAACAAATCAAGAGCCCCAATAACCGGGTTCGCCTGCTGGTCCGCGCCGCCCAAGCGTATCAACGTGTCGAAGATGTCAAGGAGTCAGACCGGGTATTCAGCGCCGCGGTAGAAACCGCTAACGGAATTGAAGCGATCGACCGCCGTAGCGAGGCGCTGTTGATGATCGCCGTCGGCCAAACCAAGCTGAAGAAGAAGAGCGCGGCGATGGCCACCTTCGACGAGGCGGTTGAGCTAGCCCGGCAGGTCGAAAAACCTGAACTCCGGGCGAATCTGTTGATCGATGTCGCCTTGAAGCTGCGCGGCGCCAGCAAGAAATCGAAGGTGAAAAAACTGCTCGACGAGGCGGAGAAGATCGCCAAAACGATCAAGGCCCCTGACCTGCAAAAGGAAGTCAACGCAAGAATCAACGACGAACGAAAACGAACGTAGACAGCGCCCTCTTGCCTTAGGCATTCGTCATTACATATTCGTCATTTGCAACGAACCACTGCGCCGGACGTGAACGGGCCGTTCCCATCACGTCCCCGCCCGTGGCCGTCTATCACCTCTTCGGCCTGACCCAGGTCTGGTCTTTCTTATAGCGGTTGGCGCGGTCGATCACCACGGCGTCTTTGCTCGTGGCGATGACTTTGTCGAGCGCTTTGTGGAACTCCTTCTTGTTCGGCTCACGCACGCCGCGATGATGTGATAGCTCGACGATGCTCAGACAGGCTCGTTGGGCGAACTTCGGGTCGTCCGTGTATTTCAACAGGAACCGCAACGACTCGACAATGCGAATCGCGTGAGCACGGCTGAGCGCCAGGTCCCGCTCCTGGTCGCGGGTGGCCATCGTCATCGCCTTCTTTAGTAGTTCTAGCTTGGCGGCATCGGTGCGCTCGTCGCGGAGCGGAGCCACGCGAATCAACGCCCGCAGCGCCGCGATGCGATGTCCCGGATGTTTGTCGGTATTGGCAAGCTCCGTCAGTCGCGCAGCGATCTTCGCGTTGGGCCAGTTGCAGAGTGCCTTGACACCCAACTCATGCACCTCGGGGCGAGAATCGGCGATCGCCTTTTCGATCGTTTTTCTTGCCGAATCACCGCCAACTCGACCGAGCGTCGAGAGCATCGTCAGTCGGTCGGCTTCCTTCAGCTTGGCCATGGCGGCCAACAACGGTTCGGCTCGCTTCTGGGCGTCGGCGATTCGGCCGCAGACAAACATCACGTTCTTTTCGGCCGTCGAACGTTCGCGGCCCCGTTCGGCTTTGAGGACCCCTTGGACCATGCCGGCGAGATGCTCCGCTGTGGCCAATTGGCCGAGGGCTTTCATCGCAGCGGCGCGGACTTTGGCATCGCTATCCACGGCGACAGATAACAGCGCGTCGATCGTATCGAGAGCGCGTCGTGCGGCAAGAAGCTGGATCATCGTGATGCGGATGCCAGGATCGGCGCCTTTCATGGCCGTGGCGATCGCCGACGAGACTTTTTCGCCGGGCAGATTCTTCAAGCTACCTCGAGCGGCTGCCTGCTGTGCCTTGGACTGGGCGCTCAACAGCTTGAGCAGCACCGGCAGATCATCGACGTTGCCGAGCGACCCCAACGCGCGGATCGCGGCGACGCTAGCCGCTTCGTTCTTGCTGGCCGCGAGTGTCTTGAGCACCTCGGACCGCGCGGCCGAATCACCCCGGCCGGCCAGCGCACTGAGCAGGCTCACCTGGGCGTCAGGCGACAGCTTCGATAGCTGCGCGGCGAACAGTTTGGTCGCCGCGGCGCCTTTGGCCCCTGTGCGTACCTGCTCGAGCCCTAGCGAACGGAGTTCTTTGTCCTTTTCGCTCAGCAAGCCGACGATCACCTCGATCAGATCGCCGCTGGCATCCTCCTCGGCGCGAATGGTCGAAGCGACGGTCAGCGACAAGGCGACACAACCGGCCGCACACAGCATCACACGGGGGCTCATCACGGGGGGCCTCCTCCTCGAAGTTCAAATATGGTGTTTAAACGTGGTGTTCGTACTTCGTGTTGAAAAAAATGGGGACCGGACTCGGCGCGCTTTCGCCCGTCGAGTCCGTCCCCTGATTGACAATAGTTACCGTTGCCTTGCGACTACTTTCCGGCACAAGCGAGCATACCTCGCGTGGCCGCCAGACGGACATGCTTCGGCTGCTCTTTGCCGGCCAGCGACTTGTAAAGCGCTAGCGCATCGGACTTCTTTCCGCCGGCTAACAACGACTCGGCGCAAGAAAGTTTGGCATCCGAGACCGCCGATTTGGCCGGGGCCGCTTTCGGGCTAGCGCTCGAAAGTGCCTTCGCGGCTTCAGGCGAACGAATCGCACCCAATGCATAAGCGGCCGAACGAGCGACCGCTGCGTCGCCGTCGCCGACGAGTTTTCCCAGGGCCGACACGCTGCCACTCTCCTGGCGAACGCCCAGCGAGGAGATCACGCCGACTTTCAGCTCGCCCTTCACCTTCGACAGCGCGGCTTCCAAGGCCTTGCCGGCTTCCGGCGCCGGAATCGATTCCAGAGCATATCGGGCCATATGCGACCGCTCTTTGTCCGTCAATTGGCTAGCAAGCGTCGGCACACAAGCGGCCGTGCCAATCACTCGCAGCTTGCGACAGGCATGATCCTTGGCCGCACGCGAGGCGTCCGACTTGAGAATCGCTTCAAACTGGGTTTCCAACTTCTTACGGGCCGCCGCGTCGCCGTGCGTATCAACGATGGCCTGATCGATGGGGTTGAGGTCTTTGCGACTCTTACCCCAATCATAGGCTTTCAAGGCTTTCAAGGCTTTTTCCGACATATCAAGTTCCCTTATTCAGGAGAAATTTTTGTTTGAGTTAAGGTTCTAAGTCATCCTCGCACGATTTAGAGCTGCCACGGCTCGCGGCGGGCGCGGTCGAGATAGCGGTTCGCTTCTTCGTCGCCGGGGAATTCCTGAGCTTTGGAGTCCCATTTCAACGAACGCTGGAGCGTATAAGCAATGATGCTCAGATGGGCCACGGTCACCGTATTGACCGCGTACTCGATATCGCGGAAAGGCCTCTCGCGGGTCTTTACGCTGTCGATAAAATCCCCGTAGATTCCGCCACGACCTTTGTAGGACGGAACGGGCTTCGCTTTGCGCTTTTGGCCCGGCGTGCCGGTAACCTTCAGATTACCGAATTTTGGCCTGTTGTGCGTCAGCGTTCGCCCATTGGGGTACTTATGCGTCAGCCATTTCTTGCCCTTGTCATCATGATAGACGACCTCTTCCGGCTGCAAGTCACGGACGTCAATTGCAAAGGTCGCACCGCCAAAGTGATGCGCGCCCCAGTCGGTCATGCCGCCGCCTGAGTAATCGATGTACGACCGCCAGCTATTGCCGCTGGTCGAGAAACTGCCCGAGCAACGCTTGGCGTTGTACGGCGCCCACGGTGCGGGACCGAGCCAGAGTTCCCAGTCGATGTTGTCATCGACCGATTGTGCGGGAAGGTCGCAATCTTTCGAGAGCGGTCCGACGTTGACGTTGATCGATTTGATTTCGCCGAGCTCACCGCTCCAACAAGGGTTCACCGTGCGACGATAATCGCCCAACACGCGTTGGCTACCACCGGAAACCATGCGCGAATAGCGACGAGCCGCCTCGATCATCAGTGGGCCTTCGCGAAGCGTGCGCGTTTCGGGCTTTTGGCAATAGACATCTTTGCCGCTACGACAGGCCTCGATCACCATGATCGCGTGCCAGTGATCCGGCGTGGCGATATGTACCGCGTCGATGTCGGTGCGAGCCAGCAACTCGCGAAAGTCGTTGTACGCTTCACAGTCTTTGTTCTTGTTACGACCGTCGACTTTACCCTTGGAGCCATTGCGAACGTTCTTGCGAACGTCACTCACGGCGACATATTGGACATCTTTGCGGCCAAGAAAAGCGCCTTGATCGCCGCGTCCCATGTTACCGATACCGATGCCGCCCATCACGATCCGGTCACTTGCCGGAGCTTTGTCGGCGTTGCCGAGGGCGTTGGACGTAATGACATAGGGAGCAGCGAACACTGCACTGCCCGTCTTCAGAAAATCACGACGTGTAGGTTTGGGATAGCTTCCCATAGTGATAACCTTTCCGAGAAAACGTGAGCGGGAACAAATTGGATCATTGACATTCGGCGAACAGTCGCCTGCCGCGAGGCCTGACATTCCCAGTATGATTCGAGTCACAACCCGCGTCACGGCTGGTCGGCGTCAGGATGCCGCGCCTTCTTATTAACGTACCGCGGGTCGCTTGTCCAGCTACTGAGCGAGGGGCGAGAAGCGGTGCCCAAAGGGTCCTGCGGGAAACTACTCGTCTCCTCACACCAAATCACGCCCGCGATGGGAGCTTGAATTGATAAAATAGCGGGGATCGGACAGAAACGGCGACGTGCACGGTCCCGGTTTTGGACACACGCCCCTGAGTTTCGAGGGCCCACCCAGCACAGTCTGCGGCCTCCCTCTTGCTACCGCTTGTGGCGCGGCGTATGGTTTTAGGTTCCCCCTGGGGTGTTGTCTCGGGCACGCAAGCGGCCGGCGAGCCCAAGAGAGACGATCTCCGACCCACTGCCGCGCCGTCCGACATGCAATGGGAGACTTCGCGATGCGCATCGATATTCTCTTGGCAAGTGTGGCATTGGTCCTAGCGTGCAGCGCTGCTGCTGAGGCCCAGCGCAATTACAACCCGATCGACTTGAAGGGTCGCGCGACGAGTGTGGTGGAAAAGCACTTTCACCGCGCCTACTACTGGCACAGGGACATTTCGTTTCTGATCGAGGATGAGAAGACCAAGAAGACGTGGCGGATCGTCTCCCGCGACTGCATGCCGAACGAGAACCGCTGGATGTTCGGCCCGACCTATACCGGCCTGAAGGTTGATTGGAAGAGCAAGCCCCGCGTGCGTGTGGTGGGCGTCGACGCCGTGGACCGACCGGACGCTGCAGGTAAACAGGCCTTCGATCGGCCGGAAGCCAGGTTCTACGACCTCAAGCTCGACGAGGAGAACTGCGGCACCGCCATGATCATCTGGGTTGAGGTCAAGCCCGACGTGTGGAAGGAATACTACGTCAACAATTGGATCCACCGCTGGGGGCCGAAGGCCGACAAGTTTATTCACAGCTTCTACGCCGACAAGGGCAAGCCGTATGAGGTCTTCGGCTGGTGGGGAGGCAAGGCCTGTCCGTTTGTCAAAGGCTCTCATAAGCTTTTCGCGAAGTACCCAAAGGGGCAATTATTTCACGGCTGGGTGAAGTCAGCCCCCGGCACGGAATTCGGCTACGTGCTGACCGTCGAGCACTTGATGGGCAAAGATCGCGAGACCCGCGCAAGCCACGTGTTCCATGGCGATCCGAAAACCTTGCCATCGATTCATCGCTACAAGCCCAAGGGCAAAGGCAAACCCAAGGGCAAATGAACCGTTGTTGAAACGTTACTCCGCGACTGGACCGTGTTGGCGACCGTCGTGCATTTGCTTTCCTATAAGAGGACCGATCAATGCGACATGGCATCTTGCTGCTAGCGTTTCTTATTTCGGTGTCGATGTCCGCTTCGAGTCAGGCCGCGTCGCGGGACATGAAGGCGGTCGAACTGGTGGGGCGTGCGACCGATTTTTTCTATACGCACAACTGGCGGATCTATCACTGGCGTGAGGACCTGACCTTCAAGCTCAAAGATGAAAAAAGCGGCAAGACTTGGCGAGTGATCTCGCGCGAGGCGACCCCGCACAACTCCTGGCTGCTGGGTCCGACCTATACGGGGCTCAAGGTCGATTGGAAGAGCAACCCCCGGGTCAAGATCATTGGCGTCGAGGGAATCGATCGCACGCCGGCCACTTTCTACGATCGCAAATTCAGCGAGCCGCTGGTCGCGACCGCCTTTATTGTGCTGGTCGAGACGGCGCCGGACAAGTGGCAAGAGTTTTACGTTAACAACTGGTTTCACCGCTGGGGCCCCCGGGCCGACGCGGCGATCCATGCGGCCTACGCCGACAAGAAGCCGCCCTACGATATGTACGGCTGGATCGTCGGCAAGCGAGCCCCTTATAGCAAGGCGTCCGCTGCCATCGTGGCAAAGTATCCGGAAGCCAAGGTGTTTCGCGGCTTTGTCCACGCGACAAGGCATAACGCTTTCGGCTACGAAATAGAAATCACCCATCTCATCGGCAAAGACCCGAAGACGAGAGTGGCGAAAATTCTCTATGGCGACCCAAAGCTAGTGCCGCTGATGGATACGCGGGCGCCGAAGAAGAAATGAGCCGCGCCGGCATGTCGTGTATTTTCGGCCGAATTCGCGTCGTGAAATGCGCTCTAGCCGCGCAGCTCGGCACCCAGTTCGTCGCGACATGCCGCGACCATTGCGTCGCGCACCTGGTCGACCTGTTGATTGGTGAGCGTCCCGTCCGCCCAGCGGAAGACCGCCGAGAGCAGCACGCTCTTCTTGCCCGCCGCCACCAACTGATCATCGCGATAGGTGTCGCGATAGTCGAGCCGCTCTAGATGGTTGCCGCCATGGGCCGTGACCACCGCTTCGATATCGGCCCAGCGGACCGACTGGTCAACCTCGAGATTGATGTCCCGGTCGACCGCCGGATAAGGTGACTGCGGTGCATATTGCGGGACCAGAACAGCGGCTGACAGTAGCGTCGAGAGTTTCACCTCGGCGACGGTGGTTGGCCGGCGTAGCTCGAACCGTTTCAGTCCGGCGTCGCTCACCTGACCAACATAGCCGAGCGTTTCGCCGCCCAATCGTAGCTCGCAGCAGCACCCCGGCGTGAGCATCGTTTCTGAGATATCGTGAACCTCGATCACCACTTTGCAGTGCAACCGCAAGAGCAGCGACTCGATCGCGCCTTTGACCGTGAGGAAATCCTCGCCCGAGGTGAGGCCGAGCATGAGGTGTTCTTCGGGCAGACCTTCGACCTGAGGCAGATAGACTTTGGCGATCTCGAAAAGTTCGATCACCTCATTGGCAAGCGTTTCGTTGATTCGCCGGGCACCGAGCAGACTCGGAACCAGACTCCGCCGCAGATAATTCGCGCCACGCAACACCGGGGTAGAACATCGCAGCGGTGGGGCGTCGGACCAGGGGCTGTAGGCCGCCGACCAATCTTCGGAAACCGCGCTAATGGTCATCGCTTCGTCATAGCCGAGCGCGGTTAGCACCTGACGAACTTTTTCTAAGCCACGATCATGATCGGTTCGGGCCGAACGCGCCATCGGCACGCTGACATCTTCCGGGATCTTGTCGTAGCCGTGAATCCGAGCGACTTCTTCGATCAGGTCGATCTCGCGGGTCAGATCGCTGCGCCAAGTGGGAGGCAATACCTCGACTTGCTCGTCGTCCGCCGACTGTTCGACGTTGCCCAGCGAGGTGAGGATGCTCCGCACTTCTTCGGCGGCGACAGGAATGCCAAGAATCCGCTCGACCTGCGGAAACCGCAATGCAACGCTCTCGCGCACGTCGGCAACCGCTCCGGTGTCGATCACACCAGCCGCTAGCTCGCCGCCCGCTAATTCAAGAATCAATTCGCAGCAGCGACGGCTGGCCCAATCAACGCCCTCGGGATCGAGCGCCCGCTCGAACCGGTAGGACGACGGGCTATGTAGATTCAGTCGGCGGGCGGTGGTACGAATCGACATCGAATCGAACGCGGCTGACTCGATCAACAGATCGGTGGTTTTGCTGGAAACCTCCGTATCGGCCCCACCCATCACGCCCCCCAGAGCCACCGGTCGGTCCGCATCAGCGATGACGCACATCCCCGCGGTCAACTCGTAGGTCTTGTGGTTGATCGCTTCGAATTTTTCGCCCTCGCGAGCCTCACGCACAACGATCTGCGACCCTTTTAGCCGGGCCAGATCAAACGCATGTAGCGGCTGGCCACATTCGAACAGCACGTAGTTGGTGATATCGACCACGTTGTTTACAGGCCCGATGCCGAGCGTCGCCAGACGATCGACCAGCCACGCCGGACTGGGGCCGATCTTCACTCCACGAATCACCCGGGCGGTGTATCGGGGACAAATCGCCTTGGCCTCGAGCGTGACCTTGGTCAGTTCCGTAACTGGCGTGTTGCTTTCGCTTGGCGAGGCTGCGGGGAACGTAAGCTCTTGGCCCCACAACACGGCGATCTCGCGCGCTACGCCCAGGTGTCCCAGGCAGTCGGGCCGATTGCTGGTGACTTCCAGATCGATCGCGAAGTCGTGGCCGATCGTTTCGGTCCCCTCGTGATTCAGTCCGGCCATCATCAACCGATGCTCGAGCTGCTCCAGAGGCATGTCGAGCGCCGTGTACTGCTTGAGCCAGTTGCGAGAAACGATCATGGCAGATCAGAACTGTTTGAGGAAACGTACGTCGTTCTTGTAAAACTCGCGAATGTCGACCACGTTGTGCCGTCGGGCGCGGATCCGTTCGACCCCCAAGCCGAAAGCGAAACCGCTGACCTCGTCTGGGTCGTAGCCGACTGCCGAAAGCACATTGGGATCGACCATGCCGGCACCGCCCATCTCGATCCACTTGTCACCCCAACTCATGTCGACTTCGACACTTGGCTCGGTGAACGGAAAGAACGACGGACGAAAACGAATATGCACGTCGCTGCCTCCAAAATAGCTGCCAGCGAACAGTCGCAGCACACTCTTCAGATCGGCCATCGTCACGTCGCGATCGATCAATAGCCCTTCGATCTGATGAAACATCGGATAGTGCGTCGCGTCGGCCGTATCGGGACGATAGACCCGACCGAGCGAGATGATCCGCACGGGCGGTGGTGTGTTCTCCATCACACGGATCTGTACGGTGCTGGTTTGACTTCGCAGCAGCAGTGGACCGCCAGTCGATTTTGCGGTTTTTTCGGCGGTTTTATCCGCTGTTGCGAGATAGAAATTCTCCAGCGGATCACGCGCCGGATGCGAGGCGGGGATATTCAGCGCCTCGAAATTGTGCCAGTCGTCTTCGATCTCCGGGCCTTCGGACACCGAGAAACCGAGCCGGCCCATGATATCTTTGAGTTCCTCGATCGTCTGGGTGATCGGGTGCAGATGTCCCAGTCGCGGCTGCAGGCCCGGCAGCGTCGGATCGAAATCCGTTGACGCATCGGTATCGGTGATACTGGACGCTCGATCCTTGGCCGATTGAAACGCCGCCTCGATCTCGGACTTGACCTCGTTGAGTCGCTTTCCCGCGGCAGGTTTATCGGCCTTATCGACTCCGCCCATGCCCTTCTGCACGGCTTTCAGACGGCCGCTCTTGGCCCCCAGGTACTCGACCCTTGCTGCCTCGAGCGCATCATCATCGGCAGCGCCGGCAAAGGCGTCCTGGGCCGAGGCGACGAGCTCGTCAAGCTGAGCGACAAATTCAGAGAGTGCCATGGCGGCAAACTTCGCAAGGCGGGCCGACAAACAACCGATTCGACGCACACCAGCGCGGCGCACCGTCCATTCGATCGTGTGAGCGAACCCCAGGGGAAGGTGCGTCTAGGCGGCGAGCGCCTCTTTGACCTGGGCGAACACGGCGTCAAACGCGCCCGGATCGTTGACCGCCATTTCGGCAAGCGTCTTGCGATCCAACTCCAACCCGGATTTGGTCAGCCCGTGGATGAATTCGCTGTAGCGCATGCCGCGTTCGCGACAGGCGGCGTTGATGCGGATGATCCACAGCTTGCGGAACTCGCGTTTGCGAACGCGACGGTCGCGATACGCATAAACGCCGGCTCGCACCAGCGTCTCTTTGGCGGTACGGATCAGATTGCCCCGTCCACCGCGATAGCCTTTGGTTTTTCGGAATAGTCGCCGCTTGGCCTTATTTCGGGCCGCACCCTTGATCGTTCTCATCGCAAGATTCCCCTTATCCCGTTACGTCACATCCACCAAGGCCCCTTATTGCCGCGCGAGCGACACAAGGCGTTGATTACCCGTGGATGGCCAGATAGAAATTCTTAGTAGCTATTCTTGTTAAGCGCTTCGGTCAGCTTGACCGCTTCCGTGCCATCGACCGCGGACGTGCCGCGGAGGTTCCGCTTGCGCTTTTGGCTCATTCGGCCGGCCAGATGGCTGGTACCGCTCTTACGGTGCATCACCTTACCGCTGGCGGTCAGCCGGAAACGCTTCTTCGTACCTTTGTGTGTTTTCTGCTTGGGCATGGTCTTCTCACCCGCGTTTGATTGTCGAGGTTCCTGTGCAAATTAGAGTCCCGGATTATAGGGGCAAAATCGCAAAGGCGAAAGGGGGATCAAACAGCATTTTTCGCGGAAAAGGCCGAGCGTATCACCGAGAGACGCGCTGTTCGTGATACACGCTATGACCGCCCTTCGTGCTCCAATACCCCTAAGACGAGCCGGCGGAGTCTTGGTTCGGCTTCGGCCGCCACGGCGAGAATGTTGTCCAGATTGGCCGGCTTTAACTCGTCGGGCAGACACATATCGGTCACCACCGACAGACCCAGCGATCGCATTCCCGCATGGACCGCCGTGATCACCTCGGGCACGGTCGACATCCCGACCACATCGGCACCGATGGTTCGCAGGAATCGGTACTCGGCTCGCGTTTCCAGATTCGGCCCGGTCACGGCGACATAGACGCCACGGTGGGCGGTGATTTTCTCGCGCCGCGCGACGTCGAGCGCCACTTCAATCAACGGTCGGTCGTACGGCCAGCACATATCGGGAAACCGAGGCCCAAGCTGCTCGTCGTTCACCCCGATCAGCGGGTTGCCGTTCATCAAGTTAATGTGATCGTCGATCACCATGATATCGCCACAACGATAATCGGGATTCATGCCGCCGCAGGCGTTCGACACGATCAGCAGATCAGCCCCCAGGGCGTTCATCACTCGCACGGGAAACGTGATCTGGCGGTGCGAGTAACCCTCGTAAGCGTGAAATCGCCCTTCCATCGCGATCACGGGCAACCCCTGTAACGTGCCACAGACAAGTTGGCCGGCGTGACTGATGGCGGTCGACCGAGGGAAATGAGGGATCTCCTCATATTCAATCGTCGCCGCCGCATCGATCTGTTGGGCGAATCCGCCTAGTCCGGTACCCAGGATCAACCCGACGCGCGGCGGGGTGCTCCATTGGCGACGAATGACCTCGGCGGCCTCTTCAATCTGTGTGGCGAGTTGCTGCATGGGAGGCGACTAATCGTCGAAGTCCTCATCATCGTCGCCGGATTTGCCGCCGTCGCCACCAGAACCGTCTCCGGCTTCATCTTCGAAGTCCTCGTCGAAGTCGTCGTCGAAGTCATCGTCGAATTCGTCCTCGTTGAACTCGTCCGACTCGTCGTCCACGTCGACGTCATCGTCGTCAACCGGGGCGGTCGAAGTTTGATCGTCCGCTGGCTGTTGGCCAGAGGTGGGGGAAATTGGAACGGTTTCCTGCGGTACGTCGCTCATTAGTTTGACTGCCATCGTGCTCTTCATCCTCGTGCGGTTGTGCCTGACTGATCTCTGAAACCATGTCCGATATTATGCTCTCTGCCGTCGGATCTGTCATCGACGAAAAGAAGCCCCTGCCTTTAATAATCAGAGTCCGGCAGGTTTGTCAAGCAACCGTGCGAGATGATCGGGGCTCAAATTCGGGCAAATTGAGCCCTTCGACTCGATTCGAGTCCATCGCTACCGCTTCGGCTGGAGATTGACAGGCACATTTCGACCTACTGACCGCTGCGCGGCAAATGAACATAGGGCGACCAACGCAGGCCCGGCGAAAACCCGTTTCGGTGTGAATTTACGTGATCATTAGCAATGCAGGCTTCAATAATTTACGGTTCGTCCTTGCCAAGAACTCGGCGCAACGGCTGCTCGGCCTCGTGAGCGAAACAACGGCCCAAGCGTCTCACGGACCTTGCCGTACAGTACCTTGCGTCGACACTTCGGGAAGAAAACAACGTGATACTTGCACTCCCATTTCGTCTGATTTAGACTGCTGTAACCTGCCATAGGAGGTCTCTTTCTCTCTGAGCTTCGAGCGGTTCACGAGATGGAGACCTCTTTTTCTCTACAGAACTATCAAACTCTGCGAGTCCCCCGGCAAAGCAGGGGTTTTCTAAGAATAATAAGCGGATGACCAACCTCTGGAATTTTAGCACCGCCGGCAAACTCGTCTTTGGGTGTGGTGCCGTTCAGCAACTCGGTTCGCTCTGTCGGCAGATCGGTGCCGGCCGCGTGTTGATCGTCACTGATCCGGTGCTGGTTGAGGTCGGTGTGGCCGAGACGGTGTGCGAGCCGCTTATAGAGGCCGGTATCGAATTCGAATTATTCGATGGCGGAGAGCCCGAACCGTCGATCACGGCCATTGATCGAGCGGTCGAAGTGGCTCGTGGCTATCAGCCCGATGCGATCATCGGACTTGGCGGCGGTAGCAATCTCGATTTGGCGAAAATGACGGCCGTCGTCGCGAAACATGGCGGAGGGCCGGCCGATTATTTTGGCTTCGACAAAGTGCCCGGACCGGTGATTCCGCTGATCGGGGTACCGACCACGGCGGGAACCGGCAGCGAGGTGTCTAGCTCGAGCGTGTTGACTGATACCGAAAATGCGGTGAAGATCAGCGCCCTGAGTCGGCATCTCCGTCCGGTGATCGCGGTGGTGGATCCCCGGATGACGCTTAGTTGTCCCAAACAGGTCACGGCCGACAGCGGCATCGACGCGCTGACCCACGCGGTCGAGGCTTATACGGCCGTCGACGGCGAAGCGATGCAACTGGGGCCTGGCGAGGCGAACCCGTATTCCGGTCGAACCCCCATGACCGACGCGCTCTGCGAAGAGGCGATCAGGTTGGTCGGCCAGCATCTGGTCACGGCGGTCGAGCGGGGCGATGATCTGCCGGCTCGAGAGGGAATGGCACTGGCCGCCACGTTGGCCGGCATGGCCTTTTCCAATGCCGGCGTGGCGGTCGTGCATGCGCTCGAGTATCCGATCGGCGGTGCGGTCCACTGTTCGCACGGATTGGGCAACGGCCTGCTGCTGCCGTACGTGATGCGGTACAACCTGCCGGTGCGCGAGGCGGCCTTGGCCCGCGTGGCGGAGTTGCTGGGCGAATCGGTCGCTGGCCTGAGCACTCGCAAGGCAGCCGAAGTGGCGATCACTGCGGTCGAGCGGCTTAAGCAGCAGATCGGCATCCCGGAGCGACTGCGCGAGATCGGTGCCCGGGAGGATCAGCTAGCGACCTTCGCCGACAAGGCGTTCGCGATCAAGCGATTGATGCAGACCAATCCCCGCATACCAACCCGAGACGAGCTGCTGGGCGTGCTTCGCGAGGCGTATTGATCGCGGTTCACGGTTGTATCGCTCTCGTGAGGGAGCCCGATCGCAAGGTGCTCGCCTGCTCAGGCTTTGGGTTATGATAGTGTCGCTTCGCGCGAACTTTTTCGCATCTGGCGGTTCTTTATCATTCGTCCATCGATCCCTCGTCACGAGCCACCGAGGTAGCGCTGCCTTCCTTCATGTCCGAAACTCCCTCATCCTCGACAACCGCCAAGCAAGGCACCTGGTGGGCTCGCACATGCGGTGGTCGCGAGGTGTTGGTGCTTGCGCTGCCGCTGATGATCTCGACGGCCTCTTGGGCGGTGATGCATTTTGTTGATCGGATGTATCTGCTGTGGTACTCGTCCGATGCGATGGCGGCGGCGCTACCCGCCGGGATGCTGCACTTCACGATCCTCTGTTTTCCGTTGGGGATCGCGACCTATGTGAACACGTTTGTTGCCCAATACAACGGCGCCGGTCACCATGATCGGATCGGGCTAGCTGTGTGGCAGGGCGTGCGCGTGGGGCTGCTGGCGATGCCGCTGTTTCTGGTGGCCATTCCCTTTGCGCCGTGGTTGTTTAGTCTGGTGGGTCACGAGAGCAAGGTCATGGAACTCGAAGTAGTCTACTTCCAGGTGCTCTCGGTCGGGGCAGGCGGTGCGGTGATGTCGGCCGCCATGTCGGCGTTCTTCACCGGACGCGGACAGACGCGGGTGGTGATGGCGGTCGATTGCAGCGCGACGCTGATGAACGGCGTGCTCGATTATCTGTGGATCTTCGGCCATCTCGGCTTTTCCGAGATGGGGATCGAAGGTGCCGCGTGGGCAACCGTCGTGAGCCAATGGTTCAAGGCGATCGTCTATTGGCGATTGATGATGCGTGCGCCCTATCGCCAGCGTTATGGGATGGTGACCGGTCGACGATACGACGCGGCACTGTTTCGCCGTCTGTTGCGATTTGGTGGTCCGAACGGCCTGCAAATGCTTGTCGAAGTCTCGGCGTTCACCCTGTTTGTGTTTCTGGTCGGTGGAATCAGTCGCGACGCGATGATTACGACCACCATCGCGCTCAATGTCAGCAGCGCGACCTTCGTTCCGCTGTTGGGGCTCGGGGTCGCCGTGTCAACGATCGTCGGGCGGCAACTCGGCAGGAATCGCAGCGATCTGGCAGCCCGGGCGACTTGGACCGCAATGACCCTGGCAACCGCCTACACTGGCGTGACCGCTGCGTTTTACTTGCTCGTGCCGGATCTGTTCTTGATCGGCTTCGCTCACGCGAACAATTTTGAGCAGTTGCACGCAACCGCGGTGGTGCTGTTGCGGTTTGTGGCGGCCTATTGTCTGCTCGACGCGATGAACATCGTCTTTCACAGTGCGATCAAGGGTGCCGGCGACACTCGATTCATTCTCCTCACGACGATCTTCAGTTCGACCCTGTTGGTGTCGGCGGTTTGGACCGGCCTATGGTTGATGGGCTGGGGCCTGTACTGGTGCTGGATCGTGATCACCGTATGGATCTTCTTGCTTGGAACGATCTATTGTGCCCGTTTCCTCCACGGCGGCTGGCGGAATATGCGAGTCATTGAATCCGAATTGATCGAATCAGCGACCTGCGAGCCGCTTTCGGACGCAATCGCGACCGATTCGGTCACTGTGTGATTGGGGTGATTTTGCTCAGGCCCGCCCTACAGACTTCGCAGATATTCGACCAGATCGCCAGTGTCCTTTTGCGATAGCCTCTTGTCGATCTGGTGTCGTACTTTGGAGAACACCTCTTCGAGCGTCGCCGCGCGGCCGTCGTGAAACAACGGCCCACGCTGACTCACTCCCAATAGCGATGGCGGGTTGAATCGCTTCGCGCCTGCCTCGTCGTGCAGACCGACGTCGTACGCCTCGGTCGTGGTAAAACGCGGCGATTTGTGACATTCCCCACAGTCTTGAGACTTGAACACCGCGAGGCCACGTTGGCGCGCCACCTGATCGACCGTTCCGCGAGCGACTGTCAACGACGGGGCCGGTGGCAGCGTCCTAAGATACGCGGCGATTGCCCGGACGTTGTCGTCCGAGGCACTGCTTTTCTTCTTGGCCTGCATTGTCGAGAGAATCGACGCGCGGATTGACTCGTGTAACTTCGGCCGACCACCGGTCCAGGTCCATGGGCCGGTCTGTCCGACGCCGCGGAGAGTGGGGATCTGCTTGGGCGTGCCTTCGGTGGCATCACTGAAATTGTCGTTCGTCAGGCCGTTGGTGTGGCCGTCGGAGTGACAGCTGTTGCAGCTATACCATCCGTCCAGCGACAACTTCGCATCGTAAAACAACTGCTCGCCTTTGTCGGCCGGCATCAACTTGGCGCGAGGCCCAAGCGAGATCGTTTTACTCACTTGGGCGTCGTCTAGATCGATCACGCTGACGGTGTCGTCCGATGTGTTGACGACGTAAGCGAGTGATTCGTCGGCTGAAACGATCAACGCGGTCGGTCGGCGACCGACTTTGATTCGGCGAAAGCTCTGACGAGGCGTTCCGCGCAGCGCGACTTCGTGAACGCCGCCCAGTGCGACCAGCGTCTTGCCGCCCGGCGTGACATGGATCACGCCGGGGTCACCCGCCGCATTGCCGGGCTCTCCCAGCGGGTAGAGTCCCCAATGGGCGATGTCGATCTCCCGCGAAGAGTCGGTCCGTTGCTCTTGGCGCGGCGTGAGCAGATCATCAAGGTTGATCGCCTTGACGACGTTACCCATCACCGTGCCCCAGAAGACACGCTGGCGGACCGTGGGAACAAAGCTGGTGAGCATCTGGTGTGTGACGAGTAGCTGTTTCCCATCGGGGCTGGTGGCCATGCCACGTAGGTTATGTCCGTCGAGTCGCCTTAGCGAAATCACCTTTCGCGTCACCGTATCGATCACCGCCAGACGACCGCCGTGCGAATCGGCGACCACCAGCCGCGTACCGGTCGTGTTAAGCCACTGCAACCGCGGTGCGAAGGGCAAATTGATCGGCGAAAAACCTCGCAGGCCCTGGTTCGGTTGCGATGTGTCAAACAACGTTACCTGCCGGGCCCATAGCGACGCGACCGCGCAGAACTTGCCATCCCGGGCAACACAGATACTCACCGGTCCCGTTGGCACAGGGTCGTGGTGCTGAACTTTCAGCACCTGCCCGTCGCGATGAACCAGTGACAGCCTGTTCGCCTCGTCATCGGTAACCAGCAACCACTCGCCGCCGGGCAGCACAGCCAAGTCGGTCAGCCGTTTAGCGACCGCCGTCTCGCTCACCACCCGACCGGCCTTGGCGTCGATCATCGAGATCGTACCGCGATGACCGTTGGCAACCAGCAACATGCGTTCGACTTGTGCCAACGCAACCGGACCGCGGCGAGAGGGTTGTTTGTGCAGAGGCTCTTTCCCGACAGCCCATGATGGGCCGAGGCTCAGCAACAGCAAGCAGGCAAAACGGGCGAATCTCATGGTTCGGTTTCTGACTCAGCGGCGGAAGCAGCAAACATTCCGGCAGAGGTTTAGCGTGGACGCCGAGGCCAGGCGAACCCGATGGCGGCGCAGCAACCAACCCAGATTCTAGTTCTACGAGAGAGTGGCGTAAACACGCCTGAAGAAGCGACTACCGCTGAGCCAATGCTTGGCGAGCCGATTTCAGCCCTGCCTCGAGCGTGGCATCTTCGGTTTGCGTCAGTTGAAAGCGAATCTCGCTCACTCCGGCCGGCTTGGCCACTTTGCGGACCACCACATGTGGCGTTACGCCGATGTTGCTGAACGGATGACCGGCCGGCGAAAAGAACTTGGCCGTGGTAAGCCGCATGCCCGCGCCGCCGCTGCTGAGCGGGAAGATTCCCTGTACGCTGCCCTTGCCATAACTTCGCTGGCCAACGATCGTTCCGCGACGATGATCGCGAATTGCTCCGGCAAAAATCTCGCTGGCGCTGGCGCTGTCACCATCGATCAGCACGACCAGCGGCACACGCCACGTCCCACCCTGATGGGCCGAATAGTCCAGGTCCTCGCGAGCGCTGCGTCCACGTGTCGAAACGATGCCGCCACGCTGAACGAACTTGTCGACGGCGTCCACGGCGGCAGTCAACAGACCACCCGGGTTGCCTCGCAAGTCGATCACTAGGCTTCGCATCCCGGCACGGTGCAACTTCCACAGCGCGGCGTCCATGTCTCGACTGGTCGTCTTCTGGAACGAGGTTAGACGGAAATAGCCGACCCCGTATCGAGTATCAGCGATCTTCACTTCGTCGACGCTCGGCACTTCGACGTGGCGACGACGTATCGAAACGGTTCGCTGTCGGTCCTGCGGGTCGCGAATCGTGAGCTGGACAACGGTCCCCGCCTGACCCTGCAACATGTCGGCCGCTTTGTCGGTCGTCAGCGATGCGGTGGTTTGGCCGTTCACGGCAACGATACGGTCGTGTTTCTTCAGGCCATCCTGAGCGGCCGGGCTACCGGTGATGACGTTCACGATCAACAGCGCGCCGTCGTCAGCCTTCAGTTCGATCCCGAGGCCAACGAAATTGCCTTCGATCTGCGAATAGACTTCGCCCAACTGATCGCCGGTCAAGAATGCCGAATAGGCGTCCAACGAGCCGACTGCCGCACAGGCATATTCCAGAATCACGGCCGAAGACGATAAACCAAGCTGGGACTGGGCCCGTCGTGCCATGCTTAGCGCGGCGCTGCGCGCTTCGATGCGAGTTCGGGCGACCGACGAAGTGCTTGCCGTTTGCACTTCACGACGAAATTGGTCGACTCGCTTCTGCGGTACGTCACGCAGGTGACGGTTCAAGAACGTGCGACGCGACAGCGCCACGTCGAGATCGCGAGCGCCACGACGAACCAGCTTGGACCATGACGGCGTCGCGACATGATAGATGTCGACCTTCTGCAACACTTCGCTATAGAGGTCCAGCGCCTGATGCTCACGTAGCGTAATCAACAGCTTACGAAAGCTCGCGTCGTCGTAACGCCGACCGACGTCATATTGGATCCGCGCCAGGTCAAGCTGCTGTTCCAGCCGCTTACTCTTAGGAAAATCGCGGTGGGCGTCTTCGTAGTACGTCAGCGCTTCGCCCCAGCGGCGTTCGGTCTGCAACTTCTGGCCGTGTCGCAAACGCTGCGCGACCTCGCTATCTTCGGTCGGAGCAACAACTGCCGGACCGGCAACGACTTGGGCGTTGGCCCTCTGGCCGCCGACGGTTTGCACGGTGAACCAAACAGCCAACAGGGCCGCTGTCAACGATCGATATCGCGATGATGTGAATATTCGCTGATGCATAACGATTCGGCTCTTTCCGTCTTTGTGTGCGTTGGGAAGTCGATTTTCAGCCGCCCACTCACCGGGACGCGCGTATCAACAAGGCAAACCTTGCCCTGTGATGCGTCTGGCGCGGTTAGGCGACTTTTTTCTGCCCTGCCCTGGACCTGCCGAACAGTTGATGCGGAGGGCCAGAATCAATATAGATCACGAATCGGGGGTCGTCAAAAAACTGGCAACATTTTTTGGCCGCATCGTCCGTGCGACCCGCAAGACCCAAGGGGGGGCGGTCACATCGCAGCGGCAGGTCGTGTCGTGACCCCATCAAGCGTTGTTCCGATCGCGCCCGTCGCGGCGCTTGACTGGAATGTTCGCGTGGTGCGACAGCGACCGTACAATGGGCCGTCTCGATACGACCGGCAAAGTCTCGCAAGCCCCGGTTTTTTCCGTGAACAACGGTTGCTGGCGTCCGGCGCGGGGTGTACATTGCGCAGGCGGTCACCGGCCGTGAACCGAGGCCGTTTCCGCTGCGTAGTAACCTTTGCCGAGTCGTTGGCGCGGTGCCCCACTGGCTGCCTTGCCGGGAGCTTGCCAAAATGCAATTATCTGTGCTGTCGCAGGAAGAAGACGATGTGAGCGTCGTTCGTCTGGCTGAACGCCTTACGCCCGAGAACCACCCTGCCGATACCGACGAATTGGTCGCGCTACTCGGTGCCGACGTATATTCGCGGCAGGTGCTGCTCGATTTGGCGGAGTGTAAATTCATTGATTCGAGTGGCATCAGTTGGTTGCTGGTGCGTCACAAACGTTTTCGTGAATCAGGCGGAAGAATGGTGCTGTTCAGCATCCCGCCGATGATTGATCAGGTGATAAGAGTTCTACGTCTGCAGATCGTGTTTTGTTTGGCTACGGACGAAAAATCCGCCCGGGCGATGCTGGCAGAGCCTGAGAAATAGGTTCGCGCAGAAGTGACAGCGACGATGTCGCGTCAGGGCATGGAGCAACCGAGAGGGTTGTCAGAAAAGAGCGTGAGTCGCTCAGGCAGGTTTCTTTAGCAGCGTCTTCTGCTGCGGATTTTTCTTCGTCTGTTTCCTCGTTTGTTTCTTCGGTGGTGCAAACCGGATCGTCTTGATCAACTGCACGATGTTGCCATCTTCGTCGAGAGATCTACTACAGTGCGTGAGCGCGTCGATCACGTGCTCGTAATGCAATGCGTAATCACATTCGAGATGTACCTCGCCGGTCTCACGAGGTGAGGTCGGACTGGTATCGGCACCGACATACTTGACCACAAATTCGCGTAGCCGCTGGAAATCGGTTCCGAACGACGTCTGACCATTTACCCGGATCTCGGTCAGTTTGCCCTCGTCGTTGGCCGACAGGCGAACGTGAATCGGGGGCCACTCGCTCGCTTCACGCCCAATGCCACTGATCGGCAGATCGATATAGAAGTCGCCCTCCGGGGCGGTGATCTTGAAGGTCATGATGAAGAAGATCAGAAGCTGAAAGACGATGTCGATCATCGGCGTCATCAGCAACTGACTCTTTTTTTCATCGTCGCGACGTCGAGGTATCATGCGCTAGATCCCCATGGCAGAATCACAACCTGTGGCTGGACGTGTCGAAAATGTTAACCGTCATAACCACTTCGCGCCGGCCAGCCATATTTATTCCGAAGATCGCCAGGAGAAGAACCGGCCGCCCCCAACACCAATTCAGTCCGGCACGAATTCGCGTGAGCGCCGCCCTCCAGCCGTAATTGACCGCTTCCGGCTTGAGCAGTACGATAGGGCACTTCGCCCGCGCGGCGAAAGTCAACACGGTGGCTGTAGCTCAGTCGGTTAGAGCACTGGTTTGTGGTACCAGAAGTCGGGGGTTCGAATCCCCTCAGTCACCCTCGACCCAGGTGATGGAAAGTCCCATCACCTGGGTTTTCTTTGCGCTCGGATCATTGCTCAGAAACCGCATCGGTGTGTCGGACCTGTGCAGTATCCAACTTCCCAATAACTTCAGCGGTGTTGTCGGCCGACGCAGTTTCGGAGGTCTGCCGGTTTCGGATGAGCACGCTCTCGCCGCGTCATCAATCGGATGGCACCGGTCGGCCGGCGTCTCAACCGCGAACTGTTTTGGGGCGTGGGCAGCTCCGCGAGTTGGAGACTCGGATTAGCCGCGGTGGATTGTCCGACTTCCGCATTGGTGTTGAAGCAAACTGCGGGCGGTGTGATTGAACTCAGCGCGCACCACCCCACTGCAGTAAGGACGATCATCACTCTGGTGTAAAATTATCGCGCGCGACCGGCCACTGGGCAGAGTGCCACAGAACCCAGTCACCGTCTTTCGCGTGATCGCTGTTGGGACCAGACGGGCCGGTCGCCGCGATCGTCCGCTTCCTTCGTTCGCGCGGCGATTCATTCCTGAGCTTCTCGTTGGCGTCATTGACGCGTTTGACCATTTCCTCGTTCGCGCCTTCGGGGACCTTGTGGAACTTCACGGGCTGGGCGGCGGGAAATGCGCCGCCGTCGTCGTCGAGGTCCTGCCCGACGGAGTAGACGATGGGCAGGCCGTTCACGAGGCGGTATCGCAGCGGGTCGCCGGTGATCCGATCGCGCGGCACGCTGGGGAGGATGTCGGGAACCATCTGATCCAGGGACGTCGGCCATTGGCTGTGCTTGCGGTGATAGACCTGAAGCGCCAGCACCGTCAGCACACCGTCGCGATGCCCCACCATATCTTGCTGACGCGTGTGGCAGCTATCAACCGCGGGGAGTAAGACGGCGATGATCGAGTAGCGGTATTTCGTGGCGAGGTGCGACGAGCTCATCCATTTCTCATGCGGCGAATCCGTGAGCCGAGTTTTCCAGTAGGGCTGGGCGAATCGGGCAGCGAAGCCGTCGTACAGTTCCTCGTACTTCGCCGCCATTTCCTTGCGCGAGGCCGTCCCTGCACCCAGCAAGGGGGCCAGCAGATACTCGGTGGTGTCAGGTCCCGAATACCTCGCCGACCAATCCGTGTGTATCAGCCTGATCAAGGTCTGCGCACTTGGCAGGAGACGGCCGTCGCCGGCGCCGTTGTCCGTGTAGACCCGCTGAAGGACGTCGTAGAAGAACGTCCGCTCACCCCCAAGCGACACGAACGGCGCCACGTCGTCCGCTGCGAGGCGATGAGCCAAGCGTTGGAGGTGCACGTCGGTTAAGGCATCGGGGTGGCGACGCAGGACCTCCCCCAGGCTTTCGAAGGCGCGCTGAGCGATCGCGATGCCGACAAGCTGGTCGATCAGCGTCTTATCATGTCCGCTCATTTGCCCGGCCATCCCGAGGATGGCTTCAATGTCTTCTACGACGCGGTCACCCTTGCGCTGCTCCGCTGCAAGTAGCGCATCCCACGCCAGTAGTTGGCCCAGTTGACGCAGCTCGCTCAGGTGCGGCAATTTCATCTGGACAAAAGGGATATCCAGCTCGCCTAGCGGTTCTTCGCCTTTGGTGCGTTCGTATTCGTCCGGAAAGAGCTCGCGGTCGGCCTCATGGATCTTTGTCGAATAGACAAATCCGAGGTGAGGCTTGGCGGCGGCCAGCCGTACTTGGTCCAGAGTCGGCTGCGACGCTTGGACCAGCGTGGCCACATCGTCCCACGTTGGATCGCCGGTCACGACGTCGCCGTGTTCGCTTAGTTCCTCGAGGCGTTCACGATCTAGCGAGAGCAATGCTTGGCGATAGAGCGGCCAGGCCCGGTCTTTCTCTGGCGTCGCCAGCGTCGACTCGTTGAACTTGGCGACGTAATCCACTGCGATGTTCGGCTTGCCGGACGCATAGTAAAAGATCGCCGCGATGTAAAACACAATGAAGATCCCCATCGCCTGGGTCAGCCGAAAGATTACGTGCCAAGTCCAAGGTCGGCAGCGGAATTTTGCGCGACGGATCAGCTTCGCGGTCGTATCCACGTCACCGAAACCGTCAATCAGATCATCCAGCGAGGCGCCCGCTTCAAGACCATCGGCAAAGTGACCGACCAACTCGGCAGCGACGCTGACCTTTTCGATTCGCCATAGACGGGTCCGCCGGATAATCTCCAAAATGCGAACGCGGGCAGCCATGGGAAGATCACTCGCCGCCGCCAGCGCCGCGACGTCCAATCGACCGGACAGACGCCCGCGCAACAGGTCCGACCATGGTGTCAGGCGAATTTGTTGCCAGAGAGAATTCGTTGCGTTCGATTCCGACAATTCAACAGCGGGTTGTTCAGGAGCGTTCATGCCGGAGCTCCTTTCGCCTGCGAGCCACCGGCAACATCCGCCGGATTAAGTACACCGAGTGCAGTCATCGCCTTCAAGAGGCTGAGCCACTGTGCGGTGTCGTGGCTGTGACGTTTCCTGCCCTTGGGCGTGAGCCTGTAATATTTGCGCGATCGCGGTCCGGAATCGTCGACGCGCGACGCGACGAGGCCCTTGGCTTCAAGATTGTAAAGCATGGGATAGAGCGTTGACTGGCCCATTGCCAGCACGCCGTCGCTCTCGCGGGACAGGGCTTCCACCAATTCATAGCCGTACATCTCGCGCCGTACGAGCAGTTGCAGTACGGCCGTCGGCCCAGCGCCACGCATCATTTCCCGTTCGATCTTCATGTCAGGGCTCCATCGAGTTCGATCGGTATTGCCTTGCCTTGGATACTATATTACACATAGTATGCAATCTTCGGCTGTTCGTCAACCCTCGGTCTGTGGATTTACTGCTCAGGTTTTCGCGACCGAAGCGCCTTAGCGAAATCGGCAATCGACTTCAGTCACTTCGACCTATACATCGAGTTGAAGGGCTAGGCGGCTGATGGAAAATCGCCCATCTGCTGGAGAACGACCACCATTTGTTGGGGCGGAGCCGCCAGTAGAGTTCTATAACTGTCGACAAAAGGACCCATGATCGGATGAAGGTCGTCGGAGTCAGCTCCGGCGGCCTTCTCTTTTGCGCGGGCAGTCGCCGCATCTGCAGTCATGTCAAAGGCGAAGGCTGAAAAACTCAGCCCGCGGTGAAATCCTTTGCTCCGTTGAACTGGGCCAGTTCAGAAGTCAAATTCTTTGTCAGCCGCCCTCCGGGTCGTCGCACAGATCTTTGTCTTGTTGCCATACCGTGAGGTTGGTCAAGTCGCGCGACGTGGAACTGAGCAGCGCTGCCAACGTGAAACCGACAATAAACATGACAAGATTACCGATGACTCCGGCATAATACAGGTCGAACGGCACGCGAAGTGCCTTGGGCAGTATCTGCGGCCATCGATTGACGACGATGGTCCAGGCCGTAAACAGAATCGTACAGCCGATGCCGACCCACACCGCCCGTGCATCTCCACGGTTGGTCAAGAAACCGAGTAGGTAAATTCCGAGAAGTCCGCCGGCGAGTAGCGAGGCCACTACCTGGGCGGCGTGTTGCAGCGTCCGGGTCTCCATTTCTGTCAGCACGATGGCGCCGCCGATCATGAAAACCGCGGCCAACGTGGCGAACAGCCAAGCCGCCTTCAGGTAGTGGCGATCGTCGCGATCGGTGACGAAATGCCGGCGGTAGATATCGACGACCCCCACCGTCGCGATGGCGTTGATCGACGAGTCAAGCGACGACATGGCGGCGGCCAGCGCCGCGGCGATCACAATCCCCGCCACACCAGGCGGCACGTGATGGATGACGAAGTACGGCAGGATCCCTTCTGGCTTGGCGCCGCCTTCTCCGCTAAGCATCGCCGTCGCTTCGGGTGACGGGAATTGCTGGAAAAAGACGAACAGGCACGTTCCCACAAACATATAGAATGCCCAGATGGGAACGCTGGAAAAGGCGCAGACATACATGGCTCGCCGCGCCTCGCGGGTGCTTTTCGACGCGCAATATCGCTGCACTACGTTCTGATTCCCACAGTACTCTTGCAGAAAATGACTCAATCCGACCAGCAGCATCATTGTGCCGGTCTTCTCTCCGATGGAGAGTCGCCACGAAACCGGCCGCAGCGTCCCGTTTTCCTGCAACTCGGCGAAGGCGAACTTTCCCTGCTCGTTCGCCACCGAAAACACCTGTCCCAATCCGCCCGGCAACTCGTATCCGATTAGGACGACACAGATCACGCCGCCCACAACGAGCACCATGGTCTGGATCACATCGGTCCAGATCACAGCGTCGATCCCACCCACGATCGTGTACACCGCGACGATCACACCGCCGATCAGAATGCACATCGTCGCGTCGAGGCCCGTGACGGACTGCAAGACCAGTGAGAGCAGATAGAGGACGATGCTGACCCGCACCAGCTGGCCGATGATGAAGGCCGCGGCGCCGTAGATACGAATCGATGGCCCGAACCGCGCTTCGAGGTATTCGTACGCCGAAGTGATCTTGCCGCGACGAAAAAATGGCAGGAACACTCGAGCGGCGATCACCACCGCAACGATCAACATGACGTTCGGCAAAAAACGGAGCCAAGCGGTCTTGTATGCGTCGCCTGGAAAAGCGAGAAATGTGATCGAGCTGATCGAGGTTCCGAG
>Ga0114996_10001890_pt1 | contig 27639 bp, 19 predicted proteins | sample ArcticOcean_MG_C_4_FD_87039 | JGI IMG/M metagenome (GOLD analysis project Ga0114996, IMG submission 87039) | Marine microbial communities from western Arctic Ocean - ArcticOcean_MG_CB4_134 | ecosystem: Environmental > Aquatic > Marine > Oceanic | place: Arctic Ocean: Canada Basin | collected... | reverse complement strand
GGTGGCGGCGTCCCCATGAGCACTTCCATGACCCACTTTCCGCGCAGCACGGGAGAGGTGCGGTCGGACATCGAAGTCAGAAGCAGCACGCTGCCGTGACCCAACACCCCACGGCGGGCATCGTCCGGATAGGGCACCCGCCTGAATTCGTTGCCGGAAACTCCAGGGATCCCATAGTGCCGAGCCAGGCGCTCGTTCAGGAAGCTGTACTCGGCGTCGAAGATCTCGAGGAAGCTCAGGTCCTCGCGAACGAGATGCTCAAAAAAGAGCTCCGTCTCCCGCACCATGTCGGACCGGAGTTGTCCACTGAAGTCTGGGTAGAAGAAGGGTGCCGGCTGATTCTTCGCAGCGTCTTGCAACCGCAGCCATTGATGCGCGAAGCGTGTGGCAAGCGCCTCTGCACGGGGATCGGACAGCATGCGCTCGACCTGCTGCTCAAGCATACCCGGGTCCGAAAGTCGTCCCTCCGCCGCAAGCCCGAGCAGCTGCTCGTCCGGACCCGTCGCCCAGAGCAGGAACGACACACGAGTCGCAAGGTCGATGTCGTCCAGGCGGTAATTCTCGCCGTCAGCAATCTCTGACGGTTCTCGTTCCAACCGGAAGAGGAAGGACGGACTCGACAGGATCGCCTGAAGCGCGGTCCGGACGCCAACCTCGAATCCCCCTTCGGCGGCGGCTCGATCGAAGAACGACATCGGACCCGCGACATCCTCCGCGGTAACCGGTCGCCTGTAGGCCTCGCTCACGAGTCGTGTGACGATCGACTCGGCACAGGGCCGCGCCGGCGTGGACGCGCTGGGCGTACACGTGAATACCTCACGGCGACTCACCGTCTCGGAGACCCCGGTGGAACGGGCCGGGCCTGTGATCATCAGGTCAGCGAGATGGGGAAGCGCCGTAATTCCGTAGTTGGCCCAGGTCTGCGAGTCCTCGCCCCCGACGAAGGACCAGTCGAAGGGGCTCAATCGGTCCTCATAGGGCCCGTCCATCTTACGGACGAACGCCGCGACCACCTGATGTTGACCCGCCGAGACGACGATCGGCTCCGTTCGCATGGGAACTCTACGGCCGCCGTTGTGCTCGAGGGCCATCAGAGCCACAGCTTCTCCGTCGATGGAGAGATCGATATCCTCGAAGGATGTGCCCTGGCCGAAGAGTGTCTCCAGGCTGAAGACATAGGAGCCATCCGCCGGAAAATCGTGCGTGACGACGATCCCGCCGCGTGTCCCGTACGGGGCGCCCTCGAGCCGATCCCAGGCATGCTGCGATACCTCGATCGGGCTCGTGTACTTCGTCGACGACGGAGCAGCGTCCGGGGTGCCGACCGCCAGACGGCTAACCTCGGTGGCCGCCCGCATGTATGCCTCGAGCAGTGTAGTCGAGAGTCCCTGCGCAGCAGACAGGTTGTCGAAGCTGCCGAGGTAGGTGTCCTGCGGAAGCCAGCGCCCCGGGTCTACGTCTAGTGCGAGCAGGTCACGGACCACTCTCTCGTACTCCGCCCGGTTGAGCCTCTGGAAACGGCGGACGCCCGGATTCGGATCTGCCTCGGCGGCTTCATCGACTACGAACTCGAGTGTCTCGACGAGCGTCCGGAGCGTGTCACCCGCTGGCCGCCGGGCGCCAGGAGGTGGCATCATGCCGGCCCGGAGCTTCAGGATAATCCGCTCCGCAGTCTCGGCGAGTTCGTGCGCACCGCCGACATCGAAGCCCTCGAGCGCCAGGTTCCCGGAGAGCCTCCGCTCGTTGTGGCAGCGGACGCAATATTCCTGAATCACCTCTGAAGCCGCCGCTACGGGTCCGTCGGAGAGCACGGACGTATTGGCCACCCCTGCTACGCGTGCCTGTTGTGCCCCGGCTTGCGACCAGGGCGTAGTGGTCCCGAGGGGTTGGCTGGCAACGAGGAGCCAACCACCCACAAGAGCTGCACCAGTGGCGAATGTCTTCATGGGCCATCCACGGGAGACACGGGCCGTTCACGCATCCGCGTCGTCCCCACCGCAGGACCAATCTCGAACGAGTAATGTATGGGGCCGTTAGGAGGGCGGCCACATGGACGATTCGCTGGTGCGGTTCGGGCTTCGTAGTATGACGCCCCCGCCGAGCTCCGGCTCGTCTGCTGGATACGCTAAGGAACACCACACTATGACGCCGCGCTGCCTCCTCTTCTTCCCGGGCGATCGACCCGATATGTACCCGAAGGCTATCGCGTCCGGCGCTGACCAAGTGTGCATGGACCTGGAGGACGCAGTCGCGCCGGAGTCCAAAGAGGAGGCACGCGCGGCGGCGGTGTCGGTGCTCGAACGTACTGACTTCGATCCCGCGCGCTTCGTCCTTCGCATCAATAGTCCAGTAACACCCGAGGGTGAACGTGACCTCGCCGCGCTTAGCGAAATCCCGACGCTGCACGGCGCGCCGCTGACCGTCATGATCCCCAAGCTCGATTCTCCGGAGGGCCTGGACCATGTCCGGAGCAAGATCACGGAGACCGGTGGAGTCGCGCGGCTGATTCCGATCGTGGAGACGGCCAAGGGACTCTCTCGTGTAGAAGAGCTGGCCTCGGCTGACTCCGTATCAGACATCCTCTTCGGCGGCTTGGATCTGAGCATCGAACTGGGCGCAGCGCTCGAGTGGGAGCCTCTGCTCTATGCCCGATCCCGCACAGTACACGCGGCCCGTTTGGGCGGCGTTGGTGCCATTGATATGCCCTTCTTCGATGTGTCCGACGAAGAAGGGCTCAGTGAAGCGGCTCAACGAGTTCGCAGGCTGGGTTTCAATGGCAAGGCTGCGATCCATCCCAGCCACGTCGCGGCAGTCCAGCAGGTCTTCTCTCCGAGCGAGGCCGAGGTGGTGCGCGCGCGGCGCGTGATGGAAGCCGACCATGCAGGCCGGGGCGTCTTCATGCTCGACGGAGTAATGGTGGACCGGCCGGGCATCCTCGCCGCCCGCGACATCGTAGCTCGGGCGGACGCGCCGCAACGCTAACGCGTCAGAAGGTGACGCGAAGTACGTTTTTGCATAGGGTGACGCACTGACGGGAAGGAAGCTGAACCATTGGGTGACCCACCATAGGGGCTGACCGGGATGGCTGCTGAAGTAGACGCCGAGCTTCGAGAGCAAATTCGTAAGCTCTGCAGTCGGTACCCATCCGAGTACTGGCAAAAGCTCGACCGCTCACGCTCTTACCCAGAGGAGTTCGTGGGGGCGCTGACGGAGGCGGGGTACCTGGCCTGCTTGATTCCCGAGCAGTACGGCGGACCTGGCCTGGGCGTCCGAGAAGCCGCGTTGATCCTGGAGGAGATCCACCGGTCGGGGGGTAACGCTGCGGCCTGCCACGCACAGATGTATACGATGGGCACGGTACTACGGCATGGATCAGCCGAGCAAAAGGGGCGTTGGCTTCCCGGCATCGCCTCCGGAGCTCTACGACTGCAGGCCTTCGCAGTGACCGAGCCGGACGCTGGGTCCGACACGACACGCATCACCACATTCGCCGAGCGAAAAGGCGAGCGATACATCGTGAACGGGAAGAAGATCTTCATCTCCCGGGTTCAGCACTCGGACCTGATGGTGCTCCTGGCCCGGACGACCCCTCGTGACGAGGTCGAGAAGAAGACCCATGGCTTGAGTGTCTTCGTCGTGGATCTGCGTGAGGCAGGTGACTCGATCGAAGTGCGGCCGGTAGACACGATGATCAATCACGGGACCAACGAGATCTTCTTTGACAACCTGGAGGTCCCCGTCGAGAACCTCATCGGCGAAGAGGGAAAAGGCTTCTCCTACATCCTGAGTGGCATGAATGCCGAGCGCATCCTTCTCGCGTCGGAGTCCATCGGCGACTCCCTCTTCTTCATCGACCGGTCCACGAAATACGCCAACGAGCGGGTTGTCTTCGACCGGCCTATCGGGCAGAATCAAGGCATCCAGTTCCCGATCGCGGGAGCGTACATCCGTACGCAGGGTGCGATGGCCGTTCGGGACCGCGCGGTCGAGCTCTACGACACGGGGGAGTCCTGCGGCGCCGAGGCCAACATGAGCAAGTTCCTGGCATCGGAGGTCGCATGGGAGGCGGCAAACGTGGCGATGGACACGTTCGGGGGATACGGGATGGCGGAAGAGTTCGGGATCGAACGGAAGTTCCGCGAGGCTCGACTCTATTTGGTAGCACCGGTGGCCAACAACCTCGTGCTGAGCTATGTCGGTCAGCACGTACTTGGCCTCCCTCGCTCTTTCTGATTCCCCATGAACTCACCCGACCCAGCCAACCTCGAAGCCGGCCTCGGCAAGAGGCGAGTGGAAGAAACATTCCTCTCACTCATCCAGGCACAGCGACTGGCCGCGACGCTGGACCGAGACACAGCATCCCTGAAGAACGGAGAGATTCTTCCGGCCGGCTGGCACTGGACCTACTTCACTCCGACGGCTGGCCGCTCGGCGTTGGGTGCCGATGGTCACGCAGAACGCGACGGCTTCCTGCCGGCTCCCCTGCCTCGAAGGATGTGGGCAGGCGGCAGCATCCGATTCCCTGGCACGCTCCGCATCGGCGAGCAGGCCACACGCACCTCCACGATTCAATCGATCGAACAGAAGGACGGCCGCTCGGGCCCACTCGTTTTCGTCACTGTGCTCCACCAGGTCACAAATCAGGACGGACTTGCAGTGGAGGAAGAACAGAATCTGGTGTATCTGCCGGAGACACCTCCGGGCAAGAAAGCCGGAGGAGGCACACGACCGGCAATCCCGATCCCCGATGGAGCAGATTGGAGCGAAGCGTACACAGCGGACGAGATCACTCTGTTCCGGTTTTCCGCACTCACGTTCAACTCCCATCGGATCCACTACGATGCGCCCTACGCGACCGAGGTTGAGGGCTATCCGGGGCTCGTCGTACACGGCCCGCTGCTGGCCCTACTTCTTCTGGACGGGGGAATTCGCCATGCGACGGAGGACCCATCCGCAGGCGACACCTCGACAGCCTGGTTGCCGCAGCACTTCCGATACCGGGCTCTCCGACCGCTCTTTTGTGACGAGGTCTTCCAGCTGTCCGGCAGACAGCCCACGCCCGGCACCATGAAGTTGTGGGCCGCACATCCTGAACGAGGCGTCGCCACGGAGGCGGAGCTGGTGAGCTAGACATGGATTGGAACGACGTCTGGATCCTGTACCGCCGGGAGCTCCGCTCCGCGCTGCGCGAGCGGGCGATCGTCGTGAACAGCATTCTCATGCCGCTCTTCCTGTATCCAGTCATGCTCTGGGTGATGTTCACCGGGCTCATGTTCGTCGCAGGCCTGACGGAGCGCGCGAACTCACGCTTGGTGGTTCTCGATGCGCCGTCCGCGCACTCTGACCTCATGGACACACTGCGGGGTCGTCCGAGCCTCGAGATCCGTGAAGACAGGATCAGCGCTGACTCCGCAGAGGTCCTCATCCGTGTCGGAAGGTTGGACGCGGTGGTGGAGTTCCTACCGCCGGCCGCCGAGGCCCGAGGCGTAGAGGAAAACTTCCAGGTCCTCATCCGATACGACAGATCCGTAGAGCGTAGCCGCCGTGCGAGTGATCGCGTCGAGAGCGTCGTGGGCGACTACAGGCGTCGCTGGGTGGAGCGAGAGGCCGCGGTTCTCGAAATCTCCGAAGTGGACCAGCAGCAGTTCCGCATCGTCGAGGATAACGTGTCTAGCGGACGGCAGATGGGCGCTCTCGTCATGGGCATGCTGATTCCGCTCTTCCTGGTTCTCATGGTGGCGCTCGGCTGCCTGGTCCCGTCTATCGACAGCACGGCCGGGGAGAGAGAGCGTTCGACCTGGGAAACGCTCATGACGGTGTCCGCATCACGCTTGAGCGTGGTCACGGCCAAGTACTTCTACGTGGCCACCTTGGGCATCTTGGCCGGCGTACTCAACGTGACCGCGATGTTCGTATCGCTGGGTGCCATCGTGGGCCCACTGCTGGCGGACGCAGGAGCCGGGCCGGACGCCTTCCAGTTCAGCCTGCCACTCTTGGCGCTGCCCGTGATGATCGTCGCGGCGATCGCGCTCGCGCTTTTCTTCGCGGCCGCGATGATGATCCTTGCCGCATTCGCTCGGACGTTCAAGGACGGTCAGGCCATGGTCACGCCCGTATACTGGTTGGCACTACTCCCGATCCTACTAGGTCAACAAACCGATCAAACACTCACGCCGGCTATCGCCGCCATTCCCGTGGCCAACGCGGCGATGATGATCAGGGACGCCATCAACGGCGTCTTCCTCTGGCCGCTCATCGCCGAAACGCTAGCCGTACTCTTTGTGATGGTCGCGGGTTGTCTGCTTCTCGCACGGGCCGTGCTCCAGTTTGAAGACCTGCTGATGGGGTCCTTCGACGGGAGTTTTTGGCGCTTCGCCAAGCAGCGCTTGAGAGGAAGCAACGTGACGGAGGGCACGAGATGACGGAAGCCGCCAGCGTACGAGTACAAGCACTCCAGAAGAGCTTCTGGGACGAATCGAGAGGAGAGATCCGGGCCGTTGACCGCATCGACTTCGACTGTCGGGCGGGCGAGGTCTTCGGTCTGCTGGGCGCGAACGGCGCCGGGAAGACGACGACACTCCGCATTTTGGCGACGATCTTGAACCCCACAGGTGGGACCGCGTCCCTCAACGGTCACGACGTGCGCTCCGAGCCGGAGGCCGTGCGCCGCAGCCTAGGCTTCTTCTCGGCCTCGACGGCACTCTATCCACGCCTGACCGGCCGGGAGACGCTCGAATTTTTCGCTCGCATCAACCGCTATCCAGCTGATCAAGTAAGTCGCCGCGTCGAGGAGCTCATCGAACGATTCGGTATCGCAGAGTACGCGGACGCTAGGGTGGAGAAGCTGTCGAGCGGTATGAAACAGAAGATCTCCATCGCTCGCACCATCGTCCACGATCCCCCCGTCCTAATCTTCGACGAGCCCACCGTGGGTTTGGACGTGATGGCCGCACTGGAGATGCAGAGCGTCATCCGCGAGCTCCGGGATGAGGGCAAGACCATCATTTTTTCCACTCACATCATGAGCGAGGCGGAGAAGTTGTGTGATCGCATTGCGATCATCCACCAAGGCCGCATCCTAGCCCTTGGAACTCTCGAACAGCACCGGCAGGCGACGGGGCAGCACTACCTCGAGGACATCTTCGTGCATGAGGTGATGGCCGTAGAGGGCAGTCCGTGAGCCGGACGAAGTCCCGCGACCATGGGGTGCTGGCGACCCTCTTCCTCTATGAAATGAAGAGGCTCCTGCGCGACACCCGCATGATCCTCATCGCCGTGGTGGCACCGCTGGTACTCTTCCCGTTCATCATTTTCGTCATGCGATCGGTGGAGCGGTCCGAGGAGCGGAGACTGACAGAGACGGTGTACCAATACGCTGTGGTCGGAGACGAAGCCCAGTGGGGTCGCGATATCGTATCAGCGGCATTGGCGCTCGAGGTCAATGACCCAGACACATCTCGGGCGCCGGTTCACTTCGAGGAGCAGCAGGTCAGCGATTCGGATGCGCTCCTGAACTCAGCAGAGATCCATCTGGTGGTCGAAGCCTTGTCACCCGAGTCATACCAAATGATTCGAGCCGCTGAGGCAAACGCAGACGCAGACACCACGCGAACGGACGATGACGGAGCCGCTCTAGAACTACCTACGCTTCGGCTTCGGTATCGAGGTCAAAGCGACTTCTCTCAGAATGCCTCCGATCGGCTCGGCTCGCGTATCGTGGACTTGCGCTCACAGTTACGAGACAGCGTCTACACCGCCAGGGGCTTCTCAGTGGCACCGGCTCAAATCGCCATGGTCGAGACTGAGAACACGGCCAGCGCCGAGAAGGAGGCAGGAGCGCTGCTGGGCCTTGCACTCACCCCCTTCCTTCTGCTGCTGATGCTAACGGGCGGCTCCATCATGGCCGTGGACGCCATCAGCGGTGAAAAGGAACGCGGCTCGCTGGAAACCCTGCTCACGACAGCCGCCGCCCGCTCGGACATCGTCACTGCGAAATTGCTGGGGATTGTCGCGGTGGGCATCGCCGTCGCGGTCGTCAACATCCTGAACCTGTTGGTCTACGTCGTTCTGGGCGTCGTGGACCTGCCGGAAACTTTCGCGGTCGCGTTGTCGGCGTTGGACCTGGTCCTGCTACTGCTGCTCTTCCTTCCGCTCACTGTGCTCATCTCGAGCGCGCTGCTCTTGTTGTCGGGCTACGCGAAGAGCTACAAAGAATATCAGATCTACTTCTTCCCTCTCTTCCTAGTGTTCTTGGTACCGTCGTTGGCGGGAATGCTGCCCGGCATGGATCTGCGCTCAGCGATCGCATTCGCTCCGATCGCGGGCATCGGGGTGGCCGTGCGAGAGATCATGGTTGGAGAGTACGACTGGCTCTTCCTGTTGATCGCCTTCAGCTCCACGGGAGCAGCAGCGTCCTGGGCGGCGCGGCTCACTGAACGCACGCTCTCGACCGAGCGACTCATATCGCAGTCCGACCTCGACGAGGCGGACCTGGTGGGCGGGCCTGCACTCTTCCCACGGCACGTGCTCCGCTGGTTCGCTGTGATGTGGGTCGTATACCTGATGATCTCCCTGTGGTTCGGTGAGGACCTCGGCATACGAGGACAGATCGTGGTCAACCTCGTGTTCATCTTCTTCGGCGGATCACTTCTGATGATCCGACGGTACGGGCTCGACCCGCGCGCGGCCTTCGCTCTGCGACCGGTACACCCGCTGGTCTGGCTCGCCGTCGTCATCGGAGCTCCGGCCGGCTACATCGTCGGAATCGGTCTTGCCGGGCTCGTGAACACGTACGTCTTCCCTGTGCCCCAGAACGTGCTCGAGGCCTTCGGCGACACGCTGCTGGGTGACGAGATGCCGCTCTGGCAACTGTTACTGTTCCTCACGATCATACCCGGCATCCTGGAGGAACTCGCGTTCCGTGGCGTCCTACTTCACGGGCTCCGCAAAGTGTTCGGTCCGGTTGGGATTTGTCTGGTGGTCGGCGCAATCTTCGGGATCTTCCACGTGTCCTTGTTTCGGCTTGTCCCTACGGCGTACCTCGGCGTGATCTTCGCCGCGGTGGTCTTGCTCACGGGCTCGATCTTCCCTGTGATGCTGTGGCACTTCGCCAACAACGCCATCGGACTCGTGCCGGCCTACATGGGCTGGGTCACGGAGGAAACGGCGGTTCCGTGGTGGGGTTACGCGCTGGGTCTAGTGGGCATGATCATCGCGCTCGGGATGATCTGGAGCGTGCGTTCGCCCTACCCAGACATGAGGAAGAAGCGACCGAAAGCGTTCGAGTAGGTGCGAAGTGCGAGGCTGGGGCCGCCCGCGGCTACCCCCCCAGCGCGAACACCCAGATTACTCCACCCTGGGGTACGAACGTGTCCGTCCCGCGGTCAGCGTCGACTCTCCGCTGCATCGATACCGCGTCCACGCCAAAGCCCGACTGAACCGCGATGTACTGCACGCCATCGACCATGTACGACGACGGTACGCCAATGACACCCGAATTGGTTCGGTGCTGCCAGAGCTGATCGCCCGTGCGCGCATCGAAGGCTCGGAATTGGCGATCGCTAGTGCCACCCATGAAGACGAGGTTTCCGGCGGTCGTCATCACGGGGCCCCAGTTAGGAGAGTCGAACTCCTGAGTCCAAACTTCCTCACCGGTGTTCATGTCCCAGGCCTGCAACTCTCCGATGTGGTCTGCCCCGGGCCACACCGTCATATCCGTGTCGGCTCCTATGAACGCCCTACCGGGACGGTACTCGACTTCTTCACCTTCGCTCGACCCGCACAGATTCTCATTCGCGGGGATGTACAGGAGACCGGTGTCCGGATTGTAGGCCGCTGGAGGCCAGTCCTTGCCGCCCCAAAGAGAAGGGCAGAACTCGGCTAGCACACCGGTGCCGGGTTTTCTGGCTGGGTCGTACGTCGGGCGACCCGTCTCTGAGTCGATGTCAGTGAAGACGTTCTGCCGCACGTACGGCCACGCATCAACGAACGAGATCGCGTCCGCACTGCGCTCGAGTAGCCACAGATATCCGTTGCGACCGGGGTGCACGAGTGCTGGAAACGTCCTCCCATCACGCTCAACGTCGATCAATAGTGGCGTCGAGACCTCGTCCCAATCCCACGCCCCATTCCAGTGGTACTGGTGATGGTCGACGAGCTCACCAGTATCGACATTCAGCGCAACGACGGAGTTGGAATAAAGATTGTCGCCGGGCCGAACATCCCCCATCCACGGACCCGGATTGCCGGTGCCCCAGTACGTCAGACCCAACTCCGGATCGTAGTGCCCGGTCAGCCACACGGCCGCCCCCCCAGTGCGCCACGCCTCGGCCGGCCAAGTGTCATTTCCTGGCTCGCCGGGACCGGGCACGGTGTGCGTTCTCCAGACCTCGGCACCGGTCTCCGTGTCCAGTGCTACGACGAAACCCCGGATTCCCAGCTCGCCACCCGACACCCCGACCATGACTTTTCCACGCGCGGTGAGCGGCGCCAGGGTCATGTAATACCCGCTGCTGTTGTCAGCGACAGACTCGTCCCAGACTACCTCGCCCGTCGCCGCATCGAGCGCCACGACCCGGGCATCGAGAGTCGCCATGAAGACCTTGTCGCCGAACAGCGCCACCCCACGATTGGTGTAGTGAAAGCCAATCACGTCCTCCGGCATCTCGTGTTCGTAAAGCCAAAGCAAATCGCCGGTCCGTACATCGATTGCGATCACCTGATTGCCCGGCGTGGTGACGAACATCACGCCGTCGTTGATGATCGCGGGCGCCTCGTGGCCGCTGTTCACTCCGGTGGAGAACGACCACACGGGAACCAGATCCGCGACGTTTTCCACGTCGATCTGATCGAGCTCGCTATAACCCCATCCGTCGTATGTGCCTCGGTAGAAGAGCCAGTTCTCGGGCTCGGGATTTTCCAGACGCGCTTGGGTGACCGGGCTGTATGGTACCGCGGCCTGTCGAGCCGTCACTTCACCAGGCATCAGCAAGGCGGCCACAATCATCACTATCGTCGTGCGACAGCATCGGTCGAGTTTCATCACGTTCCCTCTCATGTAGTCTGCTGGGCCGAGCCTCATGACGTTCCCTCTCAGGTAGACTGTGGTTGTCCTCAGCGCCTCCGGAAACCCACCCGTCCCAGGAAGCTGCCTCCTGCTATCATCCTGCCGTCGACAATCTCGAGCGGGAGCGCTGCCAAGCGCTGTCGGGCGGGGCCATCTGTAACCTGCCCGTTGTCGGCGGGATCGAACTCCGAGTCGTGGCATGGGCACACGAGCTGCAGATTGTCTGCGTTCCAGTCACTGACGTCACACCCCTCGTGCGTGCATACAGCCGAATAGGCAACGATTCCGTCCACGGCGCGAGACGCCGTCTCTTCGGTTAGGCTCGCGGGATCCATGCGCACTAGCATCACCTGATCCAGCCGCGACTCCGACGCAACGTGCCCGCCGCCAGCGTCCCCTGGATACGCGAAAATCTGGGGACCACCAAGGGGGACGTCTGAGGGTGCGATGACTTGGCCCTCCCTATCGCCGAACGCGAAGACTAGCACATCACCTTCCGCCGGATGCTCGTGCTGCTCGGGCGGTGTGGGGTTGGCCTCGGGCTCCAGCTCCGGCGGGGACGGGGTCACGCTAGGCTGCACAGCTGACGTGCAGTCCGTCAGCCCTGTCGCGAGTCCAAGGCCCACGAAGGCCTTGAGGGCAGCCCGCCGGTCCATCTCCTCCCGCGTCACCTCGCTCCTCCAACCCGCTCCGGCCGAAGATACTTCTCGAACCAATCGAGCATTCTTTCGTGCACATCGAGCGCGTCGGCACGCGAGTGTCGATACAAGCTGTGATCTCCCTCCTCGTACAGCACGAGCGTGGCAGCCTTACCCAACCGCCTGAGCGCGTAGAACATCAACTCCCCCTCGCCCACCAGAATCGTGTAGTCCTTCACGCCGTGTGTGAGCAGGACGGGTGTCTCGACTTCGTCGAGGTGGAAGAACGCCGACTGAGACAGGTACCGCTCCATGAATTCGAACGGGCTGCCACCCATGCGAGCCTGCCCCGACTCGATGTTGTCCGAATCGCGGTCCCGGCCGCTCGCCCAGTTGCGGAGGAGATCGGGGGGTGTCGCGCGAGAGACGGCACAGTCGAAGACCTTCGTCTGCGTGATGACGAAGGACGTACCATAGGCGCCGAAGCTCCCACCCCAAAGACAGAAGCGGTCGTTGGTGAAGCCCATGTCCCGCACCATCTGCACCGCTGGCACTACGCTGTTCACATAGGATGTGCCCGTCTCGCCGACCTTGATCTTCACGTTTGGCATGAGGACGGCATAACCGTGAGTCGCGAAGATTTGATGGCGTGCGCTGAATCGATGGATGCCGGGCGTGAGCTTCTCATAGATGTACGTGATCACGGGAACACGATCCGTGACCCCCGGGGGTCGGTACAGCAGCGCACCCAACTGCTCCCCTTCCGCGTTGTCGAAGTGCAGGAGCTCCGGCTGGCTGAAGGCGAACTCTGCGAGCTGCGGATTGAGCTCGGTCACTCGAGTGCGACGTCCCGTGGTACCGTCGATGTGCCACAGGTCGGACGGCCGGGTCCCCGACTGGATCGCCAGCAACAGGCCGCCGGGAACGGGCATGAGGTTGCCGTAGGCCTCCTCTCCTGAAGCCAGTGGAGAGAGGCGACCACCCTCGAGCTCGTAGCGATACAGCGTCTCGTCGTAGGTGCCGTTGTCGACGGCGCGGAAGAAGAGCGAGGATCCATCCGCACTCCAGACCGGGCCACTCACATTGTCGTCGAAATCCGCCGTGAGGTTGCGGGCGGTACCTTCCTCGCTCGACACGAGATAAAGATCCGCGAACGGCCGCGCGATCGAATACATACCTGGCTGTGGCACCTCGATCTCCGGGTCGCTGAGCGACAGGTCCACCACCAGCGTCACGAAATGCGTCCTGTCCGGGGACCACGAGACTGGCGGAAACCTGGCCTCAGAGCCCGCAGTGAATGGGACACCCCTCCCGCCCTCGGCCGGCCCGGGCTCGTTCACATCAAGTGTCAGCAGACCGACTCGGCTGCGCCACGCCACCCGTCCGTCCGGGAGCCAGGAAACTCGCTCTCCGCTGTCGGTGAGCTTTCGTGGGGCTCCGCCAGCGTCGATCCGCCACAAGAATGTCTCGTTGCGCTCCCCTCGGGCGACACTCTCGGTCGCCGGACTCGGCAGAGCAGCAATCATATGTTGCCCGTCCGGTGAGACCTCGAAGTCTCGCAACGACGCTTCGTCGTAGAGCAGCGGCCGCTGAGTCCCGGTGACGACATCCACGACCGCTAGACCCGCGTGACTCTCGTTCGCGAAGAACTCGTCGCCCGGCAAGATCCCGTCCGTGCTCTGCAGTACCTGAACGCGATCACGCTCACCAACCTCCACGGGCAGCACCGGTCGTGCGTATACGACCTCACTGTCAGACGCCCACTGCGGTGCCATGGTCGCCTTCCCGGGAAACGTAGTCCCGACCCTGCGTATCTCCCCGGTATCAGCGTGCCAGACAGCGAGCTGCCCCCCACGGGGACCCTCGAAGAAGAGCGCCAACCGTGATCCGTCAGGAGAAAAGACTGGGAATCCGCTGTATTGACCGTCGGATCCCAACGCCATGGGTGGGCTCGCAGCGGACCCCTCGAGGCTCTGCACGAACACCGTGCCCAGAGGGAAACGCTCCAGAATATTCTGCTCTTCTCCCACGTCCGGGATCATATACGCGATCCGGCTGCCGTTCGGTGCGACCGAGACACCCCCGCTGATCTGCCGGAGGTCGAGCATGTGCTCGGCCGTGAACGCGCGAGTCTGTGCCCCGACGATGGTGGGGAGCGTCGCACACACAGAAATAAGGAGGAACGGCACGCCTCTGCGGCATTTTCTGCTGATCATCTCCACCTCTCGTGTCTGGCTGAAGATCGCATCCTACGAACGGAATCGATGCAACGCATGTTGCCGTGCTAGTGGGCGAGACGATCGAGGATCGAAAATAGAGAATGGAGCCTCTAATGCGACGTCGTGGTCCGTGCCCTCAATTGAGCCAGCAGCTCCGTGACCGCCCGCTGGAGCTGCGAATCCAGGCCGAGGTAGCTCTCGCCGGTCGGCCGCTCCACCTCGATGTCGACCGAGCGGGGGTTTAGTTCCATGACCTGGCCACGCGTGTCGCGGATCTTCGTGCGGGGCATGCGAACTGTCGTCCCATCAACGAGAGTGACGCTCCCGGTGTAGATGATCCAACCCGCGGTGGGCTCACCGACGACCTTTCCGAGCTGCAGCGTGCGGTACCCCTCCGTGAAGTCCTCGCCGTCCGAGAGCGTGTGCTGGTTCGTCACGAGGATCGTCGGCGCGAGCAGCGCACGCTGCCCGAGCCGCACGCGTGAGGGAGCGACGGTGCCGCCCCGGTTCTCCATCGTGAAGTAGTTCTGACGGGCGAGGATGTCGATCGCGTAGACGTTCACGAAGCCACCGTTGTTGTTCCGGATGTCGACGACTACGCCGTCCTTGCCGTGGTTGCCCTGATCCAGGTCGAAGATCAACTGGTCGAGCGCACCTTCGGACATCGACGCGATGTGCACGTATCCGAGGCGTCCGTCGCTCAGCTCATCGACATATGCGCGCCGACTCTCGACCCACGCCCGGTAGACGAGTTGGCGCTCGGCCCCCGTGCTGATCGCCTGCACCTCCACGTCACGAACGCCGGAATCGTCAGCGGTGGCCGAGACGAGGACCGCCGCCTTCTCACCCGGCGTGCCCGCCAGAACTTCGTTGAGGTTCGTCGAGCCGGTCAGCTCCGTACCATTCACCTGGAGGACATAGTCCCCGACCTCGATGCTCCCCTCTACGTGTGCGGGCCCGAGCTCGATGATCTCCGAGACCCGGAAGCGACCGTCGTTCTCGAAGATCGTGCGGTCGAAGCGCAGCCCCAGCTTTCCGGTCTGCTCAGCGCTTCCGGCGCCGGCAGCACCCCGGTGCCCGAGGTGGGACGCGTTCAGCTCTCCGAGCATCAGGTTCATGAGACGGCTCATCTCGGCGCGCGTCTTGGCGCCCGCGACGCGCGGCGCGAAGGTGTCGTGCACCGCGTCCCAGTCAGCGCCATGGAACTGGTCGTCGTAGAATCCGTCCCGCATCTCGCCCCACCCCTGTTCGAAAACAGCGAGCTTATCGCGCTCGAAGTCGACGTCTACCTCGGCGGATGTCGAGATAGAGCGTGTATTGCCGGAGGCGACGTTCAACACCTGGATGCGGCCCTGGCTCAGGAGATACAGCTCTCGCCCATCCTTGGAGAACTGCATCGACGCACCACCACCGAGACCACCACTCCCACCCTGCCCACGCTCGCCGAGTGGTCGGATATCGACGCCGCCGGCGGGCTCGAACGTCAAGTAGTACAGGCCTCCCTGTCCCGAGACCGCAGCGTGCTCTCCGTCCGGACTGAGTAGTACCGCACCCACACTGAAGTCGAGATCGACCAAGTTCCCTCGGCGCCGGATGCCTTCGAAGTCGATCTCGACCTCGGCGGGCGCCACGGGAACAGCCGCTACCTCGGGCTCATCCACGCGCGCACGCTCGGCGCGAGCAGGCTGCTCCTCCGTTTGCTCCTCGTTGAAGAGATCCCAGAAGCGGTCCTCCTGAAACGTCGGCGTGAGTGGGATCAGGTCGACCCGCACCAGCTTACCCGGTTCGGTCCGCTGGCCCGTACGGAAGACCAGATACTCCCCCGTCGAGCTCCAGTCGAGCGACCCGAAGTTCGTGTTCGCGAGGAAGCTCACCTGCCTCGGCGTGCCACCGTCGATGGGTACGACCATCGCGTTATTGAACTCATCAGTGCGGCCCGCATACGCGATCCATTCGCTGTCGGGGGACCACGTGTACGACCCACTCCCACTCGTACCCTGCGCGAGAGACCTGTCCTGACCGGACTCCATGTCGAGCACCCGGAGTTCTTGGCCCGCACGGTTGTAGGCCAAGTAGCGGCCGTCGGGCGAGAAGCTGGGATTGTCGTCGCGGCTCGCGCTGTTCGTGAGTTGGCGCTCCTGCTCTGTGATGAAGTCATATGCGAAGAGCTGTGGGGTACCGTTCCGCCAAGAGACGTATGCAATCTCGTCGGAGTCGCTCGACCAGGTGACGTCGCTCTCGGCCGCCGGGGTGTCAGTAACCCTCGCCGCCGGAGCGTCGCCCTCCACGGGGGCGGCAAAAAGCTCCCCGCGCGCGACGAACGCGACCTTCTTCTCGTCCGGAGACACCGCGAGCCCGCTGAACCCGTCCGTCGTATTCTCGACTTCGGGCCTCGGACCCTCGACCGAGCCCATGAGGTTGATGTCGAGCTCGGCAGTGCGCCCAGACTCGACATCGTGCGTCCAAATGCCGAAGTCTCGCTCGAAGGCGATCAGTGGCCGATCAACCGCGATCGTCGGCCAGAGCACCCTACCCTCCGCAAAGCTCGTGAGACGCTGCTCGCCCCCCGCACCACCCGCGTCAGCGGAGACCGACCACAGATTCTCGGAGCCACTCCGGTCGGACATGAAGTAGACACGGTCTCCGGAGTCATCCCACATCGCCCAGGAGTTCTTCCCGCCCGTCGTGAGCGGTGAGTATGTCGGCGACGCGCCCTCGCGGACAAGCCAAATCTCGGCCTCGTCGATGTGGGAGTGTCCGTTCCGCCACCACTGGCCTCGCGCCATGTTGCCGCGTGTACTGATCGCCAGGACGCCGGCCTCTGGCCCCGGAGCGGCGAAGAACTCGGTCTCGTACCGATCCGCGGCGACGGTGAACGGGGTACCGCCCGAAGCGCGAACGCGGTAGACATCGGTAACGCTTGAGATGTCCTGGTCGGACGATGAGAAGTAGACCCACTCCGAGTCGCGCGACCATCCGTTGAGCTGCTCCGCACCCGAGGCGTGAGTGAGCCTCGAAACATCTCCCGTCCGCAGGTCCATCACGTAAATGTTGAGGCCACCGTCCCGGTCCGAGTTGAAGGAAATCCGCGATGCGTCCGGGGAGTACAACGGCCTCGACTCGTTCGCCGAGTGGGCTACGAGAAGTCGAGCCGCGCCGCCCTGCGTGGACACCGTCCAGATGTCTCCACCCGAGACGAAAGCGATCTCGGAGCCGTCGGGCGAGATCCCCGGCTCGGCGAAAGAAGGGAGGCCCTCGACGTCGGTCTGGGCAGCGAGTTCTGCCGCTGCCGCCGCCAAAGCGATGCCGCCTACCAAGAGGGCACAGTGGAGCGCGGACGGCCTGTTGGTGAAGACGATTCGAACGGCGAAGGCTATGGATCGGATAGCGTACATCGGGTCCTCACGTTCTGATTTGAAATGATCACACGGGCTACGGCTCGGTCGGGCGGAACCGCCCATTCTGCAAAAAGTAAACGACCTGCTGAGCCACATCTCTGCGGTTCATGATGAACGTGTGGGTTGCGGAGACGACCAGAAAGTCTGCCGACCCTTCGACGTTCGCACGGCCCACGGCAACCTTCCCATCGTCCGGCCCTGGAATGACCCAAGACCCGATCGGGCTCAGGCTTCGATCACCGGTGATGATACCCAGGTCGAACCGTGCCGGACCTAGTTGCTTTGCGATGCCCGCCGAGTCGGTCCCCAGCTGCGAGGCGGCAGGGCCAACGAGCAGGGCCCGAAGTCGTGGTGAGTCGGCGAAGGCATCGACGATCTCGCTGCCCTGGCTGGGGGGACTCAGCATCACGACGCGTCCGTTGTGCGGCTCTGCCTGCTGGGAGAGATAGCTGCGCACCAACACTCCGCCCATGGAGTGCGTGACGAAGTGCACGTCTTCTGCATGGTCCGCACAGCACAGCGCCACGGCAGCCTCGAGTTGGTCGACGAGGGACTCCATCGACTCCGATGTCGATGCATAACCAAAGCTGGTAACGCCGTACCCGGCCTCCTCGAGGCGGGCCACGAGAATCGCCATCGAGGCAGGCGTACGGCGCAATCCATGAAGGACGACGACGGACTCCGCACCCTCCGGGGGCGGTGACGAGCATCCCGCAAGCACCAAGAGTGCGAAAGTCAGTGATCTGAGGAGATGTCTGCTCGTCATTCGGTCAGCGTGGTCCGCGAGGCTCACCTTCTACCCGAGAGCGTCTGTAAGTGCTTCGATGCTCTCGTTGAAGGTGCTGGTCGTAACAGCGATCGGAGTTCCGACGGCCACATGAACGGTGGAGAAAGGCAGCGGATGTATCTTTCGATCCCACGACGCGGTTCGATGGAAGCGGCTTACGGTGAAGCGCACGGGAAGGATCGGTACGCCACTCTGTTCGGACATGTGGAGCACACCCTTCTTGAGCGCTCGAGCCGGTCCCTTCGGACCGTCGGGTGTGACGAACGTCGAGTACCCCTTCCTGAGGTAGCTCACGATCTCCTCTGCGGCTGCCCGCCGGCCATTGCCCTTTGATGCGGGGACGAGTTTCTGAACGCCGAGTAAACTCAGGACCACCCAAACCGGCTTCGTATACCAATCCGAGTGCACGATCCACGCATGGGGCCGCTGCGCTAGATAGGCAGGAAGACGCGGCGCCCACGTTTGCACTGCCAACGGTCCAGTCTCATGCCACTGGCAAAGGATGAAATTCGAGCCGTTCGGCACATTCTCAATGCCGGTGACCCTGACCTTGAGAGTGAGCCGGAGCAGCACGACGTATGCGTACCAGAGCGCCCCAAAGGCATAGCCGTAGACCAGGAAGGGAATACGGAGCCTGCGCGGGACGTTGTCTACGCGATATCGACTGAGCAGTAGTTGATCCTCCGAGGGGTGCGGGCGAGGAGAGTGGTAGCCTTCGAGGAGGGTCTGCCGCAAGGCGTTGCGGGTCCGCAGACCCTACTCAGCTAGCTTCAGGGCGCAACCCTACAGCAATGACATCACCATCGAAGAGAGCCCCCAATGATCCCGAGTTCACAGTTCATCCCGTCCCGGATGTTCTTCACAACGGGTACGGGTGTTCATCGTGAGAAGCTGACCAGCTTCGAGATGGCTCTTCGTGATGCCGGCATCGCACATCACAATCTCGTGCGTGTGTCCTCGATCTTCCCCCCGGGCTGCGAGATCGTTGAACTCGGCGTCGGCACAGAAGGCTTGGCGGCCGGACAGATCGTCTTCTGTGTGCTCAGTGAAGCGGCGACGAATGAGCCGGGTCGGAGAGCCTTCGCCAGTATCGGGCTAGCCACTCCTGCAGACTCCTCGAAATACGGCTTCATTTCGGAACATCACGGATTCGGTGAGAGCGCGGCTGTCGCCGGGGACCACGCGGAGGACCTGGCAGCCACCATGCTCGCCACGGTCCTGGGCATCCCGTTCGATCCGGATGAGGCCTGGGATGAGAGACGCGAAGAGTGGCGCATGCCCAACCAGATCGTCGTCAGCCGGAACCACACAGTAGTGGCGGAAGGACCGGAGAACGGCGATTGGGTCACGGTGGTGAGTGCCGCGGTCTTCTGCGGCTGACCTGCTCTGCGGCTGCGGCCCTCTTCGAATCTGGGAGCGCCTCGGCACGCACTTCGTCGCCACGCTCTACCTGGGCGTGCTCAGCTCCTCCTCAGCCCGTTCCCACTCCCCGGTGATTTCAGCCACCTCACCCTTGAGCCGAGCTCGCTCATCCTCTAGCGCCCTGACTTCGTCAGCGGAAGTCTGCTCATAGTACCCTGGTTGGCAGAACAACTCATCGATTTCCGCCAGGCGGGCTTCGGCCGTATCGATACGAGCCATCAGAGTGTCGAGGCTCGCGCGCAGGTGATTCCGCTGCCCCTTTGAGAGACTGCCCCGGGGCTTTCCCGACGCAGGCCCACTTCCCTTCTTCGGCTCGGGCCCGCTCCCGTTGGTGGACGCTTCTACACGGTCTGCTTTGTCCCTCCTCTCCTTCTTCTTCTCGCGCTTGGCCTTGAGGATCACCCGGTCGGCATCCAAGTGGTCGTCCCCGCAGAAGTGCACGTACTCCTCATAGGTGCCCAGGTAGTCGACGATATCGTCTTGCTTGATTTCCACCACGCGAGTGGCGAGCCGACTGACGAACCAGCGGTCGTGCGAGACCAATATGAGCGTTCCCTCGAACTTCTTGAGGCCCTGGACGAGCGACTCGATCGACTCGAGATCCAGATGATTGGTAGGCTCGTCCAGCACTAGGACATTCGGGCGCTCAATCGCCAACCGGGTGAAGACGAGCCGCGCGGCCTCTCCGCCGGAAAGCGCACTCAGACGCTTCTTTCCGTCGTCGCCGGAGAACAGCATCAGCCCCATACGGCCCCGCACATACCCGATATCCTTGTCCGAGCAAAAATCCCAGACCCAGGCCTCGGCCGTGCGCTTCGGGCTCTCGAACTGCTCGTGGTGGTCCTGGGCGAAATAGCCGCGATGGGTCTCATACCCCCACTCCACCTCACCCCCGTCGGACTCCAGCTCCCCCATGACGATCTTGAGCAGCGTGGACTTGCCGATACCGTTGGGACCCATGATGGCGAGCCGATCACCGCGGTTCACCGTGAGATCCACACCGTGCAGCACCTCGTTGTCACCATACGCCTTCTTGATGCCCTTGATGCTGAGCACTTCCTTGCCGCTGTCGCGCTTCTGCTCGAATCGGAAGGTGGGGTAGCGCCGGGAGCTCTGAGGCAGCCCGGTGAGCGCCGCCGACTTCTTCTCGATCATGCGCGCCTTACTGCCCGCTTGCCGAGCCTTGCTCGCCTTCGCCTTGAACCGGTCCACAAACTTCTGGTGATGCGCGATGTCTCGCTGGCGGGCAGCGATGTCCTTCTCCCTGCGCTCGCGTTCCAGCTGCTTTGCCACCAGCGAATCGCTGTAGTTCCCGTGATAGAGCTGCACCGTATCGTAATCCACATCGAGAATGTGGGTCATCACGTTGTCCAAAAAGCGATGGTCGTGTGAGATGACCACCACCGGCCCCTTGAAGTCGCGCAAGAACATCTCGAGCCAGCGAATCGAGATGATGTCGAGATGGTTAGTCGGCTCGTCGAGAAGAAGGATGTCGGGAGCACTCGCCAGTACCTGAGCAAGCAATACGCGGAGCTTGAATCCGCCCGACAGTGTGGACACGGGCGAACGATGGACCTCAGGCGGAATACCGAGCCCGTTCAGAATCGCGGCAGCGCGCGATTCGGCTGTATATCCGTCATGCCGCTGGACGGTCTCCTCGAGTTCGGAAAAGCGATCCGCGTCGAAGTGATCTTCAGCCTGAGCGAGAAGCTCTTCCTTCTCCACCATCGCATTCCACAGCTCGGGATTACCCATGAGGGCCACCTGGAGGATCTCCTCATGTTGGTATACGAACTGGTCCTGGCGCAGCACACCCATGCGGAGAGTCTTCGGGGTCGAAACGCTGCCTTCGCTCGCTTCGACGTCTCCACTCATGATGCTGAGCAGCGTGGTCTTGCCGGACCCGTTGGCACCCACCAGCCCATAGCGCTCTCCAGGATTGAGCTGGAAAGACGCGCCAGTGAACAGAATGCGGTCGCCGAACGACTTTTCGAGATTGGAAACGGAGATCATGGGGGAAGAAGCTAAAACGAATCGACGATCGCGTCCTTCAACCGTGATCCGTAACCAGCTTGAACACTCCCGTCTCACGCCGCTCGTGCAGGATCCGCTCTACTTCCCGATGCCCAGCAAGCAGGTTCTCCATGTCATCGGAGATGCCTTTGGCCGCCTGCAGCTCCATTGTGAGACTCTCCACAGTTCCGGTGCCAGCCTGCATGTAGAGCAAACCGAGTCGAATCGTCTCGAGGGCTGCCACAGCCTCGCGCAGCTTCTCCTTGGCCTCGTCCCTGGTCGCTTCCACGCTCGCTCTCACCCGAGCGCGTTCGGCCGCCGAAGGACGCGAGGGATCATCGTCGCCGATTTCAGCGAGAACTCCGTCCATCTCGGAAACCTGTTTCCGCATCACCGGGCCACGCGGAACTTCACGGTCGCCGGCACCGCCTACCCGGCCAACTCGCTCATCGTGCGTAGTGATCAGTCGTATGCTCCGCACGTGTACGACATGTTCGAGCCCCAGGACCATCCAAACGACTTCGAGTACGATGGCGGACCGCCGGTGCCACCGTACGACAACGCGGGTTACACGCTGGCATTGCAAATGGGCGTACAGTTCGATCGCATTCTTGATGGTTTCGACGGCCCCTTCGAGGTCGTGCAGGGTTTCTCGTCACCGCCTCCGGGTCGCATCATCGACGCGGACGGCGCGGCAGGCTTCCTGGTGAGCCATGCGGTTACCGGCGCGGCCATCGCCACAAACCGATTGCTCGCAGCCGACCAGAAGGTCTATTGGATCTCGGAAGACATTACGGCTGCCGGTCAAAGCTGGCCCGCTGGAACTCTGTGGGTGCCCGCGACGGCGACGAGCCGTGAGATGATTGCGGAAATCGCTCCTGACCTCGGCCTGGACTTCATCGGCGCGGCGTCGACTCCGTCCGTAGACGCGCTGGAGCTCAGCCCCGTCACCGTCGGGCTGTGGGATCAATACGGCGGTTCGATGTCGTCGGGCTGGACTCGTTGGATGTTCGAGCAGTACGAGTTCCCGTACGAGGTGGTCTACCCTCAGGGTCTCAATGAGACGGGACTCGAGAACGACTTCGATGTCCTGGTCTTCGAGGACGGAGGCATCCCGAGCGCTGGCAACAGCCCTGGCGGACGAGGGGGTGGCGGCGGCGGCCAGGGTAACATCCCGCAGGAGTATCAGCGGACGCTCGGTAGAGTCACGGCCGACGAAACCGTCCCGAATCTCATCAACTACGTTCGCGACGGCGGCACGCTACTCGCGATCGGTTCGTCCACGGCGCTCGCTACGCTTGCGGGTTTGCCACATCATGTTCAACAACAGCCCGGTCTTCCGCCTATTGCCGCAGGCGGCCCGCCAAGGCGTCACCCCAGTGGCGTGGTTCGATTCCGAGACCCCGCTGCTGAGCGGCTGGGCGTGGGGGGAGCGTCAGCTCTTCGGCGGCACGACCGTTTCCGAGGCGAAGCTCGGAGAGGGCCGCATGTTCCTCTTTGGCCCGCTCATCAAGAAGCGGGCTCAGCCTCACGCGACCTTCAAGTTCCTCTTCAACGGCATCCACCTCGGTGGAGCGACCCCGGTACGGCTGGGAGGCATCGCGTAGTAGAGCACGAGGAAGGCGGGCCCGTCCATGGGGCGTGGCCCGCCTACCCCGTGCGCGCGTGGCCTACCTGTCCGCGTCCGTAACCGCCCTCGCCTTGATCCAGCGGTCGAACCACTTGGCCTGCTCCTGATCCAAGTAGATGCGGTGCCGGGGCTCGCGAATCCCATGGCCTTCGCGAGGGAAGCGTAGGAACTCGACGTCGTTGCCCATCTTCTTAAGCGTACGGAAATACTCCTCACCCTGAGTGATCGGCACGCGCGCATCCTCCTCACCGTGCGTGATGAGCAGAGGCGTCGTCACGTTTACTGCATACTCGATCGGCGAGAACTCCTCGAAGGTCTCCTTCGTCTCCCAAGGCAGCCCACCGAACCCGAACTCGAGCAGGAAGGGGATGTCGGTCTGTCCGTAGAAGGCATACCAGTCGGAGATCGCGGCGTGACCGATTGCGGCCTTGAAGCGATCGGTCTGCGTGACGCTCCAGAAGGTCATGAAGCCACCGTAGCTGCCGCCCATGATCGCCAGCTGATCAGGATCAGCGACCCCCATGTCCACGACGTAGTCGACCCCCTCCATCAGATCCTCGAAGTCCTTTCCACCCCAGTCCATGTAGTTGGCGTTGGAAAATTCGTAGCTGCGGCCGGAGCTGCCCCGTGGATTTCCGCGCAGCACTGCGTAACCGCGAGCCGCCCAGATCTGTGAGCCTGCATTGAATGCCTTCGAGTAGCGGCCGTGAGGACCACCATGAACCTGGAGGATCATGGGGTAGCTCTGTCCTTCGACGTAGTCGATCGGGTAAGTGAGCACACCCTCGATCTCCCAGCCGTCGGCCCCCTCCCACGTCAACAACTCGGACCGCGCGATGTCGAAGTCTTCCATCCCACCAGTCGGGCTGAGCACGTGCTCGATGTTGGACCCGTCCGCATCAGCGATGAAGACCTCACCGGTCGTATAGGGCGAGCTCCCGGTGAAGATCAGCTTCGCACCGTCGTCGGAGAGCGTCGTGCCGCCGTAGATGAAGTCGTCGTCGGGCAGAATCATCTCCGGCTCGCCGCCCGTGGCAGACATCTTATACAGGTGTGATGAGAGACCGTTCGCCACTGTGAACAGGATCTCGCCGCCATCTTCGGACCAACGCACACCGGACGCCGAGAGGTTCACGTCTAGCGTGAGGTTGCGGGGCTCACCGCCGGACATGTCCGCGACGAACACATCACTCTGGGCAGCGCCGCCGTTCTCGACGAGCGAGCCCGTATAGGCGATCCGGGTCCCGTCCGGCGACCACACCGGCCCGCGGTCCGAGCCAGCGTTGCTCGCGCTGAGGTTGCGAGGCTCGCCACCGTCCGCAGCGATGACCAGCACGTCGGAATTGTCGCTACGATCAGAATCGCCCATCTGCGTCTGCGTCCGGTTCGACGTAAACGCGATCCACTCTCCGTCAGGCGACCACTGCGGCCCCTGGTGGTCGAACTCTCCCTCTGTGATCTGTGTCTTCTCACCCGTCTCCGGATCGTACACCCAGAGGTGGCGCCAGGTGAGCTTCACCTCAGCGTAATACGCGTCGTCCTTCTTCTCCGTCCGCTCTTCCCACTCTTCTTTGTCGACACGCTCAGATTCTTCGGCGTACGCCATCATCGAGAAGTCCCGAGTGAACGAGCCGCTGGTGGGGGCATCCTCACCGTCGAAGAACGGCGCCGCTTCACCGCCGCGCAGTGAAATCGCCCAGAATTGATCGTCCACGTCGTCATCCTCGCCACCCTCGCCACCCTCGCCACGACGGGAGTTGAAAAGGATACGACCGTCGGGCAACCACCGCGGATTGCTCTCACCCCGCACAGAGTTCGTGAGTTGGATCGACTCGTCCGTCTCGAGGTCGTGGACCCACACGTGGGTGACGCTCTCCCACTCCTCCGTGTCCATCTCCCGTTTGGTGAAGACCAACTTGGTGTTGTCGGGGGACAGCCGGTACCCGCTCCACGCGGGGAGGAGGAGAGACTCTTCCATCGTCATGTGCTTCTTGGCCCCATCCTGTGCGAGAACCGAGCTCGCTGCCGCAGCGAGTAGTGCGAGCGCTACAACGATGGTTCGTCCGATGCTTCTCACGGGATCCTTCCTCCGACTCGAGTACGTGTACGTTGCAACATTGGCCGCGTGGACACGCCTGGCAACGCTAGGCGGCTCCCTTTGACAGGCGGCAGCACCCGGAAAGAACACGCTATGTTTTCGCCACATTCGCTTTACCCCCCCGCTCTCAGGACGGCTTTCGTGGAACGCGAAGAAGCCCCTTCAACGCCCCAAATCGCGGACCGTAAGATCCTCATCGCGGGAGGAGGTTTCGGCAGGGCCTTCATCCGTTACATGGCGTCACTGACTGGCAAGGCGCGCCCACGGATCTGCTACCTGCCCACCGCGATGGGTGACCACGACTCCATGATCATGCGTTGGTATGAGAACTGCGCGCCGCTGGATGTCGAGCCGCTGGTGCAGAAGAGCTTCATCAGCAGCTACGAGATGAATGAGAGCTGGGAGGACGTCTTCCTGTCGATGGACGCGATCGTGGTTTCCGGTGGCAACACGCTCAACCAGCAGGCGATCTGGAGGGTGCAGGGAATCGACGAGGTGCTACGTAAAGCGTGGGACCGCGGCATCGTGCTGGGTGGTTCGAGCGCCGGGTCGCTGTGCTGGTTCGAAGAGGGCACGACGGATTCGCGGCCTAAAGAGGTGTCGAAGGTCGAGTGCCTCGGATTCCTCAAAGGCAGCCACTCGCCTCACTACGACGGTGAGGCCGTCCGTCGACCGACCTACCATCGCTTGATTCAGTCGGGCGAGCTGAAGCCCGGCTATGCGTGTGACAACGACGCAGGCATTCTATTCGCGGACAACGACGTCGCGCGCGTCGTACACACTCGGGCGGAAGCGAAAGTCTACTACGTCTCGCTGGAAGGGGGTCAGGTGGTAGAGACCGAGCTTCCGGCAGAGATGATCGCCTGATCCGGGGGCCGGCTCCCAGCGGGGAATGATCACGGGCCCAACGGTCGTACTCAGAGTAGATCCAACGCGGCCTGCAACGCTCGATTCATCTCTTTTATGGACGGCCTCGACAGCGCGCCGACGTAGTCCGTGAGTCGCGACTTCGGGAGGCTCACGAGATTGTCACAGGTGATCCACGACGGATGCTTCAATCCGTCTTCGATGCCGACGAGTACCTGCGTGGACAGTCCCTCTCCCTGAGTGTACACGGGGGCGCACACCACAGTCGCAAAGCGGGAGTCGATGAGCGCTTGGCGACTAACGAGGACGAACACTCTGGTCCGCCTGACGTCACCTCCAGGCCTTCGTACACGGTATAGCTCTCCCCTTCTCACCGGGTGACCTGAACGGCGGCGTCAGACATCAACGTCCAGCCAAGGCGCCTGGTATTCCAAGACATCGTGAGCCTCGGTATTGAACACGTCCGCTTCTCTATCCAAGAGCGCCCGATCCCGGGCCTGCACCGCATCGAGAGCCCGCCGATGCAGGAATGCTCGCAGGATTCGTTCGATGAGCGCTGAACGAGACTCACCGCCCACCACGCCATCCAGTTGTTCGAGCACGTCCTCAGACAGTGTGATCGATGTCTTCACTTTCATACCACCATTATACTACTCAGGTGAACACGCCCGCAACGGGATTGCCATTAAACTCGTCGCGCTCGCAGTACGGTTGCGACTTCGTCGGGTCCCGCACATGTCACGATCGGCCGTCAGCGGGACCGTGGCCGCGAGCGCCACGCCTAGCAAGAGGCTATTCTGCGTCCGCGGTAGGAATCCAAACAAATCCAAGAAGCTGGAGACGGCCATGCGCCGAATCATCCTTTCTCTCGGTGTGGTACTTCTCACCTCCGTCCCCGCGTCCGCTCAAACAGGGCGCCAGCTGACGTTGGAGGACTACTACAGTGTGAAGAGCGTCGGCTCTCCGCTGATCTCGCCCGAGGGTGATTGGGTCGCCTACACCGTCTCGCTTCGCATCGAGGAGACCAATGGGACAGCGACTGAGTCGTGGATCGCGAGGGCCGACGGATCGGCCGAGCCGGTACGGGTTCAGCGCAACGGCCAAGACGTGTCCGACCCTCGCTGGGCTGAAGATGGTCGCCTGCGCGTAAGCCATCAGGAGGCCGAGTGGCTAGTGGACCCATCACGTCCGAGCGAACCCGCCGTCCGCGCCAACAGCGTCAACCCGGCTGGCTCCACGAGCCCAGACGGACGCTGGCTCGCGATCACGCGGGACACGCCGATGCCTGCGGTTGCGCAGCCAGAACTGACGGCCTTCGAGCAGCGACACGAAGAGCGCTTCAAAGGAGAGGCTTTTGACTGGTACCCTTTCCGACGCGACCGCCAGAGCTTCCCACTGCCTGACCCCGACGTTCAGCCCTTGATGGAAATCTTCCTCACGCCCACCGCGGGCGCGAGTGAAGCTCTGCAGCTGACGCACCTGGGACTGCGACCGAGTGGCGT
>Ga0114996_10001888_pt1 | contig 27654 bp, 24 predicted proteins | sample ArcticOcean_MG_C_4_FD_87039 | JGI IMG/M metagenome (GOLD analysis project Ga0114996, IMG submission 87039) | Marine microbial communities from western Arctic Ocean - ArcticOcean_MG_CB4_134 | ecosystem: Environmental > Aquatic > Marine > Oceanic | place: Arctic Ocean: Canada Basin | collected... | reverse complement strand
GGATGTCAGCGAGTAACGTGCATGTGGACCGGATGACTTTCTGAAGTCATCCGGTCACCAGCATCACGGGCCAATGTCCGAATTGTCCGTTTTTGGATATCAATGCATTGGCACGAACCTTGCGATGAGTGACAACTAGCTGCCTGGGTCAGAATGACTGTCATGTTTGGCCCCAGCATAAATTGAGATGAAAAAGAGAAGGAGTCTGTAATGCCAAACCGTCGTCCTTTTGACCACATTGGTGGTTTTAATTTTAAGGTCGAGATCGAAGGCGTCACCCAGGGTGCATTCCGCAACGTGGAAGGCCTGGATAGCGAAACTGAAATCGTCGAATTCCAAGATGGAGATGACATCATCCTCCGTAAACGTCCTGGTCGAACCAAGTATTCAAACGTGACGTTGAAGCGTGGTTACACCAATAACTCCGAGCTTTGGGATTGGCGGAAAGCCGTCATCGAAGGCAAAGTGGAGCGAAAAGCCGGTTCCATCATCCTCTGTGGTGATGATGGAAACGAAATCATGCGCTACAACTTTTTCGAAGCGTGGCCAGCCAAATGGAAAGGCTTTAGCCTCGACGGAAAAGGCGCAGATGTAATGGTTGAGGAAATGGAGTTGGCGGTCGAAAAAATCGAACGCGGATAATCGTTCACTCTCATTACTGGGCTACCTACGATGAGTAGGTGCATGACAGAGAGCCTCCGACGGTCACGTTGGGGGCTTTCTTTTTTGTTAACGGCCGGAGAGTTACGCCGAATATACTAGCATGCGCTGCATTGGTCGCAGCGTGGCCACTTGAAAACTAAAGAGAAACGTGGTTTCGTCAGGTGGTTAACATCCATGAATTACAACGTATTTAGGATATAGAAGCATGGCATTCCAGACTGAGTTCGAATTCACCTTGCCCCGGGGCTACATCGACAAAGACGGCAACATCCACCAAAAGGGTGTGATGCGTCTGGCGACCGCGAAAGACGAAATCCTGCCTTTGCAGGACTACCGTGTGCAAAACAACCGGGCGTATTTGGTCATCATTCTTTTGTCTCGTGTTATCGCCAAACTTGGCGAACTCAAGTCCGTCAACCCTTCGATCATTGAAGAGCTGTACAGTGCGGACCTGGCCTACTTGCAGGATTTCTATCGCCGGATCAATGAGGAAGGATCGGCCCAACTGAACGTGTCTTGCCCTGAATGCAAACACCCATTTCAAGTCGATCTAGGAGGTGATCTGGGGGAATAATAAGCTACCCCCTGGAGCGTATTTACCAGGAGGTAGCGTACATCGCATATCACTTCCATTGGGCCATCGATGACGTCTTGGCGATGGAGCATCGAGAGCGCCAAATCTGGGTTAAAGAAATCTCGGAAATCAACAAAGAAATCAATAAGACCCGGCAATAGCCACGGTTCATCGAACACCCCGCTAGCACAACACAAATCCCCTATTCATCGGCCCTTGCGTTCCATCGACGAGTGCCGAAGTGAATTCGACGCCTGTACCCCGGGCACGACTGACCCCACACGTGGGGTTTGGCGACCCCGATTCTGCCTTCCATGACCCTCTCAATCTGCTATAGTAGAGGACACCGATTGCGGCGGTGTGCCAAGGAAACGGGTTGCTGCGGGACCATGAGCGCTTCCTAAGCGGCGTGGACGGCGGGTGGAATCTCACGCTGTCTGACGGTTTGTCCTGCAACAACTGCTTGGCATGATTCTCGCACACGAACAACACGTTCCCAGAATAGTTGGGATCGGGTGCCTATTCGCGGAGGATGGATGACTTTCACAAGACCCCCAGGTGTTTACGCGTTACCCAAAGAACAGCGCTACACACCCCTGAGTTTGGTCAAGAGCGGCGTTGTGGGCTTTGTCGGCCTCACACAAAAAGGACCGACCAATGAACCCGTTCGCCTCACCGACGCCGAGCAATTTCGCCAGGTGTTTGGCCGACTTCCTGTAGAAACGTACCTCGACACCGCCGTCAAAGGTTTCTTCGATAACGGTGGCACCGAATGCTGGGTGTTGCGCATTTGCCATATGAGCGAAAAGGGACGGGGGGAGATAGCTCGTACGGCTTCACTTCCTCTGCGCGATGAAGCCGGTAAACTGACCATTCGCGTCGAAGCCCTAAATGAAGGAACATGGGGCAACGAGATCGCCGTCACGATCAAGCGGTCCGAACCCCGCATCGAAACGTTGTTGACCTTGGATGCACACGAAGACGATATCCTCGTCACGGTTCGCTCCACGCACGGATTTCGACGAGGCACGGTCATCAAGATCTATGACGATGACCGGACAGAATACAGAATCATCACTCAAATCGATAATCGGAAAAAACTGCTCTACTGGCGCATGGACGAACCCATCGGATACGCCTTTCAGTCCGGAGCTCCAACCTATATCGAACCGGTGGAGTTCGAACTCTGCGCGGAAACTCTCACTGAAAGAGAGGTGTACAAAGAGTTGACCATCGCGCCGGCCGCCGACACGTATTTTCAGCGCGCGGTCAATGAACAATCTCGCCTAATCCGACTCACGGATGCACGGCGAGATGCACCTATTTCCGAACGATTCCCGATCACGTTTGGCCCTCAAAAATTGTCGGAAGGGTGCGATGGCATCACCAACGTCACACCTGATGACTTTATTGGCATGAGCATAGGGCCCGGCGAACGCTATGGTCTGGCCGCGCTTGAAGCCAACGAGTCCATCGATTTATTGGCCATACCCGACCTGTTCTGGTGTGTGGAAAACAGCACCGGGTTCTCCACAACAAACGACGCGTACATTGTACAAGAAGCGATGGTGGAACAAGCTGAGCGAATGCAAAATCGCTTCGCCATACTCGATCTTCCCAACCGTGGAACGTATGTCCAGGCGCTGCAGTGGCGACTACTTTTCGATTCGGCCTATGCGGCATTTTACTACCCCTGGATTGTAGTCGAAAAAGATGGAGAACAGACCACGACTCCTCCAAGTGGACATGTGGCAGGGATCTTTGCCCGATGTGATGAAACGCAAGGCGTCCATCGAGCACCAGCCAATGAAGAGCTCAACAGTGTGCTCGACCTGAGCGTACTCTTGCAAGACAACGACATCGGTTATTTGAACGACCAGGGTGTCAACTGCATCCGATCCTTCGCCAAACGCGGCATCCGTGTGTGGGGCGCTCGAACCACCTCATCCGATGGGTTGAATCGGTACATCAACGTGCGACGGGTGATACTCACCATCATTCGGTCCATGGTAAATAATCTTCAGTGGGTCGTATTTGAACCCAACGACGCACGATTGTGGAAGACACTCCAAACAGACGTGGCCTTTTTTCTCATGGGCCTGTGGCGAAAGGGCTACTTCAAGGGCCGTTCGCCTGAAGAAGCTTTTTATGTGAAGTGTGACTCTGAAGTAAACACACCGGAATTGCGCGACGCTGGGATGGTTGTCGTTGAGGTGGGTGTAGCACCAGTACGCCCGGCAGAATTTATTGTGTTCCGGGTCTCCGAAGAGACCGCTGAAGTGGGTCCGGCACCCGGTGAATAGTAATGGAGCCCAAGGAGGCATAGACCGATGGTAGACAGCATAAAAGCAGGAGCGGCCAGTACGGCGACCTCGCAGGCGGCAGGCGCCGTAGGTGGCGTGGGTGGTGAACTGATCAAAGCCGCTGGTGGGCTACTCGTCGGCGCTATGATGGCCGGAGGTCGACGCGATCCCGATGTGGCGTTTATGTACCACATTGAAATCGACAGTGTCGCACTGGGTATGTTCACGGAATGCAGTGGCATCAAGTGGAGCATGGAAACCGAAGGCATCAAGGAAGGCGGAAACAACAACCACGAGCTCAATCTGCTGGGGCGGGCGAAGTTTTCACCCTTGGTCCTGAAGCGGGGATTCGTAGGGAAAGACAGTTACCTCTTCGACATGATGCACCGCACATTTGATCCCAACTTGCCCGTGTACAGGAGCCGAATCTGCTGCGTGGTCCATAAGCGCAGCAAGGGCGGCTATTCCAGCGATGTCATGGGGACCAATGAGGTGGGACGAGTGACCTTCTACAATGCCTTTGTGCAGGAATGGGAGGGCCCCTCGTTCGGTTCCTCAAAAAATGAAGTCGCCGTAGAATCCATTACATTCAAATACGACTACCTGGAATTCCACCCGGGCAGTCCTGGCGAACAACTGTTACACGCAGCCACAACCGGAGCCATGTCTGCCGGTGTTGGCAAGATGTTAAAAGGATAGACTCTGTGGCGAACGTAGACCAACCAGGCGGACCCAATAACGCGGCGACAATCGATCATCGCGTCGCTGACCTGCTGACCTTTGTCGGCCGGGACGCCGCCGGCATGGACACAACGCAACTGTCCATCGTCGACCTGGATGTACTCAATGATTGGCAGTCGCTGACCACATCGTTGGTGCACACCAAGTTTGACGGGTTGGTCTCCGACACCTTCGACGGTATTTCGTTTGCTGGGCTCAACGAATTGGTGACGTCACGCTACCTCTCGGATGATCCTGCGTATGCCTTTGGCCTGCCCAATATCGAAAGGTATGAACAATTTGGACGATTTGGTCTCGGACAGTGCTCCACTCTTACCTCGTCATATCCACTCTTCGACTTCGCCGAGTTCCTACCGATTCAACTCTTCGATGAATGGGTGGAATACACCGAGTTCCGAGACGCTGTTTCAACTTCTCGCCGACGCGCGAGCATGTTTGCCCCTCGCCGACGCGCGAGCATGTTTGCCCCTCGCCGACAGCACGTGGCGGGCACTCGAGACGTGCCTCGGACAATGGTCGATCCAAGCGTATTCGACACTCCTGAGGTGCACCGAGACGAAGTGACACCCGGCGATTCGTCCACAGTAAGACCCTATCCCAGGGTCATGGGTGCTGCGGGAACTCGACTACTGACCCCCTCCCAGCGCCGACTCGCACAAATGACAGGAAATGCCCGGACGGACGCAAGACGAGTCGCAAAGCGTTTAACCCACAATGCGCAAACCACCGGACCCGCCATCCAAGGCCGCCAGGCGCTCATTCAGATGCCCAACCCAGTGTGGGCACCAAACACGATTGACAGTCTCACGCCCACCCACGAAGACTTCGCAAGCCCATCCATGCTTGACGACGCAAGGAGTGGGGCCGGACCGAAAGAACCAATGGTTCAGTTGGGCGACCTGGCCATCTCCGAGCGGGGCGTACCCGCACTAGCGAGCGCGGTCAAACTGGCCAAGCGAGTACTGGCCCCCCGATTCTTGCCAGCCTCTCGACGACGGTCTGCGACCCAAACAAAAACTCCGACCGAACGCGCGACAGCAGCATCAAGACCCCGGTTTTCGCCACGCCTTGCCATGCAAAGCGAATCCCGAACCTCCCGCCTCGCATTTGATGCAGCGCAACAAACTTGGCTAACGATTGCGCCCACCGCAACCGATGACTGGACGGACAGTCAAACCGATTTCAACGACATCGTACCGCCTAGAGTCAGCGGTGAATCGCAGGGACCCTTCATCAGCGATGTGGGGACCGGCACGTCAACGGCCACAACCACGCGCCCCGAGCTTTTCTCAGCCCAACAGATCGCCCGGATGCAAGATCCGCATGCATCCTCCAGTCCGGTAACACGTGCTGGTGAGTTGCGATATGATCAGTTCGGAGACGGCCAGCCGGTTGCCGATCCGGTGATCTACGTCAGCGTACCCACCGACACCTCGGTAGCTCATCAAAGCGATGCATCGGATTGGGATATCAGCACCATGACGCCCCGCATTGCCCAGATGTCACCCGCCCTTTCGGCAGCGATACACTCGGTGACCATGCCATTGAGTTCGGTATCGGCACTCGACAGCGTACTTCGCGGTGCCATGCCGTCTGGGAAGGCGGCTGGAACCATTCCGGAGTTCTCGTTTCCATCGTTCGCAACGAGCATTCCTTCCGAAACAGCCATGTACCCAACATCAACCGACAGCTTTGGAACCGAACCGTCTCTGTATCGCTTCGCGTACGATGCCGAATCGATCTTCCTGAAGGGGGAACTGGATTCGAGTGCTTCGCCAAGAGCTTTGGCCGGTACCCACGTGGAAATGCGTGGGGGCTCTCTGTTCCAGTCCCTTCCCACATCGAGCCTGGCCGCACGAACAAACACGATTCGCCCGATGCCCACAACGCACAAGAACGCTACAACGGCAGCCAATGCCTTGCTTCAAACGAAGCCAGCTGGACCCTTGTCGAAACACATTGAAGGGCTGAGAGATGAAGGCATCCACACGGGTGGTGTCACACCGCTTCTGCACGACCAGAGCAAGCCACAGTCCAGCATTTCCACGATCGGACTCTCAAACACGGACAGGACACTCCGCAATCGATTGCAAGGCACTGCTGCATCGGCGGGCATTCAAGCTGCGGTGGCCCAAGCTGACTTGGCCATGCTTCCCCCAGTCATCCGCGAGCTTCTGAGCCGACATTCCGAACGGGGCGTGGCGATGACGAGAGGCGGATCGGATGTGGCCGGACTGTTGGCACGCGTGGAAGCATTGCGCAGTGCGGACACACCCGGGACCCGAACCGCATTGCTAAATCAGTTGGTCCTCAACGGCATTGACACACCAGAGTTGCTCCGAGTCTTGGATGACATCGCTGCGCCAACGAGCGGCGAATCGACCCAACCGACACCTACCACAACAGCAAAGCGCTCGCTCTTTAAACGCGCAGCAACCAGTTTGAGTACAATTGGCGTATCATCGACATCGGCCGCCACGCTCCATCAGGATAAACCTATTGGCCCCTTTGCCCCGGCACGCCTTCAACACACAGAACTTCAGGACCTACTCAAATCCCTGCTGGCTCCACGCAGTGCTGTTAGCGAACGCATACAGCCCAGCACGTTGTCATTGCTCACAGAACCGGGCACCCATGTTTCCCTGTCCGATGGTCTTCCCGCCGCAGAGCCCGCGCGAACGAGAGCGGCCAAACGGGGATCAAGGGCGGCCCAAGAACAACTCTTCGCAGCAGCGCTCCAGCAGATTGGCAAGAGCGGATCTGCGACCATGAAACCGATGATGTCCCTGGACGCTGGGTTGCCCGACCACGTAATGACCCTGCCCCCCGCGTTTCGATCATTCTTGAAGACACTCCCAAGCAACCGACCTGTCACTCCCTTTTTGGGGCAAGGGTTCGACTTCATCTATTCGGTCCTGGATCGAGCAAATGGTGCATTTGCCGGACTCGACGCTGGCGTGTTGGAGTCCCTAGTCGAATTGGGGAAACGGTCGCCGGGACCAGAAGGCGGTCAGTTGCTTCGCCCTGGATTGGATCCCTGGCCATCGTCAGACACCGTCAGCTATGTCACTCCGGACACCTCCGGCTCCGGGCACGGGCACAGGCACGGGCACGGGCACGGGCACGAAGATCGTCAAACGAGCACCATTCAACAACTTAAGAAACGGACCGACGCTGCAGAGAACGCATACGCCCGGCTCCGCACACAACCGTCGTCTGCAGGCCGTGCGCCCATGAACTTCGATGGCGTCGATTGGAGCTTGGTCAAGACTGGATCTGAGCGAAGCACATCCGGCATGGCGTTTGGCGAACTTGGTTCAGCACTTTTGCAACAAAGTGCACCGCCCAGCGCAGACATGACCATGGTGGCGCCTGTGGTTAAGGCAGTCGCCCAGACCGCCCAGTTGAAGGAAAGCGGCGAAGCTGTTGGCGGGGGAGCCAGCACAACCCGTTCCAGCACATCTGGAAAGAAATCGAAAAAGAAACCCAAAAAGATCAATTATCGGGCACTGGCGCAGCAAGTGGCGCCGATCGTGTCTGAAATGCAGAGTAGGAAACTACTTCGAAGTGGAGACGGAATCTTCTCCTAAGAGGAAACCGTACATCGTGGCCATGGATTGGAGAACAAGATGAGCTTACTTACCAGCGCCCTTACATCGAGTATCGATCAATACATTCATGGGGAACTCCAGAAAGCGACCCTCACTCCCAAAAAGGGAGAAGGCGCCACTGGAGATCAATCGCCTTTCACATTTCAGTACAATCCCGAAACCATTACAGTTAAGCGCTACGCGTCCACCGCCTCGCAACCGACAGCAAGTAGTGACCACAAGGGACAAAGCACAACCGGCGCTGCAACGGAGGATCGAGAGGCGGAACTTAGCCTGAAAGGCATCATCTTTGATACCTACGAACAAAAACCCACCAAGAGCGTGTACAAAGAGTACATCGAGAGGCTCGAACTGCTCATCGGTTACGATCAAGGCAAACACTCGCCGCTGAGTCTACTCTTCACCTGGGGAAAATTTGCCGGTGAAAACAAATCGGAACTCCAATTACAATGTTGGATAGACGCGTTGAGTGTGGAATACACAATGTTCCTCAATGACGGCACGCCCGTTCGTGCCAAAGTGGATTTGACGCTAAAAACAGGGCTCACACCGCAAGAACAAGCCGACCAGGATTCAAAAAAATCCCCCGATCACGCCAAGATGGTTACCGTGCGGCGCGGTGACACGCTCTCCGCCATCGCGCACGTCGAATACAATAACTCCGGCGAGTGGCGACGCATTGCGGACGCCAATGGCATCGACGACCCCATGTCCCTACGGCCGGGGATGAAATTATTGGTTCCGCCCATCTTGAGTTGAATTTGTTGACCTGCTAGGAGCCCTCCAAATGAGCACTGACACTGACACCACTGATCTCCTCGTCAAACTGGATGGAAAAGAGGAAATCAAAGCCACGGGTACACAGACGTGGCAGCTCCAAAACGGAACGAACGTGATGTCGCTGATGATTGATCAGCGCCTTGATATGCCCGATGAGTTCGAAATCCGGTTTGCGGCGGACGCTGACGGTACACTCACCGTGTTCGATTGGGCCAAAGAAGGGACGCAGGTCGAGCTCGGTTTTGGATCCAAACAGACCGGAAAAGTCGAGGTGATGTTCACGGGCGAGGTCGTCTATGTGGACGCTGAGTTCGGTACTGGAGGCTCTTTTGTAACATTGCGCGGTTACGATTGTTCTCACCGATTGCACCGCAGTCACGAAGCCAAAGCGTTCGGAAAAGGAGACAGTGCAGACTTGGATCCCTCCGATATCGCCAAGCAAATCATCGAAGCGTCGGGTGCCACCGACGCTTCGGATGGCCTTACCGTGACCCCGGGAGACCCCGGCACAATGAGCAAGTACCTGCCCTGGACGACACAGACCCCATACAAGGCGATTCAAGATCTGTACGGCACGCCGCGCGCTGATCACACCACCGCCGGGAAGATCAAGTTCGAGAAGTTAAGCATACAATCCAATGCTGTCGCGACCATTTGTTACTCAAACAAGAAGGACAAAGCAGCGGCAAACAGTATCGGCATGCTCAACGCCCGCTTTTCCATTGCCACGTACCCAATTTTCGCAAAAGTGCGTGTGCATGGCTGGGATCCCAGCCAAAAGAAAGCCTTTGTGGAGGAAATCACCGCGTGCTCCCCGGATATCGACGGAGCCAAGGGCACCAAGGGCTGGGAAGCGGGATGGATCACCGTTGGTAAGAGCCTCTACAAAAAAGAAACGGGGGCCGTATATGAACGAGTCGCCAACTGGTGCGAATCCAGTGATGAGGCGAAGAACGTCGCACAGAGCATTTTTGATCAGTACAGCCTAAAGTATCTAACCGGTGAAGTGTCTGTACCCGGCTGCGCTGTCATACAGCCCGGCACAGTGGTCGAGTTCTTCAACTTTCCATCGCGTCTGTGCGGTAAAGTTCTGGTCACCGCCGCAACGCATTCGCTGGACGCCAGTAACAACGGGTATACAACGACATTTTCGTTCTGCTCCAACGCGGCAGGCAAGTCCAAATAAGCTCCTCAGAAAATCATCCAACCACCGGCCCGCAACGGTTGCAATGGACCCACCGACCCTCAAAAGTCGCACTTCAAGCCATGAAAATCCTCCGACGGCCACCGCTAATTCCACTCCAGGGGGCCATCGAGTTGACAGAAATGGGCAGTAAGATATCATCCCCTGCCTACGGGTAAGAGACCCTCTGCGGGACCATGCCACGTCGCTTTGTTCCTCCCGGGGTGGATGAATAGAATGGCAAGCACGCTTTTTCCGCATCTGTGGCCTTCGTGCACGGCGTTTTTCGTGAAAATCGCCTGCTTGAATATGGGCTCTCTCTCGTAGAATTGGGTGTCCTAGTACACGGATAACACTACAGGGGATGTCGGTCCGTAGCCGCCAATCCCGATATAAATTGAGGGTGTCCGGACGTGGCGAAAAAGAACTTCCTGGGACGAGGGTGGTCCTTTCCTGTGCAAATTGGTAGCTCGGGCGGTATCGCAATGTCGAGTTACGAGGACAACATCGAACAGTCTATCCAACTCATTTTGGGAACAGCCGTGGGAGAGCGACTCATGGATGCGGACTTCGGCAGTTACATCCATGATTACGTCTTCCATCCCAACAATCCAGGCACCTCATCAACGGTCGCATTTTACGCGCAGCAGGCGTTAAAAAAACATGAACCACGTGTTAAGGATGTTCAAATTCGCGCCTTCACAGATCCCAACAACGAGAACGTAATGATGTTGGACATCAAATACCAAGTCATTCATGACAATGAGATGCGCAACTTGGTCTATCCATTCTATCTGCGGAGGGAACAGGACCTATGATTCCCAGTCCAAATCTCGATGACCGCAAGTACGACGATATTGTCGAAGAGGCCATTCGCCTCATTCCTCAATACTGTCCCGAATGGACCAATTTCAATCGAAGTGATCCAGGCATCACCTTAGTCCAGTTGTTTGCTTGGATGACGGAGATGATCATCTATCGTCTGAACAAGGTACCGGATCGAAACTATCTGGCCTTTCTTAATCTGATGGGAATCCATCGGCAACCACCATAGCCCGCGCGGACCGTGCTGACTTTCAAGGTCAGTAGTTCGGCCGACAACATGGTCATTCCCACCGGAACAGCGGTGGCCACCACACCCACCAGTGATCGGAAAGCGGTTTCTTTTGAAACCGAAAATGATTTGCTGGTCACGAACAATGAGCTGGCGCGTTGTGTTAGCCAGTATCACGAACAATATAGCGACCTGACCGATCGTGTGCAGCAAGGAAGCTCTTTCGAGATCTTTGACGGGACACGAAGCGTCGAACGTTTTCTGTATCTGGGCGACGACCGCTTTGAGAACTTTACGGAAGCGGCCACACTTACCCTCGAATTTGATCGTCCCAACGCAACCGAACGTTCTTTTCCAAAGATGCTCGAATGGGAATATTGGAGTGGAGAGCGCTGGAGAGAGCTCCAACAGGCATCGGCCGAAGTGAGCCCAGACAGTATCATCTTCCGGGGGCCTCAGGCGTTTGAAACGACGACGGTCAATGACATCGAATCATATTGGATTCGTGGCCGGCTCGTCGAAGTACCAGATTCCGACGATGAAACAACCCTCGATCTGATCAAAGCCCAATTGGAAGTAAAGGGATCGGGAGTGCTACCGACCATTGCCTACTACAATCCGCAAGGAGCAGCACACCTAACTCTCGACTTTGATCGCAATGTGCGTCCCTTTGGAGACGAGCCCTCCGTTGATAACTTCCTCTACATTGCCTCCGACGAAGTCCTAAGCCAGCCCGGCACAACCGTTCGCCTAGAGATTGCGCTCAGCGATCCGAGCTTCTCTGAAAAACCGATCGCATCCGAAGACCTCATCCTAGAGTGGCAATACCACACGGGAAAACGGTGGCGTACTTTTGGAAAAACCGGTCCGGGCCACAAACCCGGAAAGGCAAAGACCAAGAAAGACGACGTGTACAAGTTTACGGACAACACGGCCGCGTTTACCAAGAACGGATGGATTGAGTTTACCCGTCCGGACGACATCCAGCCCGCAGAGGTTAACGGACAAACACATTATTGGCTCCGATGCCATATCGTCGAAGGCAACTACGGCCATCCCGGAAAGTATGAGTTGATCGATGACGTTTGGACGTATCGTGAAGATTCGCCGCTTCGGCCCCCCACACTCAAGGGACTGACGCTGCGATTTTCAGAGGTCAGCTCCAGCCTCGGGCGAGTGCTTACGTACAACGATTTTCGTTTTATCGACGAATCCAAAGACGCGGGCACTGAATACAAACCGTTTCAAGCGTTTCAGCCTGTCCCGGAAGAGAACCCAACCCTCTATCTGGGGTTTCGTGAAAAACTCCCGAACGACAATGTTCAGATATATTTCAACGTTTTGGGTGACAGCGATCGCTTCCGTGAGCAACCGGGAACAAAAGTACACGTAGGGGACGAAGTACTGGATCAATACAAAGAGCAGACGGTGATCTGGGAGTATTGGTCTGGCAAGGAATGGGCCCTGTTGTTTCCCAAAGACGGCACCTCAAACTTCAGGGGAGCGGGCTTTGTCGAATTTGTCGGCCCGAAACAACATCGAAAGAGTCGTCGCTACGGCGACGATTTGTACTGGATTCGAGCGCGCCTGGAAATGGGCGGATACGATGAACCTCCGTCATGCAATCGGATCCTAATGAATGCCGTGTATGCAGCGCACCACACAACCTTTTCAGAAACGATCTTGGGATCCAGTCAGGGCACCCCCAACCAGTCTTTTCTCTTTAATCGCGGGCCTGTGCTGGCGGGACAGCAAATCACCGTCCACGAACACGAACGTCCTTCGGAGGAAGAGATTGAAATCATTCGAAACGACGAGGGCGAAAACGCCTTTGTAGAAGCCTCGTCCGGCGCAGGTTTTGTCGTGCATTGGCACGAAGTGGAAAGCCTCTACGAATCGGGCCCCAAAAGTCGACATTACATCAAGGACGTGACCACCAACGAAGTAACCTTTGGGGATGGTGTGCACGGCATGCTCCCGCCCAAAGGCGATCGCAACATCGTCGCGAGATCCTACCGTGTCGGTGGTGGTGTAGAAGGAAATGTCCCAGCAAGTAGTATTACAGTACTGAAAAAATCTCTGGGTTTCGTGGACGATGTCTCCAACCCATTTCCTGCGGCCGGTGGTGCCGATCTGGAAGACATCGAAGACATCAAACGACGCGGCCCATACGCCATTAAGAGTCGCGACAGAGCCGTCACCCGAGAAGATTACGAATGGTTGGCCATCCAATCATCCAATAGTGTGGCACGGGCCAACTGCATCCCCGGCTATCAGAGAGAAGGGGAAGTCTCTGTCGTCATCGTGCCCAAAGTGACCGCGAGTCACCCGGACTTCATGAAGAAACCCGTGCCGACCACGGAGCTGCTTCGACGCGTCAACTCCTGTTTGAGTGAGCGTAAATTGCTCACCACAGTACTTCGAGTGGTGAAACCCCAGTATCGAGAATTGAGCGCAGAGATCGAGATTATGCGACTCTCGTCGGGCTCAGCCGACCGGGTCAAACGCGAGATCGAAAAGCGGCTACGCCTCTTCTTACACCCGCTCAAAGGTGGACGAGATGAACGCGGATGGCCCTTTGGTCGCAATGTGTTCAAAGTCGACCTCTACCATGTTGTGGAAGAGGTGGAAGGAGTCGACTTCGTGAGCAATATCTCCATTTTCGACGAAGACTCGAAGGTGGAAGTGGAACAAATCCTGGTCAAAGAGGACATGCTCCCCTTCTTGGTCAATGTCGAAGTAACAGAGAAAGCACACGAAATGAGTCTATAGCTCCATGCGCGAACGAGCCCGGAAGAAGTTGGTCGTTCCAGATCTGATGGATCTGCGCACAAATGATGCACAGATCATGCTGACCAACCATGGGTTCAATAAAGCATCCATTCGATTCGTCGAGAGTTACGACGACATTGACACTGTCGTAAATCAGGAGCCCCGAAAAGGGCAACTCGTAGACGCCTCAACCCAAGTTGAAGTCCAGGTGGCCAAGCAGAGCTACCTCCGCTATTTGCCCCAGATCTACCAAGTGGACTCGGCACTCGGCACCTCGTTCATGCGAGAGTTCTTGTGGGTGTTCCAACACATTGTTGAATCGATTACCGATCCCCTGAGCGACGGATATCGCTATTACGATCCCAGAGAGTGCCCTGAAGAGTTTCTGCCATGGCTCGCCTCTTGGGTTGCGTTGACACTGGATGTCGACTGGCCAGAAGCAAAGAAGAGAAAGATGATCCAGGCAGCCGCAAGCATGTACCGTTTTCGGGGTACACGTCGTGCGCTCGAAGAAGTCCTGTCGATCTTCGTCGGCGTCCGACCCGTTATCGAAGAAAACTCATGGCCGTACAACGGTTTTCGGATTGATGTGTCATCGGTAATGGGAGAAGACTCGCTCATCCTCCCCGCCATCAATCTAGACCACTGTTTCATCGTACGGTTTCCGATGCGTCCAGACGAACTCACCGAAGAGAACGTGGTGAAAATCCATCAAATCATCAATACGGAAAAACCGGCACACACGACCTATTTTCTGCAGTTCGACACGGAGGGGGAGAGCAGTCGACCCCAGACCTTCATGCAGATCGGAACAATCGGAATTGGAGTCATGCCGCCAGGCTCGCAAGAGATGGCGGAACAAGGCGGCGAGAACCGCCAGTAGCATATGCCCTCTGGGGTATAGGAGTGAGGTTCATTATGGCAGATCAAAGTCCTGCGGCGTTCAAGCGAATCAACTTCTTCCGTGGATTCATGACCACGGAACAAGATTGGAACGATGCAGAGCACTACCACATTGAGAAGCGAAAGCTTCACAATCGTGTGTTGCACGCTCCCGGGGTCATACCGCATCACCTTGGTGGCTTCCGTGTCTCAGCGCGAGGCAAAGGAGAGTTGGCCGTAGAGATCGCATCGGGCTACGCCATTGACGGAGATGGCAACGACATCGTACTGCCAGAACCCACCATTAAGGCCGTCAACCCCGGCGACTTTAAACTCCCAAACACGGTGTACTTGGTCGCCAAATACATCGAGGAGATGACGGACTTCATCGCCTACAAGGAGAACCTCGACTTCAAGGGACATCGCCGTGTGGCCGAATGTTGTCGCATTGATATCGTCGTCACGGAACCGGACATCAGCAAAGAGATCGAGATCGGACGACTCTATCTGCAACCGGGGGTTCGCAAGATCACCGATGCCAAAGACCCGGACAACCCGAAGGCCAATGAAATCGATCGTCGATTTGTACCCATTGCGGGGCATGTAGGGACGAATCTGTCCCCTAGCACTGTCCAGGATGTTCACTCATTAATGGGGCTGAAACGACACGCATACAGCTATCTCTACCATGACCTTCGTATTTTGACGGCATCGGACGTACTCCATTCCGTCATTACGCTCGACATGATGATGCGTACCAATTCGCTAGACAGAGAGGAATTTCTCAGCATCTGCAAGATGATGTTGGAGCTCGAGTGGAAGCTCACGACGGACATCGACGCGAACTACCCTCAGTTCGCGTCCCGCAAAGAATTTGGCGCATTCAAAAAGAACATCGAAATCATTCGAGGTATGGCCCAAGACAGCGCTACGGACGTGGACTTTCTGATCAATTACCTGGGCTACGAACGAAAAAGCTGCGAAGCCTTGGAAGATCTCTACGCCCACAAGCTGGAACAAGCCGCACCATCGACGGATGTGGGGGCTCCCACCGATAAGGTGTTTGAGGCGATCAAGGTTCGGAGCAAAGATTTCCCGAAGAAGCTGTCGGTCGAAGATTCAACGTTCAAACTCATCGACATGATCGATCTGATCAATGCCAAAAGCGAAAAAGCGCATAGCTTTGCTATTGAACAGGCTAGAGACCAGTACAGAACACGACAGAAGCTCAAATACCCCGACGGTGTCACCATAGAAGATGTGGGTATTGCCTACGAAGGCGGCTACGCCGAATGGGAAATCACCGGCTGCACACCCAAGAAGGATGTCATCATGGTATCCAGAATGGATTACGTGCACGGTAATTATGAGACTGAAATGTACGTGAATGGCAAGAAGGTAGGCAACTCGGTCTGCCCAGGCAATGACCGCCGTTTTCGATGGAGAAACTGGCCCTTTGTCATTCCTGGCGAATACGTGACGGAACCCAATCTGAAAATCAAGCAAGTTCCCATCACGGCGGGTCGCGATGTGAACATGTTCAAGATGTGGTTTTACCAACCCGCATGAACCACTAACCAGTGGCGGTTAGCCGCATTTGGTCCAGAATTGTCCGGGTACACGCGAGCAAGACTTGCGCACACGCCTTGGAAGGTCGACAATAACAACACCTACTTTTAGGGAGGCGGACCCATCGTATTGGACTTCTTCAAGAATTTGGTGCGACAGCGTCAGACGTCCATAACGGCCGGGGCGAAAGCCAAAGTGTATGGTGCGAAGGCTCGAGCAAAAGGAAAAGCAGCGGCCAAATTTAACAAGGCGGTTGACGCTCCCGGGAAAAAACTCAAGAACAAAGCCAAAGCCTCCATGTCCAAGGGCAAAGAAAAGGCAAAGAAAACCTCGCAGAAAGCACAAAAACCCCCCAGATCGAATCAATCCTCGGGCAATGTAATGACTCCAACCAATAAGGACTCACAGCGCGTTATGGCTCATGATTCAAACGACGGTGAATTTGATCCCGGAATGAAAACCCAGGCCATCGACATTAGTGAACTCGTTGACGAGCGCTCACAAGATTGTGTTGGTTGGGTCGTATGCCTCAATGGATCGCTGCGCGGAAAGGACTTCCGCCTGGTAACAGGACGAAATGTGATGGGGACAGCGGCCGATTGCGATATCGTACTCACAGACCCCTACCTCAGCTCAAAACATGCTGTCATCCGCCATGAAAATGGTGAATTCATACTCATCGACCTGGACTCGACCAATGGCAGCTATTGGAACGAAGACAAGATCTCCAAACAGGAATTGATCGACAACGACAAAGTCCGGTTGGGGCGGACAGAACTCAAGTTTAAGTCGCTATTCTAAACGATCCGTCAGCCAAACCCTGCTTCTCCGATACCATTGTTCGTCCAATCATTGCACCCATACTCCGGCTGATGTAGCCTATCCTTCCACTAATAAGGGGAGCGTCATGCGCTGGTTTCTGTGCATCTGTGTCGCAGTGGGCTTGCAGGTGGTTAATTCACCCGCTCAAGCAAAGAGTAAGCTCACAATCGACCACGTCGACACGTCCAAATACGAAGAAAAGGGCCTAATTCGCTTTTACGTGGACATTCACGACGGCGAAGGCCGGACCATCCCTGACCAATCCAAATCGGGCCTGTCCTTCTATGTCAATGAAGAAAAGATCGCCAAAGAGCAGATTGAACGGATCAAGATTAAGCAGTTTTCCGATCTCGATGAACCGATCGCTCTCGGTATTCTGTTCACCAATTACGGCCAATTCCTCCCTCTGGAACAAACGGAAAAGGCCCCCTTTGAGTTGTCCGTTAGCGGCCTTCGCCAACTCATTGAGAATCTACGGGAAGGGTTCGATTCGGTGGGGATCTGGCTGTACAACGAAGAGGGTCTGAAGACCAAGCTCGCGTTTAAGAACAACCTGGAGGAAGCCTCTAATACGTTAACAAAACTCGAAGATCGAATGAATGAACTACGAGAGGATCCCGAAGAGTTCAACAAACGCACATCCAAACCCGAACCCAAGTTCTACAAGCTCTATTTCAAGATGATCAAGGAGATGTCCAAGGAAAGTGACTTGCCACGACGGCGAATTCTCATCGTCATCTCGGATGGACGAAGTGTTCGAGAAAACGAGCGCTCTATCACAAAGAATGTCGACAAGATCGTTTCCAAGTCACTCAAGAAGGGCATCAAGATTTACGCCTTTGGCGTCACGCTCGATGACGATTCACAGATTCAACATTTCTTTAAGACAGCGGAGGCTACCTACGGCCGATCCTTTCCAATCGATGCCCGTGAACCCGACGAACTCACCAATCAACTGGAAGGCCTACAAGAAGTCTTGTTCACCCAATACGTCTTTGATGTGACGGTCCCGGACCTACCGTCAAAAGACAAAGTCACATTCAAGATACGTGCGAAGACTTCCGATGGCTCGAAAGTGACGGGCGTGTACAAGAAGATTCAATTGCCCGCGACTCCCATCGCCTGGTGGCACATCATCTGGTGGTACATTCTCTTTCCATTAATTCTGATTATATCGCTCTACTTTGTGGTGTGGACAATCAAGAAGATCATCGCGTGGCGACGCGGTCGTTCACAGGATGTGGTGTACGTAGAGCAAGAGGAATATACCGGACCGGACCGCGGAAAAATTCAGATCTTTAGTGGTCCGCTGGCGGGCGAAGTCTTTCACCTCACGGAAGACGTAACAACCATCGGAAGTATTGATGGCAATGCGCTCGTGATCCCCGATGAGGGCGTGTCGAAACGTCATGCGGGCATCAAGATTGAAGAAATGCGCTACGAATTGGCCGATTTCGGCTCCACCAATGGGACCCTGGTCAATGGGCGAAAAATCAATCGTCAATTCCTCGCCGACGGGGACACCATTCGGATCGGGAATTCAGAAATGACGTTCTCTCTCAAGTGAGTGAAACCGGTCGTCTGCTCTACCGTTAGTCGGTCTCTTCGGAATTCGGTTGTTCCTTGTTGATTGCCTTCCGAAGACGCCGCTTCGCCCTCCAAGCCCACTTTCGTGTTCTCGGCCCCGGTTTGGGACGTACATTTGATAAGTGCTCGAGCACCCGAAGACTGCGCTCTTTGGGTGCCTGATTGATATAGACATCCAACAGTTTCAACACCCGTGGTGCGATCCTGTGGCGACTGGCGATGTGTCGGCGTAGACGCTGGGCCGCCTCTGCGGGATCGAGTTGGTGAAAAATCTGCTCAAATCCGCTCAGGTTCTTGGGCAACTTCTCGGGGGCCCAAGGAGGCTCCTTGGAAGCGCTCTCAACGGGCGATTCACCCTCATCGTCAGCCGCTTTCGCGCCCTCGGTGGAAGCGGTACGGTGTTCCTCTTCCTTCACGAGTGCCTGCAATGCACCGGTCAGAGCCTGAGCCTCACGCAAGCGTCTGCGCAGATCCTCAGGACCGGCCACCATATCACCCAAGGTATCGGAATCCGTCGGAATCGCTCCGGCGTTGAGCTTCGTCGCAAGGGCCTCCCAAAAAGAAGGGGGCCGGGGGATGTCTACTGCCGGAACCGCAGACTCGGCCTGCGCACCATCCGGCGTGACTGGGACAGCGGGAACGGGCGAAGACAACTCTTCCTCGGACGACACGCCCCAAGTCGGCCAAATAAAACGAGTCACCATGCCAACGACCAAGAGAGCTACAAGTATCAGGAGTGCCTTTGCGACCCATCCACCGCGCTCCTTCACAATGACTAAGCGTCCAGGATCATCCGTATTATGCTCCGAGGATCCAGACGCACGCTCAGCTCTCCGCACCGGAGTCCCTCTCTCCAGGGCTGGCAACACCGCATCACGTTCGTCCAAGAAGTCTTCGATCTCGATGATTTGGACGCTGACAGGGCGCATTTCTCCCGCCCGTACTACCGCTTCGACAAGCCGGCGGGTGGCAACAGCAGGAACGAGCCCACTCACAATTCGGCACCATTCCTCCTCGGACACGGAGTTCAGTAACATCGCATTGGCCAACAGGATTCGGTCCCCGACCATGAGTGGTACGGGATCGGGCAGCACGTCTGGGGACACATCCTGTGATTGACCCAGGCCTGCATGATTCGACGCAACCCCAGACTGATGATCAAAAAGAACAATCGGGCGCTGTTTTCGAAGAAGAATGAGGCCCATATTCCCCACTCGTGATGCATACAATCGGTCACCACGAATCAGTACTGCGCTACAGATAGCGCTGCTTTCGCTAAAAATTCGAGCGGCTTGACTCCGCGAAAAGAGCACTTTCCCGGCATGGTTCAACGCATCACACAAACGCTGTTTTGGCTCGCTAGTCGCACCGGATCGAAAGCGAGTGAGCACCTCGCTAACGGCCAAGCGACTTTCAACCCGACCTGCCTCGGATCCTCGTCGGCCTTCGCTCATCACGAACACCGATCCCAGAAAGAGATGGGCACTCCCGATGACACAGGGATTGGGCGCATCCGCCGTGCCCGATGAAGAATAGTCAGCGACGATCAGACGTGCATCCAAAACAAGCCCGCCCTACAACGATGCGCCGAGTTTTATGGAATAGCTCTGTATCTCTGGTGTGAGCATGGCCTCGAACCCAACGGTCGCATGAGAAAACCACATCGAAAATCCGACGAAACCACGGTGACTCACCACATGCTGTCGTGGAATCACGAATTTCAAGGGCTCGTCGCTTAGAGGAGCAAAGATACCCAGCACGTTGGAAGACGCTTGAACGTACTGGACACTATATCCTGCATAGGGAACGATGGACGCAACACCCAACAGTCCAAAACTCTTCGAAACCGTTACGTCCGATTCGCCAATGTATAATGTTAAGTTACGAACACCGAATACGGAATTCACGCCTGCACGCATAGCAATGTCCGGTACCCACGCAACGCCCTCAAGCACCGCGTATTTAACGTGCGCACCCAACGCCCACAACTCGCTGCCCACAAGATGAGTGCAAGTCGCGCTCAGTTGGATACTGTATGGCAACCCCTTCTGCATGATAAATTGAATGGACTGAAGATCGCTCAGCGCCGTATTTCCAGCTTGCTCCCAGTGATCAAGGGTCTGGTCGGGGAGACTCACGCTGAGGTCGATGCCCGTGTCAAACCCCAGGGCACCTGAACTGGTCGCCGGTCCCAAGGACCGATGCCCCAGCACCTGCCCCAAATCACCGACCAGCGCCCGAAACCCTGCGGTGTCGATGACCAAACCGGATTCGTCCACTTGACCGAACCCAGCCAAACGAACGTTGGTCTCCGCCTGGACTTGCGTCGAAGCAAACACCACAACAACAATCAGTATACCTCGCACGCGCATGACCTTAATCCGTCTGAAGGGCCCTATACTCCATTATCGTCCGCCTCAAGCTCCGCAACGCGGGCTTCCAATTTCTCAATCTTTTTGGTCAAGACCCCCAGTTGACGCTGAGCGACCGCCACCTGGGCAATCGCCTTCATCATCCCCTGGACCTGGTCGTCAATCGTTGACTGGAAGTCGTCCAAGCTTTTTTGCGTAGCGCCCACCATATTCTGAACAAAATCCCGCGCATCATCTTCTCGTTTCGTGATCGCAGCACGCGCCGCATTTACTCGACGCTCGGTCTCTTCACGAATGGTTGTCACGGGCTTCGAAATCGTCTTTTCAATGAACTCGCCGCCACTTTGAATTAACCCACGCAATGTCGCGAGTGGAAGGACGCGTTCAGAGCGTTCTCCCTCAAACAAAATTTGCGCCAATGTAACCGCAGTCAAGTCTTCTTTTGTGGTGTTGTCGATGATTCGAACATCTTCACCACCGCGAACGAGATCCGCGACCCCATTCAATGTGACGTACTTGCTTTCCACGGTATCGTAGAGCTTTCGATTCGCGTAGCGCTTGATTGTCCTGGTCACCGGCGTAATCTACCCGGTCTTTACGGGTGCCGCAAGGCATGATAGACCGACCTCCACTGGGCCAACATTGGAGGATTCACATGGCACAAAGCCTTCAACAAATACTGGATGAGCGCATGAAAGCTGCAATGAAAGCCCGCGACAGTCGTGTGCTCAACGTATTGCGAGCGATCCGGACCAAAGTACAAACCGAACAGACGAGCAAGAACTTCTCTGGGGTTGTCGATGACGCACTGCATCTCAAACTTATCGCTGCGTACGTTAAGTCCATGTCGTCAGCCATTGCGGACTTTCAAAAAGGAGGGGAGCGGGGTGCCGACATGATCGAACAACTCCGTTTCGAGATCGCTTATTTGGAAGAATTCCTTCCCAAGAAACTGAACGAGGCCGACACCCTAGCGTTGGTCAAAGCCGCTCTCGATGAAACCGGAGCCTCCTCGATGAAGCAGTTGGGCCAAGTCATGGGGACCATCATGAAATCCCATCGAGACCAAGTCGATGCGGGCCTCGTACGAAAACTCATCGAAGACGCACTCCCACAATAATCTGTCCCGCCAATCGACTTGGGGTCGCCCCCCCCTCACAATGAAAATGAATGTCAATTTCAATAAAAGTCGATAGGATAGGCTCAGGAGGTGACCATGACGCTTGCTGACCTCAAGATCGGAGAATCCGCAACCATTGTGTGGGTTCATGCGTTCAATGAGCTGGGAGATCGACTCATGGAAATGGGGCTCACCCCGGGGATTCCCATCACATTGGTTCGTCGTGGACCGTTTGGAAACCCAGCACAGATCCTGGTCCGGGGATATCACCTGAGCCTCCACCGAGCCCAGACCCAGTCGATTGAGATCCGCCTGTGAGTAACCTCCATCACACCCCTACAGTAGCGCTGGCTGGTAATCCCAATACGGGAAAGAGCACGTTGTTCAACCAACTCACCGGCGCACGCGTGAAAGTAGCAAACTACCCAGGCGTCACCGTGGAGAGACGGACTGGCACGTGCAAACTGCCAGACGGAAGCCCTCTTCGTGTACTGGATTTGCCTGGATGTTACAGTCTGACCGCCCGTTCCCCGGAAGAAGAAGTGGCACACAACGCCATTCTGGGCGCGTACGATGGAGTAAAGAGCGATCTGGTGGTCGTGGTCGCCGACGCGTCCAACTTAACTCGTAACTTGTACCTAACCATGCAGCTCCTGGAATACGGTCAACCCACGATTCTCGCTCTGAACATGATGGATGTCGCAAAGGAAAGGGGGATTACTCTCGACACCGACGCACTCGAAAAGGAGTTGAACGTCCCGGTGATCCCGTTGGTCGCGACAACCGGCGAAGGCGTGAACACCCTTTTGATGCGGATGGAATCGCTGCTGTTGACCCCACTGGTATCAGAACGCAAACCTGGACTGAGCAATACCGACCTCACTCGCATTGAACGTATCTTGCAACTGCTCCGTGAGCATAAATTGCAGGCCAGTTGGGGCCATGCGATCTGGCTCCTAACCTCCAAACCCGCGTTCGCACAAGCGTTGCCTAGTGCCGTCAGTACGGAACTCTCTGTCGAATGGGATTCTTTGAACACAGCGCCTCAAGATGGCCCAAGTCTGTCGTTCAATCGACGGGTCATCGTCACACGGTATGCGCAAATCGACGCGCTGGTGGAGCAATGCATCCGTTTTGAACCGCCCGACACAGCGAGCTCCACCGAACGCATTGACCGCGTCCTCCTTCACCCCATCTGGGGCTTGGCCATTTTTACGGCCACCATGGCCTTGGTGTTTCAACTGGTCTTCACCTGGGCAGATCCCCTCATCGGATGGGTCGAGGGAGGACTCGACCTGGCGAACAATGGATTGCACAGCATCCTATCCGACGGACCGATTCGAGACTTCTTGATGGACGGTCTCCTTGCAGGGGTTGGAAATATCCTGGTGTTTCTTCCCCAGATCGTCCTCCTCTTCCTGGCCATTGCCATTCTAGAAGACACGGGCTACATGGCCCGAGCCGCGTTTCTCATCGACAGCATGATGCGAAAAGTAGGGCTGCACGGAAAGGCGTTTGTGCCCCTGTTGAGTTCATTCGCCTGCGCCATTCCCGGGGTGATGGCGGCGCGTACAATAGGGTCGCACAAGAGCCGTTTGGTGACCATCCTGATCGCTCCCCTGATGAGCTGTAGCGCCAGACTACCCGTCTATGTGCTCGTTATCGGTGCCGTTTTTGCCACCTCAGAACCCATTTTGGGTGTCTTTTCAGTGGGTGGCTTGGTCATCACGGCAATGTACTTCCTGGGGTTGTTTGCCGCTCTTGGGTTGGCCTTCTGCCTCAAACGAACGCTGTTACGGGAACCACCGCCGCCACTGGTCCTGGAACTTCCGTCGTACAAACGTCCGCTCGTTCGCTCGGTGATGGTGAATGTGTTTCGTCGGGCGAAAGTGTTTGTCACACAAACAGGACCGATCATCTTGGCGCTATCCATGATCCTGTGGGCACTCATGCAATACCCTCAAACCCACATGGACCCAACCACGCGCGAAGCCCGCACCATAGAACTCAGCAAAACCATGTCCCCAGAGACAGCCGAACAAATCGTCCGTTCTGAGGAAGACCAACTCAATCTTCAATACAGTATTGCCGGCCGTGCCGGCCAGTTTATCGAACCGGTGATTGAACCCCTCGGTTTTGATTGGAAGATTGGTATCGGTCTCATCGGCTCCTTTGCAGCGAGGGAAGTGTTGGTGAGTACCTTGGGACAGGTGTATGGCGTCGGAAGCGATGTCGAAACCGACTCGATTGCATTGCGGGAACGACTACTGGCCGATAAAGATCCTGAAACCAATGCGCCTCGGTTTACACCCTTGGTTGGATTGAGTTTGATGGTCTTCTTTGTGCTGGCCATGCAGTGTTTGTCCACGGTTGCCATTGTACGGCGCGAAACCAATAGTTGGCGCTGGCCATTGTTTATGATCGTCACCATGAACGGAATGGCGTGGAGCGGATCCTTTATCACCTACCAGGTAGGACTCTTGTTGGGAGGCTAAAATGCCGGAGTGGTTTCAGGAAACGGTCGTACTCTTGTGCCTCTTGATCGCTGCGAGCTATCTGATCAGCCGTTGGGCCCAAAAACGGGGGAAGGAAGCCGGATGCAATCAATGTCCGATCCCGAAACCGTCACCCACAGAGCGTAAAGAAAAGGCGCCCGAAGAGAAATTGGATGGCTCTACTGACAGTTGATGCACAACCCGTAAATTTCCATCTTGTGATGCCGCATTAGAAAGTTATGACGTTTGCACTCTTCGACTTGTAACTCTTCAATTTTCTCGTTCTCAAACTCGATGATGCAAGCACATTCCGTACAAATCAGATGATCATGGTGTGCACGATTCACGGCCGATTCAAAGCGGGCTGAACCATCACCGAATTGCGCGCTGGTGACCAATCCGCAATCCACCAACAGCTTCACGGTACGATAGAGTGTCGCGTGACCGACATTCGGGTCTATCTTACGGACGAGATCATGCAGTTCATCAATGTTTAGGTGGCCATGTTCGTTCATCAAAACTTCTGCGATCAACCGTCGTTGTCTCGTCATGCGCAGACCTTTTTGTACGATGTGCGCGGTCAAGACCTCCATCGGATCCACCAGTTCTTGATGTTCATGGCCCATTGCAACTCCCCCCATGGTGCTTAACTGTAGCGTACCAAATCGAACTGCGAACGAAAAGAACCCGGATTCCACCAGTCCTCTCGAACATCCTGTTTGGTATTTGTGCCTACAGCGGTATAACACATCGTGTGAATCTCAAAACCACCGAGCAATCACGTCTACCAAGCGCCGTCCCATCGCTCATCCGAATAGTGGGTGTGCTCTCAGTACTCTGTCTCGCACACTGTGCCGGCTCGCAGCATGTGCCCACAGCGACCTCAATCGGTCAGCAATATTTATCCGCCTTGTCCCAAGGACGAGCGGATGACGCATGGAGTCTGATGACAGCCAAGGCTCGTCAGACTCTGTCGAAGCAAGAGCATCGCAGACGCGTGAACGCATTGACTCACCAACAACGGACGACGCTCGGTACATGGAGTGAAAAGGTTCAAAGCCATGATGAAAATCGAGTTTGGAGACAGGGTGCGCTGTCCCTGCGCATGACACAAATGCCGACAGGACGCTGGAGTGTGGTCCGTCCCATTTCACTTCTCAACAAAGCGGAAAGCCCCCGAAGCACACTCCTTCTCTTCCACAACGCATTCACAAACCGTGACTATGCAACCATGTTGCAAATGGCTCCCGAAATTGAACAGGGACTTTTGTCCGTCTCATTGCTCCGAGAACGTTTCTCTGACAACGAATTTGCAACCCATCTTGAAACCGCACTGGATGTCCTCGTGACCCAAGGAAGCGGACGCGCCACTGAGAACCACCGGTGGTTGATCGAGTCCGGTCGTCACCTGGCCATCCTCAAACGTGAGAATGACCAGTGGCGTATCATTGACGTGCGCTAGAACCCCAAAGGCCGGCACCATGAACGACATCCGCCTCACTCCTGAACAATGCATGCTCCTCGTGGTGGATGTCCAAGAACGATTGGTGCCGGCCATACAAAGTACGACCGCCGCACAATTGCTTCACAACACGGTCCTGTTGGTGCGCGCCGCCAAGCTCTTCCATGTGCCCATCATTGTAAGTGAACAATATCCCAAGGGCCTGGGGCCCACCATTTCGGAACTTGCCGACCAACTTGACGGCTGCGACCCCATCGAGAAAACAACGTTCAGCTGCCTAAAGGATCCCTCGCTAAACAGTGCAATCACCGCATTGGAGCGAAAACAGGTGGTTCTGTGTGGTGTTGAAACCCACGTGTGCGTTCTGCAAACCGCATTGGACCTGCTCGATGACGGACATACTGTACACGTCGTATCCGACGCCGTTGGCTCGCGCACTGAGGAAAATCGCCTCATCGGTTTGGACCTGATTCGAACGGCGGGCGGATTGATCTCGAGTGTAGAGACCGTTGCGTTTCAGTGGGCACACCGTGCCGGTAACGATGCGTTTAAGGAGTTGTCTCGGCTGGTTCGTTGACCTGTTTTAGTGCCGCAAGGGCGCGTTTAATCGGTTGCAACGCCTTGTCTCTCACCACGGACTCCAAGTTTAGCAATTTCCATTTGCCATCCTTGTTGACCGTCATCGTGTAGCGACTCTCCTCACTGTTTGTGCGTACGAGCACAACGGCGCCACCCTGTTGTCCCGGTAAAACAGACTGGATCCTGCTGGACCGCGTCAGCGGGAATATCGACTTGAAACGGCCCGTGTCCCACAAAATAGCGAACAAGGAGCGTCCATCGACAACCCGCACAACCCATTCCAAGCTTCGCTGCACCAGAAACTCCCGAGAAGCGTCGGGCTTCATGTTCTTTGCTTTCACTTGGGTGCGCAGGCTATCGGCCAAACGCGCTCCATCCGCAAGCAATTGGATTGTATCCCCGGACAGCATCTCATATACGGTCATGCGTTTCCCGTGAACAGCTGCTTTGACGATGGTGTTCAAGGCGCCCTCTGGTCTCGTTTGGTCCGTCGTGTCTCTACTTGCCACACGCCAAGAGTCGAGATTGGACTCCACCGTATCCATGTTGGTTTCAAGCATCTTGAACGAGTTGTAAGTGTCCGCTGTGAACTGATTATGGAGCAGCGTACATCGCCATTGCTGCTGATCTGTGACGAACTCAAAGATTTCCCCCGCTTTGGTTGTGATGATGGCCCGTTCTTTTCGCACGATCAGATCGGCGACCTCTAGCCCCTGGAACTCCATAGGCCCGGGAGGCTCGGGCGGATCGTCCAGCAATGCAATGAAAAGCTCCTTGCCGCTGGATGTTGTGTCGATAACGCTCGCCCCAAGCAACTCAAGGGTTTTGGTCTTTTCGGCCATGGAGTAGTCGTCGCGCACCCGAGCGACGACCGTCTTCCAACGCAAATAGAGCGCATCCATTCGAGTGTGCAATGCTGTGGGACTAAGTGCATACAGTGCCTTATGGTCATCGGTTTTTAGCGCCTGAATGAATTGCTGGTATGCAGCCAAAACCGCTGGATCCAGTTCCTTTTTTTGGTATTTACCGAACACCCCTGAACACAGTAGTGTGGCTATGAGAATAAAAGTACGTATGCTTTGTTT
>Ga0114996_10001881_pt1 | contig 27701 bp, 26 predicted proteins | sample ArcticOcean_MG_C_4_FD_87039 | JGI IMG/M metagenome (GOLD analysis project Ga0114996, IMG submission 87039) | Marine microbial communities from western Arctic Ocean - ArcticOcean_MG_CB4_134 | ecosystem: Environmental > Aquatic > Marine > Oceanic | place: Arctic Ocean: Canada Basin | collected... | reverse complement strand
GAACCGATCGAGGTACCAGGTGGAGGGGGACTTGTAGCGGTGAAACCCCTGGATGTCATCAGCAAGCTGATGTTCTCAAAGTGGACCTATGAAGACAACGAAGCCGACCTGACGGTGGTGCGGATTACCGTTATACCCGGTCAGGCCGACCAGCAAAGTGCAGGCAATAAGCAACGCCCATCGCGCCCGACCTCGGGTGCGAAGCGCAGCCTCGCGCTTTGTCGCGGTCACGAAGCAGTGCCCACAGCTTTTCGAAGCTGATCCATCGAAGGCGCTCCCTCTCGGCCCTCAGCCGTGAGATATATCCGACAAGCCAACCCCACCGGCTCATCAGCCTTGGCGAATGGATCGACTCCATCGACCAAGATCGTTGGTGACCCCCTGAACCCGAGTTGTTGGGCATCCTCTTGGGACTCCACGAGACGGTATTCGATGACCGCATTTGTGCCGAGAAGCTCCCGTAGTCGTTCGCCGACGACTCTCCAGTTCGGGCAACCGTTGAAGTATTGGAGTGTCACATGCATGAATCTCTCCGTTATTGGACTCGCTGCTATCGTATACCTTCAAGTCGGCTTGAATGTCAAGGGGTTTCTGAAAATGAGAATCGGAGAACTAGCCAACCAGGCCGGGGTACAGACATCGGCTATCCGTTACTACGAAGAGATTGGACTACTGGCCCCTCCTGCTCGTCGCCCGTCGGGGTATCGGGACTACGACTCCTCAGCAGTCGACAGAGTTCAATTCGTCGGGGCCGCACAGCAAGCGGGCCTCACACTCACCGAGATCACTGGCATCTTCAACATTCGGGATGAAGGCGATCGGCCCTGCCGACATGTTGCCGACCTCATCGACCGGAAACTAGGAGAAGTCGAAGCGCGAATAACGGCCCTCCACCGAACCAAGCACGAACTGAAGCGCCTCACCAGACGTGCCGAGCAGCTCGATCCCAAGCAGTGTCCGGCCGACGCTATCTGCCAAATCATCGCACCGGACTGACAGCAACCGCCACCCAACCGATTCGAGAATCCATTTCCAAACGAGACACGCGGAGTGTGGATTAGCTCCGTTATCTAAGGGTTCAGCCGTCTTGTCAGAGCGTCCTACTACATCCTATCTAACGGTGTTGTCCTGAGTCTGGCTATAGGTACGGCTACAGATGTGAAGGTGCAGGGTCGTGGGCGACGCCTTCCAGACGGACCTGAAACGTCGATTGTCTGTTGGGTGCCAATCACGCCGCTGGTGCTGCGGAACTGAGAGGGGGAATCTGATCCTGTGATCGCACCCCGAAGATGAGGAGGTACCCGATCATCCAGAACTCGCCGAGGGTGGCAACCCCTATGAGTGAACCACCGATCGCTGTCGGAGCATCGGGGACGACCAGGGCGAGGTAAGTGCTGAGAACATATCCGACTCCCCCGACCATCAACACCCACCCGAGCGCGGACGGCATCACTCTGGAACTGACGACAACGTAGCCCATTGGGATGAGCCACAGGCCGAAGAAGAGGCTACCGATATCCCACATCGCTCCGTTGAGCTCGAAGAGCAGTTGAACAGTCGCTGCCTGATCGCCGCTTGGGGCAAGGCTGGCGTCACCAGCTACGGCGAGAGCGGTCGCCGAGAAGGCCGTCGCTACCACGATCGCAGCAGCGTTCACCAACCCGAAGGCGGCGATCGATCCGGCAGCGAAACTGTTGTCGCTACGGAAGAGCTTGAAGAACCAGATGGCGGCCAGGGCCTGGGTGAGGACGATCGTCAGGTCAGCGGCGATGCCGAACCGAGCGAGAGAGGCCTGGTCGACTAGGTTGGCCAGTGTGGCGGTGGGGTCACCGGACACATATAGCTTGGCTCGCACGAAAAGGAAGCCAACGAGTCCCGACAGGGCAACCCCGAGGTAGAGTCCGCCGGTCCATCGGGCTGTAGAGACGCGTGTAGAGATAAAGGTCCTCCATTGTGAGCTTGATTCGAGCATAACAAACACCCGCAATGTAAGAGAGTTGCCATAAGTCTGGCTACAGGCACGGCTGCAGACGTGAAGGTGCTGGGTCACCCAAGTCGTCATCCGCCTGTCGATTGTCGTCAGCGGACTCAGTTAGGTGTGGGTTCCGTTTTCGTTGGCTGCGTGTGGCTGATTGTATGTTCTCGATGCCATTGCCTGTGACAGAAATTGCGCCCGGACGAGCCGGTCACTTGCCAAACTGGAAAGTGACCGCTAGACAGCTGGAGTGCCTGGGCACTCCAGCTTGTTCGTTCACGTCGTTTGGGCTTGGAGGGGCGCTAGGACATGGCCTTTTCAGAAAAGACGTATCAGGCGTTGCTTGTTGTTTACCCCCAAGACCATCGACAAGCTTGTGGGGAGTCGATGACTCAGCTTTTTCGAGATCGAATGCACCGAGATGGGGGCGGGTTTGGGACAGCGGTCGTCTGGTCTCAGATGGGGCTTGACCTTGCATCATCAGCAACCAAAGAGAGAATGGAGACAATTATGGAAGTAAAGAGTTGGACAAAGCAATGGTGGGAGATTCTGGTGGTCCTGTTTGGAGTGATCAGCTTCGTGATGGGATTTATGGCCCTCGGTGATCCGGACATTTCCCAGTGGGGTGGGACTCAGGTGGGCTTCGGGCCAGGTGTCCTCCTTTTGGGAGCGCTGGCAGTGAGACGTAATCAGCGGGTAGTCGCAACCGTGATGATCCTCGTTGGATGCGTTGCGGCCGCAATCGCGTGGTGGATGGTGTACCCCGTGGTTTTCAGTGTGCCCATCGTGGTGGGTGGATTCCTGAGCGGGAAGATTGGCTTCCAAGGCTCTGGACCAGAAATCGCCGCCTAACCCCAATGCAATCCCTTCCTCAGAAAGATGAATCGAGAGTTGCTAGGGCGGTTGGTGGACTGCTGGGGACTAGGGATGTTTACGAGACGGCGAAGAGTCGGGATTGGGTCAACAGATATGTGCTGGTTCCAACCAGAGTAATGAGACATCGACACCCTGCACCCTGAGCGCCATGTCGCGCAAACGGATAGCCAAATGGAACCCTAGAACCCGTCACACGCGATCCTCACGGCTCTGAATGCTCTCCCGGAGAGCAGCGGAATCAGGTCGTTGCCCCAGCTTGTAGAAACAGCATTGGTCGCGAGACGCCCACCACTTTCTTTGGGGGCGGAAATACCGGATAGGTACTCTGCGACCAATCCGACCTCACTCACTGATTCTGGTGCTGCGATTGCTGAAAATATGAAGCCGGAGTCTGCCCATCGGGGATCGAGGTCTCGATCGATTTGATGCGCCTATCGAATTGGGTTGTTCGGCCTGGCAGTTACCGCTTGAGCGCCCACGCAGCTGGAAGGGCGAGGCCAGCAAGTCCGATCTTGACGAGGTCTCCGAGGATGAAGGGAGTCAACCCACCAGCGATACCCTGTCCCAGATTCCAACCAGCGACATGCATGAGCCACGGGATCCCAAGCAAATAGATGGCAATGTTCCCGGCCAGCATGGCTGGAATCGCCGATGCAACAGTTCGGTCATGCCCTCGTTCAGCCAGATAGCCGACGAGGGCTGCGGCGATGATGAATCCGACGAGATATCCCCCGGTTGCACCGGTGGCTACGGTCCACCCCGATTCTCCGCCGGCGTAGAACGGCAATCCAACAGCACCTAGGCCAACGTACAGGAGCTGACTAGCAGCGCCGGCCCGCATTCCTAGGACTGCACCCGAGATAAGGACCATAAAGGTGGATCCGGTAATCGGGACTGGTGTGAACCACAGCGGAATCGTCACCTGCGCGGCAGCAGCGGTGGCCAGTGCGAACCCAGCGATCATGACGGCTGCAGTTGTCCTGCTCTTGGCGAGTGCTCGTCCTCCGAAGACGGCGGTGGCTGTTGTCATGAAATGGCTCCTGATGGTTCAGTCAGATTTGACCTTCATTGTGCCAGCCTCGTTACATTCTCAGCGAGTCGGCTGCAGCTATTCATTGCCGGATAGATTGATCGAGCAGTCAGGGGTGCTCGATAATGATCACCGGTGCCGACCGTCGCACAAAGACGGGCGACCGATCAACAAGGTAAGCCCTTCGTCGTAGTCGTTCGCCGTTGGTGGAGGTCGGGTAGGAGGTGCTTCTCGATGCTGAATGTGCGGGTCAGACGGGTTACTAGTAGTCCTGGAGCTCTCTTCGGGCTGCATGGATCCGGCAGTCATACTCGGCAAGCGGTTGGATGGTTGCCGATAGAGGCTGGCCCCCAAGCTGCGAGCAGATTCTCCAGAGTTAAAATAGGGACTAGGTAGAAGCTACCGGTTTTCGAGCTGCTTCCTACGTGGACTGCCGGGGACGCCTCGAAGGGCTAGCAGCGCTATCGCTAAACGACTCCGCCGTCCTCGAACGCATCGACGAACCACTCGGCATCATCGTGGCGACAGGGGCCGCAAGTTGGTATCACTGGCAAGTCCATCGATCGGATAATGCACGGATGCCGGAGGCGGAATCCGTGATGCGGCGCACAGTCACGGTCGTGTCGTCTTCACTCGCAGCGTGGGCCGAGCCCGGTGTTACGTTTGAGACGATCGCCCCACAGGACGAGCATGAGATTTCAGAAGCCGAGCTGAGGGACCTTCTGAAAGCGAATCCCTCCAAGGACCTGCTCATCGTGGCAAGTTCCGCCGGCTGGGAAGCGATCACTCTGCGTACCCAAGACAAGGACTAAATCTCCGGGAACCATTCACGTCGGTGGGAACGTCACAGACAGGATGAAGAAACTACAAAACGATCCGACTCAGGAGGTTGGAGCCCCGAACTTGACGGCCAGTGAGCATCACGATCCGCAGGGGCTAGCGTCCTCAGGGAAGGCAGTTTGGATCGAACCGAGGATGGTTGTTGGAAGTCGATTCGATCGGCCACCGAGCGGACTTCTTCATATTGCAAGAAGCGCAAGCAGGTCTCAGGTTGGCGGGAAGGCGGGGTCCCCCGGCAGCTATATCCCATCTTGCTTTCACTGCCTTGGAGGTGGTGGTCAGATTGGACGGCTGTTGGCAGTTGTAGCTCTGTCCTGACCGTCGAAGGACCTGTATTCATAGGCTTTTTGGTGGCACACCCGGAGGGACTTGAACCCCCAACCTTCTGATCCGTAATCACATTGACGTCATGTCGTCTAGTGGAACGTAGTGCCGTCTAGCCACGTCCTGTGAGGGTTTTTCGAGGGTTGAGAGGCGTTTGGTGACGTCCTATGTGAGGGAGTTGTCCTGAGTATGGTTACAGGTATGGCTACAGCCGTGTAGTTGGGGAGCCTCCTCATGTGAGGGATGAACCGGTGAGGGGCCTTCCAGTCGACGCCATTGGGCTGAGTGTGTAATCTTCTGTGATGGATTTGTGCTCCTTCCATTTGATTACGAACCGCGAGGCGACGCCTCGTCCAATGAGATGGCGAGCGGTCGTGGTTGGAGAACTTGGCGTTCAGGTTACGGCTGATGGGTTGGACTTCTCGCTCGAGCAGCTGCGCACGTTGGTGGAGCCGGTCTTGGTGGGGCTTCCTTAAATGTGGCTGCCGATGCCCTGGGGCGAACCGATTCTTGCCAAGTGCTTCGCAGTCCTCCGGATGAATGCCTGACAGCCAACCCCACGAGGACAGTCGAGCACGGTCGATCGCTGCCGGATTGTCGTACTGGAGAACGAAGGTTGACCCTCGGCCGCTAAGCGGTGGGCTCACAAACACGAGCTTCGTAGTGGATGACGATGGTTCAACATATGTAGTGCGTGTGGGTGGGGATAAGCCCGAACACGGAATCGTGCGCAGTCACGAGCTTGCTGTTTGCAACGCCGCTCATGCGTGCGGACTGTCACCTGAGGTGGTGCACCACGAGCCAGGCGCACTCGTCATGCGCTTTGTCGAGGCGAAGACACTCACCGCAGAAGACGTTCGTGATCCAAGAACAACGGCGCGGATCATTGATCTCATTAGACGTTGTCACACCGAGATGCCCAACCAACTCCGCGGAGCCAGCCAGATGTTTTGGGTGTTCCAGGTCTGTCGGGACTACATCGCAATCGCGAGCGAAGAGTCATGCCGCGTGCAACCACAACTCAAATCTCTCGCAGCCATCAACGCTGCCCTGGAGGACCGTCTCGGCCCGATTCATCCTGTTTTTTGTCACAACGATCTACTTCCCGCCAACTTTCTCGATGATGGAGAGCGACTCTGGCTGCTGGACTGGGAGTACGGGGGATGGAATACGCCGTTCTTCGACCTTGCCAATCTCTCGTCGAACGCGGAGATGAACGCCAATCAGCGAGACTCGATGCTCGAGCTCTACCTCAATCGTTCGGTGGAGGAGGCCGATGTCACAAAACTCGCAGTGGCGGCATGCGCATCACTGCTTCGTGAGTCGCTTTGGAGCATCGTGCAAGAAACGCATTCGGCCCTCGATGTGGACTATATCGCGTACACAGACGACCACCTCGCCCGCCTCGACAACGCCTACCAGAGTCTCATTAGCGCTACATGACTGGCGGTGCTGGAACTATCTGAAGAGGTGATTCCTGGCAGTGTGTAGTCGGCTGGGAGTCTTTGGAAGCTGAGCCGTCCTTCTGGGCCGATGCCGCTACCCACCTAAATTATGTGAGTGCTAGGAGAGTCCGTATCGACGAGCAATAAGACTCAGGTCTACGGGTGGTCCCACCAAGGCACCCTCACGGACAAGTAGCTGATGTGCCCAGTGCCTTTGGCTACAAATAGAACGGTTGTTGGTACTTGTGGTCATACACCGACTAGCCGAAACCCCTGTATTCATAGGCTTTCTTTGCACACCCGGAGGGACTTGAACCCCCAACCTTCTGATCCGTAATCAGATGCTCTATCCAATTGAGCTACGGGTGCGTGAGGCCGACATTTTAGACGCATGCTGAGGTATTCGACCAACTCGGGTTGATCCGGTTCACGGGATGCTTAGACGCTTGCACCAAGTCCGGTTGTGTGGCGTCCCTATATACGCTTGTCTTGGCCCGATTTGGAGGAAACGCAGATGTCAATGGATACGCTCGCTGAGGAGTATTGGGTACTGGGGCTGGAAGCATCTCCGATGATGGCAACTCTTTATGGGCTGCCGGGTCATGACGACAAGATGGGTGACCCATCGGTCGAATTCGAGATGCTCTTAGATACGAAACTTAGGGATCTCTCAACTCGGGTCGAGGCAACGACTCCTAACGAGACACAAGACAAGATCACCAGGCAGATGCTGCTTGAAGTCATTAAGAACGACCTGAACGAAACGAAGTTCGACACCACCGGCATGATGGTGAGCCCTCTCACGGGCCCCCACTCGGGTCTACTGCGGGTCGCTGCTCAAGTTACGGCCTCTTCGGCCGAGCAGGCCGCCGATTTCCTGACTCGTTACCGCAAGGTAGGGGATTGGCTTGGTACCTTTGCAGCTCGCCATGTGGCATCGGTCAAGAAAGGTCGGACTCACACGGCCGTCAACGTCCAGCATGTGCTGGATCAGGTGGATGGGTATCTAGCTTCTGCTCTGGAGTCAGACCCGTTTGTCAATACTGCACTTCGTTTTGAGTGGGATGGTGAGGATGAGTGGCGCGCTGAGTTGGAAGATGTTGTCACGACAGTCGTTCGTCCGGCGATGAAGGCTTATCGAGATCGGCTTGAAGCCGAAGCCCTCCCGTCAGCGCGGGGAGATCACGAGCCTGGTCTTCTTCACGTCCCAGATGGGGTGGAAAACTACGCGGCACTATTGGCGCAACACACAACTACCGACCTTACAGCGGATCAGATTCACGAGATCGGTCTCGAGATGATGAAGAAGCTTCGCCTGGAGTTTGGGCAGATCGGGGAAGCGGCTCTTGGCCTTAGCGATGCCGCGGAAGTAATCGACCGACTCCGAAGTGATCGTACGTTGAAATTCGAGTCTGCTGAAGAGATGGTGGCCACCGCTCAGGGCGCGATCCTTAGAGCAGAAGCGGCTGTGCCCAACTGGTTCAATGTGTACCCCGAAGCCAAGTGCGCTGTTCAAGAGGTGGAACCTGAACTGGCTCCTTCAATGCCTCCCGCCTATTACATGCCGCCGAGTCAGGACGGTACTCGCGGCGGAACCTTCTTCATCAACACCTACCTCCCTGAGACCCGAGGCACGTTCGATGCAGAGGCGATCGCTTTCCATGAAGCGGTTCCTGGGCATCACTTCGATCGGTCGGTCTCAGGCGAGCTAACGGATATTCCTATGTTCCGGAAACTGGGCATCGTTACCGTGTTCACCGAGGGATGGGGCCTGTATTCGGAGCGTCTTGCCGACGAGATGGGGCTGTACTCGTCCGAGGTCGCTCGCCTGGGCATGGTGTCGGCTGATGCCTGGCGTGCTGGAAGACTGGTGGTCGACACTGGCATCCACGCCAAGGGATGGACGCGCCAACAGGCCATCGACTACCTCGTCGCCAATGTTCCTATCGCTGAAGGAGTAATTGCGCAAGAGGTTGATCGCTACATATCTATGCCTGGACAAGCTGTGAGTTACATGGTTGGCCGCCGGGCCTTGGACGCTCAACGCAAGCGAGCCGAGGATTCGCTGGGCGACGACTTCGACATCAAGCACTTCCATGACATAGCGCTCACAAACGGAGCCGTGCCGCTCAGGATCTTCGAAGATCTCGTCAGTTATTGGATAGGTGCCTGACAACAGGAACACTCTCTGTCATACGGATATCTCAAGTAGCCTTATCGGGTGGCCGACAACTGTCGTTATGACCGAACCTGAAGCGTTTGAGAGCGAGCACTCTCTGAGAAGCGGCTGGAGCGCGCCTGACCCGCGGTCTGTCTCTCTCCCCACCGGTGTCGAAGCGATGCTTGAGGACCATCTCAACAAGCTTCGATCTGCTGTCCCTGAGATGTTTGGGGCGATGGTCAGCACAACTGAGGGTGTTGCCATAGCGAACAACTTCCCGGAACTCAGCTCCCCGATCGTGGCGGCTATGTGTGCGGAAATCATCCGAGTCGGTGTTCATGTCACCGGATCAACCGGCCTCGGCGAGCCTCGAGAGCTCGTGATTAGAGCCCATAAAGGCTATATGGCTGTGTTCGCCGCTGGCCACTCGACGGTCCTGTGCGTTTCAGGTCCGCCAAACTTGAACTTGGGTCTTCTCGGCATCGAAGCCCGTAGAGCCGCAGCCAGAATCGGCAAAGTCTTAGATTTCGGCCTGTAAGCCACTGCTAGCCCGCGTCCCCGTCAGCTAACGCCAGCCCCTTTCAAACACCCGCGTTGGCATCAGCGTCAGCTAACCCCAACCTCTTCACCTCTCGAGATTGGTGGTTCTCTCGGATTGCCCCATCCGTCTGCTTCGCAGCCACCTTCCCCGACATGCGGGTAAGGACGCGCGACTGACTCACAGGATGAGAACTTGCGCTTCTAGATCGGCGATCTTGTCCGTAGCGGCGCCTAATTTGGCGGTTAATACGCCGACCTGCTGGGTGGCGGCCTCGAGCTTGTTTCCTTCGGCATCGACCTTTGGGCCGCTGGCGAGGGCATCGGCAAGTTTTCGTTCTAGCTCTGCTGATCGACCTCGCGCCGAGTCGAGTTCGGAATGGAGTTGGCCTATTTCTCCGAGCTTTCCTTTGAGTTCGGCAACTTCTACGGCCGCCTCGGCCAGTTCCTCTATTGCCTTCGAAGCGGTAACTTCCTCCTTGGCAGCGGTAACTTGATTCTCGAGCTCCCTGTGCGAAGCGAGCCAACGTAGACCCTCTTCTTCCTGCGAAGTCACGGTTGCCTCCAGTTCGGCAATCTTGTCGAGGGAGGCAGTATCTTCGGGAGCTGCCTCCCTATCAGAAGCGGGTGTTCGGCGGCCGGCTCTGGACTTGACCCCGAAGGCAAGGCCAACAGCAAGGGCTACGCCTATGAGAAGGCTGTTTTCCACTATTGCGTACAACGTGCTGCTCATGAGAGCGCTCCTTATCGATGGACCCTGAGTTCGCTCATAGCGGAGCGGCGTCATGGACTGATTGCAAGTTAGCAGCGATTGGTTTCAGGAGTCTGCTGGCATGAGGCGCTTTCTCCTGTACGCTATGAGCCGGAGGATCCTCAGCTGTGAGCCACAAAGCACCGGAAAGACGACTTAGCCACCGCATTAGTTATCGGTCGGTTCGCGACATCAAGGAGCTGGATCGCCGAGGTCGACTGGGCGATGGTCCCCGACCCTTGAACCTAGCAAGTGCGGCCTTCTTGGCAATGGTGGTCTTGGGGTTCGGCATGTTTTACGTCGGCCGTTCAAATCTTCCTTCTTTCGTTCTCACCGCAGCCGTTATCGGGATGCTGGGGATTTCAGCCGCAGTGTGGGCCGGCATGTCGGCCAGTCAATATCAGTCGTTGTTGCAGCTCGATGATGCGCGGAGGCAACTGTTGGCAATCTACGCTGAGCTCGACCAAGAACGCGATCTGTTCAGAACGCAGCGTCATGATGCGAACGCTGTGATCGCCGGTATGGGAGCCGCTTTCTACGCGCTGGATCCACAAGGGTCGTCGCCTGAGGTCGTCAAAGCACTTAACTCTCAATTGGTGCACTTGCGAGGAATCCTGAGCGCCCAGATCCCGGACCTTGACTCGTACAACTCATCTCGCTTGGTTGGTCCCCTTGAGGGGTTCATAGCGCTCAAGGGTGCAGCAGTGGATGTGGATTTGCCAGAGGACCTGATGCTTGCTGGGAGTCAATCCCAAACATCCCGCATCCTTCAGAACCTGTTGGACAATGCGTTCAAGTACGGCAAGGGGAGCGGCACCAACGTAAGTTGGGAGACGGACGGTGGCGAGTTCGTATTTATTCATGTGGTTGACACGGGACCAGGAGTTGATCTGACCGTCAGTGATGTTATCTTCGACGAAGGTGCAAGAAGTCCATCAAACCATGAGGGTCTAGGTCTCGGCTTGGCGATCTCACGCAGATTGGCCGAGGCGCAGGGCGGCGCTCTCTGGTACGAGCCTAGAGACAACGGCGGATCCAAGTTTGTCCTTAAACTACGGATTTCTGCGAGCGGAGCACCAACATGAAAAGCAACGGGAGAGTGTTGGTCATCGATGACCACACGCTCGTCACACAGGGTCTTCGCCTGGGCCTAGAAACAGAAGGGTTCACCGTGGAGACTTCTGACGGGCACGATGCCGCGGCGGTAGAAAAACTGGTGAGGGACTTCAAGCCCAAGATGGTGTTGCTCGATCTCAACTTGGAAGATGGCCAAGACGGGTTGACCTACGTACCGATGCTCCTTGAGCAGGAGTGCCTTGTTGTGGTCCTATCGGGCGAGACCAGGCCAGAGGTGCTGGCGAAGACCATCGAGGCTGGTGTTCACGACATTCTTGGTAAGGCGATCCCGTTCCCTAAGTTGGTTCGAGAGGTTATAGCTCTCCAACAGGGGGATGATTCGAGAGCTCTCCTCCGACGACGACAAGTGATGCGTGATGCGCAACAAGGCTTCAGGCTTGCGAGTGCGAGGCTGAAGCCTTTCGCCATGTTGACTAGGCGAGAAGCAGCGGTGTTGACCGCCATGATTGACGGGCAACAAGCAGCGCAGATCGCCGAAGAATCCTTCGTGTCGTTGTCGACCATCAGATCCCAGATCCGTTCCATTCTCTCGAAGACTGGAGTGAGTTCCCAGCTGGCAGTGGTAGCGATGGCTCTAAAGGCCGGTTGGAAGGACGAGCCTCTGCCTGGGTTCTCATCCTGCTTCCCATTGCAATTGGTGGCTACATCACTGCCACCAACCCGCAGTACATGGAACCGCTCTTCACAACCACCGTCGGTCGAATCCTGATAGCGGCAGCTGCAATCCTCATGACCATCGGAGCTCTGGTGATTCGCAAAATGGTGGATCTTAAGTACTAATGGATACTTCACTCGTCCTCGCATCAGCACTTGTAGCGTTCTCCTTGGCGTCCGTCGTTCTTATTTTGACCTCTGGTCGGAAGACCTCGGATCGCGTCGTGTCGCGCCGCGAAAGCGATTACCGCACGATAGAGCTTGCTCCGAGTCTGGGAGCGAGGGCGGGCCGTCCGATGCTCCGTTGGTTGGCTAGGAGAGCTAGAAGGATCACCCCAGCGGGAGTGGTTTACGGGCTTGACTTAAAGCTGATTCGAGCCGGTATGGCTGAGCGATTCCCGCTCGAGCGTCTACTCGCCGTGAAGTTTGGAGTATTTGGGTTGAGTGTCATGGGAGCGATTTGGCTCTGGCTACAGGGGTACAGACTTGGCGCGTTGACTGCGGTGGTAGCGGGTTACTTCATTATCGATCTTTGGATCGCGAGTAAAGCGAGCGAGCGAGCGAAGACGATCACTCACGAGATTCCTGACATCATCGATCAGCTGACCATCAGTGTCGAATCAGGTTTGGCGTTTGAGGGAGCGCTCTCCCGTATTTCACAGCACGAAGGTGAATTGCCGGCTGAGTTCGCAAGGACCCTCAACCAGATTCAACTTGGTGTGCCAAGGTCGGAAGCCCTCAGGAATATGGTGGAACGTACTGGTGTCCAGGATCTGAGATGGTTCGTTGCTTCCATGGTGCACGCCGAGAGCTTCGGTATCCCCATCGGTAAGGTGCTCCGAACGCAGTCAGAGGAGTTTCGAGAGAAGCGCAGGATGCGGGCTCAGGAACGTGCTCAACGTCTGCCTGTACTTATCATCTTCCCGCTCGTTCTATTTGTCTTCCCTGCACTATTCGTTGTGCTTTTGGCTCCTGCCCTCCTTAACATTTTCGAGGCGTTCGCAGCCCAGTAGAAGCTGGATACCTGAGCGCACAGGTCAACTATCCTTGTCCCATCAGGAGAGGTGGCCGAGCGGCCGAAGGCGTTCGCCTGCTAAGCGAATAGGGGGTGTTTAGCCCCCTCGAGGGTTCAAATCCCTCCCTCTCCGCAAAATGAGGTGGGCCCTATTTTTGGGGCCCACCTCATTTCTACGGACTTGGAGGATTTGAACCGACCCACGAAGTGGCGAGTAGAGGAGCGTAGCGAAGATCTCCCTCCCTGTTCTCAGTTCTGAGTGATCAGGAACTTCTAGGGCGCTTCCTCCCCTGCGGAGCGGGGAAGGTGCCTGCGGGGCGGATGGGGCGACCTGAGGGAACCACCAGTCTCGAGTTGGAAGGGAGTTGGGGTTGGGTGATGCGGACGCGGATTCAGCTAAGATCTGAATCTCTTATCTCCGAAGGTTGGGGTCCTCTTGGCGCACTCTCGACCTCACCGTGAATACTGAGTCGCCTGAGAGGACGCCACCTCTTGCGAACAGGCGGCCGGACTGCCAATTGGAAAGGCCCAGCTCGGGGCGGTTGAGAGCGTACTGGCCGTCAACCCACCGTGTGAACCCATTGCCTACGAACGGGGCGTCGATGAGATTGAAGAACGAGTCATGGGCTTTGGCCGATTCGCTGATGAGAGACGCAGCGAATCGAGGCGATTGGGTATTGAAGTAGCCAACCGCCTCCTCGACACTTTCTACGATGACCAGCGTGACCTCTGGCGACTCTTCCCACTCCCATTCCAGACCTAGCTGGTCATCGCCGATGACGGATGCAGCGGGCTCCCGAACGGATCCACCGGCTCTCAAGATGGTGATCTTGTCGTCGAACAGATGAGCAGGTACGTATTCGACGCTACTGGCGGCAACGTGCAGCTTGGGGAGGGCGTTTCTCTCGGCGGCCGCCCGGGCGATAGCCTCAAGGAAGACCGGCACCAACTCGTCAGCTCTATCGCTGATGATGCAGCAGGTGTTGAGCGTATTGCAGACTTTACGGTCGAGGGAGAACTGGACGGCCTTCGAGAAGCGCTCAACGTCGGCCGTTTCATCAGCGATTATCCACGATCCACCGGTTCCATGCAGGCTGACCGGGTTGCCGGACTGCTGAGCGACAGCGCCTAGTTGAGAGACCGCGGCGCCCGAGCCTCGACCTACGGCCAACGCCAATCGAGAGTCTGAGAACAGGGCCCACGCAGCGGCATGGGAGGGGTCGTCGACAAGTGATACCGCCCCTGGAGGTAGCCCAGATGCTTGGAGGGAAGGGTCGAGCGCGTGAGTGACGATGGCGCGGGCTGTGCCTAGGGCGTCTGATCCGATTCGAAAGACAACGGTGTTTCCGGCTCGCAAGACACTCGTAGCGTCGGCAAAGACGTTGGGCCGCCCTTCAAATACAAAGCCCACAACTCCTAGACCCGCGACCACTTGATCGAGGACCCACCCTTCATGTTGGATAGTCTGGCTAACGGACCCTCGTAGGGATGGTTGGTCTCGCCAACCTCTAAGCCCTGCAATCATGTCGGCTTGCATCTGATCAGTGAGGATCAGTCGAGTGACCGATCGCCTTTTCGCTTTGGCAGCCTCTACATCCGCTGCGTTGGCTGTTGCGATGTGTGAAAAGGTAGGCCCATCTTCGAGCTTATTGGCGAAAGCCTCGTAGAAGGTTGAGATCTGATCGTCAGTAACACTTCCCATGTCGAGAAACGCGCTGTAGGCAAGATCGACCGCAGTCTTCGCTTGAGCGAAAGCAGCCGAAGGGATGTGTAACAAGGCTCCGCTGTCCTGAACCACTATCAGGCGGTCCCCAGCCTGAAAAGCAGCGGCTAGGTCCTCGCTGACCGTCGCGACCTTGTTGCCGTCGTAGATGAGCGGTGTGCCAGCGGTGAGGGAAGTAAGCATGGCGCAAATCTACCAGCACGTTTGGAACGCGCCAGCTGAAACCTACCTACCGATAGCCTGGCGGAGCAGCACGAACGCAGCGGAGAACCACACGGTGAGGATCATGAGGCGATCCCATCCCGAGCTAGTCTGGGGTACAAACTTGCGGAGGACCCAGCTGGCAGGAATGGCGAACGGGGTTACTATGAAGACTCCAGCGATCGCAACTGCCCGAGTAATGTTGACGATGTACTCAAAAGGGCCCTCCAAGGTGTTGGCAACAGCCACGAGGGCGGACGCTGCCCAGAAACCCCCGATACACACCAGCAGCAGGGCGACGCCTCGGGCGATCACTAGGTTGATCTCCGGTGAGTCGAGGGACTGAGCTCGGAGTGGTCCCTCCGCCGCAATGCCAAGCATGAACAGCCCAACTACTGCGATAACCAATCCGGTAGCGAGCGTTCCTCCGGTTGTGTTCGTGAGGCCGAGTTGAACAATGTCGAAGCCGTCGAGAAGCACAACAATGGAGAGCGAAACAATGGCGGTACCGAGCACTGTGAGGTACATGTCGGCCATCACAGCGAGCTGACGAAACACTACGCGCGCTATCTCCAGTGCTGTTGCCATCGGGTTTTGGGGTTGAGGTTCAGCCTGCAACATCTCGGTCATAAATTAGGGGGTTCCTGACGACAACGCATCCCAATACAGCTCGATAGGGTGCCTGATCTCGATCTCTTCACTGCAATAGCTTCGCAGCTGCATCTCACAGCCTGGGTTGGCTGACGAGACAACAGATACATCGCTCTCATCTACTTGACGTGCTTTGGTCTCTCCTAGTTCCCGTGAGAGTGAAGGCTGTCGAACGGAGTACATACCAGCAGCCCCGCAACAGGTCCCTGAAGAGTCGATCTCGACGACCTCAAAACCGGCTGCATCAAGAATGATACGTGGTTCGGAGATGATGCCTTGGCCATGCCGATGGTGACAGGGGTCCTGCACACCTACTCGGTCGCTGCGAATGTCTAGTCGAGGGAGGTCGCCGTTCTCAATCGCTGTTGCAACTAGGGAGACGACGTCGACAACCTTGGCGGAGAAAACCCCTCCGTCCCCAAGCCACTCGCCGTAGTCGGCCATATGCGCTGAGCAGCCGGCTGCGTTAATGACGATTGCTTCGGCATCGGCAAACGCTAACTGGTTCGCCTGAGCAAGCCGGTGGGCGTCATCAGCGTTCCCTTCGTGGGCTGCGAGGGCGCCGCAACAGCTTTGCTTCGGGGGGATGACCACCCGATATCCAGCAGCTTGCAGCACACCGATGGTGGCTACGTGGACGTCTGTGAACCAGGCGTTCATGACGCAGCCCTTAAGCAGAGCCACCTCGCCGAGTGCGGGCTCATCTGATGGGGTGAGGGGCAGGCTGTTGCTACCAAACGACAGGAGCCGAAGGCCACTGAAGGGCTGCCGTAGAGGCTTTGGAAGTACCCAGGAAAGGTTGAAACGTTGGATGAGTGCGGCCCCCCTTGTAGCGAACCCAAGGAGAGTGGGGTTAGTGATCGCTCTCCCAACAGCCCAATGACGAAAGCGCCTTCGGGCACCGGGGACTTGGGCGGCGATTTCGGAACGTGCTCGCTCGAGGATCTGGCCGTAGGGAACCGATGACGGGCAGGCCGGCTCACAGGCCCGACATCCCAGACAGGTGTCGAGCACACTTTCTAGATTGACACCTGATTCGGGGACCCCGTTGTCGATAGCAAGGATCGCAGACAGCCTGCCTCTTGGGGAGTAGTCCTCGCGGCCGGTCAGTTGAAACGTGGGACACGCCGGAAGGCAGAGCCCACATTGGATGCACAGGCTCTGTCCCTGTGGAGGGTGCTCGGTGACCCACTGCACGTTATCTATCCCCCGGGTGGCGACCGGCGTTGAGGATGCGGGCGGGGTCGAAGCTGGCTCTGATCTGGGCTTGCATGGCTGATCCTGGCGGCGTTGCACCCCATGCATCTATGGAATAGTGGACACCCCCGGTTCGGTTAGTGACGATCAGTGATCCACCACAACTGGCTGCCCACGCTCGGAGTTCCCGTACCTGTTCGGGTGTCATTGGGGATTCAAAGCTGACTTCTCCGACCAGGTGTTGCGCGATGAATGGTTGACCCTCCGGTAACCGCTCGATAGCTTCAGGGAGTAGGTCAGGAGGCGTTCGTAGAGACCAGGCGGGTTCCGTCCCCGGGAGCATCGGCCAACGGTGACCGGTGGAAAGCGGTCCACCAAGGGCGGATGCTTGGGCCTGAAGCTCTTGCACCGTCCCGCTGAGGTAGATGATCGATTCCGTGGCGGTCTGGAGGACCGCTGTTGGTCGGTAGGCAGCTGTGCCGGCGAGCCACGGATCTGCAACGGCGACCATTCCCTTGGCTGATGGTGTAGGCCAGAGTTTAAAGGCCACCTGGGCGATGACGCCAAGACCTCCCAGTGAGCCGGTCGCGAGCCTCATCAGGTCATACCCCGAGACGTTCTTGACGACTTTGCCTCCGGCCTTGACAATACGGCCATCGCCGGTGATCAGGGTGATTCCGAGAACATGATCTCGGGGTGGTCCCATCCTGAGGCGGTTATAACCTGCCGCGCCGCTTGCCAGGATTCCGCCGACTGTCGCCGTGGGTGTGTGCTCCGGGAGGATTGCTGATTGTCCGTGCAGATGCTCGTTGATCCGTTGGACCGTGACTCCTCCTTGGGTGACCAGCGTGAGGTCGTCAGCGTGCCATTCGATGATTCGGGAGAGTCGACTTGTCGACAGGATCACCGACGGTTCCACGCGACCACCGATGCCCTGGTGATTCCCTCCTCCCCAGATCAGCACGGGTAGCCGGTCCGTAGAGCACGCCTCGAGGACGAGCGCCATCTCCTCAAGGGAGGACGGAGCAACGGTCACCTCAGCGGGTGGGATGTGCTCGATGGGAGCGATGGCGTGGTCTGAAATGGTTGTACTGATCGTCCGTTGGTTACTCATACCCAGGCCCCCCTCGGTACGGCTTGTCCGAAGTCAGCGCAACGAGCGCCCGATGGCAGGACCTTATCTGGGTTCATGACGCCGTTCGGGTCAAGCACCTCTTGGAGCCTCGCCTGTGCATCGAGATCGACAGCCGAGAACGTGAGGTGCATGAAGTCACGCTTCTCAGAGCCGATGCCGTGTTCACCCGAGAGAGCGCCTCCTGCCGATACACAGGCAGCCACGATGTCCTTCGAAGCTGCTTGTACTCGTTCCATAACGCCGGGTTCTGACAAATCGAACCCGAGAATCGGATGAAGGTTTCCGTCACCGGCATGAAAGACGTTCATCATGATGAGGTCGTATTGCTCGCCGATCCTGTAGATCTCTTCCATGACATCGACGAGCCTGTGCCGGGGCACCACAATGTCATGTAGGTAGAAGTCCGGGGCAAGCTGTGCAACCGCTCCAAAGGCGGCCTTTCGCCCTCGCCAGAACTCCTCCCGTTCCAATTCGTCTCTTGCTAGGCGGATCTCGATGGCGCCTTCAGCGGCTGCGACGGCCTTGATAGTCTCCGAGTCAGCCGTAACTCCGGAGGGGTGTCCAGTCGTCTCTACGAGGAGGAGGGCGGCTGCATCGGTGTTCATTCCAACCTGGACGAAGTTCTCGACCACGCGAACTGTGTTCTTGTCCATCATCTCCAAGGCAGCCGGTACGACTCCCGCGGCGATGATCTTGGTGACGGCGGTGGTGGCATGGGTGACGTCGTCGAAAGCGATGAGGAAGGTAGCGACGGCTGGCGCGTTTTGAGTCAGTCGCACCAAGATCTTCGTGGCGATCCCGAGAGTGCCTTCGGACCCGACGAGCAGTCCCCGGATATCAAGCCCGACAGGATCGGGAGCTTTACCCCCGAAGGTGACGATTTCAGCATCGGCAGTGACGATCTCGAGTCCCAATATGTGGTTCACGGTTGAGCCTTCGGCCAGACAGTGGGGCCCTCCTGCGTTATTGCCCACGTTCCCGCCAATTGTGCACACACTTTGGCTGGAAGGGTCAGGAGCAAAGTGAAGCCCAAAGGGCTTGGTTGCTTGCGATAGCTCGAGGTTGATCACCCCCGGTTGGACCCAGGCGGTCCGGTTGTTCTGATCGATTTCTAGGATGTCGTTCATACGAGTGAGGACAACGCTGATAGCGTCCGACCCAGCCACGGCGCCTCCGGTGAGTCCTGAACCCGCCCCTCTCACCACTACGGCGTGTCCGTATTGGCGAGCGATAGCGACGACCTGGCGGACTTCCTCACTCGTTCGAGGCAGCACTACAACACCCGGCTGGTTCCGGTGCAGCCCAGCGTCCTTGGAAAAGATGAAGCGGTGCAAAGGTGTGGAAAGGACGTGCTCTGAACCGACGGCCTCGCTGAGTTCTAGAAGGATCTCATCCATGTGGCAAGAGTAGCTGTCTCAAGCGTCTCCTTACCCACGGGGTTGAGGGTTTGCGCTTCCTTACCCGATTTCGGGGAAGGTGGGCGCCGAAAGGCGCTCGGATGGGGCGACCCGCGGTAGCCGCCAGTCTCGAGTTGGGAAGGGGCTGGGGTTAGCTGATGCGGACGCGGGTCTTTTTTGGGTGCTGCCGCGAAGCGGCCGCTGCTGCCTACAATCACCCCCGTGCTCGAAGAGCTAGACAAACCCGGTGAAGAGTGTGGAGTGTTCGGTGTGTACGCACCGGGCCGCAACGCAGCCCACCTCACTTACTTTGGACTCTTTGCACTCCAGCATCGTGGGCAAGAGTCCGCCGGAATTTGCGCCTCGGATGGGGAAACGGCCACTGTGTTCAAAGAGATGGGGCTCGTCGCTCAGGTCTTCACCGAGGACACCCTATCGGCCCTGCCTGGGCACTTGGCCATTGGGCACACCCGCTACTCGACAACCGGCTCTTCTGGGTGGAAGAATGCGCAACCGACGTTCCGACAGGTAGACGACCGTTCCATTTCGTGTGCTCACAATGGCAATCTCACGAACACATCTGCCCTGTCAACTGAGCTTGGCCTGACGAAGATTACCGACTCCGAACTGATGGCGGAGATGATCGCGCAGGGCGTTGTCGGCGATGACCCACAGGATTTGGAGCGGTCAGTTATGGAATCCGCCCAGAGGTTTGAAGGTGCATTTTCTCTGGTGATTATGGATCAGCACCACCTCATCGGTCTTCGGGATAACAACGGTTTTAGACCGCTCTGTCTCGGAACGCTTAACGACGGATGGATCCTCGCGTCGGAGACCGCAGCCCTCGATATTGTGGGAGCCACTTTCGTTAGAGAGGTCAAGCCGGGCGAGATGGTGGTGATCGATCAGAACGGGGTTAGATCACTCTGGCCCTTCGAAGAGGAGGCCAGCCCGCGCCTCTGTGTGTTTGAATTCGTCTACTTCGCTCGTCCCGACTCGCGACTCTACGGCCGGGATATCCACGGTGTTCGCCAGCAGATGGGTCGACATTTGGCCGCAGAACAGTCGATTGATGCAGATGTTGTCGTCCCCGTTCCCGAGTCTGGGATCCCGGCTGCGCAAGGGTTCTCGGCGGCCTCAGGCATTCCTTACGCCGATGGCTTAGTCAAGAATCGTTATGTGGGCAGGACCTTCATTGAGCCCACTCAGCTCTTGCGTGACCGTGGCATCAGGCTCAAGCTGAATCCCATTAGATCCACGCTCGAAGGCCAACGAGTGGTCTTGGTGGACGACTCGATTGTCCGTGGCTCCACGACCAAGCAGCTTGTCAAGATGGTCCGAGACGCTGGAGCGAAAGAAGTCCATCTGCGGATATCGTCCCCGCCTTACAAGAACCCCTGTTTCTACGGGATGGACACAACGGACACTTCGAGGTTGCTGGCAGCACGGATGGATGTCCAGGAGATCGAAGAATACTTAGAAGCTGATTCTCTTGGCTATTTGAGCCTTGCAGGGCTGCTGGATGCCACGGGGGTTGCGGACCAAGGGTTCTGTACGGCCTGTTTGTCAGGCGTATACCCGACAGAGGTGCCCTTGGGTCTCGATAAGTTTGTACTGGAACGGGCGTGAGCTCTGCCTATAGGGATGCAGGTGTCGATGTTGCGAGCGCAGAAGTGCTTGTCCACAAGATCAGCGATACGGTAACCAGCACCTGGAGCGATAACGTCGTCGGAGGATTTGGTGGCTTTGCTGCTGGAGTGAGAATCCCAAGCGGGTATACCAACCCGATTCTGATGATGAGCACCGATGGGGTTGGCACGAAGCTCGACATCGCCCGCAGAGCGAATCGGTTCGAGACGGTGGGGTTCGATCTCGTGGCAATGTGCGTCGATGATCTGGCCGCTGTCGGCGCTGAACCCATTTCGTTTGTTGACTGCATCGCGGTAGGAGCCCTAGACGTGGAGCGAGAGGCGATTCTTGTGGACTCGATAGCAAGAGCCTGTAGCGCTGCAGGTTGTGCTCTGGTTGGTGGAGAGACAGCCGAACATCCGGGTGTTGTGGACGCTCATCATGTTGACTTGGCCGGAGCGGCGCTGGGAGTTGTGGAGGAGGGTCAGGAACTACGCCCGGATCTGGTGCGGGAGGGAGACGTGCTGATTGGGGTAGGGAGCCCCAATCTGCGTTCCAACGGCTTCAGTTTGGTGAGGCGGATCATCGATGGTGTCGACCTGGCCGAGAAGTTTGGTGATGGAACTCTTGAGGATGCGGTCCTTGCACCGTCTGTGATTTACGCACCCGCAGCGGTGACAGCTGCCCGGCTTGCTGGGGTCCATGGGTTGGTACACGTCACTGGTGGTGGGTTACCTGGCAACGCCCCAAGGGCTCTTCCGTCCGGTCTAGGAGCGGTCATTGAGACCAGCACTTGGCGACCGCCTGCCATCTTCCAGGAACTCATGAGCAGGGGAGATCTGAGCTCAGAAGATGCCTTTGGAACGTTCAACATGGGCGTCGGGTACCTTGCTGTGGTCGCTCCGGATACTGTTAGCGAGGCGATGGATGTGTTCGAGGCTGCTGGTCATTCCGCCTGGCTAGCAGGCCGAGTTGAACGACGGGCAGAACCCTTCACCTTGAAGTAGGTTTCAGGCGAGCTCGGCGGTCTTCCGCTCCACCGTCTCCATCACCAAGATCGATCCAAGAATCAGCAGTACCAGCGCTAGCAGCCAGTCGCCGTAACGAGCGTAGAACGTAGGCTCGGCCTCCCGAAGGTGCACCGTTGCTCGGATCGTGTCTTCCTCAAACAAGCCGGTTACTCGCGTGAGGTGACCGGTTGGGGAGATGATCACGCTCGAGCCGGTGATTGCCGAGTGAATGACGTCGAGCCCGTTCTCAGCTCCCCGCATGGTGCTCATTGCTATGAGTTGGTCTGCGGCCGCCCCGTTCCCATAGCTCGCCTCGTTGGTCGCCACTACTAAGAGATCAGCACCAACCTTGGCGTGTCCTCGGGCGTACCGGCTGAAGGCAGCTTCGTAGGAGATGACTGATCCAATCTGCGCCTGTCCGGCTTGAAGCAGAACTGGCCCGGTGCCGGGAATCATGTCTCGACTGATCTGAACGATGCTCGGCCAACGGTCAAAGAAGTCTCTGAAGGGCACATACTCGCCAAAGGGCACCCCGTGTTGTTTGGCGTACTCCCCGGCCAGGGCGCCTTGCGGGTTGAATAAGATGTTTGAATTGGTGAAGTTTGCCAACCCCACCGGACGATCAGATCCGACCAACAAGAACGCGTCGAGGCGGGTGGCTTCCTCAGAGATGGCGGCAGCCACTTCTGAGCTGACGGCCGGATCGGTAACGAAGCCTGTTGACGACTCGGCCCAAACGACGAGGTCAATGGGTCCGTTGATCTGGGCGGTGAGGTCTAGGTGATTCTGCGTGATGATCTCGCGCTCATTGGGGCAGTGCACCCCTTCTTGACACGGCGTGTTCCCCTGAACGACTGCAACCTCAAAGTCATCGCCTTGCGGGGACGCATCAACGACCATCCCAATCCCAAACGCGAGTAGTAGAACGCCGACCCCGAAACCCAGGAACCGTGTTGACCGTTCCCACACGGCGCTAACAAAGGCTGCAGCCGCTAGAGCGAGCACCGCCGACCACCCACTGGTCCCGATGAGCGAGGCCGCGTTGCGTGCTGGCTGCCATTGGGCAACCGTGTAGCCAGGGTCGGGCCACTCAGTGGCGATGATGGGTGCGTATCTCAGGATCAGGAGCCAGCCAAGCCAAGTCACAACCAATCCAGAGAAACGGCCGAGCGTGCTGAGCCTGGTTGCTTTGTGAGCCAAGACTCCCGATAGGCCGAACCCGATCGCAGTCAGGGGTGTTAACGCTATCCACGCGGGGCCAGGCACAGCCCTGAGCCAGATCATGAGTCCGCCAACGTAGACAAGTCCGAAGGCGAATCCCGAGAGAAAAGCGAAGAGTGATGTGCGGCTTCTCCGAACTGCCTCAAAGAACAACATCAGAGCTGGGATGGCAAGCCAACCTTGGTACAAGGGAGCGAACGCGGCCTGCAACAACAGCGCAGCGAGGATAGAGAGCAAGAGTGGGAGCACTACCTGAGTCTACGCCCATAGCGCTTCCTTCCCCACGGAGAGGGTAAGGGGTTGGGGCTAGCTGACGGTGACGCGGGTTTTTGGATGGGTCCTGAAGCTGCGACTGGTCTGGGGTATCTCACCTCAGAGGGTTAAGCGTTTATGTGTGCCCCATCTGGCTCGCGAAGGCCCAAGGTCTGAGGTATTGCGCTTCCTTACCCGTTTACGGGGAAGGTGGCTGCGGAGCAGACGGATGGGGCAGCCCGAGTGAGCCACCAGTATCGAGATGCGAAGGGGTTGGGGTTAACTGACGCTGACGTGGGTGTTCGGAAGTCTCGAGATGGGGAAGGTCAAGCGGTAGGCTCCTCTCATGTCTGAAGTATTCGACAGGGCGTACTACGAGCAGCAGCGACCCAAGCACGGGCTGGCGAAGCTGGTTGACGAGGCGCGGGATCGGTTCATCGAGCGGCTGATTATCAAGCGGGTACCCGGGGGTACGCTTCTCGACGTGGGCTGTGGGATAGGGACGTTTCTGGCACGTATGCAGCACCGGTTCGAAGTGACCGGAACTGAGATCTCGGTAGCGGGTCTCGAGGAAGCGCGGGTCCGGGTACCTAAAGGTGCCTTTGTAGCTGGAGACATTGAGGTGGCTTTACCGGCGGAAGGGCCTTTTGATGTGATCACGGCGATCAACGTCGTAGAACATCTAGCTGACCCTGAACGTGCGACACGGTACCTCGCCGGAGGCCAAGAACCGGGCGGCCTATTGATCGTTCATCTGCCCACCATTGGAAACCGCCTCCAACAGTGGCTGTACGAGGGTTCCTATGACCAGGACATCACCCACATCTATCGTCCTAGCGGCTCGGAGCTAGTGGCGCTGGTCGAGGCCGCGGGATATGAGGGTGTGCTTTCAGCCTATGCCCCGTTCGTTCCAGTAGCCGTGATGTCTCGAGCGCCTATGCACCCCGCATTCCTTGCGGTCTTTGAGCGCCGATAATCGGCTACGATTCTGCCGATGCTTGATGAACTCCTTGAAGACTTTTGGACGTGGTGGGCCGATGTCAAAGATCAGTTCCGCGACGCTATCGCAACTGAATTAGCGACCGATATTCCTGATGAGATCACGCAACGGCTCAAGGCCCTGCACCCGGATCTCACCTGGCAAATCACCCCTGGGATAACGGCTCGTCACTCTCTGAACGTAGCTTCCGGCGGGTCGAGGATGCTCAGACTTATCAGCGGCCGGTGGGCTTTAGGTGCTCCGCCTGCTGACGCCGACTGGGAGTATCACCCGGGCCGCATGCCATTTGATCCGGATGTGATCTCCGTGAGAGGGATTGATGTGGATCCGGCTGACTTGAGGCTTGCCATTGAGATCGACACTCTCTTCGAACGACTTAATTTCACGGTCAGCCATGAAGCCTTCGCCCAGCTCGATTACGAAGAATCCCGGGACGTAACGCTGGACTGGTTGGATGCGGTCCTTGGCGAAGACGAGGTAGAGCGCTGGCTGGGGATGCTCGAAGTGGTGGATTACGTGAATGACGCCGTTGGCTTGGACGCAATCCTGCTGAAGCTCATGGAGGCTAAAGAGGCCTTCACGGGTCAGAGCTGGGAAGACGGCGCCGAGTATTACGACGACGATGTGCATGCCAAAATTAACCGCTCAGCCAAGTGGATCAACAACCTCGGACGGCCCCTATACGCAGAGGTCACCATGGCATCGCTGGCCTCTGACGATCGAGGACTCCCGACGCCACTTGAGGCTCGGCGCCTTGATGAAATCTCCAGACAGCTGCTCGACGGACTAGGAGAATACGCGGCGATGGTGGCTACAGCGACCGGCGACTCTGAACGCACGTTGTACCTGTACCTCGCTCCTGCGGAGAAAGTGGATGAGGCGCTGGCGGCATGGAAAGAGGCCAATGGCAATCGAGAGACCAATGTCGAAATAGCGGTGGACGAACAGTGGGCCAACGCCGAACAGTGGGACTAGGGGGCGATGGTGGCTGCATCTGGGACAACTTGGCTGATTCTGACAACCGCCCACTCCGCTGAAGACGGCCGCCTTCAGCGGCACCTACAACTCATTGAGGGTGTCGGTGCGAAGGGGTCAATCATCGCTGTGAGATCTGGCTCGCCAGTCCAACGAATGTTGACGGCTCCGGTAACCGTTTGGTGTGCGTTGAAGCGTGCGCGCCCCGATGTGGTGGTGTTGCCAGATCCCGAACTCTGGTTGATGGGGCCCTTGATAGCTCGACTTCTTGGCGTTAAGTCGATCATCGATGTGCACGAGGATTACTCGGCTGTCGCTCGACGCCGCGAGTGGATCCCTCGGCCGCTGGCAGCGATGGTGGCTCTTGTGGCTCGCACCGTAGAGGCCATTGGCCGGCGATCGGCGGTGGCCACCGTGGTTGCCGCATCGGACCTGGCTAGAGACGGTGATGTGGTTCTGCTCAATCTGCCGGCCAGTATTCAGGACTCTGAGAAACCAGACTCCGCGTCGCCGCGAATGGTGTATGTCGGTGACGTCACGGCGGATAGGGGCCTGTGGGAGATGTTGGAGACGGTTGCTGACCGCCCGGAGTTCAGGCTCGATGTGGTGGGCCCGGTAGCGGAGTCTCTTCTCACCGAGGCAACCCGTTGGTTAGAGGATCACGACCTGACCGATCGGGTTCAGCTCCACGGCCGCCTGTCCTACAAGGAGTCGTGGGAGCGCGCCGAGGGAGCGAGTGTCGGCTTGGCCCTACTTAGGTCGACGCCCGCGTACGAGGCCGCCACACCGACGAAGATTTGGGAGTATATGGCGCGGGGGATTCCAGTGCTTTCGACGCCGCTCCCACCCGCGAAGCGGCTCCTGGAAATGTCCGAGGCTGGATTGACGGCCGCAACCAGAGGCGAGCGAGCAGACGCTGTGTTAACTCTCTTCGATGCTGGGGCGGAGTTCTCGGCGAAGGGCCGAAGCTACATCGCCAGCCGGGCTGGAGAAACGGCTGAGGCGTTTAGGAACTTGGTAAGCCAACTCCAATTCGAAGATAAGTAATAGCGTCCCACTTTGCCGGGTCCAACCAGGCTCTCCCGTCGTACATAGTGTTGATTCCAGGTAGGTCCGATGGGGCTAGGTTTTGGTACTCCTCATGGTCGGACTGGATGATGGCGCCATCGCAGGACTCGCCGAACGAGTACGGCTTGAAGCCCATGTTCTCGAGCTCTTCATCGCTGTAGAGGGGATCCTGAACTAGCGCTTCGGCGCCGGCAGCTTCAAGGGCAGCAACCGTGGGGAACACGCCGGACACGGCGGTTTCCATCACCCCTCCTCGATACGCGGCACCGAGCACCACGATACGCTTGCCGGTCAGTCCGTTCATGAGAGCTTCCAGCCTGGCAACAACTCGGAGTGGCACTGCCTCATTTACCGCCCTAGCGGTGATCGGTAGCGTCGCCTCGGTATCGACCGAGGTGTAGAACCTGGGATACACCGGGATGCAGTGGCCGCCCACCCATATTCCGGGTTTGAGAATGTGCGAATAGGGTTGGCTGTTGGATGCTTCTATGACGAGGCCTACGTCAACTCCGGTACCCTCGGCGAAGCGAGCGAACTCGTTTGCGAGAGCGATGTTGATGTCGCGGTAGGTGGTGCCTGCAAGCTTCGCCAGCTCCGCAGCTTCTGCCGATCCGAGATCCCAAACACCGTTTGGTCGGTTCAAGTCGGGCCGATCGTCGAACTGCAGCACTCTTTCGTAGAACTCGACGCAACGCTCGGCCGCAGCCTGGCTGGTTCCTCCAACGAGCTTGGGATACTTCGCGAAGTCTGCGAACACTCTTCCGCTGTACACCCGCTCCGGCGAGTGAGCCACCATGAACTCTGTCGCATCGAGACCGGAAAGCTCGGCCAGCATGGGCTCGAATCTGTTGCGGGTCGTTCCGAAGGGCAATGTGGTTTCGTAGATGACCAGCGTTCCCGGCTGTAAACCCTGAGCAATGTCGTGGGTGGCAGCGTCCATCGCTCCGAAGAGGGGCGTGCCGTCGTCGTCGACGAGAAGCGGGACAACCACCACCACAATGTTGGACTGAGCTACTGCTTCGGCAGTACTCGTCCCCACGGTGAGTAGACCAGACTCGAGGGCCTCACCGAGGTATTCATCCAGATGGGCCTCACCTGGAAAGGGGGGATTACCTCCAGCGATTGTGGCGACTGCGCCCGCGTTGATGTCAGCACCGAAGGTCCGGACTCCTGAGCGAGCAAACTGGACAGCTAGTGGTAAACCGATCTTGCCTAGAGCGATAACAGCAGCTTTCACGACCCGCCCCCAATCACGTTTTCAGCGATCTGGAGTGCTGCTAGACCGTCTGCCGCGGTTGCTAGTCCGGTGTCATTGCCGGTCTCAATCATCTCTTTGAACGCGGTGAGTTCGCTCACGAGAGGCTCGGGTTTGCGGATGGCATATCGGAGAATGTCTCCCTCGGAGACCCCTCGCATGCCGGCCAATGAATCCCACTCGGTGGGAATTGAGCTGTTGGAGAAGTAGGTGAGGTCTGACGTCAGCATGTTCGCTTCGAG
>Ga0114996_10001876_pt1 | contig 27731 bp, 28 predicted proteins | sample ArcticOcean_MG_C_4_FD_87039 | JGI IMG/M metagenome (GOLD analysis project Ga0114996, IMG submission 87039) | Marine microbial communities from western Arctic Ocean - ArcticOcean_MG_CB4_134 | ecosystem: Environmental > Aquatic > Marine > Oceanic | place: Arctic Ocean: Canada Basin | collected... | reverse complement strand
TTTGGATCGATTGGCCGATCAATTCGTCGCGCGAATAACCAAACTGCACAACGGTCCCCTGATTCACCAACCTGATATCGCCGCCCCCATCGACCATCACGATGCCGTCCGGCGCGGCCCCTACGATGCGCTAGAACCGGTGCTCACTCTCTTCCTGCTTGACCTCTGAGCGTTCGCGGGCGATCAGGATTGCTGCCATGATCCAAAGGAGGCCCAAGGCCATGACCCGATTCAACAATACTGCCGACGGATCGCCGCCTGGTTCCGAGAAGCCGTAACCGATGAAGGTAAGCGCCGACGCCACGAGAGCGGCAGCCACGACGATGCCCTGCCTGCGCGCGAGACTCGCTACGAGCACCACCAGCGCGTACGGAACACCGCCCGCCACACCGAGCGGTAACGAGAGGTCGAGAGCCAGCACGCCAACCGCGACAGCACCACAAATCCACACAACTCCGCGAACGGTCAACTGGCGCATTCGTCAGTCCGCGCAGAATCGCCGACATCGTCGATCTCTGTCGCGACCGGCCGATATGTGATCAACGCCACCAAGGGCGTGACAGACCTGGTATTGCATTGGCTAACGGTCAGCCCAGCCCACAGAAAAGAGTGCAACGAATCGATACATCACCGGATACCTCCTGATCATAATTATCGGCGGATGGCCTCCCATAACTTAGACTTCGGAGCGGATGCGCTTTCCGTGGCGCCATCTACCGGCCGAAGGCGCAAGCAAAAAAGGGCCGTGACAACCGGTTCGGTCGTCAGGGCCCTTCTAGTGGAGGCGGCACGCGCTCCGCGCCACCAAGCGCGTGGAAGGCGTGGGACTAGACTAGCCGACGGTACCTGCGATGGTGAACGACTGAGGCGTCGTCGTTCCCGCCTGAGTCACGGACAACTGCAACGTCTCTGTGAACGACGTGCTTTGTGAGCAATCGAAGCTCACCGTGATGGTCACCGAACCGCCGGGCTCGAGCGACCCGCTTGTGGACCCGGCTACTGCCAGAGGCGGCGCGGTGGAGGTTGTCCACGTTAGGGACTGGCTGCTCGAGTTGTTGGTGAGGGTGATGGTTCCGATCGCCTGCGGGCACGAGGTCGTACCCACGGTGTGCGAGAAGTCGGTCGGTAGCCCAGACGAATCGACCGTGAAGTTTGGGCACGGATTTCCGGCGACACCGTCTCGGAAATTTGGACCCTCGTCCACCCGAGTGCCGCCGGCGCCAGCGGAGATGTTGTCTGCTCCGGCGTCGCCACCTAGCCCAGTTGCGTCACCGTCACCGCCGTTGCCGCCGTCACCGGTCGCGGCGCCCACCGTCACGGTACCACCCGCTCCCGAGTTCACTCCGAAGCCGGGGAGACCGAGTTCACCAGTGGCGTCGCCGCCCTTTCCTCCTTTGCCTCCCGCCTCGGGAGGATTCACGCTGCAGCCGTCCCAGCCGTTGCCGCCTTCCCCGCCGCGGATGTCAGCGCCGCCAGCGTCACCGCCGGTGCCGGAGCGAGCGACCATCGCACCGCCACCCCCTCCGTCCTTGTCGGCTTGTGTGCCGTCTCCGCCCGCACCCGCGTTGGCGTTCGCCTCACCACCTTTTCCGCCCGACATGGTGATGTCGCCAGCACCAGTCACGTTCCCTTGACCTCTCAGCTGTGCATCCGGGGTCTCACCTCCGTCGCCGCCTGTCGCGGTGGCGCTGGCGCCGTCCTCGGCCGGGAGGCCGTCAATGCCGACGGCTGTGGCGTCGCCGCCATCACCCCCCGCGCCCACGACGATCTCGAGCCCGCCCGCGTTCGCGATGTTGATATTGCCGTTTGCCCGTCCCGAGAACGTGCCGGACTTACCACCGGAGCCGCCGATTGCCGATGCGGAAACACCTGGGCCATCGCCGATGTCCACCTGGTCACCGCCGTCACCCCCGTCCGCGAGGAGGATGCGCGTCGGATTCGAGGAGGTGCCACTGAAGTTCACGTTGCCGGTCGCACGGATGCGAAGCTCGCCCCCATTACCGCCGGCGCCGCGGCTTCCGTCCGTATTGCTCGGGTCCGTGACATCTCCATCATTCACGTCTCCGCCGTCACCCGCGTCTGGGGTGTCGATCTCCGTGCCACCCGTGATGTCCGCGTTGCCGTCGATATCGACGTCACCGTTACAGTCCAGGCGCCAATTTCCCCCGTCGGATCCGTCATCTCCGGTCGTACCGCCGGGCGCCTTGCTGACACCGCCCTGGACGGGCACAACTCCGCTGATGGTGCAGGTCCCCATTTGTCCGGTCGCTGCCCGCGCCGCCACTCCGGTGACCAGCATCATCGGGTCGAAGTCGGAGTCCGATAGCGTCTCGTCATTCGTGATCCTGACGTCACCGGAGGAAGCTAGAACGGCCCCCGTGAGGGTGAGGTCCCCAGTCGATATGAGGTGGAGGTCGGCCGAGCCACTCGTCGAGCACACGTTGCTGACGGTTCCGGTGATGGTCAGGGTCGCCCCGCTGACGGTGAGTTCGCCGCAATCACCCGAGATGGCACCTGAGATCGAGAGATCTCCCACCGACACGAGACTCGCATCTCCGGTGACCGTGATCTCAACGCCGTCCGGCACAGACACCGACGCGAACGTGTTCGTACCCGAAAGCGTAGTGGCGGCCCTGGGCGCGAAGGCCGCCCACTCGACGGTGAGGCTCGTCGAGCCACTCCTGCCCTCGCTCGTCGCCGTGATCGTCGCGGATCCGGCGCCTACGGCAGTCACCAGGCCAGTGGAGCTGACTGCGGCTACCGCACCGCTCGACGACGCGTAAGTGATGGTTCGACCGGTCAGCGTGACTCCGGTCGCGTCCGACAGCGTGACCTGGAGTTGCTCCGTATCACCGGCGATCATGTCGACCGTGGTCGGGCTCACCGATACGGTGGCCACAGCGGTGGGGCCTGGGGGCGAAGTTGGATCCTCGCTGCCTCCACAGGCGGCGAGTACCACAAGAGAAAAGAGCGCGACGCATCGGTAGGTCATCGGAACCCTCTGGCCTGAATCTCGGAGACCAGCCCTCCGAACATAGGCATCGGAACTCGGTTTCGCTTTCCGTGGCGGCATCCACCGGCCCGAAGACCCTCGCAAGAAAGGGCCCTGACAACCTGTTCGGTCGTCAGGGCCCGTCTAGTGGAGGCGGCGGGAGTCGAACCCGCGTCCGTACTTAGGTCCAGCGGAATCTCTACGTGCGTAGATCACTGGAGTGTCTCACCTCGGGCGGTCAGTGATCAACCATCCCGCGGCCAGCTGCCAAAAACTCTCGTCCCCTAGCCCGGCAGCAAAACCGGGGGACCAGCTCGACTTATCGGCGCCTCAGGAACCGCCTCGAGCGGGCGATCCAGGAGACGGGCTAGTAAGAAAACTTACGCAGCCATCGCCATGTTAGTGTTGGCAATTAAAAAGTTTCCCGAAGATTTGCGAGGATCAGGACCTCGGCACGCTACTCCGCGTTCACCAAACACGTCGAAACCGGGACGCCCCCGGCGCTACGGATGCTTCTGTCAAACATCGTACTGTGGAAAATACGCAAAATGAGGGGCTTTGGTCTACCCGTCCTCGTTGGGCGTTACCGCTACCCTGCCCCACCAGCAGGTGCGCCGGCCATTGCCAGAGCTTCGGCGCGATGCTCAGCGAGATAACCCTCGAGCAGCACCTCGACGTGTTCGAGTTTGCTCGCCTGGAAGAGCTCCGTGCGGAGTTGTCTGCCGTTGGGCAGCCCTTTCGTATACCAGCCGAGATGCTTCCGGAAGTCGATGATTGCGCGTTCCGGGTTCTGCTCGAAGGCGATCGCGTTCCTCGCGTGTTCGAGGCAAATCTCGAAGCGCTCTTGGACCTCGGGATCGTCGGGCACGGGGTCACCATCGAGTGCTGCTCGGGCCTGGGCAAACATCCAGGGGTCTCCGTGCGAGCCTCTGGCGATCATGATTCCGGCGCATCCGGTCTCGTCTCTCATGCGCCGGGCGTCATCGCCCGTTCGGATATCGCCGTTCCCGATGACAGGGATGTCCAGCGCTTCGGTGACGGCGCGGATCTCGTCCCAACGCGCCTCTCCGCTGTACATGTCGGTCCGCGTGCGCGGATGGATGCACAACGCCTGAGCGCCCGCGTCCTGACAGCGGAGGCCGATGGCCACGGGATCGCGCGTCTTTTGGTCGAACCCGCTACGGATCTTGACCGTTGTGGGTAGTGACGTGGCGTCGTCGACAGCCCGGATCAGCGTCTCTACCAGGTCCAGGTCCTTTAGGCAGCCCGAGCCGCCATTTCGCTTCACGACTTTCTTTACTGGACAACCGAAGTTGATGTCGATGAAGTCCGGTCTGAATTGCTCTGCCACGAATGCGGCCGCGTCACGCATCATGGCCGGGTCTGAGCCGAAAATCTGGATGCCGATGGGGCGCTCGTCTTCATCGAAGCGCAGATACTCGCGCGACCTTCGGGACTGCATGACGATGCCTGCGGCGCTCACGAACTCGCTCACCACTACGTCCGCCCCGTAGCGACGGCAGAGCCGGCGAAACGGTGACTCGCTTACGCCGGCCTGAGGCGCGAGGTATAGTGGGGTTTTGGGCCCACTCAGTAGGGCTAGCACGTCCGTGTACATAGTGCGAAGCTATCTCTAGCGTGGCCCCTGGTGAAGCTTCCGGCTGCTTGGGGATGACTCGCCTGGCCGCATTCGGTATTCTCTCGATCACTCGTAAGATGCGGCGCCGAACTGAGATTCGGAGGCGATAGATGCAGTTGAAGGACCTCTTCACGTTGGACGTTGTGAAGCTCAACCTGGAGTCCACGAGCAAGGACGATTTGCTCAAGGAACTCGTGAGCCTACTCGTGCTCGACGAGAAGTCCGCGGCGATCTTGTTCAAGACGCTCAAGCGGCGTGAGAACCTGGGCTCGACGGGGATCGGAAAGGGTATCGCGATTCCCCATTGTCGAACCCTGGTGGTGAACCGCTTGTGCCTGGCGTACGGGAGAAAGCCGAGCGGTATCAACTTCAACTCGATCGACGGCGAGCCTGTCTACAACTTCTTCCTGATCATTGCGCCGCCGCTCGAAGTTTCGAACCAGTACTTGCCGGTGCTCGGGAAGATTGCACAGTTCGCGAAGGACACGGCTGTGCCTGGGGACCTGCGAGCGCTCACGGAGCCAGAGGAGTTTCTCGCCCTTCTCGCCGACAAGGCTCCGTAAAAAAACGCCCGCCCCGTCTGGGACGCGCGTCACGTTTCCGGGCAGCCAGTCGTTCCTACTTGACCACGGACATCTTCCCCAGCTTGGCAATGCCGTTCACGGTGAGCTGCATGAAATAGATGCCGGAGGCGACCTGACGGCCGGACTGATCGGTCCCATCCCAGAACGCTTCGTACATGCCGGGCTGAGTGTACTCGAGTTGGATGAGTTCAACGCCTTGGCCCGAGGAGTGACCCAGGGCGACCGGGGAGGCAACGAACTGTTGGAGTAGGTTGAAGATACGTATGGATACGACCGCAGGCCGCCCGTCAACGAACAAGTCTTCGTTTAAAACGAAGGGGATCGTCGTTTCCGGGTTTAACGGATTGGGGTAGTTCTGCTGCAGTTCGAAGCCGCTCGTCTGCCTGGACGACGCGGGAGGCCCAGAGTCTTGGGCGAATACGGCCTCAGCCGCGACGAACAAGGAGAGGAGGACCGAGAAGACGCTGGCAATGCGTCTCATGGATTTCCTCCGCACACTAAATGTGCTGTAGCCAATGGTTCAATCGCACTCCATGCATGGTTCACCTGCGGCACAACGGTGCCGCTTTAATACTACGCCGTCGGGTTCCCGAAGGTCAAGCGAAATCGACGTCAGGGGCGTACCGAACGCCCTTCTGCACTCCGTGAGGTGACACCTAAGCCGTCCAGGTGGTTGAGAAGCGGGATGAGATGCTTCCTCGTGACTGGTAGGGCCTCCCGGAATGCGGACGGTCCGAGTCCATCTTGGCCCCCGAGCGTCGAGCGTACCGCTGCGATCCCTTTCTCCAATTCGCCCGTGTTCACGTAGTATCGGTCACCAACGGTGCTCACGATTCCCTCCCCCTCGAGGAACTTCAGAAGCGACCAGAGATCCTTTCGGTCCTTGAGCGCTGCCGGGAATTCGTCGACGAACGGTGGAGCGAGGCCCGCCGCCTCGAGCAGGGCTCGCACGTTTTCCGCGGCGACCTCCTGCTCTGGCGTCAGAGCCACGACATGCCCGGGCAAGCGGACGCCGCCCTCGGCCGCTTCCAAGACGTTTCCTTCGCAAAGCTGGGCGAGGATCGCATCAGCCAGACCTGTCGCTGCCCAATCGGGCAGGGCTGTCCGCACTGCGGCGAGCGAGATGGCTGGACGCAGCGGATCTGCGCCGTGTGCAGCGGCAACTGCAGCGACGATGCGCTGCTCGGCCTCGGTGGAGATTTTGGCGGAGAAGATGCGCCCGCCGGTTCTCGGATCGACCTGAGTCTCCAACTCCCGCAAGGTCGGACTCAGCTCGTGGACGGGAAGACCGGTCGCGACTGGGAAGTTCGCTACCTCAGCCCCGTGCCACCCGGCCAATTCGAGAAGCGCGCGCACACGTTTTCCCGCGTCGCCCTCAAGCAGATTCTCGAGCTCCCCACGAACGGTGTCGTCGATGCGATTTCTCTTTGGTGGCGTCGCCTCCGCGATCAGTCCGCCTCCGATGGTAGAAACCGGGGAGTACGCTCTGAGCACGAGCCGGTCGTGTGCTCGAGCGACAACGGGCTCCTCCAGCCGCAATTGTGCCCACCCTGCTCCGCCAGCCCGAATGGGCTCGAGCTCGAGCAAAGCGCACCGGGCCATGACCTCCGCTGTACCCACGTGCACACGAACTCGCTGGTTGTGTTCTAGGCTCCAGGCCGTATCGGCGAGCATCTTGACCTTGGCCGTCAGCATCCACGTTGGCGACCAAGAGGGGTCTGACACGAGGGTGGCTCCTCTTCCCACCGCGGTGCGATCCGCGCCTTCACCGGTCAGGGATATCGCCGTCCGGTCGCCAGCCGTCGCTTTCTCCACCTCCCGACCGTGCACCTGCACCCCACGAACTCGGGCTTGGAGGTCGTCAGGCATGATACGTACGCGGTCCCCCTTACCCAGCGTGCCGCTCCACAGTGTCCCTGTAGCTACCGTGCCAGTGCCCTGGATCGTGAAGACGCGATCGAGTGGGAGTCGCACGAGATCGTTGCCTGCTGATTTCTGTACGGCTTCCGCCGCGAGTGCCAAGGCCTCCTTGAGCTGATCCATTCCGATGCCGGCCTGAGCGGATGTAGGCACAGACAGGGCCCCGTGATACGACGTCGATTCGAGAAGGTCGTCAACGTCGGAGCGTACCAGCTCCAGCCACTCTTCATCCACCAGATCGCACTTCGTGAGCGCGACCACGAGCTGCCGCACGCCCAGCAGCTCCACGATCGCGACGTGCTCCCTGGTTTGCGGCATGACACCCTCATCGGAGGCAACCACGAGCAGAACCAGATCCATGCCTGCCGCGCCGGCGACCATCGCACGTACGAAGGCTTCGTGGCCAGGCACGTCGACGACGCCCAGGCGGGCGTCTGGTAGCACCAACTCGGCGAAGCCGAGCTCGATCGTGATGCCGCGGGCCTTCTCCTCCTTGAGTCGGTCGGTATCGACGCCGGTGAGCGCATGCACGAGTGTGGTCTTCCCGTGATCGATGTGCCCAGCGGTACCAAGGATGAGGCGCTTCATGCGTCCTCATCATCTGGAGGCAGCAATCCACCCAGGAAGCTGAGGGATTTCAACGGTTTGGAGACCACGTGATATGCCACGAAGTCGGAAAGCACGCCGAGGTGACTTCGGGCGTAGGTCAATTCGGCGTCGAGCCTGTCCGCCAGTAGGTTCGCGATCTGAACGCGCGCTATAGGTCCGATGCGGGGCCCTCCCGCGCCCTCGGCGCACAGGGCGCAGCGCACTCCGCCGGACGCGAAGTCGAAGCGTCCCATTTCGTCGTCCGCGAGCGGCTCCCCGCACTGCACACAGGGGTCTAGCTGGGGAGCGAATCCGAAGGCCTCCGTGATGCGCCAGACGGCAGAGAGCGCCGCTGCAGGCACCTGCGCGGTCTCAACGGACTCCAGACGGTCGAGGCACTGCTCGAGAGCGCTGAGAAGCTCCGGATTCCGCTCCTGGTCTGTGTGGGCGAGCACCAACTCAGCGGTTGCCGAGGCGCCGGCAAAGCGAAGCACGTCGCTCCCGAGTCCCTCTCTCAGGCGGGTGCAGTCGAAGTCCTTCATGGTATGCAGGTCACGATTCGGCTTTACGTAGGCCGTGAGGGTTCCGGTCGCGAAGGTGGAAAGCGTCGCCAGGCCCTTTCCACTGCGGGTGCGAACCCCCCTGGCCATCACGCTCAGCAGTCCGTGAGCCTCGGTATAGAAGCGGAGGATGCGACTGGTGTCACCGTAGTCATGGGACCGGAGCAGCACCGCGGGGGTGCTGACCGGCGCCACTAGGGGGCCCCACGAATATGCCGAAGCAGCTCCGCGCGACGGCGCTCGTACAACGCGCGCGCAGCCGCGTCTGGGGCCGTCTGAACTTCGAACTCGTCGTCGAGGCGAGCGACTTGGACGAGCAGACTGTGGCGGTCGGTTGCGGGCAATTGTGGCGCCTCGCGGGCCAAGGACAGGTCGCTTCCCCGGAGCGCGAAGAGTGCCATGCCGGTGAGCAAGAGCGCGAGCACTACCGCGACCCACTCCACTGGCGGCTGAGTCGGCAGTTCGAGTGCGACAAGCTGGATCGCAGGCAGGTCGACGGATTGCCCACTGTACCGGCGGTACGTCGAGCCCGCTTCGAGCTCCACTCGTGTGAGGAAGCTGAGACCCTCGACGTCCATGGGTGGAGAGGGCTCTCGGATGAGTAGTTCGAACTGATCGACGACGCCCGGCGTGGGGATCGCAGTCGATAACTCGTCGAGAGCGTACCGGACCACGAACATTCGAGAACCGGGGGCCACGGAGGCACGGAGCACGAGGTCGCCTTCCTCGAGGTCGATGACGTCCGGCGCCACGTCGCCTTCACTCACCGCGAACTCATATGCACCGGGGGGCAGCGGATATCTCCAGACGGCGCCGGTCTCTCGTGTCACGATCGTACGTGTACGGGTGTTGCCGAGCTGAAACACATCGGTGACGAGCCAGCGACCGTCGACCGCTTCGAAGAACAACGTCCTGATCTCCATCTGCAGCTCGACGCCCTGTTCTGGAGCCAGAACCGTATCGTATGTCTGGATCCGGTACACGGAGTCGAGCTGACTCAGTGTCGTCAGGAAGCCGCCAAAATAGGTCACGTCGTGGCGGTCTACCGAAGCAAAGAAACCATCTCCCAGCTCGGGGTCCGGAACGGTCGGTAGTCGAAACGAGAAGGACCCATCCGCTGCGATTGCGACAGAGTCGATTTCGCCTTGCGTCGTGTTCGTGAGGTGGTGTAGAACGACCATGCCTTGAGTGAGCGTGCTATCGCCTAGCAGTGCGCGACCGCTCAGGGTCGGTTCTACGTCGACTTGAGCGGTGAGGCCTAAGGGAACCGAGGAGGCCGAGAGCGCGACGAGGGAAGCGACGAAGGCGGCACGCAGCCGATTCGTGGCCGTGCCGTCAGGGCTGGAATCGCCCAAAGTCCTCGGGGTTGAGCCGGCGAAGGCGCTCCACGAGATCTTCTGGGAGGCTCCTATCCTCGACCATCTCGAAGCCTTCCCCAAACGTGAGCTCCTGGACCACTTCATCTTCGGTGCTTTCCGTCATCTCAGCGTTCAGGAGGTCTTCGTTGGCAAAGATACTGGCGGATGCTCGGAGCGCGAGTGCGATCGAATCCGATGGGCGTGCATCCAGCGAGATGGTCTCTTCGGCCCGCTGGACGAGCAGCTCGGCGTAGTACGTCTGCTCTTCGACTTTGGTGATCAGCACTTTCTGAAGTCTTCCGCCCATGCCACGAAGAACTGAGCAAAGTAGGTCGTGAGTCAGCGGCCTGGACACCACTTTTCCCCTCAAATGGAAGTAGATGGCGACCGCCTCAGTTTCCCCGATGTAGATGGGGAGCACCCGATCCCCCTCCACCTCTTGGAGAAGTAGCAACGCAATATTGTCAGAGCTGAAACGCATGAAGCGCAACTCCTTTACTCTGACTTCTACGAGCACTGAGGATCCTCCCAGGCGAGGAACCGGCAGGGCATCCATGCCTGCCGACTTCCACCAATACTCCAAAGCTCGCCTGGGGTTCGACTCGGCCGTGAACACCATCGCGCCCGGCCGGTCCTGATCGCGTCAGCCCCCGAGTGCACTCCTCAGGTCGTCTACTCGGTCCGTGATCTCCCAGGGAAAGAACTGCACCTCCGGGCCCCCGGCGTCCGGTACGCCGACTTCGGCATCTCTACCAAAGTGGCCGTACGCTGCTGTCGCCGTGAAGATCGGTGACTTCAATCCGAGGCGGTCGATGATCCCCGCGGGCGTGAAGTCGAAGACGTCCGAGATGGCGCGGGACAGTTCAGCCTCTGATGCCTCGCTCGTACCGAATGTGTAGACACGGATCGAAACGGGCTGGGCGACGCCGATGGCGTAGGCGAGTTGGATCTCGCACCGCTTGGCGAGTCCTGCCGCTACGATGTTCTTGGCTGCCCAGCGGGACGCATATGCGGCTGAGCGATCGACCTTGGTCGCGTCTTTGCCCGAGAACGCCCCACCGCCGTGTCGCCCGACACCGCCGTACGTGTCGACGATAATCTTCCGGCCTGTCAGGCCAGCATCTCCGTGGGGCCCGCCGATCACGAACCGCCCCGTCGGATTGATGTGCATGATGCAGTCGTCGTCAAGCAAAGCCTCCGGCAGGACCGGCTTCACGATCTTGGCGATAACCTGCTCGACGAGGTCCGCGTGTGGGATCTCTTCATCGTGCTGTGTGCTGACGACCACGGTGTGGATGCGAATCGGCTTGTCACCCTCGTACTCGACCGTGACCTGAGACTTGCCGTCCGGGCGGAGCCAGGGTAGCGCCCCGCTTCGGCGGACCTCGGCCAGCTGCCGCGTGACCGCGTGCGCGTATTGGATGGTCGCCGGCATCAGTTGAGGCGTCTCGTCCGACGCGTAGCCGAACATCATGCCTTGGTCACCCGCGCCGCCGGTATCCACGCCCATAGCGATGTCCGGGGACTGGCGGTCGAGGTTCGTGAGGACCGCGCACGTGTGCGAGTCGATTCCGAAACTCGAGTTCGTATACCCGATTCTCTTCAGCGTGCCGCGCACGACATCGGGCACGTGAACGTAGCTGTCCGTGGTGACCTCGCCGGCCACCATCGCGAGTCCGGTCGTTACGAGTGTCTCACACGCGACCCGAGAGTTGGGGTCCTGGACCAATAGATGATCGAGGACGGCGTCCGAGATCTGGTCAGCGATTTTATCTGGGTGACCTTCCGTAACCGATTCGGATGTAAAGAGTGTGCGGTTCAATGTATACGCCTTGTTGGGGTAGTCTCCCCTGCCCGCGAGCGGGGCCCCAACGCTAGACAATCACTCGGGAAGCGACAAGCTCCATCGGCCTTGGAAGACCTTGAGATCAACCGAGTCCCCGATGCCTTCGACGAGGCAGCGCGTCACGTCCGCGCTCGAGGGCGCGGCGAGCGCCTTGCGGGCGGCCTCGCGCGCGTCCTCCATGCGCACGTCGCGAATGACCTTCTTAATCTCGGGCAGTGACGGCCACGCCACGGAGAGCGCCGTGATGTTGAGACCCAGCAATAGGAATGCGGCGAGTGGGCTCGATGCCATCTCTCCGCACACGCTGACCTCGATTCCGGCGGCACGCCCGACTCTCGCCACCTGATGCAGTTGGCGGACGACTGCCGGATGGAAGGGGTTGTACAGCTTCGCGAGTCGCGTGTTGGTGCGGTCCACTGCGAGCGTGTACTGGATGAGGTCGTTCGTCCCGATCGAGAAGAAGTCCGCGTGACGCGCTAGTTCCACGGCCTCGAGCGCGGCCGCCGGGGTCTCGATCATCACCCCCAGCTTGTATCCGCTATTGAAGGGGATGCCGTCCGCATCCAGCCGAGCCTCTTCCTCGCGCAGCAGGGCGCGAACCTGGCGGATCTCGTCTACGTCGTTTACGAGCGGGAGCATCATGCGCACGTCGCCGTATGCCGTTGCTCGCAGCAGAGCCCTGAGTTGGGTTCGAAACAGCTCCGGTTCATCGAGGCAGACGCGGATTGCTCGCCACCCCAGGAACGGGTTTTCTTCCCGAGGCATGTGCAGGAACATCGGGAATTTATCTCCCCCGAGATCGAACGTGCGGATGTACACCGCACCCCCGGGGAATGCTTGCGCCGTCGCCTTGTACGCTTCGAATTGTTCTTCCTCACCGGGCATGGTGTTGCGGCCGACGACGAGGAACTCGGTACGAAACAGCCCTACCCCGTTTGCTCCATGCAGCCGAGCCTGCTCGGCTTCGTCTGGTTGGTCGAGGTTGGCGCGCAGCTCGACGAATTGACCGTCCTTGGTCACCGCATCTTCCTTGGCGATTACGGCGATCTCGCCCTCCCACGCGTCGATCCGTCGCTGCCGCTGCCGGAATCGCTCCTGATCGTGCTCATCAGGGTCGAGGATGATTCGCCCGATGCGCCCGTCGAGGATCGCCTGCTGGCCCTCTACCGCTCTCTTCGATACGTCGCCCAGTCCGACGACCGCTGGGATCTCCAGGGAGCGCGCGAGAATCACCCAATGTGCGGTGCGCGTCCCCGAATCAGTGGCGATGCCGAGTACCGAAGCTGCTTCGAGATGCACGGTGAGGCTCGGCGTGAGGTTGGGTGCCACGATGATGACGCCCTCGTCGAGGCCTTCTAGGTCGGTGGCGTCATGGTTCCCCAACAGGCGGTGAAGAACTCGTATCATGAGATCTTCGAGGTCGTTCAGCCGATCGAGTACCATCGGATGAGAGGTGCGACTCCACATCGCCTGAAGCTCGAGCATCCGCCACTCGAAGGCCCGCTGCGCGTTCAGTCGATTCTCTCGGATGTACCGCACTGTGCCATCCACTACCGCCGAGTCATCGAGCATCAGGATCTGCGGATCGAAGATCCTGGCCTCAACTGAGCCGAGCCGGGTTTCCGTCCTCTCTTTTGTCTCGGAGAGTCGAGCCTTTGCCCATTCCCGTGCCTCGTGGAATCGCTCGACCTCCTCGGCGGCATCCTCTTCCGCGACGGTCTCGTGCGGCACCACGGGGACTCCCCAGTCGAGTACGAAGACCGGTCCGGAGCCGATGCCTTCGGACGCAGGGGAACCGTCGAGAATGGTGGACATCAGTTCTCCTCGAACCCGCGTCCCACGAGATCGGCCAGCGCGTCTACTGCGTCTGGAGCGTCGTCACCGTGGGCGGCGACTCGTACGGTCGAACCGTGCTCGGCCGCGAGCATCAGGACGCCCATGATGCTCTTCCCGTTTACCTCCAGCCCGTCTTTCTCCAGCGTGATCCGTGAGGCGAACCTGGCCGCGAGTTTGACGAACTCGGCGGCCGGCCGCGCGTGCATGCCAGCGCGGTTCACGATTTCGACGGCTCTTTCCGCACGCGTTGGCTCGATCACGGAAGCACCCCCCACGCCGCGATGAGCGTGATGGCACATACGATTGCGATGGCAGTTGGCCTCCAGACGCGATGCCCGACCAAGAGCCCTGCCACGAAGCAGCCGATCGCCAGGATTAGCCACGGAAGCCCGGCTTCGCTGAGTCCCCCCTGGCCTGCCAGAACCGCCCCTGTCAGTACACCCACGAGCAGCGAAGCGACTGACTGGATGCGCGAGCCCAGCTGCGACAATCGCGCCTCTCTGAGTGAGCGCGCTACGTCGCGTCCGGACTGGAGTCCGGCGCGGAATCCCCAGACGCGAAGTGCTAGGTGGCCGGCGTTGTAGAGGGCGAGGAAGCCCGCCACGACTACCCAACCCGGCAGTCCGATCCACCACAGAGCGAGGGCTGTCATTGACACCGTGGGCAACCACGCGGCCCAGATGAGAGAGTCGCCAAGGCCACCCAGCGGGCCCCGAACGGCGGTCTTGAATCGTCGGACCGTCTGCGCATCAGTGCCGTCCGCTTCGAGCCTGAGTGCCGCGCCCAGAGCGACGTTCGCTAGATACGGGTGGGCATTGAAATGATCCAAGTGGCGTCGTACGGATGTGTCCATGGACTCCGGATCATCATCGAAGATCTGCTTCAGACCCGGCAGGATTGCAAAGGCAAAACCCGTACCCAGCATGGTGTGGTAATTCCACGATCCCTGTACTAAAAAGGCGCGCAGGAAGGTCGAGGTCATCGCACGACGGGAGAGAGCGCTCATAATAAGCGTACTCCCACGATCCCAAGGGCAAGACCAGCGACGAAGAGCACGCGCCGCTCTCGGAAGCCGCCGAGGTCGTGGAGCAGGATTCCCACGGACACGGCAGCCCCGGCGAGCATCAGCGCGAAGCCCTCTCGTTCCCCGAGCGGCCATGCGACTGCGAGGCGTGCGACCACCAGTCGTCCAATGGCGACCCCGACCCCCGTAATCAGGACTCCGCGCAAGAAGTCGAGCACTATAGCACCGAGGTGCGCGGCCGCCACTCGTGATGCGCCTGCGTTGGGGTCGGCGGCCTCCGGAACGATGAATCCATTCACTTTTCGCAGCGCGGTAATGGAGAAGCCTCCGACCTGACCCCACGCCAGACCGATGGCGATCGCGAGGGGGATTGCGCCCGGTGCGGTGGACACTGACGCGGTTGCCACGGCCACGACCGTTGCGGTCGTGGCCTCTGGGAAGCGCGCGCCTCCACTGGGAAAGGAGACAAGCAGATACAGTTCGAGCACCGTCCCTATCATGAGACCGAGCGCGGGATCTCCGAGCATCCAGCCCGTGAGAGCGCCGGTGACGAGTGGCCGTGACAGCATGAATTGCCCGACGGACGTCGCGTCGAGAGCCAGGCCCCCGCCGAGCAGGGCGATTAGAACAAGTTCCACGTGTCATCCATGGTGTTGAGCCCAGTTGTACTCACTTGTACGCGCCTCATCGGCCTACGCCGGTGATCGGAGACACGATCCCTGGTCAGCCTAGGAGAGATTCGAGCGAAACTCGGTGTGCGTCGGGCAAGTCGCGGGCGCTTACCTCCACACCCTCTGATGCCAGATTTACGAGGCAGTCTACGTCCTCGGGGGTCAAGTGCAGATAGGTAAGCAGCTCGCGTCGCCCGGGACCATGGCGCATCCCGCCGAGATTCACCCGCTCCCCGGACAGCGTCCCGCCCACGCCGAGGCGCCCCATGGTTGCGACGTCCCGGGTGAGTAGGATGGTCCGCTGAGGGTCATCGCGCCACTCGGATAGACTTTCGCGAGCATGCTCCGTAGTGGCAAAGACGACTTCTGCCTTGCCGGCGCCGAGGCGATACAGGTCCTGCTCCCACTCACTCCCGGCCAGGTCGTCGTCGACGACGGCATAGCGGTCCGGCCGAAGCTGATGTCCCCATCCGATCACCACCTGACCATGGATCAGACGCTCGTCGACTCTGAAGAGGACCACGGACACGGAGCTAGCGCTCGAGGGACACGTGCGAATCCGCGTCCGGTGGAATGGCGAGGGAGGTAGCTGCTGTCATTCCAGCGCCGGGATCGAGACGATCGATGCGCGGCCACGTTCCAACAGTCGTGGCACTAGTTGTTCGAAGGGCAGCTCACGATTGAAGACGAAATCGAGCAACATGGGCAGGTTCGCTCCGGATACGACGACGCGGCGCACCGAGTCTCGGCAGCACGCCAGCGCAGCCATGCCGCAGCTTCCCGACTGGAGGTCGACGAAGACTACGGTCCTGGAGTCCCCCACCATGCTGTTGAGCTCGCTCTTCAGCTGTTCGGGACCCTTTGCATCGTTCGAGAGAGGGGTGATGCAGTCGGCGCGTGCTCCAGTGATACGCCGTGCGGCGTCCACGAGACCCTCAGCCATCGCGCCGTGTCCCACAATGACCCCGAGGGCGCCTTCCGCCTCACTCATAGTCCTGTTCCAGGTACTGCTTGAGCTTTTCGTCGAAGATCTGAGCCGAGTTCACTCCTGAGAATCGCAGCAGATGGTTCATCGCCACGACCTCGGAGATCACAGTGATGTTCTTTCCGGGATTGAGCGGCACGGTGACCTTCGGGACGGATACTCCCAGGATGTCCTCGTACTCTTCTCCCAAGCCGGTGCGAGAGTAGTCTCCGTGCTCGTCCCACATATCGAGGGAGACGACGACCTCGATTCTCTTCTGCTGCCGGATCGCTCGTACACCGAAGAGTGCCGAGACATCGATGATGCCGACGCCCCGGATTTCCATGTGGTGTCCTTGCAGCTCGTGTCCCCGTCCGATGAGTACGTCATTTCCCTGCTTCGACGCCAACACGAGGTCGTCGGCCACGAGACGATGCCCCCGCTCGACGAGGTCGAGCACGCATTCGCTCTTTCCCACGCCACTGTCACCGACAAAGAGCAGCCCGACTCCGTATACGTCGGCGAGCGAACCGTGCAACGTAGTGCTCGGCGCCATGGTGAGCTCGAGAAACGGCTTGATACGCCGATAGAACTCTTTGGTCGAGACGGTGCACCGGAGGACGGGCACACTCGCAGAGGCAGCTTCCTCGAGGAAGTATGCCGGAACCTGTTGAGCCTTCGTCACGAAGACTGCTGGGACTTCGAACGTGAAGAGCCCTGCGAGGCGCTTGCGAGCTTCGGCCTCGGGTAGTGCCTTGAGGTACGTCATCTCGGTCTGGCCGAACACCCACATTCGTCCACGAGGGGTCCGCGTGGTGTGCCCGGCGAGTGCTAGGCCCGGCGATGTGATATCGGGGTCGGCCGCCGGACGATCGAGCGCAGTATCCTCGGTGAGGACCTCGAGCCCCAGAATCTGCTGCTTGGCTTCCAGGATCTCCTGGACCGGCACGCTTTTTGCTGTCAGCGTAGCCTCACTCGGCACCACTCGCGCCCTCGGAGAGGGACGGTGCCCGGTGATCACGATGCTGCTGTCGCTCTCGCTTCAGCATACGCGTCAGTCGGTCGACCGTCTTGTCGAGGGCGGACCTGAACTCGTCATCCTCAGCGTGTGCCACCACGGGCTCGGCACCGTCGACGTGGAGGACCACCTCGGTCTTATTCGAGTGATTTTCTTCCGTGTATATCACTTCGGCCGACGCGATTCTGGGATCGTATCTGCTCAGTTTCTGGATCTGCTCTTCGGTGCGACTGAGCAGAGCATCTGAGACGCTGCAGTGCCGGGCCGTGACTTGGACTCTCAACAGAAACTCCTGAAAAGATCGATTGGGGAACGCCCTTCTATGAAAAATAGCCGAGGGCCTATGCGGCCACCACCCGACGGAGGAACGCTTCCATTTGGTCTGCGCATGCATCCCATGAGTAGTGTTCCGCGAAGCTGCGCGCCTGTCGGCCCATGGCATCCCGCCGCTCGTCGTCGTTTAGGAGTGCGGCCATCGCGTTGGCGAGAGCGCGTACGTCCCCGTGCGGCACGAGCAGCCCGGTTTCACCATCCACCACACTTTCGCGGAGGCCGGGGACGTCGCTCGCCACACTGGGAGTGCCACAGGCGCTCGCCTCCATGATCGAGATGCCCCAACCCTCGTTCGGCGATGTAAGCCCGTGCAACCAGGACGTCCTGAACAGCTCCAGCTTGTCTTCCTCGTTCACGAAACCCAGGAAGTGGACGTTGTCCTCGATCCCGAGATCCCGCGTGATCTTTTCGAGCCTCGGACGATCGTCGCCATTCCCCCCCACCCGGAGCGTCACGTGCAACCCCTCAGAGGCGAGTCGGACGACCGCCCGCACGAGCAGCTCAACTCCTTTGTATTTCTTCAGGCGCCCGAGAAAGAGCAGCGAGGGTTCCGGTGTACGTAGGCCTTCGGGGTGCGGGGTGTAATGCTCGAGGTCGATCCCGTTCGGAATTACTTCGATGAGGCTCGTGTCGAGGCCTCTTCGTCCTAGGTCTTCCCGCGTACTGGCTGACACGGCAATCGTAGGCGCAGTGTGGAAGACACGCGGTATCGGCCGCTCAAGTAGCCAGGTCGCCGCCGCCAGCGGGAACCAGGCCTCCTGGAAGGCGGTCGTGCCGAAGAGATGATGGACCAAGGCCACGACGGGCGCGCTGGTCCAGTACTTCGTGAAGAGGGGGACCTTATTCAGATCCTCGACGACTACGTCGAAGGGGCAGTCCGCGAGGTTGCGCCGGAAGTATCGGGGTGCCGCGAGCGAAAACGTGTATCGCGCGCCGGTGCGGTGCACGGAGATCCCGTCGAGCTCGGCTCGGGGATCGCAGCCCTTCCATCCGGAGGCCAGGAGCGTGACCTCGTGCCCGCGCTCAGTAAGACGCCCGAAGGTCTCGTGAAGATGTGCCTCTGCTCCCCCGGCTTGAGGGTTTTCCCGGTCTAGCCAATTCACGATGAGGATGCGCATCGGAGCGGCTCCGCTCACGACGAATTCCCTGCGTACCTCTTGAAGAGTGCATCGAGCACGCCGTTTACGAACCGTGGCGACTCCGGGCCGCCGTAGGTCTCCCCGAGCCGAATCGCTTCTTGGATCGAGACCTTCGGAGGAACGTCCTCGAGGTACAGGATTTCGGCAGCTCCGATGCGAAGGATGGCCCGATCTATCTTTGAGACGCGCTCCAGCCTCCAGTTGTCCAGAGCCTCGCTCAGGACGGCGTCGACTTCTTCGAGATGTTCGTCGAGTATTCCTAGGACCGAACGGATGTAGGGAAGCCTACGCGGTGAGATTCTGCGGGTCGCGGCGGTGTCTGCGAGCGCGTCGCGAAGGCTGCCGTCGAAGGCTGCACTTTCCCAGCGATAGTGGATTTGAAGTAGCCACGTCCTCGCCCGGACGCGATCGATGCGCTCGGCTAGGCCAAGGCGTTCACTCTCGGTCACCGTTCCCCCAGAGACTTGTATACGTCGACCATCTCGAGCGCGGCCAGCGTGGCCTCATAGCCCTTGTTGTCCTCGCCATCCCCCGCGCGCGAAAGCGCCTGCGCGTGATCGTCCGTGGTCAACACGCCGAACAGCACGGGCATCGAAGCCGTGCGAGCCACCGCACCCAATCCAGCCGAGGCCTCCGCGCACACGTAGTCGAAATGGGGCGTGTCGCCGCGAATGACACAGCCGAGCGTGATGATCGCATCGCTGCGATCGAGCTGGGCCAAGCGGGCAGCTGTAGGCGGCAACTCCCAGGCTCCAGGTACGTGAACGACCTCCACCTCATCGCTGTTGCCACCGTGCTCTTCGACACAGGAGAGTGCGCCGCTCAGCAGACGTTCCGTGATGTCAGCGTTGAAACGACTCACCACGATCGTGAGTCGGAGCCCAGTTGCGTCGAAAGAGCCCCGTGAATGGTCGACGAAAGAACCGTCAGTGCTCAAAGCAAGTGTCCGAGTTTCGAGCGCTTGGTCTCGAGGTACCGCTCATTGTGCTCACCTGGCTCCACCATGAGTGCTTCTCGACCGGTAATCTCGATGTCATATCCATCGAGGCCGACGATCTTACGCGGGTTGTTGGTCAGCAATCGGATCGAGTGCAAGTCGAGGTCCAGCAGAATCTGGGCGCCAATCCCGTAGTCACGGAGATCGGGCTTGAAGCCGAGCTCTTCGTTGGCCTCGACCGTATCCATGCCTTCGTCCTGCAGTTCGTAGGCTTTGAGCTTGTTGATGAGGCCGATGCCGCGGCCCTCCTGGCGCAGATAGATGATCGCGCCCTGCCCCTCCTCTTCGATCTGCCGCATCGCCGCAGCCAACTGCTCTCCGCAATCACAGCGTGCGGAACCGAAGACGTCGCCCGTCATACACTCGGAGTGCATCCGCACCAGCACGTTGCCTTTCCCCTGGATGTCGCCCTTCACCAGCGCGAGATGCTCCCTTTTGTCGAGGATGCTCTCATATGCGACGACCCGGAAATCACCAAACCTCGTCGGCAGTGCGGCTTCCGCCATACGTTCCACGATACGCGTCTTAGTCAGCCGATACGCCACGAGTTGTGCGACCGTGATGAATTTGAGCTCGTGCTCTTGGGCGAATTCCTCAAGTTCAGGACGGCGTGCCATGCTGCCGTCTTCGTTGAGGATCTCGCAGATCACGCCGACGGGCGGAAGGCCTGCGAGCCGTGCCAGGTCGACTGCAGCCTCAGTTTGTCCAACACGGCGCAAGACACCACCGGCTTTCGCACGGAGTGGGAACATGTGCCCGGGCCGGCGCAAATCGTTCGGCACGGTTTCGGGGTCGGTCAGTACTTCAATAGTCTTCGCCCGATCGTGGGCGCTGATCCCGGTCGTGACCCCAAAGCGTTCGTGAGCATCGACCGCGACGGTGAATGCCGTTCCTTGAGGGTCGGTGTTGCGGTCGGCCATGAGCGGCAGTTCGAGGGCGTCTGCGCGCTCAGGCGTAAGGGTCACGCAGATCAGGCCTCCTGCGTACTTACGCATGAAATTCACGTGCTCGGGCGCGACCATCGATGCAGCCATCACCAAGTCGCCCTCGTTTTCTCGATCTTCGTCGTCCGCCACGATGATCATCCGCCCGCGGCGGATTTCCTCAATGGCATCTTCGACGCGGTCGAGCTTCATCATCCGCTCCTCTCCTGGACCCCGCGGCTTGCGAGGATTCTTTCGACGTACTTACCGATCATGTCACCCTCTACATTGACCGGTGCGCCGGCCGTGAGCGTGCCGAGATTTGTGTGCTGATACGTGAACGGAATCACTCCGATCCGGCAAACTCGATCCGCTCGTAAATCGCTTACGGTGAGGCTTACCCCGTTGAGCGTGATCGATCCGTGCAATACGGTCAAATCGAACACCTCAGCAGGCAGCGTGAAGTCCATCATCCAATACTCGCCATCTTTCAGAATATGGGTGAGATTAGCGATCCCATCTACATGTCCTTGAACAAGATGGCCGTCGACCGGATCGCCCAGGGCCATGGCTTGCTCGAGGTTGAGGCGCTGGCCTTCCTGATAGCCACCGGCCACGGTCCGCTCGAGCGTGGTACCGATCACGTCGACGGTGAAGCTTTTGTCCGCAACAGAGGTGGCGGTAAGGCAGGCCCCATCGACGGCGACTGAACTCCCGTCACGGAGCTCGGGGGCGATCTGGGGCGCCTCGATCCAGAATCTGCGGATCGTGTCCAGGATCTCGATCCGAGCTAGCGTACCGGTACTCGCCACGATGCCTGTGAACATCAGCCTTCCTCTTCGCCCTGCGCCACGTCTTTGAGCCTCAGTTCGTCTCTGTCTAGCACGATGAGGGTATCGCGTCCGAGCGTCTGGGGGGCGGCCGCGGGCGAGAAGTCGTGCCAATCGAGGGATTCAGCGTGCTCAGAGAAGGCGGGGACACCCTGTGACCCAAGCGTGACGGGTGCAACGATCGAGTAGAGGCGCTGCACGAGGCCTTCCCTCAGGAGGCTCCCGGCTAGGCGGGCGCCGCCCTCGCAAAGGATCGATTCGATGCCGACTTCCCGTGCGACGCGCAGCACTGCACGCAAGTCTAGCCCGTTCTGGTCGTGGGGGACCGGGTGAACCTGGGCGCCAGTGGACTCTAGGCGCTCGATGTCGCCTTCGTTGAGATCCTGACGCGTGAATACATGTACAGGCGCTTCGGCGATATCCTCGAAGAGTGCTGCGTCGACAGGCAGCTCGCCGTTGGAGTCCAAGATGAGCCGCCGCAAAGGGGTGCGGCCGGAGGGAGCCAGGCGCACGGTGAGGCGGGGATCGTCGGTCCGTACGGTGCCACCCCCTACCAGCACGCCGTCGAAGCCCGTACGCAAACGGTGTACCTCTTGCTCGGCCTCCGGACCGCTGATCCGTGTGCGCTCACCCGGAGCCGCGGCGATATGCCCGTCCAGGCTCATCGCCAACTTCAAGGCTACATATGGAGTCTTGTGCGTATGCGTGTGGAAGAACGCAGGGTTCTCAGCGCGCCCGATCCGGGCGCCCCACACCGGGCCAACGACTTCGACGCCGGATTGGCGCAAGGTGTCGGCGCCTCCTCCTTCTTCGGCGCCAGGTTCTGCGACGCCGTAGATGACACGAGACACACCGGCCTGCACGAGCGCGTTAGCGCACGGAGGAGTCTGACCGTCATGATTGCATGGCTCGAGGCTCACGAAGACCGTCGCGCCCTCCGCCTGGCTGCGGGCTTCTTCCAACGCTACGATCTCGGCGTGTGGCCCACCGAATTCACGGTGATACCCCTGCCCCACCAGACGTCCGTCTCGCACGATCACGCAGCCGACGAGCGGATTGGGGTGCACGCTTCCCCAACCTCGGCGCGCGAGCGTGCGTGCCCGCTCCAGGTGGGCCAGGTCCTCGCGAGTCAGTTCTTCTTCGTGCATGGCTAGTAGACCCTAGATAGTCAGCCGCGCCGCGAGGCTACCGAAGAGGGATCCCCGCGGCGGATCGAAAGCCGCGCCGGAGTAACCGGAGGGTGCGGACAGGCCCTTGGCCCATCCGGCTTCCGCGGAGAGTTGTAGAATGAGCAGGTTCAAAGAGGTGCCGCCGAAGAAGAGCGGGCGCGTCGCTCTGAGAGGGGCCTCGGTCGCGACGATTCCCCCAGAGCCATCTGCGACCCGGATCCTCGCATCCGTCGAATACACGTCCCACCCGACACCCAGCAGTAGTCCAACCACGAAAAGGTCCTTCCCCAGGACCAGGCGATAAGAAGTGGTGGCTGGGTCGATCTTTACGTCAGTCGGGTCACCAAGCGGGACGCTTCCGAGACGCACTACGCCGAGCAGCCTTCGTGAGGCCGAAAGTGTAATACCCGGTAGTGTGAAGGACTCTCGAAGAATGCCAACCCGCGCACCGAGGGAAAACGAGCCAACCCGTCCGTCGAAGCCTTGCCCCTTTGGCAGGAAAACCATGCTCGTTTGAGCGAGTAGGTCCACCGACAGGAATCCACCCACGGTGGGCATCAGTCGGAGTCCGTCGAAGACTCCGAGCGCTACACTGCCGTGCAAGGTAGGCAAGAAGAATTCGGCTTCCTTCGCCGGCACATTCTGACGGTCCGTGAGGTCTGGTAGCCTCGCCGACAGGCCACCGGCGCGCATCGACAGCGCGATCCGGGGCGTGCTACCGATCCGGCGGCCTAGCGTGGTTGGGCTCCCAGAGACATCGGATCCGAGTCCGGCCAGGAGTCCGGTGTGCCCGAGCAACGCCTGCGATGCGATTGCTCCCTCGAGACACTGCATGGTCGCCGTTGGTGCGAGCGTCTGGCAGCGATCGGACAGGCTTGTAACGTCTTGAGCGGTGAGCGCGGGCGAGAGGCAGGCCATGACGGCCAAGGCAAGGGTGCCGCTAAGCACGAAGCGCGGCATCACCGATGTCCTCGATTTGGCACTGTGGACACTAGTACTCGACGCCCTCGCCGGGCTCGACACGGCCGATGACCCGCGAGCCTACGCCATGCTCGGCCGCGGCCGATATCACGGTCTGCACATCGTTGTCCGACACGATCGCGATCATGCCGATGCCCATGTTGAAGACGCGGTCCATCTCGTAGCGGTCCACGTTGCCGCCGTCTTGAAGCGCTTGGAAGACGGGTGGTACCTGCCAGCTCGCACGGTCGACCGCGGCACCGAGCCCGTCGGGCAGGACACGCGGCAGATTGCCCGGAATGCCGCCCCCTGTCACGTGGGCGAGTCCGCGGATGACGTTCGAGCCGAGCAGCCCTCGGAAGACGGGTAGATAGCTCCGGTGCACCGCGAGCAGCTCGTCGCTGACGCTACGTCCCGTACCCGGGAACTGGTCTTCTACACAGAGGCCCATCACGTCGAATACGATCCGGCGCGCGAGTGTGTATCCGTTTGTGTGGAGGCCCGATGAGTCGAGACCGACCAGGACGTCGCCGCTCTCAACGCGTGAGCCGTCGACAATGTTTTCTCGATCCACGATGCCGACCACGAAGCCGGCTAGATCGTACTCGCCCGGTATGTAGAAGTCGGGCATCTGGGCGGTCTCTCCACCCAAGAGCGCACAACCGTTCTCTTTGCAGCCGACGGCCACACCCCGAACGACCTCCTTGACCACGTGCTCGTCCATCTCACCGACGGCGAGATAGTCGAGGAAGAAGATGGGGCGCGCTCCCTGCACCAGGATGTCGTTGACGCAGTGGTTCACGAGGCACTGGCCCACTGTATCGTGACGGCCCGTCTCGAATGCGAGCTTCAGTTTGGTCCCGACACCGTCCGCGCTCGAAACCAGCACCGGAGTGCCATCGCTGTCCGGAACTTGGTACAGTCCCCCGAAGGCGCCCAACTCCGACAGCGTGAAGCGGTCCGCCGTGGAGGCTACCAGCTCCGTCAGGCCTACTTTCGCGCGATCTGCCGCGTCGAGATCGACGCCGGCGTCCCGGTAGCTCAGTTGTTCAGACACGTTCCTCCACCTGTGCATGCGCCTGGAATGCGGTCATATCATGGAAATGCGCCATACGTGCCTCGATGGCGCTGGGTGTCAGGTCGACGAAGCGTTCCACGCTGAAGCGCTCGACCGCGAAGGAGCCCATGATGGATCCATACACCATCGAGCGCCGAAGGTCGACGGGGTCGAGCGATCCCGTCTGCTCGAGGTGGCCCATGAAGCCGCCCGCGAAGGAGTCCCCGGCGCCCGTCGGATCGAAGACTTCTTCCAGTGGGAAGCCCGGCACGAAGAAGACCCAATCATCGGCAAAGAGAACCGCGCCGTGCTCGCCCTTCTTCACCACTACGATGTCAGGTCCACGGTCGCGGATCCACTTCGACGCTCTCACCAGATTCGACTCGTTCGCGAGCTGGCGCGCCTCCTCGTCATTGATCATGAGGATGTTGACGCGGTCGAGCAGCGAGACGAGAGAATCTCGGTTGCCCTCGATCCAGTAGTTCATCGTGTCGCACGCGACGACCTCCGGTGCTTCTACCTGGTCGAGCACGTCGTGCTGCAGAGCGGGGTCGATGTTGCCTAGGAAAACGTGGCGGGACTTGCGAAACGCCTCCGGGATCTTTGGCTGGAAATCTGCGAATACGCCGAGCTCGGTCGCGAGCGTGTCGCGCCCGCCCATGTCCGCGTGATAGCGTGCGGCCCAGAAGAAGCTCTTGCCTTCGCCCTTCTCGATACCTGAAAGGTCCGCTCCTCGCTCGGCGAGGAAGTTGAGCCGGTCGATGGGGTAGTCGTCGCCCACTATGCCCACGACGCGCACGGGCGCCAGTAATGTTGCCGCCGACGCGAAGAAGACGGCCGAGCCTCCCAGGACCCGCTCAGCGCTGTCGAACGGGGTCTCGACCGAGTCGAGCGCTACGCTACCCACACAAAGAATCGACATGTCATCATCTCGATAGAGTCAACTAAGCACGATCCATGCGTCTCGGCGCGGAGATGCCGAGGATCGCGAGACCATTCCTGAGCACGATTTGCACTGCTCTAGCCAGAACCAGCCGCGCCTGACGCAACTCTGCATCATCCGACAGCACGGCAAGCTTGGGGTTCCGGCTCGGGTTGCCGGCATGATACCACCCGTTCGTCGAACCTGCCGTCTGTTCGAGGTACTCGCAGAGGGCGTGTGGTGTGGATTGCCGAGCAGAACGCTCGAGCACTTCGGTGAACTCGCTGAGGTTCTTGACGAGTTCGCGTTCGAGTTCGTGGCCGAGCACGCTCAGATCCGTCGAGCCAGCCTCAATCGACTCGGCTTCGATTCCGGCTTTCGCGAAGATCGAGCACATGCGTGCGTGCGCGTACTGGACTTTGTACACAGGGTTCGTGTCGGACTGGTCCAGCGCTGCGTCGACATCGAAGAGCATCTGAGCGTCCGGCTTCCGCATCTGGAAGAAGTAGCGCGTGACATCGACTCCGACCTCTTCGTACAGCTCTCGCAGCGAGAGCGCAGAGCCAGCTCGCTTCGAGAACTTCACGTCCTGCCCGTCGCGCGTGACGCGCACCATCTGGTGCAGCACGTACTCTGGGTAGCCCTGGGGTAGGCCGAGTGCCTGCGTACCGCTGCGCACGCGGGCTACCGTTCCGTGATGATCTGATCCTTGCACGTTGATGACGCGGTGAAAGCCACGTTGCCATTTGTGAAGGTGGTAGGCGACGTCCGGCAGGAAGTACGTGGGAAGTCCGTTGCTGCGGACCATGACCCGGTCCTTCTGGTCACCGAATTCCGTTGTCTTGAGCCAAGTGGCTCCCTCGTGCTCGTACACGAGACCTGTCTCTTTCAGAGCTTTGATGGTGTCTTCTACGCGGCCCCCATCGTAGAGTGACGACTCGAGGTAGTACTCATCGAAGATCACCCCGAAGTCGCCGAGGTCGCGGTCTTGTTCGGCTCGGAGGATGCCTACGGCGAGCGCACGGATCGTGTACAGGTCCTGCTCGCTGACACTCTCCCTGTATTTCTCGCCCACGTCCTCGGTCAAGCGCTCCGCGATCTCCGCGACATACCCTCCGTGGTACCCCCCTCCTGGGATCTCCGCTTCGTCGCCGAAGCCTTCCAGATAACGAGCGTACACACTCAGGGCGAGCAGCTCGATCTGCCGGCCGCCATCGTTGTAGTAGAACTCGCGATGCACATCCCAGCCGGTCCAAGTCAGGAGCGAACAGATCGCATCGCCGAGCGCTGCTTGGCGGCCGTGCCCGATGTGAAGCGGGCCAGTGGGGTTGGCCGAAACGAACTCCACCATGACGCGGGCGCCACCTCCGGTTTCGCTTCGTCCCCATGCCTCGTCGTTAGCGAGAATGTCGGGGAGCACGGATGCGACGGCCCTTGACGAGAGTCGAAAATTGAGGAAGCCCGGTCCCGCGATTTCAACCGCTTCAACGCCCGCCGCCTCCAGATCGAGAAGCTCCGTGATCTGTTCCGCGATCTGCCGAGGTGCGAGCTTGAGCTCCCGGGCGAGTGTCATGGCTACGTTGCTCGCGACGTCGCCATGGCTCGGATCACGAGGACGCTCCAAATCCACGGCGGGCTCTGCGACACCCATTTCCTTCAGAACCCCTAAAAGCGCGGTCTCGATCTTCGAATGGCTCATCGTGGCGGAACCCGAATCGCTGCTGCCACTCTAGGACGAAGACCCTGAAGAGCGGCCCGAGGAGCCCGACGAGGACGAGGAGGATCCGGAGGACGAATCGGAGCTCGATCCACCGGACGAGGAGGAAGATCCCGACGACGAAGAGCCCGACGAGGAGGATTTTGACGAAGAGCCCGACGAGGAGGATTCTGACGAAGAGCCCGACGAGGAAGAGCCTGAGGAGGAGGATTCCGACGAGGAGTCCGACGACGAGCCGGAGTCCGATCCACCGGAGGAACTACCCGACGCAGAGCCACCGGCCGATTCGGACGAGCCAGCGTCGACAGATGCCTTTTTCTGATAGTCGTCGGAGCGATTCTCGGTGATGTAGAAACCGTCGCCCTTGAAGATGAAGCCGGCGCCGCCCGAGATCTGGCGTTCCGCACTGCCCCCACATTGGGGGCACTCCGACACGGGGTCGTCGGACATCCGTTGAAAGACCTCGAACTGGTGACCATTCGAGCAGCGGTAATCGTACGTTGGCATGCGTTAGAAACGGGCAGAAAAGTGGCTCGGTACCCCGGTAAATATGCCCAAGAACGTAACCATCCTGGGCGGGAGCGCCCACCCGCGTGAGCGGGAGCGCCCACCCGCGTGAGCGGGAGCGCCCACCCGCGTGAGCGGGAGCGCCCACCCGCGTGAGCGGGAGCGCCTACCCGCGTG
>Ga0114996_10001873_pt1 | contig 27780 bp, 25 predicted proteins | sample ArcticOcean_MG_C_4_FD_87039 | JGI IMG/M metagenome (GOLD analysis project Ga0114996, IMG submission 87039) | Marine microbial communities from western Arctic Ocean - ArcticOcean_MG_CB4_134 | ecosystem: Environmental > Aquatic > Marine > Oceanic | place: Arctic Ocean: Canada Basin | collected... | reverse complement strand
CCTACCTGTAGTCCTCATTGGAGGGCTGGTTGCTACCATTATCGGTGGCTTTGTCATCTGGCGCGTGGCCGCTCACTACTTCTATCCATTAGAGCTTATCGCCAAGGCAGCTCCTACACAGCCGATTCGTTTCACTCACGTCACTCACGCAGGCCAGTTGGGCATCGACTGCACGTTCTGCCATCGAACAGTTACAGAAGAGCGCACGGCTGGCATCCCGGCCGTACAGCAATGCATGTTCTGCCACGCCGTCATCAAGGGCGTGGAAGAAGACAAGGCTAGCGAGATCGCCAAGCTTCAAGAGTACGCGGCCAACGATGAGCCTATCGACTGGATTCGAGTACACCGTCTCCCCGACCACGTGCAATTCACCCACGAAGTCCATATAAGACGCCTCCCAGAGGTCCTGGGCCTAGGCGAGGACTTTCAGATTCAGGCAGTATGTTCAACGTGTCATGGCAAGATTTGGGAGATGGAAGAGGTGCGTCAGGTACGGGCACTCAAGATGGGCGACTGCGTAGACTGTCACAGAGCTAACAACGCGCCCACCGATTGTGTCATCTGTCACTATTAGGCTAACCCCAGGGCACGCCTCCGAAGCGTGCCCCGCTTAAAGAATACGAGGACCGAGGAAAACGCAGCACATGGGTCTGACGAGAAGACAATTTCTGAAAATGGCCGGGGTCTCCGGAGCCGGGGCCGTGGTGTTCGCTGGGTGCAACATCCCGGACGAGGAACTATGGGTTCAGAGTCCCGTTAACCTACCGGAGGACCTTGTTACCGGTGTCGACAACTGGTACGCCACCGTTTGCCGCCAATGTGCTTCGGCCGAAGGCCTGCTCGTACGCGTCATGGAAGGCAGGGCCAAGAAAATACAAGGGAACCCGGACTATCCCACCAACGCTGGCAAGCACAGCGCTCGCTGCGAAGCGCAGCTTCAAGAGCTTTACCATCCCGACCGCATCGCTCAGCCAATGGCACGCGACGGTGACGGCTTTCTTCCCGTAGGCCCGGGCGCTGACCCCTATGCTGACTCTTTGGAATGGCTGGTCAACACACTCGACAGCCTGAAGGGTCGCGCCTCTCGAGTGGCCTTGATCACACCGCCGCTTCGAGGGCACCTGGGCCAGGTTGTTAGCCGGTTCGCCAGCGACTACGGGCTCCGCTACCTCACCCTGGAAACCCTTGGTGAGGGCGTGTTGCGGCAGGCTGTGAAGGATGTATTCAACGCCGACCGTCTGCCCCACTTCGACATAGCTAACGCAGCCTTCGTGCTGAACTTCGGCTCCGATTTCCTGAGCACATGGGTGTCACCCGTCTCACTGGCACGGGCCTATGGCAAGTTCCGCAACGTAGAGGGCCACGAAAGAGGGACATTCGTTCATGTGGGCCCCCGTTTCTCTATGACAGCTGCCAACGCTGATCGCTGGATGCCCGTTCGGCCAGGAACAGAAGGTGTACTTGCCCTCGGGTTGGCCAAGATCATCATCGAACACGGCTGGGCCGACCCGCAGGCAGTCCAGGCGGTAACTGGTGGCAGAGGTGGCGCGGCTCTTGAGGCCTTCGATATCGACCGAGAAGTCCGCGAAACCGGCATGGGCGACTACTTCGGCGTGGATGAGCACGGTGTAAGCAAAGCAATCCCGAAGATCGAGAGGCTGGCCGAAGACTTCGCTACACATGGTCCCGCACTGGCCATAGGCGGCGGCGAGACTGCCGCACAGACAAACGGCTTGCAGAACATGCGGGCCATCCTAACCCTGAACTATTTGGTTGGAAGCGTCGGGCAAAAGGGCGGCGTTCTCCTGAACCCAGACTCAGCAGTGCCTTCCGTACCAGCATCGGCTGGAGGCGCCTCGTTCAACCAGTGGAGGGCCTTCACTGACGCCCTCCGTTCCGGAGACATTGATCTCGTGATCGTTCGGGGGGCCGACCCAGTTCACTCATTGGCAAACCTCGACTTCGGCGGAGCCCTAGCGAGGGCGTCTTCTGTCGTCACCTTCGGCAACTTCTGGAATGAAACTGCGCTTCGGTCCACCATCGTTCTCCCAGAACATACCTCACTTGAGGAATGGGGCGACGATGTTCCCGAGCCAGGCCCTGGTCACCAGACTCTGGGATTCCAACAACCAGTGGTGCGTCCCGTGCTCAACACCCGCAGCTTCGGAGACGTGCTCATCCAGAGCGCCGAGCGCTTGGGCGTGGCTCAGGGACCATCGGGTCTTACAATGCAAGAACTCGTCCGCAGCGGTGCGGAAGAACTCTTCCGCCAGAACCGCGGGCTGATCATTGGGGCCACCGACGCCGAAGAGTATCTCAAGGCAGCTCTATCCCGAGGCGTTTGGTCAGACCCCAACACCAAGGGGCCCCAGGCGGGTTCCGCTCCTGAGTTCGACCGTGAGATTCCCAGCCCGCAGCAGGACGGCAACGGCCGCTTCTTCCTCGTTCCCTATCTGTCAAACGCCCTAGGCGGTGGAGAAGGCGCCCATCTGCCATGGCTCCAGGCTGCTCCCGACCCCATTACGACCGTGGTGTGGAAGTCCTGGGTGGAGCTCAATGAAAAGACGGCCGATGAGCTAGAACTTCGTATCGGGGACGTCGTAAGAGTTGAAGGACCCAGTGGGGCTATTGAGCTGCCCGTCTACTTCCACCCCGCCCTACCGCCCGATGTAGTAGCCATCCCGGTTGGCCAGGGTCACAAAGAAAACGGGAGATACGCTAGAGACCGAGGCGCTAATGTAATGTCCATTCTCGGTTGGTCCACGGAGACCACGACGGGCTCCTCAGCTTGGGCCGCCAGCCGAGTCAATTTGGTCAAGACCGGTGAGCACGTCACCATGTCTCGAAACGAAGGCACAACAGGAATCATTCGGGAGCCGCATCCCGGTGAGATTATTGGGGTAACAACCCACGCTCAGATGTAGCGCACACTAAGATCGTTTTGGGACTCTGGAGGATCTGAATGGCCGAGCCGCAAGTAGACGTTAAATGGTCGATGGTCGTAGACATCGACAAGTGCACGGGGTGCCAAGCCTGCGTAGTGGCTTGCCAGTCGGAAAACAACGTGCCAATCAGCACGCAGGAACTCTACGACCAGCGTCGGCAGATGACGTGGATCCGCGTAGAACGCTACTGGGAAGGCGACTTCCCAGACGTGAAAGCACGGTACATACCCATCATGTGCCAACACTGCGATACCGCCCCGTGCGAACCGGTGTGCCCGGTGTTCGCCACCTATCACAACAACGAAGGCCTCAACGTCCAGGTATATAACCGGTGCGTAGGCACCCGTTATTGCGCCAACAACTGCCCGTACCAGGTTCGCTTCTTCAACTTCTGGGAGCCAGTCTGGCCGGACTCACTAAAGAACCAGTTGAACCCAGACGTTACCGTTCGCAGCCGGGGCATCATGGAAAAGTGCTCCTTCTGCGTCCAGCGCCTCCGTCGCTCAGAGCGGGACGCCGCACAGAATGGTGATGACCGGCCGGCTGACGATGCGTTCGATCCGTCTCACGGCGCATTCGCCCCGGCATGCGTGCGGGCTTGCCCAACAGACGCCCTGGTTTTTGGGGACGCAAACAACCCCAATTCGAGGGTAGCCAGCTTGGCTCACAGCGACCGCAGGTATCACTTGTTGGAGCATTTGGGCACAGAGCCCAATGTTATCTATCTAAAGAAGATTGATCCGGAAGCCGGGGATGGAAACCACGAGTAGCGAAAGCAACGGTCACAACGGCCATCACCGGCACATGCCGGAGATCGGCGAATACACTGCGCAGGTAGCCAACGAGGAAATCCGTGCCTGGTTCGGCGCGCCTGGTTCCTGGCATGGCAAGGCCTTATTCGTGGCCGGGGCTCTCTTGGTCGCGGGCATCGTCGCCTTTGTCATCAGGGCCTCCTCCGATGGCTTTGACGAACGTGGGCCTTGGGCTTACTACGCCGCAGGGTTCGCTTTCCTATTGACCACGGTGGGTTCCGCCCCGCTCGTTTCGGTCGCTTTGCGCATGTCCAAAGCTCACTGGCGCCGCGGGCTGTCCCGCCTTTCTGAATTGTTCGCAATCAGCAGCATTTTCATGCTCATTGTCTATATCCCTCTGCCATTCATGCTCCCTGTGGTGGATGACAGGCCTTCCTTGTGGATCAATTGGCACGGCCACGCCCCCCACATCTACGACTCCATGCTGCTCGTGACGACGGTCCTCTGCGGCCTTGCGATCCTGCTGATCGGCGCCCGCCCTGACTTCGCCGCCCTGAAACACGAAACCAAAGGGATTCGCAGGTGGTACTACTCCATCATTGGCGGCAATTGGAAGGGCACCAAGAAAGAGTGGCAACGGCTGAGAGCTGCGCAGGGCGTCCTGGGCGGCCTCTACTTCATGATGCTTATTTTCACGCAGCTCATCGTCAGCAGCGATTATGCCTTGGCCCTGATACCGGGCTGGAAAGATTCCATCTACCCTGCCTTCTATTCCCTCACCGGCCTCCAGGGAGCACTGGCTGTAACACTCATAGCAATGTTCTGGGTGCGCCGCACTGGGCTGCAGCGCTATATCAGCTTGGACCAGTTCTGGGGCTTGGCTAAGCTTCTCCTGGCAACCTCGCTACTGTGGTTCTACTTCTGGTGGTCAGGCTTCTTCGTTTTCTGGTACGGCCGGTCCGTTGCTGAGGTAGGGGTGCTGGAATACATGATCAAGGGCGCCTACTTAGCGCCCTTCCTCGGGGCCATAGCCTTCAGCTTCTTCGTGCCGTGCTTCTTCTTCCTCATATGGAACCCTATACGGAAGAGCATCAGAGGGCCGGCTATCGCTGCCACCATAGTCATGTTAGGCATCATGTTCTCCCGGGTTCGAGAGTATGTTGCCGCATTCTCGATACCCAAGGGTATGGTCGGCAGCACGCACATTGAGGGCATCCTGGGGACCAATACCCCGGACGCCATAGACATTCTTCTTTTGCTGGGTATTCTGGGTGGCTCGGCCTTCTTTTACCTGGTGGCCTTGCGAATCTTCCCGGCGGTCAATATTTGGGAGCAGCGGGAGTTCACCCTGCTGAGAAAGGTTCGCCCCTACTTCAAACGATATGCAGTTGTTCTGGGCAAGCCAGACTAGTAATGTTCAGCGCGGATTCGAACCGACGGATTCGGAGTCGGAATGCAAGAGCGTAGAGAAAAAACAGAGAGCCAGATAAACACAGATCTGCTCAGCGCGATGCTGGACAATCATCTGTGGTTCTGGATCGTCCTAGCCGGTCTGGGTCTTGTCATCCTGGCTGGCGCTGCTGCCGCGGGTTACATGTTCGACCGGGGCCTAGGCGTCACCGGGCTTAACAGGCCTGTCTTCTGGGGCTTCTTCATCACTAACTTCGTCTTCTGGGTCGGTATCAGCCACGCAGGGGTTATGCTCTCTGCTATTCTCCGGCTGGCCCAGGCAGAATGGCGGCGCCCCGCCACACGTGCGGCGGAGGTCCTGACGATCTTCTCCCTGGCCACCGCTCTGATCTTCCCCTTGCTTCACACGGGAAGGCCTTGGCGGGTGTTCTACTGGGTCGGACTTCCCATCCTGCCCTATGACTTATCCCGCGGCATCTTTCAAAACGTACGTTCGGCGCTGCTTTGGGACCCAAGCGCCATTTTCACTTACCTGACGAGCAGCACGCTTTTCGTGTTTATCGCATTGGTGCCCGACCTGGCGGTTGCCAGGGACCGGACCACCGGATGGCGCCGAGCTCTCTACGCCACATTGGCTCTTGGTTTCCGCGGCAACGCGCGCCAATGGAGGCTTCAGGCCATCGCAGGCATCCTGCTATCGGCGTTGATCCTCCCGGTATTCGTTTCGGTTCACAGCATCGTGTCCTGGGACTTCGCTGCTGCCGTTTCTGTAGAAGGCTGGCACCAGACCATCTTCGCTCCCTACTTTGTTATCGGAGCAGTCCACTCCGGCGTGTCCGGCGTTGTTACGGCCATGATCCTCATGGCCTGGCTCTTCAAATGGCAAGACTACATACGGCCGGAACACTTCGACGCCTTGGGCCGCTTGCTCATCGTCGTAGCGACCGCCTGGTTCTACTTCTTCTTCATTGAGTTCAGCTTTGGCCTGTTCAGCCAAGAGCCGTCGGAAATCGCTCTTCGTCAGACGCAAGTCTTTGGGCAACCGTGGGGTTGGATGTATTTGACGTTTATAATGGCGTCCTATTTCATACCTGTGCCGTTATGGATGTTCAGACGCGTTCGTAGAAGCCTTGTGTTGATGTTCTGGACAACGATATTAGTTAACATCGGTATGTGGTTAGAACGCTTTCTTATCATTGTGCCAAGCTTGATGCGGAAACAGGGCCTAACGTTCGTGTGGGGTGATTACAACCCAAGCCCGATTGAGGTGTTGCTGGTAGCGGCATCGTTTGCCGTGGTACTCGGCGGAGTGCTTTTGTTCTCAAAGATATTCCCCCTCATACCCATCTATGACGCCAAAGAGGGCAAGTACATAGAAGCGGAAATCCAAGTCGGCCGGAGAACCGTCCCGGCCGTAATTCGAGAGGAGTGACCTCGTAGAGGGGCGTTATGGCAAATAAGAGACGTAGCGTACTAGGCTTGTTCAACGACCCAGGGACCGCAGCTGATGGAGTGGAAGCACTTCAGAACGCGGGCTTCGGGGCCAATGATTTTGAGATTCTCACGGGGGCTCCCTATCCTGAAGGCGCCTTCGGCGAGGAGCCCATCAAGCACAGGCTGTACTACTTCCCGCTTGTGGGGGCGGTGGTTGGTCTGTCCCTGGCGCTGTTGGCTACCGTGGGCACGCAGCTCTCTTGGCCGCTGGTCACCGGAGGAAAGCCTGTCTTGGCTATCCCGCCCATGGCCATCATTTCCTATGAGGGCACCATGCTCGGCGCCATCTTGTTTACGATCCTCGGCATCGTTTTCGAGTCTAGGCTCCCACGTCTAGGACTGGGCCTCTACGACGCCCGCATCAACGAGGGCAAGATCGGCCTATTGGTGGCCTGTGAGCCAGACCAGATGGGCTCGGCAATAGACGCTATGCAAGGCGCTGGCGTATTCGAGATCAAACAAGAGGAGTGGGAAAAAGCGTGAACCTCTTGGCGACCTCTGCGCTCAAGTCCAAGGGCCGCCGCTCTCAACGCGGGCTCCTTCTGGCCGCGCTCTTCGTTGTCGTAGGGCTGGTGTCCGCAGCCTGCTACACAGGAACGGGCTCTTACCCTGTCGAAGTTTTCTCAGAGATGCACTATTCCCAAAGCTTCAAGGCCGCAGAGCCGCCTAGGCTCCATCCACCCCTAGGCTCGGTGCCACGGAACTTCCGCGACGGGTCCGACAACGGTGCGGAACTGTTCGCCGTAAATTGCTCCATGTGCCACGGCGTTACAGGCAAGGGAAATGGCACAGTTCTAAAGGCATTGACCATCAAGTATAAGTACGTCCCCGTTATGGACCCGGACCTCTCCAGCGACGCCGCGTCCAGCCTTAGTGATGAGGGAATAGCCAGCTTGATCCGGCAGGGCGTCAACGTTATGCCGTCCTTCTCTAAGCTCCTCACAGAGGAGGAGATCAGGCTTATCACTCAGTATGTGAGAACCCTGCAGTAGCTGATACCTCCCGAACACTGGAAGGAGCGCAGTCTTTGACTGCGCTCCTCTGTTTTCGCCCCCAATTAGTAATCGGAGCCCATTGCTCCAGATGCTACTTCAGTTGAGGTGTTCCCAGGCGATGTGCTATAGTACTCAGGTTCAACAACTAACCAGCATCTGAGAGGAAAAGTAGATGGCCCATGTACTGTTGCGGGAAGGCGAGTCACCGGAGAACCTGCTCCACCGCTTTCGCGCGTCGGTAGCTCGGTCCGGCCTTATGAAGGAACTCAAGGATCGCCGGTTCTTCAAGTCGAAGGGTGAGAAGGAACGCTTGGCAGCCAAGCGTAGCGCTCGTCGACGGCGGCGCTCCGGGAACTAGACCCCCTTAACACGTACGATCTGAAGGACGCTCTCGCCATGAGGGCGTCCTTCACTGCTTTAATGGGGGTTCCCTCGGCGCTACAATGAGCGCGGTCTATCGCCCACCTCAATAGGATCAACCCCATGGTTCTTCAGCCCACCAAATCCCTCTTCGCCGACGACGAGCAGCCGCTCCTTCTCCTGATGGACGGGCATGCTTTGGTCCATCGAGCATTCCACGCAATCACGACCTCTCTCACCATTCGAAAGACCGGCGAGGAGGTGCGCGGCGTCTACGGCTTCGCCAATACGTTCCTGAAGGTGCTGGAAGACCGCCGTCCCACGCACTGCGCCATAGCCTTCGACCTGCCCACACCCACCATTCGGCACAAGGCTTTCGCCGCCTACAAGGCGCAGCGGCCATCAATGCCAGACGACCTTCGGGGGCAGTTCCCTTGGATCAAGCAACTCTTGGAAGCCTTCCAAGTCCCCATCTTCGAGATGGACGGCTATGAAGCTGACGATGTCCTGGGCACACTCTGCCGCCTAGCCGAAGAGAAGCGGGTGCAGACCCTGATTCTCACCGGTGACACCGACACACTCCAGCTCGTGTCTCCGTGGGTTCGGATCTTGATGTTCATGAGCGGCCAAAACCAGGTGATCTTTGACGAGGTGAAGGTCGCAGAACGGTACGGGGGTCTCACACCCTTCCAGCAGCCCGACGTGAAGGCGCTTCAGGGCGACTCCTCGGACAATATCCCCGGGGTTCCGGGGATTGGGGCCAAGACGGCCATCAAGCTCATCCAGCAGTTCGGTAGCATTGAGGGTCTTTACGACCACCTGCCTGAAGTGGAACCAGTCAGAATCCGCCAGACCCTCGAAGAAAACAAGGATGCTGCTGTGCAGGGCAAATGGCTCACCACCATAGTGCGGGACCTGCCCTTGGAATTGGACATGGAGGCCTCGGCCTTCTGGAAGTACGACCGCCAAGATGTGTTGGCCCTGCTACGGGAATTGGAGTTCAACAGCATCGTGCCAAGAGTTCCCGAGGGAAAGCGCTCGGCCAATGGAACGCCCACTCCACCAATCGCCGTGGCCGAAGTCGACTACGTCACTGTCGACACTCCCGACAAGCTAGAGAAGATGGTAACCAGCCTTCAACAAGCAGGCTCATTCGCCTTCGAGGCGGAGACCACCGGTCCCCAGGCAATGAACACCGACCTTGTGGGGCTCTCCTTTGCCCCTAAAGAGGGACAGGCCTTCTACCTGCCCCTAGCCCACGAGGAAGGTCAACAGCTCCCCAAGCGCGAAGCACTCGAGACCATCGGCCCTTTGCTTCATGACCCCGCCCTAAAGAAGACCAGCCACAATGCTCAGTTCTCTATGACAGTGCTCGGAGAAGTGGGCATTGCAGTGGAGGGGCTGGAGCAGGACGTGATGATCGCGGCGCATGTGCTAGGAGAGAAGGCCGTTACCTTGAAGGGCTTGGCGTTCGGCCGCCTCAACGAGGAACTGACCCCCCTGACTGAATTGACGGGAACGGGGAGGAAGCAGGTAACGCTGGCCCAGGTACCCGTCGAGAAAACGGCCCAATATGCCTGTGCCAATGTTGACATGGCGCTGCGGCTCCAGGACCTCTTCAATATCGAGTTGAAAAAAGACGGCCTAACTCACATTCTCGACGACCTCGAAACACCCTTGGTTCCCGTGCTAGTGCAGATGCAACGGCATGGCATTGCTCTGAACACGGAGTTATTGGCGACGATGTCGGAGAGCCTGGGCACACAGTTGGCGCGCCTGGAACAGGAGTCCTACGACGCAGTGGGGCATATGTTCAACATTAGCTCGCCGCAGCAACTGGCTGTGCTCCTCTATGAGGAGTTGAAGCTGGCGAAGGGGAAGCGCACGGCCAGCGGAGGCTACTCCACCGACGCTGCCGCATTGGAGAACCTTCGGGGAGCCCATCCCGTCGTTGAATCTGTTCTTGAGTACCGGCGCCTCAGCAAGCTGAAGTCCACCTACGTGGATGCCCTGCCCCTGCTGGTAAACCCCCGCACCGGCCGGGTACACACAACGTACAACCAAGCAGGATCAGCGACGGGCCGGGTGGCCAGCAGCGACCCCAATCTGCAAAACATCCCCGTAAGAGACGAGGATGGCCGCTTGGTACGAAATGCCTTCGTCGCCGAGGGTGCCCCTGAATGGACGCTCCTGGCAGCGGACTATTCGCAGATTGAGCTGCGCGTTATGGCGCACCTCTCAATGGACCCCGGGCTACTGGAGGCCTTCCGCCGGGACGAGGACATCCATTCGGCAACGGCGGCTCTCGTGCACAATGTGCCCTTGGACCAAGTCACCTCTGGCATGCGACGTCTGGCTAAGGTAATGAACTTCGGAATCATCTACGGCCTCAGCGCCTTCGGCATCGCCCAGCAGACAGAGCTTTCTCCTGACGAGGGGACGGTCTTTATCAAGAACTATTTCGAGAAGTACGCCGGCATCAAGCAATACATCGATGAAACCAAAGAGCAGGTACGCAACCAGGGGTACGTTGAAACCCTTCTGGGCAGGCGTCGTCACATTCCTGAAGTTAGTTCCAGTAACTTCCAGGTCCGCCAAGCTGGGGAGAGGATGGCAGTGAACATGCCCGTCCAGGGCACAGCGGCGGACATCATCAAGATTGCCATGGTGCGCCTCTATGAAACGATGCGCCGCCTGAAGCTGCGGAGCCGCATGCTCCTCCAAGTCCACGACGAACTGATCTTCGAGGTGCCTCAGGAAGAGTTGGAGGAAATGCAGGGCTTGGTGCTGGACATCATGCCCAAAGCCATGGAGTTGGCGGTACCCCTCAAGGTAGACCTCAAAAAGGGCGACACCTGGGGAGAGATGGAGTAGGGTCCGTACCAAACCTGCCACCGCCGAGGTTCCCGGAAAATGCCCGAACTGCGAAATGTACGGCCGGAGGATGCGATCCAGGCCTTCAGCCAGGCTGGTGGTCTTGTCCGGTGGGGCAAAGGCAGCCACATGAACATCAAGATGCCAAACGGGCAGATCGTGACCATTCCGGTGGGGCGAGGGCCGGTTAAGCAAGGGCTGCTTCGGGCGGCCATTCGTAAGGCCGGAATTACTGAAGCCGAGTACATCCGGCTTCTGGAGGCATAGCATGGAATATTTCTTGATAATTCACGCGGCGGAAGAAGGCGGCTACTGGGTAGAAGTACCCGCTTTGCCGGGCTGTTTCGCACAAGGTGAGACCATTGAGGACGCGATTGAAGACGCCCGCGAGGCGATCCCTTCTCATAGGGAAGCCCTCCGAGCGGAGGGGCAAGACCTTCCCAATGAACACATTGTTGTCGCGACCACAGCCGTGGAGGGGTAAAGCACACCCTCGCGCTGCCTCTCAAAAAGGGCGACACCTGGGGAGAAATGGAGTAGGGAAGATGGCTAGGCGTGAGAGCAGTATCTGTTTCGCATTCGAAGGGGCTACCTACCAGGTATTCAAAGTGGTGGAGGTTCTAAGGGATAGGAACCCCCAGGTGGTAATTGCCTTCGCACAGTCCGACGATGAGCATGTCTCTCTTCACCAGCAAGACCATACCATCCTGAAAACCCACTATGATGCGCACAAACCATCTTCAGGCTGGTATCAGAGCAGAATTGAAGCGGCCCTGAGCATGGGCTTGCGGAACCCAAGCAGGCACGGTTCATATACTCATCAGATCCCCCTTTTGAGCATTGCAAACGTCAAGGGGCACTATCTGTTGGGAAAGCGAATCGAGCTCAAGAGTCTCGTTGTGACGAAACGGAAGAAATGTCAGACACTCTCCGCTCCTTCCCAGAGTTTCTGGGTGGATCTCTTCCTGTCCACCCAAGGCAACTACCACGACGGAGGAGCCTTCAGAATCGCCACCTTCCTGGGGGAAGTCTCAGGGGATGTGGCTATCGATGGCCCGATAACTAGTGCGTAGACATCCACCACTTGCCTATTCCAGCTTGCCTGCCTGGGCTTGACGAGCCCCCATGCCTGAACTCCCAGAAGTCGAATCGCTGAGGCGCCATCTGATCAAGTCCGGCCTTGTGGGCCGGACTATCGTTGAGGCGCGGCTGGACTGGCGTAAGGCTGTCCGCGAGCCTGACCCTGATACCTTCTCTCAAGCCATTAGGGGACGCCGCGTCGAAGGAATCGAGCGGCGGGCCAAGTACCTGTTGATCCGCCTGGATGGCCCCACGCTCGTCGTACACCTGCGCATGACCGGCAACCTGACAATGGAGTCGGCTGATGCCGAACCCGCCCGTACGGTACGCAATGCCTTCGTGCTGGACGACAACCGGGAACTGCGGTTCCATGATTTCCGCAAACTAGGGCAGATGTGGCTCCTGGCTGATACAGCCCCACTGCTGTCCCGCCTTGGTCCTGAGCCCCTGGATACCGATTTCACCGCTGAGGTGCTTCAAAGCAGGCTACAAAGATCAGCACCCATCAAGCCTTTGCTTCTGGAACAGGACGTTCTGGCAGGCGTTGGCAACATCTATGCCGATGAGGCCCTGTGGTGCGCCAAGATAGGCCCTCTACGCCCCGCTCAGGAGCTTTCCGTCGAAGAGGTCACAAGGCTCCACCAGTGTCTACGAAGCGTGCTCACTGAGGCCACTGACCGTCTGGAAGACTCGCCACCCTTTAGCTGGCCCTCCTCTGAGTCCTTCAAGGGGCCGAACGTGTTCCATGTGCCAAGGCGCGAAGGAGAAATTTGCTCCCGCTGTGGCGGCCCAATCTCTAAACGAACGATTCGAGGCCGCAGCGCCTATTTCTGCCCGGCGTGCCAGCGGAACTGAACGCATTGACTAGGCTGGCGGCGCTGCATACAATCCAACTCAGATGCTTCAGGTAGGAGGAACGAGATGCCCCTATACGAATACGTTTGCAATGAATGCGGCGATCGCATGGAAGTGCTGCGCACTATGACCAAGTCGGACGAGGCCGTCACATGCCTCTCATGCAGCGCGCCGGCCCGCCGGGTTCTGTCGGTCTTTGCCTCCCGAACGAAAGCCGGGGCGGGTACCGGTATGGCCTCCCCTGGCGACTTCCCGAACTTCCCGACCCCCAGCACGCCAGGCGGTGGCTTCGGCGGTTGCGGCGCGGGCGCGGGCGGGTGCGCCTGCCACTGACCGCAGCTTTCGACCTCAGGGTGCTCTTGGGACGCTAAGGTTCCCAGGAGTTGAATATCGTCTAAGCGTAAGGGGCGGAGGAGAGGGAGCGGCTGTTAACCGCTTGCTCTTCCCTGCCCCTACCCATGTGCAACGGGTCAGCGGCCTCAACTAGCTATAAACGGGCTCATCTCGCTTGTTGAGCCATAGCGGCCATGCTACAATTTCGCCGTTCCTAGCTGGCCTTTGCGAGCACGCGTGCACCAGCTTCAACGGGATTAATCAGGAGTTCAACTTGGGCAAAATCAACACGGCCATAGTGGGTCTGGGCAACTGCGCCTCGTCGCTGGTGCAAGGCATCGTCAAATACGAAGGCATCGACGACGACAAGTTCGTCCCTGGCATCATGCACCCCCGCATAGGCGAGTATCACATAAGCGATATCAACATCGTCGCAGCCTTTGACATCGACAAGAACAAGGTGGGCAAAGACGTTTCAGAGGCCATCTTCACAGAGCCCAACAACACGGTAAAGTTCCAGGACGTACCCAAGATGGGCGTGACCGTCGAGCGAGGCATGACCCATGACGGTCTTGGGAAATACCTGAGCGAGATCATTACCAAAGCGCCCGGCCCAACGGCGGACATCGTTGGCATCCTCAAGGAGCGCAAAGTCGATGTACTAGTGAACTTCCTCCCCGTGGGCTCCGAGGAGGCCACCAAATGGTACGTGGAGCAGGCCCTTCAGGCGGGCGTCGCTATGGTCAACTGCATCCCCGTGTTCATTGCACGTGAAAAGTACTGGGGAGGCAGGTTCAAGGAAGCCGGACTGCCGATCATTGGCGACGATGTGAAGTCTCAGGTGGGTGCAACCATAACCCACCGGATGCTGACCACATTGTTCCGGCAGCGGGGCGTCCACCTAGACCAGACCTATCAACTAAACTTCGGCGGCAACACAGACTTCCTCAACATGCTTGAGCGGGACCGCTTGGAATCTAAAAAGATATCCAAGACCAATTCCGTTACATCGCAGCTCGACTATGAGCTACCCAAAACGTCGGTTCACGTTGGCCCCAGCGACCATGTGCCCTGGCTGGGCGACCGCAAGTGGTGTTACATCCGCATGGAAGGACACACGTTCGGAGATGTACCGCTGAATCTTGAGTTGAAGCTTGAGGTTTGGGACAGTCCCAACTCAGCAGGCGTTGTTGTGGACGCAATCCGATGCTGCAAACTGGCCTTGGACCGGGGGATTGCCGGGGCACTAAAGGGTCCTTCCGCCTACCTGATGAAGTCTCCCCCAACCCAGTACACCGACGATAAAGCACGCATAATGATTGAGGAGTTCATCGCCGGCGGCAAGGCTTAACGGTTGCCTAACCGCAGCGCGGTGGCGTCGCCTGTCTCACAGGCGGCAGTCAATGGCAGCAGGTAGCCATGAAGGTCGGCTTAGTCTGCCCCTATGACTTCTCCTATCCCGGCGGGGTGTCGTCGCACATCGCCAACCTGGCCGCCGAGTTAACCCGGCGCGATCACTCCGTCAAAATCATCGCCCCGAGTTCCGGACGGCCATCCGATTCACCGAATTTCATTAGGCTTGGCCGCTCTTTCCCCGTACCCACGCACGGTTCCATTGCTCGAATCTCCTTCTCCGTATGGCGCCGCGCCCAGGTGAGAGCAACCTTCGAACGAGAGAAGTTCGATGTCATTCACATCCATGAGCCCCTGTCGCCCGTGCTCCCGCTCATGGCTCTGTACTTCTCAAAAGCATTGACCGTAGGAACGTTTCACGCCTTCCACAGGAGCACCAAGCTCTATTGGGCGTCTCAGCCCCTCCTCCGGGGGGCCATCCGCAAGCTCCACGGCCGAATTGCTGTCTCAATACCAGCCAGGGACTACGTTAGCCGGTACTTCCCGGGGGAGTACCGGCTCATCCCCAACGGAATCGACGTTGACCACTTCGCCAAGCCCGCAGACCCGATAGAGGAATTCCAGGATGGCAAGATCAATATCCTATTCGTCGGCAGGCGGGAAAAACGGAAAGGGTTGAAGCATCTTCTGGCCGCATTTAGCGCCCTCAAGTGGCGTTGCCCTAACACGCGGCTCATTGTCGTTGGGGAGGGCCACCCAGACCCGGAGCGCCAGCGTATCATCGCCGAGCGGCAAATTCAGGATGTTGTATTCACAGGACCCATTCCGTATGGCGCCCTACCCCAGTATTACGCGTCAGCAGACATCTTCTGCTCCCCAGCTACAGGGGCAGAGAGTTTCGGAATCGTTTTGCTCGAGGCGATGGCGGCGGGAAAGCCCATAGTCGCTAGCAACATTGAGGGATACGCCAGTGTCCTGGAAGATGGCAGGGACGGCGTCTTGGTGCCGCCAATGCAAGATGAGGCGCTAGCGCAGGCGTTGGAGACCCTGGTGAAAGAACCGGAAACCCGAGCGCGGATGGGGTCCCACGGACAAGAAAGAAGCAAGGACTATCGATGGGAGGTCGTAGCCTCTAGAGTCCTCGACTACTACGAAGAGTTGCTACAACAGAAAAAAGAGCCTGCAACCCCTTAGCAAGAAATATCCAGCCTCCCCGACAGTCATACTTATGGCCAAACCAACATTTAAGAACAATGTGCGCCGCCGCCTTGCCATGCCCGTCGCTAGGATGCTAGCAGCGTTGGGCGTTACGCCGAATATGGTGACGATGGGTGGCCTCGTGTTTGTTCTGGTGGCGGGCTACCTTGCGTCCCAGGGCTGGTTCATAGCGGCTGGCCTCGTGCTTCTCTTCTCCGGCGGCTTCGATGCTGTCGATGGCACACTAGCGCGGCTGACCGGCAAGAGCAGCGACGCCGGCGCCTTCCTCGACTCCTTCACTGACCGGCTGGCGGAGGCTGGGTTCCTAGGGGGGATGGCCTGGTATTACCTGAGCCAAGAACCCCCTGCCCTCGGCGGGGCGATGCTTGCCTTCGGCACATTCGTAGCCTCTGTCATGGTTAGCTACGCACGGGCCAGATCAGAGGGGCTGGGCATCGAATGCAGCATAGGTGCTGTTGCACGCACGGAGCGAGTACTGATCATGGGCATTGGCGTGGCGATAGGTTTCCCCACGCCAACCCTTTGGGCGGTCTTCGCCCTGTCGGCCCTCACTGCGACGAGGCGATTTATACACACGTTCAGAGAAGCGAAGAAGCGGCAGAGCTGATCGGCGTCGGCAGGTGTAGCGGCTGCGTTTGAGGAAGACTTGAACCGTACGACCTAGCTCTTCGCCCCTACCATCGATTTCAGGTAGGCCTCAAGAATCGGGTCGATCTCCCCATCAAGAACAGATTCTGTGTTTGGCGTCTCGTAGCCCGAGCGGTGATCCTTGATCAATTGGTACGGGTGAAGGACATAGCTCCGAATTTGGTTCCCCCACCCAGCAGAAACGTGCTCGCCCCGCAGCTGAGACTGCTCCTCGGACCGGCGCTTCATTTCCCGCTCTAGTAGCCGCGCCTTTAGAACCTTCATCGCCATGGCGCGATTCTGGTGCTGGGATCGCTCGTTCTGGCATGAGACGACAATGCCCGATGGCAAATGTGTCAGGCGCACCGCTGTGGAGTTCTTTTGGACGTGCTGGCCACCCGCCCCGCTCGCCCTGAAAACATCCACTCGAAGGTCGGAATTATCGACCTCAATCTCTGGCGCGTCCTCAACCTCTGGAACCACCTCGACAAGCGCGAACGATGTGTGGCGTAGCTTGTTGGCGTCGAATGGGGAAAGCCTAACCAGGCGATGCACTCCCCTTTCTGACTTTAGATACCCATACGCCCAGCGTCCATCAATTTCTATCGTTGCGCTCTTTATCCCAGCTTCCTCCCCTTGAGAGACGTCGATCACCTCCGCCTTGAAGCGTCGGCGCTCCGCCCAGCGAAGGTACATGCGCATCAACATTTCCGCCCAGTCCTGGGACTCGGTACCACCAGCGCCCGCGTGGATAGAGAGGAAGCAGTTGACGCGGTCGTACTCTCCCGAAAGAGCCAGTTCGAACTCACGCCGCTCCACTTCCTTGAGAAGTTGTGCTACCTCCGACTCCAGACTTCCGAGGAGAGAGTCGTCATTCGACTCCAGTGACAGAGCGATAAGATCCAACGACGAAGACGCCGTTCCTTCCAGGCCTCGCCAGGTGTCTACGGTCTCCTTCAACGTGGCGATCTGCTGCATGTGCCTCCCAGCTGCCTGGGCGTCATCCCAGAATTCAGGCTGAGCGGCCTCTTCCTCCAACCGGGCGATCTCTATCTCTTTGGGGGATACCTCAAAGACGCTCCTCGATTCCCCTTATCCGGGTAACGAGCTGCTCGAGTTGGCCCTGCAGGTCTTGAAGCATCTTCCGGTGTTCTCCTTGATGAATTCTTGGTCTCGGTAACCGTACTGTGAGCGACGTTAGGTAAGCAATTCCAACTGTTCTTGGGATCCGGGCGCCATTTCGGGCAACTTCCCAGCGGCCGCATTGTGCGCCAGAGCGATGGGCTTGGGCAATCTGATGCGGTCCCGGCAGGCCAGGACCCAGCGGACAGCCGTCTCAAGGTCCACCATATGCCCAATGGAAACAAAGATGGGTGATACGCCCGTCTTGACCCGAACTGCGGCGCCAATGACCTCGTCCTTGTCTATCAGCGGGGCCCACGCCCCTTGTTCAGCGACCAGCCCTTCGTAACGACCTCGGAGGATGTTCTTAGCGCATCCCACCGTCGGAATTTCCAAGAGCAGCCCGATATGGCAAGCGATGCCGAAACGCCGGGGATGGGCCAATCCATGACCATCCACGAGCACAAAATCGGGTATGGTAGTGAGCTTCTCCAAAGCGGCCAGAATCGGCGGCGACTCTCGAAACGAAAGAAGGCCTGGGATATAGGGCATCTTTGGCGTTGCCTCTGCGGTCCTCACCTCCACAATCCCCATGTCAGGCAGCCGCACGACTACTGCCGCTCCACGCGCCCTGCCGTCCTGATCCGGAGGTGACAGGTCAACGCCAGCCACCAACTTCGGGTCGCTGTCCAAAGGCGATAGCCGCACAACCTCAGACGCCAAACGCCGTTGGATTTCCCGCGCCTCTGCCGTATTCACGTCCCATGTGTGCAGAGCCCTAGCCTTCACAACGTCATTATAACAGTCGCCTACGCCTAGACTCTGTTACGGACGCTTCGTATAATGAGCCTAGCCAATCTGACCCACGCTACGGCGAAGTTGCGTCGGCCTATCAAAGGCCGCCCAGATGGCCTCAGCCAAGCCTATCCCTCTCAATTCAATGACTACCCAACCAACACCTCAACCACAATTCAAAACCACCCATCCCTCCGCAGGGGCCAAGGTGGCTGTCGTCCGTACGAGTCCAGAAACCGTCTTAGCAGACGTCGCTCGGGCTATGGACCTAGCTGAGGCGCAGCGCTACTTGCCCTTGGACAAAGAAACCCTCCTCAAAATCAACATCTCATGGCAACATTGGTACCCAGCCTGCTCAACGTCTCCCTACCAGCTGGAAGGCGTTATCCAGGCCCTTCAGTCGTGGGGCTACAAAGACCTCATCCCCGCCCATAACGGCACCGTTGTTGTGAAGTCCCGTGAGGGCGAGATCAACAACCGCCACAAGCCTGTCACGGACAAATATGGGCTCAAACCCGTCCACCTGGACACGGACCCCGATGTTGAGTGGGTCCGTTATGAGCCCAAGCGCGAGCTCTTGGTACTAGACAAAATCTTTCCAGAGGGCATATTCATACCAGGGCCACTCATGGGCAGGAACATCGTGCATCTGCCCACCATGAAGACCCACGTGTTCACCACAATGACCGGGGCGCTAAAGAATGCCTTCGGCGGTCTGCTGCACCGCAAGCGCCACTGGACCCACTCCCTCATCCACGAGACGCTTGTGGACCTTTTGGCCATTCAGCACGATATCCACCCCGGCCTCTTCGCCGTAATGGATGGGACACTTGCAGGTGACGGTCCTGGCCCACGGGCGATGCGATGGCATGTAAAGAACACATTCTTGGCCAGCGCCGATCAGGTAGCGATCGATGCGATTGCCGCCAAGATGATGGGCTTTGACCCCATGTCTATTAAGTGCATTCGCCTGGCGCACGAGATGGGCCTGGGCTGTGGCGACCCTTCACAAATCGAGGTCGTCGGAGAGGACATCTCCGAAGTGAACTGGAAGTTCGAGGGAAAGAAGGAAACCTTCGCCAGCCGGGGACAGAAGCTGATCTACTGGGGGCCACTCAAGCCCCTGGAGACCCTGCTCCTTCGCACTCCCCTTGTTCCTTGGGCCATCTTCGCCTCGAACGCCTACTACAACGGCTATTGGCTGAATGTGGTGGGTAAGCGCCGCATTCGAGATGCGCTCAAGACAGACTGGGGCAAGCTCTTCCTAGACTACTAGAGAGCACGCGTCCAACCCTCTGTGTTGAAGGGGTCTCCGTTCGTTCTACGGGGCCGAAGGTGGGACATTTCAAGAGGCTTGCGTTCCTCAGCCGCAGCAGGCCTCAGAACGAACCTCCTATCTCAAGCCCACGCATCCTCAACCAACGAGAGGTTATCCATGAACTACACTCGCATTTACACGGACGAGGCGGGTGAAACGCACTTCGAAGACCTGCCCATTGACCTCATCCCCCGCGACTTTGCACCGCCGGCCGGCCTCATCAACGTGTCGGATCCTATCCCCGCAGCGCATCTTGTGTTCTTCATGGTGCCGCCTGGCTGGGTCGGAAACTGGCACCCCGCGCCCCGGCGGCAATATTACGCCCACCTTGCAGGAACATTGGACGTGAGTGTAAGCGACGGAAGCGTTCGAAGAGTTCAGCCAGGCGACATTGCACTGCTAGAGGATGTCACCGGGAAGGGACATGAGACCCGGACAGCCAGTGACACAGAGGCGCAGGGGATATTCATACAGTTGCCCGACTAGCCGACGATTCGGCCAATGCCAAGGCCAGATAGCTGGCGGTGCTGCTCTCTCGCTATTTGGCTGGTTCCAGCCGGGAGTAACCTGTGTAGGGCTGCAAGACCGCTGGTATCTCTACCGAGCCATCGGCCTGCTGATAAGTCTCCAGGATTGCGATCATGATGCGGGGGATAGCCAGGCCTGAACCGTTCAGCGTATGAACAAACTCGGGCCGCCCACCCCGCTCACGCCGAAACCGGATATTCGACCGGCGTGCCTGAAAGTCGGTGCAGTTTGAGCATGAGCTAACCTCCAGCCATTCCGCACAGCCGGGCGACCATACCTCAAAATCAAAGCTCTTGGCCGACGGAAACCCCATGTCTCCGGTGCAGAGTTCCAGCAGCCGATAGGTCAGACCCAAACGACGCAGCAAGTCTTCGGCGTCACCCATCAGCTTCCGCAGCTCCTCGTCGGAGTCCTCCGGGGCGACGAACTTGTACATCTCTACCTTGTCGAACTGATGCACCCGCTTAATCCCCCGAGTGTCCCTCCCCGCTGCTGCCTTCTCACGCCGAAAGCATGGAGTGGCGGCGGTGTAGTAGCGAGGCAGGATGCCGGGTTCCAGAATTTGGCCCGCGTGCATCCCAGTAAGCGGTACCTCAGCGGTAGGGATAAGCCACAGGTCATCCTCTTCGTCGTGGTAGAGGTTGTCGCCAAACTTGGGTAGGTTTCCGCTACCCAGAAGCGCCTCTCTGCGCACTAGGTAAGGGGGGTAAATCTCCGTGTAACCATGTTCCTGGGTGTGGACATCCAACATCCAGGTAATGAGGGCCCGCTGAAGACGAGCGCCCGCTCCCTTGAGCATGTAAAAGCGTGAACCGGACAGGCTCGCTCCAGTCTGAAAGTCGATGATATCCAGGGTTTCCGCAAGGTCCCAGTGAGGCACTGCCGGGAAGGGCAGAGTGAACTCCTCGCCCTCCACCCGGGCCACCACATTCGCCTCCTCATCCAGGCCCACAGGGACGTCTTCGATTGGCAGGTTGGGAAGCCACAAAAGCTCATCATTGAGACTCGCTTCTACAGCCTTCGACTCCTCCTCCACTGCCTCAAGCTTTTCGTTGACCTCTCGGACACGGTTCTTGGCGGCCTCTGCCTCGTCCGTGGTTTCGGGTCCTCCCCGCATGAGTTGGCCTATGCGTTTGCTCTCTTCGTTGCGAATAGCCCGGAGGCTATCCACCTCACTGATCAACTGGCGGCGGCGGGTGTCCAACTCCAAAATTCGATCCAGGGAAAGGTCGGCATCTCGCTTGGCGAGGCCAGCCATAACGAAGGCTGGATCTCTCCGGATCATATCGAGGCTCAGCATTTCATCACCTATCGCCCATCCAAATCGTCATCGCCTTCACTCTCGATTATGTGCCAGCCCTTGGCCTCCGCTAAGTCCAGCAAGTCATCGTCGGGGTAGACGGCTACAGGCAAACCTACAAGGTCCATTACGTACCGGTCATATATACGGTCTGCGTAGGCGAAGCTCCTAGACCAGTCCACTGACAGTCCATTGGCAGCGATGTAGGCCTTCAACAGATCGGCCTTGGACTCACCGAAGCAAAAAGGTCCAGCCAGCTCGCCTGTTAAGTATTCGTCGCTGATCTCCAGTTGAGATCCCACGATATGGGTAATTCCAAGCTCCTTGCCCACAAGCTCGAGCACGCCCTGGAAGCCACCAGATACAAGGACAACCAGATGCCCCCTTTCCTGATGCCATCGGAGCACCTTAACAACGTCGTCGCGCAGGGTTGGCAAGAGTTCGTTGTAAAGAATCTCGTAAAATACACTCTCCGCGGTCTCCTCGAAGAGGTCCTGAAGAAGCATTGCTGCACCTCGGCCACCCGAGTGGTGAAACCTCTCGCTGGACAAAAGGCCGAGCTTTGATGCTATCCAGCGGGCGGCATGAGTAACCATGAAGGCGTAATAGTGACGGCGGTTGAACTTGTGCTCCTTTACCGTTCGCGCCAATCCCCGCCAGACGTGGCCCCTGCAAAGGGTTCCATCCAGGTCAAAAATGGCGGCAATTCGCGGGGCTGAGCTTTCTGAGGTCGTCATGGGTGGCAAGCCTAATTGCGCAACTGGGGGAAGAGGACTACGTCGCGGATAGTAGCCTGATTAGCCAAGAGCATCACGAGCCGGTCTATGCCGATGCCGAGACCCCCTGTGGGGGGCATTCCATGCTCTAAGGCTACCAGGAAGTCGTCATCAAGACGATCCGTTTCTTCCAAATCGCCCGCTTCCGCTCGCAGGGTCTCCTGCGCCTCCATACGTTTGCGCTGCTCAAGAGGATCGTTGAGCTCGCTGAAGGCGTTGGCTATCTCCATGGCCCCTGCGAAGCCTTCGAAGCGCTCAACAAGATGTGGCTGGTCCCGCTTCTCTTTGGCCAGCGGCGACATCTCGATTGGGTAATCTACGAGAAATGTCGGTTGTATCAGGTGAGGCTCCACCATTGACGAGACGAGCTTGTCAATGAGATAGCCCCTGCCCCGCCGGGGGTCAACCTGCAGCCCAAGTTCACGCATCCTTTGCCCCAAAGACTCGGTGTCCGGGAACCGGTCAAGTACGATTCCACTCCTGTTCTCTATCTCCTCCAGCAGCGATACCCGACGCCACGGGGGGCTGAAGTCGATGGTTTCTTCGCCCCAGAGGACATTCGGGCTTCCTGTCGCCTCCTGCGCTAACCCGCACACGAGATACTCCACCAATTCCATCATGTCTCGATAGTCAGCGTAAGCCTGGTAGGCTTCGAGGAGGGTGAACTCAGGGTTGTGATCCTGATCTATCCCTTCGTTGCGGAAGACGCGGCCAAGTTCATATACCTTGTCCATGCCGCCAACAACCAGCCGCTTGAGATAGAGCTCGGTCGCGATGCGGAGGTAGAGGCGACGATTCAACGCATTGTGATGAGTTTCGAATGGGTGGGCCATCGCACCAGCAGCGATGGGAACAAGAACCGGCGTATCCACTTCTATGAAGCCCCGGTCGTCCAAGAGTCGCCGGAGCGTGACGAAGATGCGGCTCCGGAGGCGAAAGGTCTGTCTCGCCTCTTCGTTCGAAATCATGTCGAGGTAGCGTTGCCGGTAACGTTTTTCAAGGTCTTGCAGGCCGTGCCACTTCTCGGGCAAAGGGCGCAGAGCCTTGGCCAGCACCGTGATGTCGTTCGCTTCCACCGTAACCTCTCCGGTCTTGCTGCGTAGCAACACCCCACTGACGCCTACAAAGTCCCCCAGGTCAAGCAGCTTGAGCAGTTCAAATTGCTGCTCGGTCAGCGCGTTTTTCCTGAGAAGTACCTGCATCCGGCCAGAGCCGTCCCGGATATCCAAAAAGGAGGCCTTACCCATGCCACGCTGGGCAGTGATGCGGCCTGCTAGCGAAACCTCGGCCGGGTCCGCCGCTCCTTCATTAGCCTCCTCGGCTTGAATGAAGAGGTCTACAGCTTCCTGAGTGGAATGGGAACGGTGAAAGGAAGGAGGAAAAGGATCTACAGAGCGAGAGCGAAGCTCATCCAGCTTTTCCCGGCGTCGCTCCATCTGGCCTTCAAGATCAGACTCGGACATTGCACCTGCTTACCTGTGGTTTACCACGATACCTGGTAGCCTCAGTATCCCCTTTATTCGTTGAAGGTGTCCAGTGCGGGGCAAAAAGAAAGACGCCTGAGGAAGAGCGCCCCGCCTCTAGCGTCTGGAACCAAGCGGTGCGATTCCGCCTATACAATCAGTTTTACAGTTAGGGTCACCTTCCCACCCGGCGCAGGAACCTCAATGACATCTCCAACCTTGTGATCCATCAAACCCTTTCCGACGGGTGACTCGTTGGATATCCGGCCATTTAGGGGGTCGGCCTCAGTACTGCCAACCAGTGTGTAGATGACTTCCTGGCCCTTCTCATTCTTCAGAGTCACGGTCGTACCCAGAGAAACCTTGCCTGCATCGTGCTCTTCCGGTATGAGCACCGCGCTGACCAAGAGGCTCTCAATAGTCTGAATACGCCCCTCTACGAAGGACTGTTCGTTCTTGGCTTCTTCATATTCGGCGTTGTCTACCGTGCCGCCTATGTCATGGGAAACCTGGATTCGCTCTGCGATAACATGGCGGCGCGAGGTCCGCAAATGCTCCAACTCAGCCTCGAGCTTCTTCACGCCGTCTTTAGTGATGTAGGTCTCTTTCTGCGCCATTGTAGCCCTCCCGTTGCCACGCCCTGTGGGCCAAGGAACACATAAGAAAAAAGACTGAGCTACACCGACTTCACGGGCCACCCAGTCTACGGCGGATTGTACGCCCGGCCCAAAAACCTGTAAAGATGAAAACGCATCAGCGCTGGTTAGCCACCAACTAGCCCTTGGGCAAAACGAAAGGGCCTCTCAAAGGCCCTTTTTCTGCAACCAGCTGCCACCAACTCTGTCTAGGTGGCAGCGCTAGGCTCAGGGGTTGGCTCTGGCGCCTCTTCCTCTTCCGTCTGCAACGCAGACTCGAATAGGTCTCGAAGTTCTTGACCCTCAAGGGTCTCGTGAGCGATGAGGTACTCAGCCACCTGGACCAGCTTGCCTTGGTGCTCGGTGAGAATGGCCCGAGCGACGTCGTATGCGCCGTTGATCAAGAGCCGCATCTCAGAGTCGATCTCTTCCGCAATGCGGTCGGAATAGTCGCGTTGCTCCCCAAACTCCTTGCCGAGAAAGACAAGTTCTTCCCGCTTACCAAAGGTGCGGGGACCCAAGCTACCAAGAGCATTGGCGGCCTTAACGTTCACTTGGATGGTCCCGTTTCGGTTCTCATCCTTCTGGCTGCGCAGGAACTCCAGGATGCTGAACTCTTCTTCTTTGCGGGACTGGAAGACATCGCCCTGCTTGGTCTTTATCAGCAGGTCGTTTCCATACACATCTATCGATTCGACATCTCCAGCCAAAGCGGACTCGATGACGGAGCTGATCGGCCTCTCTTCATGCTTGATGGTATCGCTCATGCCATAACGGGTCACCATCTGCCGTGCGAGCCGGGTTGCTACTTCCAGGTCATTGCTGGCACCGGTCGTAATCTCGTCGAACGTCACCTCTTCGGCAACACGACCGCCCAGCGCCGCGGCAAGCTGGTCCTGAAACTGGCCCTTGGTCCAGAGATGCCGGTCTTCCTCCGGCAGGTAGCGGGTATAGCCCCCAGCCGCACCTCGAGCCACAATAGATATCTTCTGAACCGGGTCAGCGTTGGGTAGCTTAAAAGCGACCACGGCATGACCCGCCTCGTGGTAGGCGGTGATGGCTTTCTCTTTGTCGGTGACCAAGCGGCTTCGGCGCTCTGGTCCCATAAGGACCCTATCCACTGCTTCAGCGAACTCTGCATAACCAATAGTAGTCTTCAACCGACGCGCAGCCAAAACCGCAGCCTCATTGACCAAGTTAGCGAGATCAGCACCGCTAAAACCGGTGGTAAGCCGGCCGACTTCTTTCATATCAAGGGCTTCCTCAATGGGCTTCCCCTCGGAATGGACCTTGAGTATGGCCACTCGACCAACAAGGTCGGGTGGATCCAACAAAACGCGCCGGTCAAAACGGCCAGGGCGGAGAAGGGCCGGATCCAGAATGTCAGGCCGGTTCGTAGCTGCAATGACAATAATGTTAGTGCTGCTGTCGAAGCCGTCCATCTCAACCAGGATCTGGTTAAGAGTCTGCTCGCGCTCGTCGTGCCCACCGCCAAGGCCAGCTCCGCGGTGGCGACCGACGGCATCAATCTCGTCAATGAAAAGTATGCAGGGTGCAGCACGCTTTGCTTGGTCGAAGAGGTCACGCACTCGAGAGGCGCCCACACCGACGAACATCTCCACGAACTCGCTTCCGCTTATGGAGAAGAAGGGTACCCCTGCCTCGCCAGCCACGGCCCTACTGAGAAGGGTCTTGCCCGTTCCAGGGGGCCCTACAAGAAGCACTCCCCTTGGAATCCGAGCGCCCAGAGCTGCGAATCGCTCAGGAAACTTGAGGAACTCTACAACTTCTTCAAGCTCTTGCTTTGCTTCTTCAACCCCGGCCACATCGGCGAAGGTGACTCCAGGGCGGTTCCCGACAAACATTCTCGCCTTACTACGGCCAAAGTTCATGGTCTGGCTACTGCTTCCTTGCGCCTGGCGCATCATGAAGAGCAGCAGTCCACCAAAGATGATGAGAGGAAGGAAGTTTAGGAGGATGCCAAAGACGCTCCCGAAGCCGCTGGACTGCTTGGCGCTAACGTCCACGGCGTTGGGGCCGGTGCCCACATTGACACCCTCATTCTGGAGAAGCTCCACGATGCTGGAGCTGTTCTCCATCTTGGCCTTAAGCGACCGCCCATCGGTTGCCTCAACAACCAACTCGGGGCCGGCCACCTCTATTGACCGAACGGTACCCGCTTGGGCCATTTCAAGGACTTGCCCCAGGGAAACTTCTTCGGGGCCGGAACTGGGGCGCAAAAGAACATAGAAAATTGCGATGATCGACACCGCAATGCCTACATATATGAGCCCGCTACGGGTCCAGGTTCGCCCCATAAATCCTCTGCACACCGGAGGCTCGCAACGCTCCAGCGACCAATTCTTTCTATACTAGATACGAATTTATCTTACCCCAAGGCATAGGTGAAATCAAAAAGCACGGGAATTATTTGCCTCCCGTGCCGCTCCAATCGCTTGGAGATCAACCTCCGCCTCCCATCAAGTCCAGAAATCCCCGTTCATTCAAAACGGGGATATTGAGTTCCTGAGCCTTTTCCAACTTGGAACCCGGCTCCTCTCCAGCCACCAGGTAGGTGGTTTTCTTACTGACGCTGCCGGTCACCGAGCCGCCGAGTGATTTGATCTTGCCTTCCGCCTGGCTTCGGCTTAAAGCCTCCAACCGGCCTGTAACCACGAAGGTCATCCCAACAAGCGGGGTCTCCTGCAACGACCGCTCGATGCGTTCCTCCTCCACAGTAACACCAGCCTGGTCCAATCTAGCGATGATTTCTTGATTGGCTGGTTGAAGGAAATAAGTGGCGATAGCCTCAGCCACTATGGGCCCGATGCCGGAAATACCAGCCAAGCCCTCAGCAGTCGCCTCGGAGAGACGCTCTAGGCCTCCAAAGTGCGCCGCCACTAACTCAGCGGTCTCTGATCCAACGTGGGGAATGCCTAGGCCATTGATGACGCGGGAAAGCGGACGAGACTTGCTGGCCTCTATGTTAACCAAAATGTTGGTGGCGCTTTTTTCAGCCATTCGCTCCAGACTGAGCAGATTCTCCAAAGTCAGGCTGTATATGCCAGCCACGTCTTCAATGAGGCCACTGTCCAACAAAGATCGCACCAACTTTTCGCCCATGCCCTCGATATCCATCGCGCCCCGAGAGACGAAGTGCTTAACCCCCTCATAGAGCTGGGCCGGGCACGCTCCGTTCGTGCAGCGATTAACCGCTTCTCCTGGGAGCCGGACCACATCGCTATTGCAGACCGGACATCGCTCTGGGATCCGGCCAGTCCAGGTTACCGCCTCCGGATGATGGTTAGTAGCATGGAAATAGCTACCGCACCGTTCGCATTCTTGCCCCCCTGCGGGTCGCCGCTCCGGCAATGACCTCACGATCTGCGGAATGACCTCCCCCGCCCGCTCGATCTCTACAAAGTCCTCGACGTGAAGGTCTTTTGTAGCGATGTAGTCCTCGTTGTGCAGCGTTGCGTGGCTAATGTTGGCGCCTCCCACGAAAACCGTCTCCAGTTCCGCGTAGGGATTGAGGGCCCCGGTCCGG
>Ga0114996_10001872_pt1 | contig 27792 bp, 24 predicted proteins | sample ArcticOcean_MG_C_4_FD_87039 | JGI IMG/M metagenome (GOLD analysis project Ga0114996, IMG submission 87039) | Marine microbial communities from western Arctic Ocean - ArcticOcean_MG_CB4_134 | ecosystem: Environmental > Aquatic > Marine > Oceanic | place: Arctic Ocean: Canada Basin | collected... | reverse complement strand
TTGGCTTGGAGATTAAACGAGAATTTTTAGTTGGGGAGTTATCGAACATAAAACAGGCGCTTTTGCCAATTTTTTGCGCTATAGGTGGCATGGTGGTACCTGCTCTCGTTTACACAATTTTCAATTTTGATTCGCCTGGCGCCAAAGGTTGGGGTATACCTATGGCTACAGATATTGCTTTTGCATTGGGGATTTTGGCTCTCTTAGGCTCCAGAGTACCCTTAGCGCTCAAGGCTTTTTTGGTAGCGATTGCCATAGTCGATGATATTGGTGCTGTCATTGTTATAGCTGGGTTTTATACGAGTGATATATCTGTCTCAAGCCTCTTAGTCGCCTTGGTTATAATGGTTTTGCTTGTCTCAATGAATCGTCTACATCTCCACCACCAGCTCCCGTATCTTGTCGCTGGGTTCTTCCTATGGATTGCTTTTTTGAGTTCTGGATTGCACGCTACTCTGGCAGGTGTACTTCTTGCGTTGACTATTCCCGCCCGTTCTCGAATTAATGTTGCAGAGTTCCTTGTGGTTGGCAGGGAATTACTTGATGAATATGAAGGAGTGGGCGACTTGGGTAATAAGGTACCAGTGAGGCAAGAACGGCAGATGGCGTTGCAGGAATTGGAAAAGCAGCTCACTCATGTCTGGATGCCGTTGCAAAGGCTGGAACATACTCTTCATCCCTGGGTTGCTTTCGGAGTTATGCCGCTATTCGCTTTTGCTAACTCTGGGGTCGCAATTACTGGAGATTTAGGTGCGGCAGTTTCAAATCCAGTAAGCTTGGGCATAATAGCTGGGCTTATTTTTGGCAAACAGGTGGGCATTATGCTCACAGCTTGGTTAACTGTCAAATTTGGCTGGAGTACATTGCCCTATGGTGTTACTTGGCCTCAGATTTATGGGATAGCATGGCTTGGTGGAATTGGCTTCACGATGTCTATTTTTGTCTCGACTGCCGCATTTGGGGCAGGCGATTTGCTTCAAGTTTCAAAAATCGGTGTCTTAATTGCGTCAGTTATTTCCGGTTTAGTTGGGTATGTCTTGGTCAATCGATATACTAAAAACGCAGATTAGTACCACAAAGGAGATCGAAGATGGTTACATTGGTTACGGGAGGAAATGGATTTGTTGCCTCTAATGTTGTGAGAGCCCTTTCTGAAATTGGGCATCAAGTCATTTCACTAGATGTTTCCGATCCTGATCAGTTCGTAACCAACTATTTGAGCCCATGGAAAGATGAAATAACTTTCCATAAAGCCAGTGTACTTGACGTGGATGCACTTGATAAGGTCGCTGGGGAGCATCAGATAGACAAAATTGTTCATGCAGTTGCTTATACACCAGGATCGCGTGGCCCTGCTGAAAAGGACAGGAGTAGAAGCATTGTTGAGGTAAACATCATGGGCACCTTGAACATGTTGGATCTTGCAAGGCGATTTGCCGTAAAGCGGTTCTTATTTGTTAGTTCAGGGGCGGTATATGAGGGACTGGATTCCGATAAGCCCTTACATGAGGAGACCAGTGTACACCCGAAAGCCTTTTATCGAATATCAAAGTATGCTTGTGAACGTATTGCGGAACGTTACAGGGATCTACATGACCTTGACAGTGTCAGCGTAAGGCTTGGAGGTCCATATGGACCGATGGAACGAGTTACGGACTATCGCGCAAACATGTCTCTTCTTCACGACTGGACGGGGAAGGCAGTTAGGGGTGAATCGATTGATGTAGTTCCACAAAACCCGGGTGACTATACCTACGTAATGGATATCGCTAAAGGATTGGCGACCGTCTTGGATGCGCAGGTACTGCCGCATCGTTTGTATAATTTGGCAAGAGGCGTGGCCACGCCAACGAGTCAGCTTGTCGATGCCTTTCGTAAAGCTTGCCCCGACGCCAAATTCACTGAGCCGATACCTGCTGACTTGAGTAGCAGCACTGTCCCACACGTGGATGTTTCAAGGATTAAGAACGATTTCGGTTTCGAGGCTAGCACTGACCCATATACAGGATTGACTGAATACTTTAAGTGGCGTGACGAGAGTGGTTACGTAGGCTAACTTTCTCCGAGCGCTCTGACAAAAGCCTCGCGCATTAAAGGCCCCACTCTCCTAAGCTCGTCGACACTAGCAGTGCTGAAAGCTAACCTGATATGGGATGTATCGTCTTTTTCTTGCTCCAAGAAGAAGTTGGCACCAACTGGAAATATTAGTCCTAAAAGAGCCGCCTGTTCCATAACTTCTCTAGCTTTTGGCCCGATACATTCTACCCATAAAAAGAATCCACCATCAGGCTTTACGAACCGTACGTACTGGGAGCAGTATTTTTCTAGACTCTCACAGAGAGCCTCACACTTGTCTTTGTACAGGGGGCGCATCGTCTCCAAATGTTTATCTAGCAATTTTTTCTCTAAATACTCACCTAGGGCCCTGAGCAAAACGGGGCTATTCCCCATATCGTATTTTACTCTCCCCAGCGCATCGATGAAGTCTTCTCGCCCTTGGATCCACCCGATGCGTAGACCGGTGGCGATGGGCTTGCTGAAAGTGCCCACTTTCAATATACCCTGGCCGTTCGCCAAGCCGTAAAGTGAAGGTGGTGGTGCTTCACCGAAGTAAATATCAGCGTAGGCAGCATCCTCCATAATGAGTATCTGATTTCGGGCACAAAGATCGATCAGTGCCTCTCTTCGTCGAGTTGACATTGTGACGCCAGTTGGGTTGTGAAAATCGGCAATGGTATAAAAAAGCTTTACCCTTTTACCTGCATCTTGTAACTGTTTAATGATTACTGCGGCTTCATCTACTAGTACTCCTTCCTCATCTATTGATACTGGTACTATTTCAGCCATATGCCCACGGATGGTTCTTATAGAACCTGAAAAAGAGGGAGCTTCAATAATAACTACGTCACCTGGCTCGATAAACGCGTCGCAAATGTTGCTAATACCTCCAGCGCTGCCGTTACTTGTGATGAAATTGTCCAAGTTTAAGGTTACACCGTCTATTGCACTCCATCTTTTTGCCAGCTCTTCCCGCAATCCTTCAAATCCAAGCACGCCGCCATAGCGTAGCGTTTCCTCCGGTGTGTCCAAAACGGCATTGCTTAGAGCCTTTTGAAGATCTGCTGCTGGGAGAGTCCCAGGGTCTGGAACTCCGCCTCCCATTGTTATAGGAGTTTCGACTGTTGTGTCTAATGTCCATGAAACACCAGCATCAGTTGGGGTCCCGGCGCCGATTGCAATTGCTGATTCAGCAAGTAAAGAGCGAACATCGGTTTTTCCCCAAATGCCTGCGGCTTGTTCAAGGGTTAATTTGTTGTGGGCATTAGGCATCGGCCACTCCTGGATAACTGTTCTGTATTCCCTATATCATATCCATTGGGACCTTGTTACTCAAATTTTGTATTTAATTGACGCCATAAATAAGCTTCAACTACACTTGGGCTCAATTCGCGCAAGCGGGTTTAACACAGGTTTTTTGACCAGATATCTGAGCCGTTTGTTGAAAATCGTTCGGATAAATAGTTTGGATTCAAAAGTTAGTCAAACGGGAGGCTATTAATGGACCCAGATGTTTTCTCTAAACCGTCGGTAGATTCCTTGAAAGTTAAGCCTAATTTAGTTGATTATGACAGTAGTTATGCGAACTTTGCTTGGGAATCATTGCTGAGTGAACTTGATTGGCTTCCAGGTGGCTCTTTGAACAAGGCGCACGAATGTATTGACCGCCATGCTTTATCAAATCCTGAAAAAGTGGCTATGATTTGGCTCGGAAAAAATGGGGAGGAAGAGACTTATACATTTTCCGATATGAAGAGGGAAACTGATAAGTTTGCAAATGTGTTGAAAGGCCTTGGTATTGAGAAAGGGGACCGTGTTTTCATGTTTATGGATAGGGTGCCCGAGCTTTACATATCGGTCTTTGGGACCCTCAAAGCCGGGGCGATTGCGGGACCCCTATTTTCTGCTTTTGGACCTGATCCAGTGAAGGATAGATTGCAGGATTCCGGGGCTGTAGCCCTGATAACCTCACCGGATTTACGTAAACGGATATCCGGTATTTTGCCTGACCTCACTGACCTAAAACACGTTATTATAATTAACAAACTTGGCCGTGAAACTTCTCCTCTCGACGAGCATGACCTTCTTTACGACGACATTATGTCGACGGCTTCTGAAGAATCGACAATTGAGCAGACATCGATGCATGATTATTCCATTATGCATTACACCTCTGGTACTACTGGTAAACCTAAAGGGGCTGTGCACAGACATTTAGCTATCCTCCAACAGTACGCAACCGGTAAATGGGCCTTAGACCTTCACAAAGATGATGTCTACTGGTGCACTGCGGACCCGGGTTGGGTTACCGGTACCTCATACGGGATGTTCGCGCCTTGGAGCAATGGGGTGACACAGATAATTTACGAGGGGGGATTTAGAGCAACAGCGTGGTACGAAGTAATACAGAAATATCGAGTTAGCGTGTGGTATACCGCTCCGACGGCGATTCGTATGTTAATGAAGGCTGGAGTGGATTTGCCAAAGCGATATGATACGTCTTCCTTGCGATTTATAGCGTCCGTTGGTGAGCCATTAAATCCCGAGGGGGTTGCGTGGGGAGTGGATGCTTTCGGCATTCCGTTTCATGATAATTGGTGGCAGACTGAGACTGGTGCAATACTGATAGCTAATTATGCTGCTCAGGAGGTGCGCTCCGGATCTATGGGTAGACCTATTCCTGGAGTTAAGGCTGGAATAATTGATGAGGAGTACAATGAGGTGCCCGTAGGCGAAGAGGGCCAACTCGCTGTTCGCCCTGGTTGGCCTTCGATGTTCCATTCCTACTGGGGTAATCAGTCTCTTTATAATTCACGATTTAAAAAAGGCTGGTATATAACTGGTGATACGGCTCGTAAAGATGAAGACGGTTTTTATTGGTTTGTAGGTCGTGCCGATGATGTTATAAACACAGCAGGACATTTGGTTGGCCCTTTCGAAGTAGAAAGTGCGTTAATCGAGCATCCGGCGGTAGCCGAGGCGGGTGTAATAGGTAAACCAGACCCACTAGCTATGGAAGTAGTAAAAGCCTTTGTCTCTCTTCATCAAGGATACGAACAATCGGATGAACTCAGGCGGGAGATCATGCGGTTTGTCCGAGGGAAGTTGGCAGCAGCAGTCGCTCCTAGAGAGATAGCCTTCATAGATTCGTTACCTAAAACTCGTAGCGGCAAGATAATGCGGAGGTTGTTAAAAGCCCGTGAACTCGGCCTTCCGGAAGGTGATACTAGTACGCTTGAGGATGAGTAAGCTTAGTTCGCAAGTTCTTAAGCTCGGTATTTTCACACTCCGCTATATAGCTTTGCCAACTGTAATGCTCACTCTATTAGGGGCTTGCAGCACAACCGAAAACACGAAACCTAGAGTAAGTTCTATATCTGAATTTTCAATCTCATCAAAATTTAAGATTCTTGACAAACATCCAGTTTATGGCTGTATCAATAGTGAAATGGGTGTGTTTATTGAGGTTTTTGGTATGTATGTCATAGCAACAGATGGGGCACCTGACGAATATGTAATTCATACTGCCAATGTATTGGCGCAATACATAGACAATGACGAGGATGGAAATCCAGACGATCCCTCCGTGTTGAACTATTTAGTCAAGAATAATGTGGTGGTTCCTGTATGGAGGGAGAAAGATAGAGCTTTCGAAGATACCAAATGCGGCAGAAATTTTCGTTTTGGAGCCAGCATGTGGTACGACGAAGATAAATGGGCCATAGGTGGCATTCAAAAGACTGGGGATTGGGATGCAAACTTGGAGGAAGTCTGGCATATAGTTACTATAGGCTGGGAAGCGACATATCCCGAATCTTTTGGGGCTCAGATGGAGTATCCAAAATCTTCGCTTTTGACAAGTGCTTTGGATGTTGCTCGAGGTGGCCATTTCGCAGACGCGCCTAGCCAATATCCTTCGGAAGCGTGGTACACATATTACGATCCGTCTTGCGGATACGAGTGTCAGGCATATGAGTACGTTTATTGGGCTTTAATGGCAAACATTGGAGCATTAGATCCCCAACTAACTGACAAATGCGAACGTGTTGCTGATGAATGGAATATTTGCACCGCCAGCGAACTCCGAAACAAGGATATTTTGATTAGCCAGCTCCTAAATGACAAAGGGTTCAGGCTTCCAACTCGAATACCCGATGGAAGTTACCAATAGCACATCTCGAAACGTATATTTAGAGTGCTGCCGCGTGACCGTCACCCCTAGGATCAGAGCCTGCCTTTAGAATCCCAGTCGCCTTATCCATCTGTATCAGCTGAACGATTCCATGGCTTATTCCCTCTTGCCCCCATTGAACCTGATGCCCTTTAGATTCCAATTCTACAGCTATTTCTTGAGGCATTCGTGGTTCCATCTGTACGACCTCAGTGTCTCCAAGGGTCGGTGGATCGGTACCTGGAATGCTAGACCATCTGGGAGCATCTATTGCTTCCTGCGGAGATAGGCCGTAATCTAAAACGCCCGTAATCATTTGAGCGTTTCCCTGAGGTTGAAAATCAGCCCCCGGTGTTCCTCCTACCAGGACAGGAAAATTATCTTTAAGAACCATATATGCATTAAGAGTGTGCATCGGTCGCTGGCCGGGTGTTACGGTATTAGGATGTCCTTCCTCTAGCCTGAACCCCCTTTGCCTTGCGTTGAACACGATTCCTGTGCCTTCGGCTACAAATCCAGATCCGAAGCCTTGATAAAGGCTGTGTATGAATGAAACAGCGTTCCCTTCTCCGTCCGCTACACAAAAGTAGCTGGTATCTTTGCCGAGAGGTTGTATGCTTCCTTGTCCGACCTCGAACGATGCCTTGTCGGCATTAATCAAACTTCGCCTGTTATTGGCGTATGCCTTTGATATCAAAACATCCAAGGGTACCTCTTCCGATTTTGTATCTCCCAGATAGGCATTCCTATCAGCAAATGCCAATTTTTTGGCCTCAATCATAGTGTGAATACTTTGTGGGCTCAGGTGCCCCATTCCTGCCAAGTCGAAACCCTCTATTATGTTCAACATTTCCAGTATGAGCATTCCTTGAGATGGAGGGCGGTTTTCTACTACGGTGTACCCTCGATATTCTGTAGATAGAGGCTCATAAACCTCGACTTCGTGAGCTGCAAGGGTTTCTTCAGTAATTAGGCCACCGGCTTCTTGGAATCGTTTCGCGATATCACTGGCCAACTGTCCTTTATAGAACTCCTCGGCGCCTCCTTTGGCAACTCTGCGGAGAGAGGAGCCAAGATCTTTCTGTACGAGGATTTCACCTGCACCGTACGGTTTACTGTTTCTGAGGAATATTTTTGCAAGGCTCGGGATTTTGGACACTCTTGGGAAACTTGTGTCAAAAAGGCGAGCAATCCTCGGCGTTACTGGGTATCCGTCTTCAGCGTAGCCTATAGCAGGCCCTAGTAGTCTCTCAAGCGGGAGAGTGCATAAGTTGTCGACGAAGAATTGATATGCGGCAACTTCCCCGGGAGGTGAAGCGGCTAGCGGGCCATCTTCTGGCATATGGGTATACCCTTTAGAGCGGAAAAAAGCTGGAGTAGCACCTTTCGGTGCAGCACCCGTGGATGTTAATCCTTTAACTTTGCCGGTTTTCGCTTCGTAGAAGATGGCAAATACCTCTCCCCCAAGTCCGCACATGCTTGGAACTGTAACGGTCTCTGCGGCTGCCATTGCTATGGCTGCATCAAAAGCGTTGCCTCCTTCAGACATAATTCTTATCCCGGTAGAGGCAGCTAGTGGTGAAGTAGAGGCAGCTACGCCTCTACTACTCATTACGGTAGCTCTGGAAACGAATGGCACAGTCATGAAGCACCCCCGATGGTAGCATCTCAAGAAATCCTCCTCATTCTATGGACACCTTTCTTAGCATGTCAACGAAACTGTGAAACGGATGAAAAGTCAGTTCAAAACGTGTGCGATATTTCTGTTGATCTGAAGCTAAAATATGGTATCAGTGAGGGTGTCGTGAGAAAGCTAATTTATACGCTGGGATTTGTATCTATACTCTGTATGCTTTTCATGGTCAGTTGCGGCGGAGAGAGCAACGTGGTCATAAATACAGGGGATATGCCTACGGGAAGTGCTAAAAGACCAACACTTGACCTATTGACCGCAATTGATCAGGGAAAAGTTGACATTGTTGAACAGCATATGGCAGCAGGAACTGATCCGAATAAAGACCCGATACCGGAAGGTATTTCTCTTGCGGGTGCGTATCCTATACACCTTGCTGCTGTAAAGGGCGATAAGAAGACAGTCCAAGTTCTTTTATCAAACGGGGCAGACATAGATCTTATAGCTGCCAACAAAGACGTAAGCACCCCTTTGCATTGGGCTGCTTTTTTTCTACAAGAAGAGATGGTCTCCTTCTTAATAGAGGCTGGTGCCAAAGTAAATGTTGTAGATGCAAATAAAGCTACGGCTTTAGACGCGGCGCTTATCGCCAAGGTCTTGAACTTAGCAGATGCAGAAAAAATTGAAGTAGCGGATAGGATTATGGCCACATTGGAGTCTAATGGTGGCAAACTTGCAGCGGATCTTTAGGCTGTATAAGAGATAGTGAGTGGCTCCCCGGGTAGGACTCGAACCTACGACCAATCGGTTAACAGCCGACCGCTCTACCACTGAGCTACCGGGGAAAGTAACGACTTCATACTGATTCTAACAAGCTAAAGTCTAACGATCAATCTCAGATCCGTGTTAAATCCAAACTTGGCCATACTTGCTACTTTTGATCCTAAGCGGTTGCGCCAGACCTTTTAAGCTCTTCTCTTTCCATTGCACTGTATCCCAGCTGAGAAAGAATATCTTCGGTATCTGTACCCATCATTGACGGTCCGCGCTCTAACTCAGCCGGCGTTTCCGAAAATTTCATTCCAAATCCGGGTTCGTATTCCGTTTCACCGGTATCTGGTGCGGTTGTTTCAAGAATCATTTCGCGGTGATTCAAATGAACGTCACCTAACAAATGTTCCATAGTGGAATTTACGGGACCAAACTCGATGTCATGAGTTTTTAGAATGGTCATCCACTCTGAGAGAGATTTAGATTTGAATTCCTTTCTGAGGAATGAAAATATCTCATTCAGCATTGATCCCTTAGGTCTTATGTGATCTATCCACTCCTCTTTTTCGAACAGTCGGCAAAGCCTCTCCCAAAACCAAGGTTCTCTTATACTTAGACTCAAGAATCTGCCGTCTTTAGTTTCGTATACGTTGAATCCCGGGTATGCTCCGAAGAGCATTGGATCCTTATGCTCTGCAGGAAGTCTGAGTGAAATATCAGTAAATGACACGTCTATGTACTGCCCTTCACTTGTTTTCTCACGACCCAGTAAACCCATCAAGATAGCCATTGCTCCAAAATAGGCAGCATTGAGATCTGCTTGTCCCTGACTTACTTGAGGGACCTTTGGGTTACCGTATTCGTCTAGAGGGAGCATTCCAGACACAGCTTGAAACCCTATATCGTGCGATGCGATTGAGGAATAAGGGCCTGTTTGCCCAAATCCTGTTAACGAACAATAAACGATATTGTGGTTATTTTTTTTAACAGACTCGTAATCTATCCCAAGGCGTTGTGCTGCTCCGGGTCGATTACTCTCCATTAAAGCATCTGATTGTTTGACTAGGCGCATGAAAACTTCCAGAGCCCCATCTGCTCGCATATTCAGGAACAAACTGTGTTTGTTGCGTGGGTTGACCATGTCGCCTCGTCGCAAGCCACCTTCTCCAGGTGCGGCCTTTTGGGCATACCCAGGCTGGACGATTGAAACTACCTGAGCGCCGTAGTCAGCGAGAATACCCGTCGCATGTCTTCCAGGCCCAGCCCGGCATAAGTCGATAACGCTATAACCTTCAAGTGGTCCCGGCATTTCGATCTCCTTTCACGCATTTGTCGCTGTTCAGTTTCGTGATAAATGGTACGTTTAATTTTCGAACTCTTCGTCTCGTGAGAAAGAGCGCATCAACTTAAGATATGACTCTTTCGTATGTGGAATCTTCGATTTGCTTATCACTGCTTTTGCCCCGGAGGCTCCGTCTGATAATAGGTCGATTACGGTCATTGCCATTGCTTTCGCAGGATTGATCACAGCCTTCATGTAATCTTGGACAATATAGTCAGCACCATGTCCTATTCCTGTCACGCCTCCAGCATACGGATGGATGGATGGAATTATTTGGCTAATGTCCCCCATATCAGTTGAGCCTGTCCTATGGCCGGTAAAACTCACACTTTCTTTTCCAACCAAAGTTTCCGCGTTATTTTGCCAATGGCTCATCATGGTTTGATCCATGTTGAGAGGTAGGTATCCTGGGATGGTAGATATCTTCACTTTTGCACCGACGGCCATCGCACCCGCTCGTAGGGCTCTATCCACCTTTTTGTCCCAATCGAGAATTGCATCTACATTGCTGGCCCGTACGAAAGTTTCCAAACGCACGTCCGAAGGAACCGCACTAACCGCGTCGCCACCTTTAGTTATTATAGGATGTACTCGAACGGTGTCCTCCCCTTGGAACGTTTCCCGCAACGCATTTATCGACTGCAGTCCTAGTGTCGCAGCGTTTAGCGCGTTGATCCCCATGTGTGGCGAGCCGCCAGCGTGCGCCCCAAGGCCAACGTACCTTATTTGTTTCACCACAAGCCCGTTGTTTGTACCGGAAACAGCCAGAAGTCTATCTTCTGGAGTACTTGTGGTATGAGTCATCATCGCTATTTCTACGTCGTCAAATTCACCTAGCTTTACCAACTCAGGCTTCCCTCCTATGAACTCCAGTTTGCCTTGGCTTCGTAGTCCATTTCGGAACTCCACCTCTATTAGTTCTTCAGCCGGCACGGCAAAGAACACTAATCTCCCCGACAGTTTATCCAGGACACCAGACAATTTCATGCTTGCCGCGACCCCCAACATCATAGCTATTTGGCAATGGTGGCCGCATGCGTGAGCAGCGCCGGTTATGGGGTCAGCGTTTTGGTGGGCAGGGACAACCATGGAATCGAGCTCGCCGATTATTGCCAATGTTGGCCCTAGCGAACCGGTGTCTAGCCATGACTTAACTCCTGTTATAGCCAGATTGTCCTTGTGCGGCAATTGAAGTTTGTCAAACTCCTCCTGAACTAACTTAGCGGTCTTATACTCCTTGTAGCCTGGTTCTGGATTGGCTGCAATTCGTTTTGCGATGTCTATAATTTCGGTAGCTCGTTCGTCGAGAATTTTATTAACTTGGAGTTTGAGGTTCTCTTTTTCGCTCATCATGACTCCTTAGATGTCTATTCGTAATCAGTGTACCTCGCCAATATTATCTGCTCCTTTGAACTAAAGCTATAATGCAAATATGAAAGTAGTGATATCGCCGCAAGCATTCAAGGGTGGCCTTTCCGGGATTGAAGCAGCCCAAGCTATTAGTTTGGGTCTAATGCGCGTGTTTCCTCACGCACGCACGACTCTTTTGCCAGTTGCAGATGGTGGTGACGGAACAATGGAAGCGCTTGTGCAATCTACGCGCGGGAGATATTTAGACACCCAAGTTACCGGCCCGCTAGGCGACTCGATAAATGTGAAGTGGGGAGTTGCGGGTGATTCTGATACTGCATTAATTGAGATGGCAAGAGCTTCAGGCCTGGCTTTAATTCCGGCGGGACGTCGTGATCCTACTACTGCAACAAGTTACGGTACTGGGGAGCTCATTAGGGAGGCACTGGACCGTGGTTGCCGGAAGATAATCGTCGGCTTAGGGGGTAGTGCGACTAACGATGGTGGAGCCGGTATTGTCCAGGCGCTCGGAGCCCGATTAACGGGGGCTAATCACGAAGAAATCGGAATGGGAGGGGGTTGCCTCAGCGAACTCGCGCACGTTGATTTGTCTGGCTTGGACCAGAGGCTGAAGCTGTGCCATATCAGGGCAGCTACAGATGTTAACAACCCACTCTGTGGGGTCAACGGAGCTTCAGCAATCTACGGCCCACAAAAAGGGGCTACTCCTGAAGCAGTTTCGTTATTGGACGATTCCCTCAGGCACTTTGCTGAGATTCTGAGGCGAGATATCGGGAAGGATGTTATGGAGCTACCTGGCATGGGGGCAGCGGGTGGTGCGGCCGCGGGCTTGTTTGCAATGTTAAATGTGAGTATAGAGCCTGGTGCGGATTTGGTTTGCGATGAGATTAAACTAGATACATCCCTGCGTGATGCCGATCTGGTAATTGTGGGAGAAGGACAGCTTGATAGTCAGACACTTAATGACAAAGCACCGATCGTAGTGGCGCGAAGAGCTAAAAGGCTTGGCCTGCCGGTGTTAGCGGTTGCAGGCTTGTTGGGATCAGGCCACAGAGCTGTGTTGGGCAATGGAATAGATGACGCTGAAGGGGCTTCCCCTTCTCATTTGCCGTTGGGCGAGGCACTCAGCCAAGCAAATGAGTTGGTGGCGGATGCGACAGAGCGTTTGTTAAGAAGATGGAATTCCGAAACATCGGTTTCAAAAAATCAGTAACTTTTCAGAATGATCATATGCACTTCCACTGGTCCGTGAACACCGGTGACCAGTGTTTGCTCTATATCAGCAGTTCGGCTTGGTCCGGTTATAAGACTTAGGTAGCTTCCCATGTTGCTTCGGTTTTGCATGAATTCCAAGCGTCGTAATGCGAATAGATCATCCAGGTTTTCGTATATTTGGTCCTCTTCGACAACTGCTATATGGACTGGCGGAAGCAAAGAGACTAAACGGCTGACCCCTTTCCTGGGCACAAGTACACACGTTCCGGTTTCCGCAATTGCATAGTCTACGCCTGTAATGCCAATTTGAGCTTGTGACATTTTTTTTATCAACTGTTCTCTGGGGGATTGTTGCTTCACTGTAACTATCGTGGAAGTAACACCCATTTCTGATAAGAAATGATCCACTCTAAGATCGTTAAGTACTTTGTGAGTGGAACGCACTATAAGGTCAGCACCTTTCTCCTTGACTATATTTGAAATGTAATCTGACGCTGTTGATGGTTCGGCATTAGCGAATACTTTCCACCCTGCATTTAATGCAGTCTCGGCCAATTTTTCAGTTAGTTCTGCTCGCCTTGCTTGGGCACGGGCTTCGATTGTCACCGCTTTTTGCCTTTGAATTTCCCGCCTTATTTTTAGGCGGGGGTATTGCGGGCGTTTTAAATCTCCCTGATGACCCAGAGCGTTGCTCACCATTGCTATGAAAGATTCTTTGGAAGTTACTGCCATTTGCGCTTCTCCCAAATCTTTTTGAAAGACCTTGGTGCGAGACTGGGAAAGTCTCTGTATTTTGTCCACTTGGAGAAAGGAGGAAATGGGATGTTCTTCATAAATTTGCCACGAGTCAGCGGGCGTTGTAGGAAGGTCCCTAAGCTTCGAGCAAAGGCCATCTTGCCTGTAGACAACGTTAAGTGTTTCCAGAGGGTCACTGCGACTTTTTCAGAGATAGCAACATTTCGGCTACTCTTATCCCCTTCCTTCAGGTCTTTTCTCAGCTTGATTAACATTCGTGGAATGTTTATCTTGACCGGGCATGCATCCTTACAGGCTCCGCATAAGGTGGATGCAAATGGTAGATCGTTGGCTTTTGAAAGTCCGGTTAAAACGGGTGTTATTATTGAACCTATTGGTCCGGGGTATACCCACCCATATGCGTGACCTCCTACGCTTTGGTAAACAGGGCAGGTGTTCAGACAAGCTCCGCATCTAATGCAATTCAAAGCCTCCCTCAGCTCTGGGTCTCTGAGAAGCTTACTACGCCCGTTGTCTATTACGACAAGATGGAATTCTTCAGGTCCGTCTTCTTCATCAGGTCGCCGAGGGCCAGAGACGAGTGTCACGTAGGATGTGATCCTTTGGCCAGTTGCCGCTCTGGGCAATATCCGAAGCATAACTGCCATATCCTCCAGGGTGGGTACGACTTTTTCCATTCCCATTAAAGCCATATGTATGCGTGGTATGGAGGTGCTCATACGCCCATTACCCTCGTTTGTAAAAAGTGCTATCGTTCCGGTTTCAGCTACTGCGAAGTTAACGCCGGTGATTCCCATATCTGCCTTGAGAAATTTGCCGCGAAGCTCTCTCCTTGCCGCTAGGGTAAGCGCACCTATGCTTGCCTTTTTGGATGTCCTGAGTTTCCTGTTAAATAGATCTGCCACTTCCTTTTTGGACTTGTGTAGTGCGGGTGCCACTAGGTGGAATGGCGTCTCATTCGCCAGTTGCAGGATATATTCACCTAGATCTGTTTCTATAGGCTCTATTCCGTTGGTTTCTAATACTTCATTCAATCCGATCTCTTCAGAAACCATGCTTTTGCTTTTGGTAATTGTTTTTACTCCTCTGCTACGGGCAACGTCGAGGACAATGGCATTTGCCTCCTTGCTATCCTTAGCGAAATGCACGACTGCTCCGTTATGTTCTAACCGATCCGTTAGTAGATTTAGGTAGTAGTCTAGGTTTTCAATGGTGTGGTCTTTAATTTGTCTGGCCTGCTCTCTGTATTGCTCCCAGACATCCGAGGTTAATTCATTTACGGCTCTGCGTCTCGCTTGCTCGAAGCCTGATGATACCTTTGATAGCGACCGTTGGATTTGTCCGTTTTTAAGGGCTTTTGTTGATGCTTGCTTAAATTGTTCAGTTGTTATTTGCATTTATGAAGACTCTTGATCAAGAAATTGGGCTAGGTGCATGACTCGTGCATCGATTTTTTGTCTGGATAACCCTCCGGCGATTTGCATCAGACATCCAGAGTCACAAGCCAAGACGGTTTCTGCTTTGGTGGCTTTAATGTTGGCTAATTTTTTATTTAGTATCGCGTTCGAAATATCCGGAAACTTTACCGAAAATGAACCTCCAAAGCCACAACACTCATCTTCGCCTCTCATGGGCAAGAATCGGGCTCCTTCCACATTTCTAATGAGAAGCTTGCTTTCATTCGAGGCTTTGAGTTCTCTTAGTAAATGACACGAAGCGTGATAAGTTACCTTATCTCTTCGAGCAGTTCCTAGCTTTGATATGCCCAAGACATTTACAAGAAACTGAGAGAACTCATATGTCCGGTCCGCCAACGCGCGGGCTGGCTCTGCAAGTGTCGGGTGGGTGGCCAGCATCTCAGGCATAAACACTTTTATCATTGAAGCACAGGACCCCGATGGTACGACTATGTTTTCACTGTCTTGAAAAACTGTAATGAACTGCTCTGCGAAGGATAACGCCTCTTTGTTGAATCCGGAATTATAGGCAGGTTGGCCGCAGCAAGTCTGCCCAGAAGGAAGATTAACATCGACGCCCAGTTTGCGAAGGACGTTAACGGTACTTTCTCCCACTTCTGGAAAGAACTGATCAACTAAACAGGTGATGAATAGAGAAGCTTTCAAACAACTCCAGTATGTCGACAAAGTATGGACGAACCGTAGCAGAGGATCGATTGAAGTGGCAAGAATGAGAACGAATGAAACAGACGTTGATTATCGGCTTAATTAATCATGATGCCGTTTCTAGGTCAGTTCCGAAGAAAAATTTGTTACTTGCGCCTAATTAACGCTCCACCAAGCGCTGCACCTACTGTACCCATGATGAGCGTGTAAAAAACTATACCTAATCCTGAGATCATTAGTACATTTTGAAAGGTTTTTGGCAAGAAGTTTTCGGTTACGGAGCTGTATGTAACCAGCGCAGCAATTGGGGCTATCATGAACAAAGCCATCATCATTCCGATGATTGGCGATTTGCCAACAGTCACCTTAGCTCTGGTGCCTGCGAAGAATCCACCTACCAGTGGCCCCAATGGTCCGGTTAGAAAGTGAATTATCGGAGGTAACAACATTGCTAAAGCGATGAGGAATCCAATAAGTGAACTTTTTATCACAGGTTAATTTTACATCTATGCTTGAAAATCGGAAACTCCAAGTTCCTCCATTGCAGCATTATTCGTGAGGTGTATAAGCCGTTCTAGGTTGATTTGCATGTAAATCAGGAGATAAGATCAGGCTCTAATATAGGTGTAAAAGGATTTAATGGGGGCCTTATGTTTGTTCTAGACCAACGATTGCGGGATGGCGAATTTTTATTGCTGGATGGCGCAATAGGCACCGAACTTCAGCGTATTGGAGTGCCGATGGATGACGTCGCATGGTGTGCCAGAGCTATGCGAGATCATCCCGACTTGGTAAGAGCCCTACACGAGAATTATATAAGGGCTGGAGCTGATATTCTTACCACTAATACCTTCTCTGCGGCTCGTCACGTTCTTGAGGCTGCGGGTATGGGTGGGCTTGTAGACGACATGAATTTCAAGGCAGTGAGGCTGGCCCGCCAAGCACGAGATAATATTGATGTACCTAGGAACGTTGCCATCGCGGGATCAATTTCGAGATTTGGGGGCAGACAAACTGCCCCCGCAATTCTTGAAGCGAACTATAGAGAACAGGCAGGTATTCTCGCTGAATCCGGCGTAGACATGCTTCTTCTGGAATTTCTTGGTGGACCGATAAGTAACATTGAAATAGCCACGAAAGAAGCGATCAGTACTGGATTACCAGTGTGGCTTTCATTGAGTTGTTGGATTGATGAAGGGCAAGAGGCAAGGCTGGGCAATAGAGGGCACCGTTCGACTGGGCGTGACCAGGGGCCATGGGATCTGGTGTCAGAGGACCCATTGTTTTCAGAAGCGATTGATCGACTTATGCCGTTGGGTGCCACTGCCCTCTTGGTCATACATTCGGAGATTTATGATGTTATACCGGCTCTAGAAGCGATGAGGAAGAATTGGGACGGACCTATCGGTGCCTACCCTCACTCTGGCGATTGGGTAGGCCCAAATTGGCAATTCGTTAACATGATTTCACCGGAAGACTATGTAGAGGCAGCAAGGGATTGGAGACAACAGGGAGCTCAAATTGTTGGTGGCTGCTGCGGAATTGGTGAAAATTACATTAAGTTGTTGAGGAATGCTTTCCCTGGATGAAAGTTGCATTTCCCGAATAATTTTTGCCAGGTAGACCGGTAAGTACGAATTTACTGCCCTTCGTAACTTAGAGATTCTTCACTAGCTTACTTTTCACCACTAGCACTTGCTGACGATGAGGAGTAAGGTTCCGTTTAGGTTGACAGGTGGAGGATGTGATGAGCTTAGGCAATTTAGAATCCCACAAAATTGCTATTTTGCCTTGTGGCACTTCACCAGAGCATATTAATGGAGGTTCCGATCGGGTAAACAGCAGCCCGAGTCACCTTCTATTTCTTGAGAAACGTATTAACGATTCCTGCGTGGACATTTGGGTGACTGGGGGCATTAAACTCAGCGTAGATATAGAAAGGCTGAGGAAGGGACTTGATTCACTCGAAACTCAGGCGCCGCATGAAAAGTAGAGGCTCGGTACTTGGATAATAGGAAAGATACCTCGGCGGATTCAATTAAGGGGACACCAGGCGAGTGGCGAACCTATTATGGATGGCGCGTCGTCGGAGTATCTACAATTCTCCACGGAGTCATGGGTGGGCTTGGTCATGTAGGTCTCTCTGTGTACTTTTTACCTTTAGCACGTGACTTTGGAGTATCACACACCAAGATGTCGTTCGCTTTTGCCCTCCGTACTTTGGAGGGGGGCTTAGAAGGCCCGATCATTGGATTCCTTGTAGATCGGCTGGGCGGCAGAAAGATGGTCCTGTTTGGCGTGTTGCTAGGTGGAATCGGCTTCATACTAATGGCGACTACAAGGACTTACGCGCTTTTTCTTATCGTATTCCTTGGATTGGTAACTGTGGGAATGTCTGTGCCCCATCATGGGCTGTTTGCTACGATCAACCAATGGTTCAGGCGGCGACTGGGATTTGCTATGTCGTTGGCTATCAGCGGTTCAGGAATTGGCGGGGCGATAATTACTCCCATAGTCGCGTGGCTAGTGTTTAATCATGGCTGGCGGTACGCATCTGTCTTTTCCGGAGTCTTGCTTCTTATCATCGGTTTGCCGCTAGTGGGCTTGATAAGAAGCCCACTAGCTGGTGAAAATGCTCTGGAAGACTCAATCACTGGAGATGCTCGGTCTGTCGCTGGAACGGACGATTCTGAGGGAACAGTGGCTCAAGGGCTCGATATGGACTTCTCTATCAGGCAGGCCTTAGGCACAAGCACTTACTGGCTTCTTAGCTTTGCGATAGCTATGCGACTGACAGGTCAACAAGTTCTTATGGTGCACATCGTTCCGATCTTGGTCTCCCGTGGAGTAAGCGAGGGCGTTGCGGCTAGCCTGGTTGCTCTAATGTCACTAATGCGATTGCCCTCAGTGCTTGCCCTAGGGTTCCTTTCAGATAAATGGTCCCGTGAAAAGATGGCTACTGTGGCGATGCTCTCAGGAACTATTGCTGCACTTGTTGGCATTTGGGGCCAGGATGGCATCATGACAGGTATTATTCTTGTTCTGTTCTTTTCACTTGCTCAGGGCAGCAATGCAATTACTTGGGCTCTTGTTGGCCAGTACTTTGGACGAAAAAATTTCGCTTCTCTTCGTGGTGGCATCTCACTTTTTCAGAGCATTCTGTCTACAGGCGGACCGGTCGCTGCAGGGTGGATATTCGATAATACTGGAAGTTATCAAATTGCATTGATCGGGGTTGGCACTACGTATTTGCTTGGCGCGATCACATTTTGGCTATTGAAAACACCCACCAATCCGATAAGCGGTAATCCCTGAAGTCGGCTTCAGTTACATGAAATTTAGGGCTGCGAGTTGACTAGTTGGTCAAATAGAGATAAAGAAAGGGTGACCGATTTCTTTAGGAGGAAGATATGCCGAAGAAGACAATATACGAAAAGAAAGGGAAAATTGCATATTTGACAATTAACAACCCCGAAAAAGCAAATGTTATGGACTCCCAGATTGTGGAGGAAATGGCTGAAAGCTACAGGGATTACTGGGAAGACAAGGATCTCCGTTGTCTTATAGTCACGGCAGTTGGAGATAGGCACTTTTCTGCCGGTCACCATATACAACCGCCCCCTCCCGGGCAAACAGAGGAAGACAGGAGACTCCAAGGCATAGAAAACTTTATTTATCCCAAGGCTGGCACTGTCAATGGGCGTGAAATAGCTGTAGTAAATGGCGGGATGGACTTCCCACAGATTTATAAGCCCGTGGTTTCTGCAATTAACGGATGGGCGGCTGGAGCTGGATTGTACATGACGCTTACTACTACCGATATCCGAATAGGGTGTCAGGAGCATGCGAGGTTTTTCTATGCTTTTACAACCAACCTTGGCGGTATAGGTAGCGGGCCGTCGGCTACTCGGGTAATGAAACAACTTAACTATGCACATGCGATGCAGTTTCTTTTAATGGATGAACCAATTGGCGCCGATGAAGCTGTTAGGATAGGATTGATTAATGAATCAGTGCCTCACGACAAATTGATGACGCGCGCTGAGGAAATTGCAAATAAGATAGCTTCTCTTCCCCCAATTGCGGTCCGGTTCCTTAAGGAATTCCTCATTCGTGGCCAAGATTTGTCAAATGATCAGGCTTGGCATTTGCAGTGGGTATATAACCACCTAGCCAGCACTTCCTCAGCAGACGCTTTAGAAGGAGCTCAAGCCTTTTTGGAGAAACGACCGCGTAAAGTTGATGGTGGTGTTCGCTCATAAAGAAGGTTCACCGATTACAATTAAGGAGGTTTCCATATGGTTATATCGAGAGGACTGGATACAGCTTACGATGTAATAGATTCAATAGAAGGCGAGCCGGTACAAGGAGCAGCTAGATCAAAGGTTCTGATTGGTGGAGACGAAACTGTACTGGAGAAGATGACGTTTGAAAACGGCGCTTTTTCATCGCCACATACACATACCTACGAGATAGTTAGCTACGTACTGAGAGGTAGGGGTGACGTTACTATAGGTGGCGAGACATTCCGGGTTAATATAGGCGATTCGTTCAGGTGTGGTAAGGGAGTGCCTCATAGCCTTAAAGCGGTAGAAGGTGAAGTGACAGTTATCGAAGCACACGCGAAGGTTTAGGGGCTGGTTATCCTTCTAGAAGGATAACTTTCTAATTATTGACACGGTTCCTATGACTGTACTAGGCGGCTTTAACGTAACAAGCGTGTTTAGATAGCATTTGTGAGGTGCTCGACAGATTTCAGCGCTGTTCTAACAGATTTAATGCGAAAATGCATAAGAAAAACGGCGTAGACATTGTGAAATCGACATAAAATACGTTAATCTTGCATAGAATATGCTGTAGGATGGGTTAGTTAGATTGAATAAACCACACTAAGGGGGTGTGCTTATGAGGTATAGAACGCATTTAAGTAGGTTGATGGGAGTCGTCCTTGCGATGGGGCTCCTTTGGAGTTTGGCCTGTGGGTCTTCGGAAGAAGCTGCGCCAGCTGAGAAGCCGGCCGCGACTCCGACAAAAGCTGCTGCACCAGCAGCGGCTTCTACACCTACCCCAAAACCGAAGGATACGTCTAAGGATCCTGTTTATGGTGGGACTGTCAGGATAACTGACACGGTCAGGAGCATGGATATTGGCACAGTTGCTGGTAACCCTGGTGAATATAACCAGATGGAACAGTATATGAGCCAACTTATCCGTGTTAGCTTGGTTGACAGAGTTACCATTGAGGGAGATCTGGCCGAGTCCTGGACACTTGAAGAGGGTGGTACCGCTTACAAGTTCAAGTTGCGGGACAACCTGATTGACCATTCAGGAAGGCAATGGACCGCTGATGACGTTGCGTATTCAGTTTGGAAGATTATGGCTAGACCGCTCAAAGACCCGCTGCGACGCATTATGTGCTGGTCTCAGGGTGCTGCTGACACAGATCCTAACGGACCTGCAGCTGGCACCGCGGTAGAGGTCACCGGCCCTCTCGAATTTGTGGTAAGGACCAAGAGTCCTATTTCTTGGTACCCAGCCTGTATGGCTCAGCATTTCTCCCTGATTGGTAACGCCGATGTCATGAAGAAGATCGTCGCGGAAGGTAAGTTCCGAGAGGCATCACCAGAGGACGGCGAAACCATAGGCACGGGTCCTTTCTACGTTAAGGAGTATATCCGCGGGAATAGGGTCACATTTGAGAAGTTTGACCAGTTCTTCCGCGAGGGACTTCCTTACATCGATCGTGTAGAGATAACCCACGTTACAGAGTTGGCATCTAAGGTTGCTGCGGTAGCCGCTGGCCGATCGGAAGGTTGGATTTATGGACCCTGTTGTGAGCCTAACCTCTCCGATATTGCTCCATTGAAGAAACAGTATAAAGAGGAGTTCGTAGTACCACAGTCGTTCGCATTCGGGACTGCCAGCTTCATAGTAAATATGCAGCGTGCGCCTTTTGGTCCTCAGGATGACCCGACTGCTAGGAAAATACGCAAGGCAGTCCAACTTTTTATAGACAGGACGTTGGAAAACGACCTCATATATGAAGGGTTGGGTTTCCAAATATACTTCTATTATTGCGGATTTGACTGGATCTTGACGTGTGATGAGTGGATGGCTAAACCTGGTCACGCCGAAGATCCGGCCAAGAAGGACGCAGAGCGAGCAGAAGCCAAGGCGATAATGGAAGGACTTGGCTATAGTGCGAGCAACATGCTCTCTCTCGAACTTCTGTCTGGAGAGACGGGCTCTGGTAGGCGTACCTCGGAACTTCTAGCGGAAGACTTGAAGGCTATGCATATAGCTGCCAAACTCCGAATCCCGCCTGGTGGAGAGTCGGTTTATGATGACCAGTTTGCTGGTAGGTTTGACTTGGTGTACGACGTATCCGGTTATGGTCTCTTCGACCCGGTCATTTTCGACCAGAACAAGTACATGCCGTTAGAGTCCGGATCTGAAAACTATGGCCGATGGGAAAACGCAGAGTGGATGAAGTTGTATGAACAGCAGCTTGCCATTTCTGACCAAAAAGAGCGTGGTGCGGTTTACAAGAAGATGGTAGATATCCTTTTTGAGGATCTGCCGATCTTCCCAATGAACCGAATGCGCCCGCCACATCCGTATATGGCATACGTTAGGGGTTGGTATCCGAAGAAGCTTCACGCTTCTACGGCTAGCTTAGAGGCCGTTTGGCTGACACCTAACGACAGAAAGCCTTGGCCAGTGCAGGCCAAGACAGATATCTACGACACGGGTTTGTTTCAGCTTAAGTAGATTCGAGATAGTAAAGTAACTACGCGACGCCGCCTGTTTCACCAAGCGGCGTCGCGTAGGTTTGGTTACTCACTATTCGATCAAATTCGGTTAGTTAGAGCTATGGAGGGCCCAGGCGTTTGGGTAACTATGTCCTAAAGCGGTTGTTGTTGTTCATACCAACTGTCCTAGCTGTCTCTATGGGTCTGTTTGCTATTTTAAGAGTTCTTCCTGGGGATGTTGCCGCAGTGATTATTCAGGCGGGTGATCCTGAGGTGACAATCACTGAAGAAGCGCGGTTGCGTGTAACGGAAGAATTGGGATTGAATCGCCCGATATACGTCCAGTATGCTGATTGGATATGGGGCGTTATGAGGTTTGACCTCGGTGATTCATTTATCATAAGGCGACCTGTGATGGAGTTCGTGAAGTTACAGGTTCCTGTAACGCTTCAGGTGGCGTTTTTATCGGCCATAATGGTCGCGATCATTTCTATACCGATTGGTGTTCTTGCTGCTGTCTATCAGGATCAGTGGCCCGACTATATTCTGCGTAGCATAGCTGTTGTCGGCCTTGCGATGCCTAGCTTCTTTATAGCTCTGCTTGTCGTACTTATTCTATCGAGATTTTTCCACTGGATGCCCCCATTCGGGTTCGTTCATCTATGGCAGGACCCGTGGATTTCGTTCCAGCAACTTTTGTTTCCAGCCCTTTGTATTGGATTTCACAGTAGTGGCTCTATGATGCGTATGACTAGGGGTCAAATGCTAGAGGTTTTGCGGGACGATTATATTAGAACAGCCAGGGCGAAGGGGTTGTCGGAAGTGACAGTTGTCGTTAAGCATGCCCTAAGAAATGCCATGCTCCCCGTTATCACGTTGTTTGGGTTCCAGATTGCCTTCTTACTTGGAGGTACCGTAGTTATTGAAATTATATTTTCTATACCCGGCATGGGCCAAGAGTTAATACAGGGCGTGCTGCTTAGAGATTTTCCGATAGTACAGACTTACGTTTTGTATATTGCCGTTATAGCAATGTTTTCAAATCTTTTGGTCGACTTAGCTTACGCTTGGCTTGACCCAAGGATCACCTATTCCTAGGACAATTTATTGAGGAGATGGGGCGATGGCTCAGGCTGTTGAAGTACTAGAAAATATAAAGAAAAAGAAGAACGTGGTCTCTCGCTTTATGTCTTCCTTGTGGAGTTTCACTAAGCGTAAGCCCTTAGGTGCGATCGGATTATGGATAACCGTTGTGTTCATATTCATAGCTCTCTTTGCTGATTACATTATCCCATGGGACCCGTTTGAATTTCATCGTAGGAATCCTGTGGATCCGCCTCTCACTGCGCATGCTTCTGGGAAGATGTTCTTGTTCGGGACAGACCAGATAGGGCGGGATGTGTTCAGCAGGACTCTAGTCGGTGCTAGAGTTTCGATGTATGTCGGTCTTGTAACGATGTTGGCTGCTGCCGGCGGAGGTTTGATTTTGGGCGTGAGTTCTGCTTATATAGGCGGAAAATTTGATTTAATTATCCAGCGTTTTGTGGACGGGATAATTGCGATGCCTACTTTGATTTTAGCGATGGCATTGGTTGCCGCTTTGGGACAGTCTATTAACAATGTTATTTTGGCAATAGCTATCGTTCAAATTCCACGGATAACCCGCGTTATACGATCTGCGGCACTTAGTATCAAAGAGGTTCCCTATATAGAAGCGGCCAGATCCATAGGGGCTACTGACTGGAGAGTGATGTTGAGACACGTTGCCCCTAATACTATGGCGCCTTTATTGATAGTCGCATCATCAGCTGTAGGTAGCATTATTATCACTGAATCTACCTTGAGTTTCTTGGGATTAGGTGTAGACCCAGAGACTCTTACGTGGGGTGCTCTGGTCAGCGGAGACTCCCGATTGCACTTTGCTGCGGCCCCGTGGATGTTGTTGGGTCCTTGCATAGCCGTGACTTTAGTGGTGTTCGGAACCAACATGTTTGGGGACGCACTCCGGGACGTTTTAGACCCCAAGCTGCGTGGCCGCTAGGAACCCGTAATAGCGCGGCTTAGAGGTTTATTAACTTAGCTATCGAATTGCGCCTGTTAGGAGTCGGCTTATTTTAGAGTTCGCGAATGGGTTTGTCGGAAATTTGAGGAGGGTTAATTATGTTGTATGAAGCAGAGAAAGGTGACATATCTATTCTAGTTGCAGGCGATGCGATGATAACGAAAAGAATGTCTGCATTTAGGGAGCCCGGTTTCCTCAAACTTGTTGATGTAATTCGCGCAGCTGATGTCAGCGTTGTGAATGCGGAGATGCTTTTTCATAATTTTGAGATGAGTTGGCAAGGCAAGGACAGCATCTCATATCAAGTTTCAGATCCAGCCAACTTGAGGGAGTTAACATGGATGGGTTTTGATGTAGTAACTACTGCTAATAACCACGCCTATGATTACTCAGAGGCAGGTCTATTGGCTACTCTTCAGAATATGAAGGAACATAATATTCCCCAGGCTGGAGGTGGTATGGATCTGGATCATGCCAGAGCTCCTTATTATCTCGATACGGCTGCAGGTAGAGTAGCAGTTATGTCGGCCACCACTACCTATTCTGAGCAATCGCCAGCTCGTCAGGGCCGCCATGATTTTGCAGGGAAACCAGGAATAAATGCAGTGCGTCATAGTGTGACCCATCACATCAAGCAAGACCACTTCAAATCCCTTGCGGAACTCAAGGACTTATTGGGGATATCTCTTAGGGAAGAGGCGGGCCGCCAATTCCAGCCTCAGGTTCCTCATCCGGTTAATGACGATACAGATCTAAATTTTTTGGGAAATTCGTTTCACTTGGGCGATGGGTACGAAGTAACAACTCATATAAACCAGGAAGATATGAGTGGAATAAGTAACTGGATAAGGGGAGCAGGGAAGCAGTCTGATTGGGTAGTTTATGGGGCACATTCCCATGAGAGTGGAAACTATGGGGAATATCACGGTGGTCACCGTATATCCCCACCTACACATCTCATAGAATTTGCTCATCAGGCTATCGATGATGGCTGTGATGTTTTCTTTGCTCACGGACCCCACGCGTTACGTGGCATAGAGATCTATAAAGGAAAACCTATCTTTTACAGTTTGGGTAACTTCATATTCCAAAACGAAGCTGTCCAGTGGGTCCCGGAACCAGCTTACAGCGGACAAAGCCTTGGATTAGACGCAACTCCGGGTGATTGGGGGCATCAGCGGTCTGGAGGTGGCAAATATGGTTTCGCAGGCGATTTAGTTCACTACCGTAGTGCCGTATGTACAGTTGATTTTTCAGGTGGAAAGCTGAAAGAAATAAAGATTCATCCTATAGATATGGGATTTCAGAAAGCTATTGCTCAGAGAGGCAGGCCTGTATTAGCTGAAGGAGAGTCGGCTCAGTGGTCACTAGAGAGACTCAAGGAAGCGTCGAAAGTTTTTGGAACGGAAATAAAAATCGAAGGTGACATTGGATTTGTAAGGTTTTAGTTTTTAAGAACTAAGTAACATGGAGACGATATGATTTACGACGCTGAGGAAGGGAATATTTCTATAGCCGTAGCCGGCGATGCAATGATCTCTCGAGGAATGCAGTCGTTCAGAGAGCCCCAATTCCTCAAATTGGTTGAAATACTAAGAGCGGCTGATGTAAGCATCGCGAATCTGGAGTTTCTTTTCCATGACTACGAAAGCACTTGGCAATGGACCGGCGGCACATATACTAGATCCGATCCGAAGAATTTGAGGGAGCTCAAGTGGATGGGGCTTGATGCTGTTCTGACAGCCAATAACCATTCTTATGATTTTTCAGAGGGTGGTTTCTTCACTACTCTTGAGCATTTGAAGCAATTCGATCTTGTCAACGCTGGTGGTGGAAAGGACATCGATCACGCTAGGGCTCCTGCTTATGTTGACTCTGCACGAGGGCGTGTCGCTGTAATGTCTGCTTCTAGCACCTTTACGGACATATCTAGAGCCGGTCCAGGCCGTCATGATTTCCAAGGCAAATCAGGAATCAATGCGTTGCGTCACAACAAGGTACATTATGTTGAGAGAGATGTTTTTGACGCTCTTCATAAGGCTAACAAGGAGTTGGGTTATGATGAGCAGGAAGAGGCCGGTGCGAAATTTGGTTTTTCCGGTCGCTCAGCACTTATAGACAAGAGTACGGAAGCTAGCTTTATGGAGGGCAGCTTCCGCCTCGCGGAAGAATTTAAGGTTGAAACAACCGTTAACAAAGAAGATGTTGTTGGAATAGGTGACTGGATTCGTGGAGCGAAGAAGCAAGCTGATTGGGTAGTATACGGAGCTCACAGCCACGAAAGTGGAAGTACGGGTGAATATCATGGAGGCTCTCGCGTTTCACCACCAGATTTCCTTGTTGAGTTTGCTCGTTGGAGCATTGATCAGGGCTGTGATGTTTTTGCAGGACATGGCCCGCATTATTTACGCGGGATTGAGATTTATAAGGGGAAACCGATTTTCTATAGCTTGGGCAATTTTATATTTCAAAACGAGACAGTAGATTGGGTTCCGACAGAGGGGTATAGAAGGTTTGGATTGGGCCTTGATCAGACTCCTGGAGACTATTTTGATTCTAGATCTGATTCGGGGGAGCGTGGATTTCCTTCGGATCCAGTTTTTTGGCAGAGCATAGTTGGAGTTTGTAATTACCAAAATCACACACTCAAAGAAGTATTGTTGTATCCTATAGACATGGGGTTTAAACGACCAATTTCGCAGAGAGGTAGGCCTGTATTAGCTGAAGGGAGCGTGGCCCAAGAGATCCTGAGATGGTGCCAGAAAGTGTCAGAGCCATTTGGCACTAATATTGCCATAGAAGGCGATATAGGCATTATTCGAATTTAGGATAGCCTGCTGTGAATGTAAGGTGATAATCGGACTCCTTTCGGATACCCACATTCCCGAAGCGGCTAGTGAATTACCGGCTGAGCTGTACACGGCATTTGAGAATGTTGACCTAATTCTTCATGGGGGGGACATGCATGTCATCGACGTGTTGGATTGGTTGGAGCCGCTGGCACCAGTTCTAGGCGCGAGAGGAAATGGAGATGGACATCCTTTGAGACCGCCATTTCCTGAGAACGATCCTAGAGTTAAGGAGGCTCATGTACTTCAGCTTGAAGGATTGATGGTAGGGCTTACCCATGGGTTTCCGTTACCGGAAGAAGCCCCATGGACTACTTTTGACAGTTTAATGGAGCGCAAGTTGGGTCAGCGAGTAGATGTAATAGTTTGTGGCGACACTCACTTACCATTGGTGGAGTGGCGGGATGGAGTTCTATTCGTCAATCCAGGCAGCCCAACCAACCCAGGCCATCTAAGTAGATTGGGTCAGGTCGGGTTCCTAACCATAGAAAATGGCAAGGCATCTGCCGAGATAGTGGAACTATCCACTATCACTACCTAATTACTAATAACTGCCAGTTGGCTGTACTACACTTCGTCAGTATTGCCCGGGACCCGTAGCCCGCCGGTAAAGTTCCGCTCTCTTTTTTCGTTGAAAGCGTTACGCCCTTCTTCTGGGTCAGTAGTGAGTTGAGCTACCAGGTGTTGCG
>Ga0114996_10001871_pt1 | contig 27793 bp, 52 predicted proteins | sample ArcticOcean_MG_C_4_FD_87039 | JGI IMG/M metagenome (GOLD analysis project Ga0114996, IMG submission 87039) | Marine microbial communities from western Arctic Ocean - ArcticOcean_MG_CB4_134 | ecosystem: Environmental > Aquatic > Marine > Oceanic | place: Arctic Ocean: Canada Basin | collected... | reverse complement strand
CCAGGCTCCCAGGAGCCAAATGTGTCAAGCGAAGCAGGTCTAAGGGAACGCAAATAAAAATGGTTTGTTTTGATTAGAGTATGAGAGAACAGTAAGCTTCCAATAACAATAACCCTATAGGCAATTTAAATAATCCCCTAAGAACATAAACTATATAAACTATCTTATATATCTTATACAGAATACCCAGCAATACGCTGGGTTTTTTCTTTTCTGGTATAAAGCAAATAAATAAATATAGGATAATAGAAAAATACGTCGTGGACGGAGGCAAGGATCGTGCCAACTCTTGCGCCGCCGGGGATGTCATATAAGCGTAAAGGAGTTGTCAAGTGTTTGTCAAAGCTTAATAGTTGGCACGGTCCTTGCCTCCCCTCCTGTGCAAAACTTTTTCAAATGCGTTTGTTCATCGGTTACTCAGTGGTGTAACGGAGGTTCATCATGGTATCAGGTAACAACAGAAACGGTCTTGAAATCGAAGCGGGCTGTCGCCTCGCGGAAAACGGCGGCTCTGCCGCTGGTCTGGGCGACGGCTACGGTCATGTCGTCTATTGGATGGAGGCCACTGGTGTCCCTGTCCCGCCCTGTCGCGATGGTGTCGCGCAGGACGGCAGCCTTGACCGTCTGGGTCGCCCGCTCCAGCGGGGCCGGGGTCTGGGTCTGTTCGATGACGTTTGGCCCGTCGTGCATCCTGCTCTCGCTGGGCACCCCTACCCGGCTATCATCGAGATGGTGCCCGTCAACTTCAAGGGCAGCAAGTCCGATGCCTATGGGAATCGCGACCTGACCTCTGGCCGCTGGATTGACGGTGCTCCAAAGGCTGGGACCCCTCTGGCCGCCTTCCTCGCCGCTGTCGAGACTGGCACCCCGATTTGGGTCTGTCTCCTGACCGAGATTGACGGTGTGCTGATGATGCGCCGAGCGGATGCCACTCGGGTCTGGGCCAACTGCATCGAGCAGGGCATGACCTTTGTGTGTGAGTCCGGGAAAAACCGGGGCAAGTCCCTTCCGGTCTGCCACCTCCGGTCCTTTGGCTCTGGCAAGTACGAGGGCCGATACCGTCGAGTCCGAATCGAATGGCGACACGTTCCTGCGAGCCTGTGGCTGGATAAGGAATTCGTTGAGTTCGACGCAACCTCCCCCCTCCCAATCCCCTACGCGGATTGAGAGGTGGGGTGAAACCCCCAACCCCATCGCTGAAAAGCGATGGGGTTTTTTTTTGACCCTTCCAATATAAAAAATGTAAAGACACATGTATGAATATATACATGTGTCAATTTTTTGCCCAAGGGCAAAAGATTTACATTTAAGTTGGCACAGTTCTTGCTGCAAGAATCATGCCAAAGTAAAAATCTTTTTTCTCCTTGCAAGAATCATGCCAACATAGTTGGCACAGTTCTTGCAGAGCAAGACAGCCGAGTCTGGGCAAAAGATTTACACATATGTTGGCATGATTCTTGCATGCAATGCAATAGGTCTGGGCAAAAACTTTACACACATGTTGGCACAGTTCTTGCAAGAGGTATCAGTAAGGGCTGGGCAAAAACTTTACAAGCGTTTTTTGAAATGCGTTTGTGCATCGACTATTCAGCCATGTACCCCTTGTGTTTACCCCGCTTTAGTCCTGGAGGACCACCATGAGCAACCCTGCCGATAAGATTCAACAAACGTGCGAGCGCATAGCCGCGCAGATTATAGAAGCCCTCGACAACCCGCCCGAGGACGGCACCCGGTGGGTCATGCCGTGGGACAAGTCGCTCGCGGGCGGTCTCCCTCTTAACGTTCTCACGGGTCGCGCCTATGGCGGGAACTTCAATGGCTTCATGCTTATGATGGCCGGAGTTCAGTTTGGCGACAACCGTTGGGCCGGGTTCGGCCAGTGGAGGAAGAGCGGAAACCTTGTCCGAAAGGGCGAGACTGGCACCCCCATCTTCTTTCCAAAGTTGGCCTGCAACTCCTGTGGAAAGCCCTGTGGATTTGCAAAGGTCTGTAAGCCCTGCGGCGCGAACCTCAAGGCTCGCGGAGCAACGAAGTTCATCGGGTTCGGAAGCTCTTACACCTTTAACAACCAGCAGACGACGACCCCTCTGGCCTCCGCTGTTGTCGAGGACGTTGACCCGAAGGTGGGGCACGAGGCGGCGGCTGCACTTGTCGAGGGCATCGGCGCGGACTTTCGCACGGGCGGCGGACGGGCTTTTTATTCCCCTCGCGAGGACTACATAATGGTTCCGGAGGCTGGAGCCTTCCTGACTGTCGCTGACTTTTGGGCCACCACCATCCACGAGCACGCCCATTGGAGCGGTGCGGCGGGCCGTCTGAACCGAGATGGTATCGTCAAGTTCACGGGCTTTGGCTCGGAGGCGTATGCATATGAAGAGTTGGTGGCTGAGATTGGTTCGGCGTTCACATGCGCTTATCTGGGAGTCAAGCGGGAGGGCCTCATGGAGAATCACGTGGCCTACCTCGCAAACTGGAGGAAGGCCCTCAAGGACGACCCGACTGTGATTCAGAGGGCGGCGAATGAGGCTGGGAAGGTTATGCGCTACCTTATCGACAAGGGTGAGGGGCCAAAGGGGGCCTAACCCACCTCTATCGAGACTAAAAGCCGGGGCAACTGCCCCGGCTTTTTTTGCGTGGTTCATGTCAATTTTTTGCCCAGAGGCTGGGCAAAAGTTTTGCATATGCGCTGGCATGTTTCATGCAGTATGCAAAAACCGTGCCAGCTTTTTGGCATACTTCTTGCATAAGAACAACTTTTCAAATCTGTTTCTTCATCGTCTACTTACGTGTGTAAGGAAAATGAACCGACAACAAATACTAGTAACGTTGTCGTCACGGTTGACTCATACCGTGTAACTGTTCGGGGTACAGGATAGGACCCCGGTAAAATAATGAGCAGCTATGCCCCTCTGGACAGGCAACGCAAAAATACAAATGCCGCAGGGATGTCACGGAACTCGATAAGGCCATGGACCCATCGCTTTCCAAAGAGCACTCTCTCTTGCTTCTGTTTTGCACACGCGCCGCGCCAATCCAGAGGGGCCTTTGCCCTTTGCCGGGCAAAAGATTTACATAAATGCAATACTTTTGCCCAGAGCTATGCAAGAAGCGTGCCAAAGTTGTTGGCATAGTTCTTGCTATATAGCAAGAAGCGTGCCAGTATATACATAGCTCTGGGCAAAAGTATTACAAATGCTTTTTCAAATGTGTTTATGCATCGGTTACTTCATTGTGTAGGAAAGACCCTGCAACAACCCATTAGGAGAGACAACAAATGTCCCAGACCCTTACCGAACTTGAGAAACTCGCACTTGCAAAAGTGATCAACCTTCAGTCTTGCAACGATGAGACTGTGCTTCCACCCGGTACGGATACGTTCGTATCCTTCACCGCCGAAATCGAGGGACACATCTCTCGCGGCCCCTCCAGCACTCGCGCTGGAACCAATCGGGCACGTTCTGTGCCTACCATCTGCCTCCTACTTCAAGAGTTGGGATGCACCAGAGAGTATGCTCCCAACCACATCGTGGCTCTTTGGAATCAGCTTTCCGGCTTGTCGAAGAAGGCGATGGAGGTTCGGCTCGGCTCCATGACAGACGGGGAAAGAGCAACATATAAGACGATGCTGGAGTTGTTTGATACGGAGATTGTGGCAAACATTCCTCGGATTGATACCAAAGGCTACGTCAAGTTCGATGGAACAGTTCTAAAGGCGTAACCTCCCACCGCGCCGAGGCTCCGGTCCCGACAGAGGCCGGAGCCTCCATCGGCTGGGCAAAAAATACACATATATGTCAAGTTTTTGCCCGGCTGGATTTATTAAATCTATTTCTACATCGGTTACCTTATAACATAGGGAGAAACACATGAGCACTCTTACTCTTATTCGTGGTATTTCTGGATGCGGAAAGACCACATTGGCTCGACAGCTTGCACTCGGCGGTCGCCGTCGCTTGCTTGCTGCTGATGACTACTTTGCGGATGAAAACGGAGACTATCAATTCATTCCATCTGACCTTCCGAAAGCACACGCATGGTGTCAGGAAGAGGCTGGCCTTGCTATGGAACTGGGTATGCATGTCATCGTCCACAATACCTTTACTCAAAGGTGGGAGATGGAGGGTTACCTCCAGTTGGCTGACCAGCATGGCTATCGGGTATCTGTTGTGTCCATTTTCGACGGTGGATGTACGGATGAGGAGTTGGCGGCTCGTAATGAGCATGATGTTCCTCTCGTTGCAATCATCGCGATGCGTGACCGTTGGGAACATGACTGGAAGAACGGTGACACTCTTCCTCCTTGGGAGAGGTAGCTATGAGGAGCGGCACTCTAAAAGTGGGAGACAAAGTTTCGAACATATTTACCAAAGAAGTTGGCATCGTGGTCAAGATTCATGGGAATGGACAATACTTTGTCCGGTATGCTGGCGGCTTGGCAGACCTGCAAAAGCGTGAATGGATCAACCTTCTTACTCCGGCTTTTAGTTAAGCCCTCGGGCAAAAGTTTTACATACACATAATTAAAATCTATTTATTCATCGGTTACTTAGAGTTACAGGGAGGTCATTATGGCCAAGACAGCACGAAAGAACCGCAAGCGTAATGCTCGCCGCAAGACCCGCGAACTCCGCGCCACCATGCGCGGAGATGGTAAGCGAGCGAAGACTCGCAACCTTGATGTGCTCGGCCTGATTCTTCGGAACGGTGCTGGCTCTCATGGCGATGAGAGAAAGGCTCGCGATAAGAAGGCTTGTCGAAGCAAAGTCGATGCGGGGGACTTCTAAATGGAGGACTCCATATTTTCTTTCGATGAGTTTATCATCCACCTAAAAGGTATCGACGCGACCCGTGGTAAGTTGTCTTGTCTGAATATTCTTACAATCACTCAGAACCTGACTCTGCCCGATGCCATGTTTTTCTATGATTGTTTCGTCTCTTCGGGCAAGGTATCATAAAATTATGAGCAATTTACTCAACAAATATAGAAACTGGGTAATGGATTCATCTGATGATCGTGGGGATTTGATTGCCTGCGCTTCTTACACGATCCTACTGGCAGCAATTTTTGTTGGATCGTTTTGCTTTCAAGCAGGATATATAATCCTTTCCGTCATATGTTTCGGAATTGCTGCTATTATAACAGGTTTAGTGTCTATTGCAGAAATGCAGTAAGGAAATAAAATGTTGGAGAGACTTCTTTATGCTTCTAAGATCCGTCCCCACATCACCGTGGCTGGCACAAGTGTGTGCGAAGATGATATTCTTGAGAGATATAACGCCGCGCCCGTGCAGCGAGGTCCATTTGAAACATTAATCCTTGACCCTGGTGGATTTGCATTTTCTGATACAGAAACTATAATTTTTGATGTACAAGGGTTTAGTGTGTCCGTGAGGCCCGAGCACCTGTACGCCATAGGCTCAATTTCTACGCGTGTGTTCCCGGGGGACGAGTGGGTAAAGATCTACATGAAGTACGCGTGCGTGGTCATTCCCATGCAGGCTTGGGGAGAGATCCTCTCGATAGTGTCTGCACTAAATAGTGTGTATGCAGACGGACGCGATCTCTTGCGGGAGCGTGCAAAGGGACTTCCATTTGTAAAGGTTGACTGACGGTCAATCCCCTTACACACTTAACCCAAAGACATATAGCGCAAATATCACTAAACCAATCATTGATAAGGGCATGAGAGCAAGGAGTAATAGATCCTTTGCGGTAACCCCTCTCCACCAAAGTTTATACTTTATATCTTCTAACCACTTCATAATATGATATTACCGGGCAAAAGATTTACAATCAATACTTTTTCAATTGTGTTTTCACATCAGCCATTTAGCTTGGAGATATTTATCGGAGATTCGATACGACGGCAGCTAAACAAGAAACCGGTTTCTTGTTTTATGGGAAATGTAAATCTTTTGCCCGGCTCCCTCAAATCGGTGGGACTCGATTTAGGTTTACCGTCTTGCCTTGACGGAGTTGTTCCGCCTCGGCTTCAGTGATCCGAATAGTCTTCTCTCGCCCATCTGCCCAGCGCATTGTAATGCCTTCGGTCTTGAGCTTGTGAATCACCTCTTCGCTGATTTTTTGGTCTTTCATTCTCCCTCCGTTGTTGTGAAAAAAATTGGCAGAGAATTGTCCCCCCGCTCTGCCATCGGTCGATATCAACGATATAAAACTTTATTTGTTCTCCCTGTACTATAAAGTAACTGATGAATAAATAGATTTAATATAATTCAACTGGGCAAAAATTTAACAATAATAAGTAGAATCTATTTATTCATCAGTTACTTTATAGTGGGAGATGACATGATTTACTATGTTGGCGACATTCATGGCAGAGCCGATAAGGTGGCCGAAATAGACCAAGCTGCTATCAAGGCTGGTGTTGATATCGTGGTACAAGTGGGAGACTTTGGGGTTCGATGGGATGGGGCTTGCCCTATCACAAAGTACTTTATGAAGAGAGCGCGACAGAATCGTGCTGGCCCAACGTGGTATACCTGCGGCGGGAACCATGAGAATTGGGATAAGTGGAGCGAACTTCAAGAGAGTCAATCCGACTCTAAAACAGTTGAGCTGGCGCCAGGCTGCTTTTATGTGGTACGCGGAACGACCATCGACCTTGATGGCTTAAAGCATCTTTTTTTTGGCGGAGCCGAATCCATCGACCGACCCAACCGAGTGGAAGGAGTTTCTTGGTGGGCTGCGGAGTCTCCGAGCCGAAAAGAGTTTGATACATTCTTTGATGCTATGGAGGCAGATTGCCCAGAAATTGTCGTAACCCATGAGGCTCCGCTGTGTGTTGAGCTGAATCGCCCCGGCAGAGAGACTCAGCCCACCCCACGAAATCTTGAGAATGTTCTAAAGCATGGCAAGCATGTGCCTACGAATTGGTACTTCGGGCATCACCATATTTTGCAGTCATGGAGTATAAACGATATTGATTTTCATTGTTGTGGGTTGCACGGTGAATACATTATAGGGGGAGAAGATGAATAATTTTTCAGAAAGACTTGATAAAATACGCACACGTGCGAGTCAAAGTGAGTCGGACTCTAATGAGTATTGGAACGTAACTTTGTGCCAAGAAGATCGCAGATTCCTTTTGGACTATGTTGATAGGCTTCTATGTTTAGAAGAAGATCGCAGAGATATCATGAGTCAAAAGTTGGGTAAGGTTGTCCACGCCCCTAATGGGCAAAAGATTCACAATTGAATTTTGTGAATCTGTTTCTACATCAGTTACATAGAAGTGTAACCACAAAGGAGAAATATCATGGGTCTTGACCAATACGCATTTGCTCGCAAGGGTGAGGAAAATATTGAGATTTCTTGTTGGCGCAAGCATGCGAATCTGCAAGGGTGGATGGAAGACCTCTACACCAGCCGGGGAGGCAAAGAGTCCTTCAACTGTATTGATTTGCGTCTTTTTGAAGAGGACTTGACAAGCTTGGCCCGTGAACATGATAGTTTGGAAACCGCCACAGGATTTTTCTGGGGCACTTCCGAACTGGAAGACATTGAAGCTACCAAGGAGTTTATCTCTCAAGCCACGGACCTGCTGGCTCAAGGCTATGAGATTATCTATACTTCATGGTGGTAGGATGGGAAACAGTTATGGTTCCAAGGCTATATAAAAGAGCCTTGGAGCACACCAACGTGCAATAAGTTGACATATTAATGTTAATTTTTTGCCCGATCAGGGCAACCCTATGATTGCAACACAAGTTAAAGTAGATATAATTGAACCATAGAGAACGCCCAATAACATTCCGGCTGAAAAAGCCCCGATACTTTTTAGATATTTGAAAAATGTCTTTATCATTATTCCTCCTGTATCATTTATACTATAAAAGAGCGAATAAAAAAGGGAGGGGGCAATAGCGCAGCATTTGCGTTAGGGCGGACGCCGTGTATCGCGTTTAGCGAGAGGCTGTCGCCGGGGGGCTTTGCCGTTCTACCCCTCTCCCAATTCTAAATAGTCGATGCTAAAAATGATTTCAAATTTTATTTACGTTGAAGGGAGCGGTGGGCAGTCCCAAGAGGTCATGCCCCGACCACTCTCGCGGCGGATCTTGATTTCTGTCTCCTCGATTCTTCTTAACTGTAAGACGCCGAGTAATGATTTCGTTAAGAATAACATCATCCACGGAACCCTTAATAACAGTAGAAAGATCGCGCAAATCAACCGGACCATCTACTTCGGCTACTGCCAAAATATCACGAATAGCACGAGCCGCCACACGATTAATACGACACCCATCATCGGAGATCATAGAATCTCCATCAACACAACGATCATAAAGTGAAATAGCCATTTGAATCCTCCTTCTTACACTAACAAGTAACCGATGTAGAAATTGATTTCACTTTATGATTAAAGCCTGCCTGAACTTGAACTTTGATTTTAAGCCCGGGCAAAAACTTTACATAAAGCGATGGGCCTATCGGCACCGCCAGTTCCAGTGGTTCCCGATGGCGCAGTTGATGTCGTTCCATCCACCTATATGAGAATAGATTCCTGCCTCCTCGATAAATGAGGCACTCTCCACCCCCGTAAGTGCGGGGCTTGAGTCAATCACCATTGTGGCGAGCATGTCTCGGATGACCTGCTCTAAGTCCTCTGTCTCAATTTCGGTGTCCACTTCAATAGAGAAGTGAGCCTTAACTTGAACTTCCTGTTTCATTCTTTCTCCTTGCTACGATTCGAGGCTAAATGCCTCCGGGCCAATCCTGCCACTCAATCTTGCTGGGCAGTCCAATTTCGGTTGCAATCTTTTCGATTGCCGACTCCTCCATCACGAGTCGACCATATTCTTCGTCCTCGAAGTCTTTCGCCATTTTGTCGAGCCGAGCACCCTCGTCGTCAATCAGATTTTGAAGGGTGGCTGCAATATCATCAACATGAATCATGTGGCTTTCTTCCTCCATCTTGCTCTTAACATCCTTACAGACCTCGATAAGCTTGATGATTTCGTTGGCGTCGATGAACATTCTAACCTCCAGTGTGTACTTCAGAATAGCTGATGATAAAACTGATTTAACATTTCCTGCTGCGCTGGGCAAAAGTTTTACAATTAAGAATATTAAATCAGTTTTCTCATCGGCTATTCAACCTTGAAGCGTTAGGAGGCTTACAATGAGAAATGAACAAGTAATTATGGCATGGATTGAAGGACAGGTTGCTACGAATGGTCGGGGTTCCCTGACTACGGATGGGAACCATCTGCTTTCATATGATCTGGTTATTGGTGACCGGAGGACCGAAAGGGTTTTTGATTATACCGCAAGCGGCGAGTATTACAGTCAGACGACCTCTTGCCATGTAAATTTGGCCCTTGGTGTCTCTGGCTTTCGTCAGGCATCTCCACCGGATCAGGCCGAACTTCGCTTGTGGCGTAGCTCTCCTCGACCCAGCGGTTCAGAACAGGGGCCTTGTCGCCCCCGATAGGGAGAAAATATGAAAGAATGGATTATCAGGAATCGTTTGACGATTCTGCCAATTGTGGCAACGATTGATGGCGCAGCTTGGACAGCATTGATTTACTTCGGCTGGCACTACTTCAACTGTAGTTAGGAGACAGAGGCATGTTTGTAGCAACACAAAATAAGGGTTTTTCAATTAAGTTTGAAAACGGCAATACCATCTCGGTCCAATGGGGGCCGGGAAACTATTGCGATCCAACTCACGAAGAGGGCCGGGGAGCAAGCTATGATGCACCCACACAAACGGGTGCATGGTCGGCCACGACTGCCGAGGTTGCTGCATGGAATAGTAATGGTGATTGGCATAATTTTGGTGGAGATACAGTCAATGGATGGCTAACCCCACGGGAGGTGATCGAGTTTATGACATTCGTAGCAAATAACGAGTTGGACATACCGCCCATATTCGCGCATCCAGACGACGACGAGGAGTCGGACGAAGCGGTTGATTCAATCTCGGCCTAACACAAGGCAGTCGGGTCAAACCCCCGACTGCCCCTGGGCAAAAACTTTACATTTAATTGTAAATCTTTTGCACAGGAGTTTGCTGGCAGGTTTTTATAATCTATTTTGGCATCGGTTACCACACAGAGTTAGAGGGGTATTGAATGAATCTAAAAGAAGCAAAGCATATAACGGGACACAAGTCTGGCTTAGGAACACCGTCTAAGATGCCCGGCTTTTCAACTAGCCTTAGCGCCTATGATTGTCACACAGGTGCAAAGTTGGCCAAAATAGAGGGCAGCGTCTGCAGCAAGTGCTATGCGTTTAGGAATAATTATAACTATCCTAACGTAAAGTCTGCGCACCAAGCAAGGCTTGCAGCCTTAGAGCATCCCCAGTGGGTTGAGGCTATGACTCTTCTCGTCGGCCACTATACAGAGGAGGCCGACCCGTACTTCAGAATCCATGACAGTGGAGATATCCAGTCCGAAGAGCATCTCAGGATGTGGATTAGTGTTGCTCGGAATTTGCCTTGGGTAAAGTTTTGGATGCCCACAAAGGAAGTCCGATGGACGAAGGATGTTTATACCAATACAGTCGACTGGCCTCAAAACCTAGTAGTTAGATTGTCAGCCCCGATGATTGGGCAGGCTCCTCCTCAGAGCATGAAGGCCTTCCCGACATCCACCGTGCAGGCTGAGGTCGGATTTAGCTGTGGAGCACCCACACGTGGAAATAAGTGCGGGCCATGCAGAGCATGCTGGACATCTACTGTTAAGAACATTGATTACCACGCCCAATAACCCAGCCCCTGGGCAAAAGGTTTACAATTAAATGTCAAAGTTTTGCACAGGAAAAATTAAAATATGTTTAGTCATCGGTTATATGTAGACACAGAGGGAGATTACAATGCCGATTAGACCTGATATCAAAGCCATGTTTGTTCGATTGAATGAAGAACATTTTGATGGCGAGATTCCTGACCTGCCAGTGGTATGGAACGCGCGCATGACTACAACCGCAGGATACTGTCGGTACAAAAGGAGCAGAGTGCTGGCCCTCAGAGGACACCGCCAAGAGCTTACGGTAACTAAGATTGACCTGTCTGACAAGCTGTTCCGGCATCTTGATTATGACTTGGCGAAGATTGAGCGAACCCTGATTCATGAGATGGTTCACGCCTATCTTGTTCATAAGGACAACGAGAAGGGCCACACTTGGCGATTTCAATCAATGATGACTCGGATTACCGGAGAGCATAAGAACCATCGTTGTCATAACTATGATACGGCTGGTCTGCGCCGGAAGCAGACAAAGAAGATTCACTGCAAGTGCAATCGGTGTGGCTTTTCTTATGAAAAAGTCCGTATGCCAAAACATGCACACCGCGCAAGCTATCATCATCGTGGATGTGGGGGCGTGATAACTTTTACTCAAAAGAATATCGATGATGATTCGGTCAAGATTTTCTAAAATCTGTTTCTACATCGATTACATTAGAATGAAGGAGAAAGATATGACCACTCGCAGACAATTTTTCGGACGCATGAGGACGCTTGGATTCAAAAAGAGTCGTCTTCAGATGACTCGGATCGGCCTAACCTATGAGAAAGTCACGGATGATGGAAGAGTTACCGTGACTGTTCCAAAGTACCACTCGCAGACGTTTACGATTCTGGGGGACACTCCTAATAGTGGAATTTTCGTTGAGGAAATCGAGGGCCGTCCTGTGAATTGGGGAACCCCGGTTGCGCCCGCAGACTTGGGCCTTGAAAATATGCTGGAGGTTTGTTTAGGATTGTGTGATGGCTCGATTGAATTTTCTATAGCTCAAGCTATTTAGGGGAAAAAATGTCTTATGATAACGTGCCAGACGATTGGGGGTCTTACTATACTAACTGCGGCCATTGCGGTGCTCGGTATCACATGAGCGAGGGTGGATGCGATTGTGATGAAGGAGCCGCAGCAGAGTCTAATAGACCTTGGCTTCAAGATTCTGGATATGAATGGGAAAATGGTAATTGGGTACGACTCGTCTGCACATCGACACATACTTGCAGACGCAACCATGTGGATGGGAAGATAAAGACTGGACAGACTTATACTAAAACTACATATAGATATATTTGTGATGAGGAAGGAGTGTCTTGGCTTCATCACAGAAAAAGGATTAGAAAATGAGAAGCAGGATTAAGGATATTATATTATTTGTTTCGCTGGGCTTCATCCTTTGCGAAGTTGTATACCGGATCACATTTTAATCGTGTGCAAAAGATTGACATAATAAATAAAGCAAATTAAATCCTCTCCAGGCGGAACTTTAATTTTAAGCTGCCTTCCTCCAATAGCAATAGGCCCATGTTGGCAGACCATTATGCAATGGAATTTTGTGCGTGCGCACAATAACATAATCCTCTGGGAGTTCCTCCGTCGTGCAACATCGCCAGGGCCTACCTGGAAATTGCCTCTCCGCCGCAGAATATGCGTGCGTGCTGTAGGTCGCCATATCGGCATCGACTACACAAATTTCCACGTTCATACCTGCTCCGGGCAAAAGATTTACTTACTTTTCTCTATTTGCTTCGCGAGCTGTGCTCGCTCTTTTTGTGCGCCCATGCCTTCCCCCAAGCGTGTATCCAGCACCTTGAGTTGCTGCGCAGGTGTGCGCGTGGCCCTTTCCTCTGCCATTTCTTCGGAGGCTGCCCTTCGAGTTTCTTTCCGATGTCGCATATTCATTGCTTTAGCCATTTTTAATCCTTAAAAATAGAGGGTGGTTATTCCAGCCATTGGTCGCCCCAGCTTTCATGCTGGGCTTCGGCTGCTGCTGCATAATCGTCATCGATATTTTCGTCATCGAACTCAATCTCGGCAGGCAAGTGCTGCGCCCATTCCTGTGGAGTGATCCCAGTCATTACAAATTCTCGCATCTCTTGAGGGATGGTCGCTAAAGCGATTTGAATTAACTCTCCACCCTCCCAGTCATCAATCATATCCTGGGTAAGCCCCTCGACAAAGATGGTGCTAGTTTTTCTCGTTAAAATTGAAGTCTTTGTGATATTCATTGTCTAGCTCCTTACAAGATTAAATAGCCGATGTAGAAACAGATTTAACTTTTCAGCTTCCCACCTGGGCAAAAGATTCACAATCTAAAATTTTATCAATTCTGTTTCTACATCGGCTATTCTACCTTGACAGAGAGAGATAGAGTAAAGTCAGAAAATAAATAAAAAGATTGAATTTTTCAAATCAGTTTTTACATCAGTTATGGGGGATTAGCGGTAACACCATAACTTCAACCAATACCGCAACGAGGATAATATGAGCGACAAAACTAACATTTTTGCAAACGAGCACAACGAGTCTCCTGCACAGACCATTCGGCAGACGATGGCTGTTTCTTTGAGCGATAGCGGTGAACCCGTTATCTCTTTTGCCACGAATCGCGGCAAGGGTTCTGGGGCGCAGGTGCTTCCTGTTAGCGAGTACAGGGAGTACATCGAGACTCTTGAGGGCTATGCAAAGGACGGGATTCCCGAGACTGGCGAGGAAGAGTTGCTTTCGGCTTCCGAGACTGTTCGTAGAACAATCAAGCAGGACGATGGTACGATCTCCTTCCGTGTTCGGTCTGGAAAGGGTGCCAAGCCAGCAAAGTTGGGCGCTGGAGACTTCCGAGAGGTTGTTGAACTTCTCCGAGGAACTGTGGACGCAGTTGAGCAAGCCGGTATGTCCTTGACTCCCGGTGCTGATGAAGAGTAGATGAATGATGAAGGTGGGCAGGTTCGCTGCCCACCTTCACTCCCCCCCGCATGTATGAGGTCACACATATGTCTGACGATAGAGAACATCGCAAATTCGTTTATGGGTTTGCGCGAGAAGCTTTGAGAAGAAGCGCAACAGTAGATCAGGTTTCATATGCTCTTGAGTTGTTGACTCCGCTCTCTGGGCATAAGGCTCTGGGCTTCAAGACAAGGCTCAAGTCAAAGCAGGAAGGCAAGCCTTGGGGCTGGGATAATTTTTAGATTATTTCCTTTGATTTTATTTGCGCCCACGCGTATGATAAAATCTCTGGGCAAAAACTTGGCATTTAAATGTAAAAGTTTTGCCCGGGAATTTTTAAAATCAGTTTTGGCATCGGTTATTAGATCTTGTAGCTGATAGGTTCTTTGAAATTCTAATTGACCCTCGCTCTTGGGTCCATAAATGTAGGTGGAGTTACCGGCTCCTGCACTCTTCGGAGATAGAGAGAACCCTGTTTGAGAAAGGTGTCGTTCATACGGACCTGCCGCTCGACTATGCAGGGGGGATGAGTTAAGGGGCGTGGTAGCTCTGAATATCATCCAGTAATTTTAGGCATGAGTCTGCATACCACTGCGGAAATGCTGCCGAAAATATCTGCGGACTTGTAAGTTCATCGCGGAAACGGGATAAGGGCACTGACTAAAAAGTCTTGGTTAGTTAGGGAAACCTAATAGAATTTAACTTCTGATGACAGAAGGCTCTCAAACAGAACTGGCAACGGGTCTGTTGTCCCGAAAGGGGTTATGGGGCGGCCCTACCAAGGGGTCAAACTGTAGCGTGTAATTGAGGGGGGAAGTGTACAGCTTACCCTATCGAGCACAGAATGTCATACAGTCGTATTGTTTGCTGTTTAACGCCTCCAAAGGGCAAAAACAGGGAGCAAGCCTGTGCAGGGTGTTACTTACCCGTGTGCGTACCCATGAATCTTGGCGATTGGTGGAGGTCACAGGCAGAGGGGATAGACGTGCTAAAACCCTCCCTCTTCTTTGCTATCATCATAACCCCAAGGGAATTGCTTCGGCACCCTTGGGGTTATTTGTTTTAACGGGCAAAAGTTTGACATGTTAAGCGGAGAAATGCCAAGTCGCCCGTAATAACGAATGTTTTATTATCTTATCAGCCTCCTCTCTTCAAGGCTTAATAGCCGATGATAAAACGTATTTAACTTTTCATTAAATGCTCTGGGCAAAAACTTAACATATTCCTGTTAGTCACTGACAGAGAATAGTCAAGGTGCAAGTTATCTTTTTTTTGTCAACAAATTGGCACCGACTACTTTCCCTTGAGCGATCTGCTCAGAGGGAGATTTCGATGAGCGCTTTTTTGTTGTACGCCGGACCAACCACGATGCTTGCCCTATGGGGTTCGGTTGCAGTTTTGGTAGGGTATGAAATGTATGAAATGTATAAGGACATTAGAAGGTATTGAATAAATACATAATATGAGGTAATAACATAATATGGACACTGCGCCCTTATATGCAAAAATATTCAAGCGGCGGCACACAAAATTACTTTTAATATTGGTGCTGCTTGATTTACTTGCTACTATGGTGTGGTTTTGTTTTTATGATATTCCTGAATTGAATCCAGTTTTATCTGGCCCGATTGATAGGTCTTTATTAAATTTTGTTATTACAAAATTAATATTATCTTTCCCAAGTATTTATATAATAAACAAATTTCTTCATAAGCGAATATCCCAGATCGGTGTTGGACTTTTACTTTCTGCGTATGTGTCCGTTAGCATCTTTCATTATTATATCTTTGTAAAGCTGATCACCGCGTAGCGGGCAAAAACTTTACATTTAATATAAAGAAGTGGGTAGCCCCAGGGTTACTGAGGCTACCCTCACGGGGGATAGCCCGCGCACGCGCACATATTGTGTGCGCTCTGTGTGCGCGTGTACGCTACTTCTGAAGGGAGCTTGAAGCTCCCTCTACTGCATCAACAGTGGACCGAAGTAGCTCGACAACTTCGGAGAAGTCGTCTGCGTTTACCTTGGCGGGCTTTGCTCCTTTACCTCCCCGAACGCGGAAGGAGATAACCCCGTCATCTTGACGGATGGTTCGACGGACCATTTCGGCAGCCGAAAGAATCTCATCATCATCTTCTGGCAAACCAGAGTCAGCAATGTCCTCCAAGGCTGCGACGTATTCGGAAAACTCGGCAACAGGGATGACCTGCGAACCGGAACCCTTGCCGCGATTGACAGCGAAAGATACTACCGGGATGCCAGCTTCATTGAGGCTGACGCTCATCGTTTGACGAAGGATAGCAGCAGGGCTTTCGTTGTGTTCATTTGAGAAAATGCTCTGCATTTTAGACACTCCAATTTTTTGGCCCGGACAACCGGGGGGTTTTTTAGAGGATTATCCCCTACAAGATAGAGTATCCGATGCTAAAACTCATTTGAAAAATTCACCGATCCCGCCGGGCAAAAGTTTAACATCCACATCTGATAAAATCCCTGGGCAAAAACTTTACAAAAATGTTATTTCGATGATTACATTTTATTTGGCACAGATTTTGCATCGGCTATTCCCTTATGAGTTCCTAAACAAACCGCTTTGCAAGCTGGAGGTCCATGATGATTGAAACCATTTTTGAGGGTAATAAGTACCGTTTCTACAAGAGTGATAAGGGAAACTATTGGCTGGGAATAACTGGGAATGGAGGCTTATTTCCCGGCAGTCAGTGTGTTGCTCCAAGATGTGTTTGGCCCAGTCTAATAAGACAAGCTCTTTCCGAAGGTCATTCTTCCGATGATTTTATTACTAAAAAGACGGAAAAGAAAGAGCAGAAACAACGCGCTTCAAAGAAAGCTGATAGACCATCTATTTCAATCTTCTAAATAATTGGAGAATAAAATGTCTGACGAAAAACGTAAATCATCTAACGATGAAATAAATGATGCTGTAACAGCATTTCTAAGTGATGGAGGCGAGATTACTCGGCTTCGTTATGCTAATCAGAAAGACCAAGTGACGGCACAACGTAGGGTGTATCACGAAGATAAGGCTACTGCTGGTAGCGAGCGTTCAAAGGAGGCACTTGAGCGTGAAAGCGAGAAGGAAAAGACTATGATTTTTTCCAAAGTAGACCGCTGGAAGGAGGACTCTAATGGATAGAGTAACAGCCATTCGTAATCATCCAAAGGTAGGCGCAGGTTCGTGTACGTCTGTGGATGAGTGTTGGGACGATAAAGATATTATTGAATTCCTTGATGATAATGGTATTCAAACTGACGAAGGCGCAATTGAATGGGCCTTGGAACAGGAGGGGTTGCATCTTGAGCAGGGGTTGAATCAACGTTGGGGAGAGGATGATGACCCTCAACTTATTGCATGGAATGAATGGAATGAAAACTAATATAAAAAAGTTAGACCTTGAATATCAATACACTATGTTGGCACATCATGTGAAAACATTTCTTGATGAAGCTTCTCACTTTGAAGAGGACGGCATCTATCGGGCTGTTGATGATGATTTAGAGCCTATGAGAAAAAGGCTAAAAGTAATCAATGAGCTTCTCAAGGAGGACGATACAGAAGTTTGTGAAGCTTTTGCCCAGCTTGGGCTGGTGCTAAATTATTGGCCTTCTTCACAAATTTGTATGGACTGTGAGCATGGCGCGTTTATGATAGATGAACCTGCGTCCACATACACATGTAAGAGAGGGGTACAGCTTGGAGCGTGTGCCTCTTCTTGTTCAATGTTTGAAGAGAAGATGGAGTGTTTAGATGAATAAACTATTCAAAATTATATTTGTATGTGTTGTTGCATATAGTCTATTGTATTGGGCCGTAAACAATCCGAATAGTGCAGCAAAAGTAAAAATTACAATTGATAATACAGCAAGTGAAACGGTCGAAAGAGCCAAAGATATTGCTAACAACCTAACCGACGAGGAATAAAATGCCTAACTGGTGTTCAAACAGCTTGATAGTTACAGGGTCCGAGAAAGATGTAAAGAAATTTCGCGACAAGGCGCGTGGACCAACTCAGAGTTATAATTCATTTTCTCCACATGAAGTTGAAAAGTGGCCTGTGCATGATTATATTAGATTGAAATCTTTGATTACAACTCCGCCCGAACCGGGGGAGGTTGTAGCCTTGTCTTTTCACGCACTGTATCCTGTACCAGAAGACTTTAGATGCTTTCCTTACGATGATGCAAGAGCTGTAGAGCTTGGAGAGCTTGTCGGAGAGACTCGTCCATATGGAGGTTATAGATGGGAGGGTATGCATTGGGGATGCAAGTGGGGATCTTGTGACTCAGAGCTTCAAGCTGAAGGACCAGACACAGTTCCTGGAGATGGGTATCTAAACTATCAGTTTAGCACAGCCTGGGGACCGCCAATTGAGTTCTTTGATAGAATTTCTCAAGACTGGCCGAACCTAACCTTTAGTTTAGAATATGAAGAGCCAGGAATGGGTTTTAGAGGAGAGGCGACTTGGGAAGAAGGTTCCCTTGTCCATGAGCACACAGCTGAGTATCATCACGAAGATGAGGAGTAAGAAGATGAATAATGAATTCCTTGAATATATTGAAAATAAAATTGCCATAGGAAGTGGTAAAGAACTTGAGTTTGACAAAACCTTGCTGAGCCTATATAAGAAGGGGTTTGTGAGTATAAGAATGGAAGATGGACAGCCGCTTGTGAGTATGACAGAAGGTGGCACAAGCGCATACATGAATGAGGTAGCCCTATCTCTTGTTGACGTTGGAGTTGCATAATGATTAAATATATTATTCCATTAGTATTCTTGCTTGGATGCACAAAGACAGAGATTCCAACTCCTCGTAACGAATGTACTTATATACTTACAAGGATTGTAAACATCCAAAACATCCGAGACGTTTCACGAAAAGATTTTCATCTAACAGTTAATGATAAGCGCGCAGGGAAGGTATCTGATGGCGTATGGACACGTGAGCGTGATCGGTGGCTATCTCAAGAGAATAAGTTAGCTACCACTGTAAACGATTTATATGCAGAAGCACATACGGGAGGATGCTTCGACATAAAGGGCGATGAAGAATGAGTGAAATTTGTGGAGGACATGGCGCGTGCGAGTTATGTGGGGAAATAGATCCGTGTATGACATGCGCGGGTACGGGTACAAACAATGTATCAAAAGGAAAGGACGCAGCCGAAAAGATTTGGATAAAAAAAGTATCAGAAATTACTATCTCCAAAGAGAATACATTTCTTAAACCTAAATCTGCATCAACTATTAACAAGTAAAGCGGAGAGTCGATGGCTATCGTAGTTCATATCGAGGAAGAGTTCGGTTATAGAAGCTGGATATGGTTGGCGGAAATGTCAAAGAAAGAGTTGATAGAATGGTGGACGACCCACAAAACTGTCAATGCTTATTTCTATGCTGGTCCTGTTACCTTTCCCGGCGAAGTCCATCGGATTTATCATGAGGCAGCGTATATGCGTGCAATGATGGACGCGGATGAAAGCTTTACAGAAAGTGATAAGGAGTTCTTCCTTGTAGAAGAAGGTGAGGGCAGAACCCTCACGCAGCTTTCTGAAAAGCTTACTATGCCAGAGGAGCATTGGTACATGCACTTGCACACGGACAATGATAGTTATCTGAGAGCTGCCGATGGTGAAGAGATTTATCACGAAGGCAAGGTTTCAGACGAAGAATATTATAGTGATGATTACGAGCCTTGTCAGGAGGCTATAGATGAAGGCAATACTGCTACAGGCAAATTTATGAAAAAAATTACAGAAGAAGTGGGCAAGTATTATGGAGATAACTCTAACAATAGAGACTCTGAAGAGTGTAATTAAAGTACACAAGGATTCTTCGGAGGTTGAAAAGCATTACAACGTAATGCTGGATCTTATAAGAGATTTAGAATTACGCTCCAAAGAAGAAGGTGTGCCGGAAAAAATTGCCGCATTAGATGAGATACTGGATCTCTTAGGACAAATTATGTTAACAGCAGCTCAAGATATAGAGGGATAAATAATATGAATTTTTTAGCATCAAAGAATATTAGTTTAGCATGTGCATTATTTAATGGAGGGTTTGCTCTACATTCATTCGCGAATAGTAATTGGTTACTTGGGTGTGTGTGCGCGATCTTCTGCGTGTTTTGTTCGAGAAACTATTTAAGCGCCCGTAGCTCAGATGGATAGAGCATGTCTTGTTCTGTGACAGTTTGCACAAAGAAGCACACACTTATCTAATTCTTTTTTCATTTTATCCTTGGAAGTAAGCCTCATTTTAATCCATGACATATCTTTTTCAGATGGAATAAGATGATGAAATTCAAATACAGAGTAATGATATGATTTATTACAATCCAAACAGTACGTTCCCATATACTCTATAGCTTCGACCTTTCTGTTGATCCATCTTTTTATACAATATTTATTATGACACTTTTTACATTTAGACTGGAGCCTTAAGCCTTTTTTGTAAAAATTATCTTTAGATAGCGTTTTTTTACAATCGCTACATATTTTTTTCATAGTATAATGGTCCTTATGGGGCTATGGTGAAATGGATATCACATGGGCCTTCTAAGCCCTCGTTCCAGGTTCGAATCCTGGTAGCCCTGCCATTATATTTGGATAGTAATAGTTTTTCTAAACAAGCGTTATCATAGGTTCGAATCCTATCGGGCGTGCCATTTACAAAGGAGAGAAGATGATTAATTTAATATTTCCACTCGTCATCAGTGCGTGTGTTGCACACACACCTGCGCGAGTACACTATTCAGATATTCGTAGCTATGATACTATTTCGGTAGAACACAAGACGGCTAACCCCGTATTCGTGGACAACTTTCCTGCCGAAGCTTTAATTTATTCTAAAAAGATAAATTATTGGCTAGATGGAAAGTGGGTAGGCCATGGAAGAAATAAGCATTATGTTGCAGGACATTGGGAGAAGAGAATTGTGATTCCTCCGTCTGAACGAGGATACTCATGGATCCCTGGACACTACTCGCGTAAACCATCAAAGTCAGGGCGCGCACGCGGATGGATCCCTGGACATTGGGAGAAGAAATGATTGAATTTTTTATTCTTATCTGCGCCATGGCTACAGCTTATTGTGTAGGAAACATGATGGGGTGGGAAAGCGGCAAAAAGCATGGCGCCGTTCGAGAGAGAGTTTACGCACGTATACATGTAGATAATATTAATTTGGGGCAAAAATACGCTATGCACATAGATAGAGAAAGGGCAGAGTTAATAGATCATGTCTCTCGCCAGTCGCTTGCGTTTTCACAAAAGCAAAAGCAATGGATTAAAGTATACGATGCCGATGTAGAGCAAAGGAGTTAGTAATGTTTGTTATCGAAAGAGGTGGAGTAACTTGGGGCGAAAGATTTTATGGTGGTCACAACTATATGACCAACGCTCCGACTTGGGGACCGTTGGATCGTGCCGTTGAATATCATAATCAATCTCGCGCAGTTTCTATGAGTTACAGGATTGACGATGAAGAGGGAATTTATACTACGGTAGAAAGTGTTGAAGACTTTCCCAATGAGGAAGATGATGGTTGATGATTTAGAAGAAATTCTTTCGAACTATGATCCAGAGAAAGATCGAAGCTTTAGTAGGTCAAGGTCGGTAGCCACGGCTGTTGCTCTTGAATTATGCCCACAACATGTTAAAGAATGGCTCACCGATTGTACCGCCGGGGATGACGGCCTTGCTTACTCTTCAGATGAGGGGGAAGACGAGGTAGAATGGTTCGGTGTAGGGCATAATTCAACTCATTATTTTTCCTTTGGAGTTCGATCCGATGGAGCTTTTATTAAGAAAACTAGTGGTCCAGAGTATGATAAAGATTGCCGATGCTGGTATGATAAAACAACGGTAAGGATCGTAACGCTAGATGAAATACCTAAAAATTATTGGGGTCATTTATAATCAAGCCTTGGGCAAAAACTTGACATCTAGTATAATAAAATAGAATAAGGAGGTAGTTATGGCTACAGTAGAAAGTAAATGGGATGAGTTAAAAACATTGGTAGCAAGCTTGGATGCTGATGTTACAAAGAATGCTAGTGGTAATGCTGCGGCAGGGACCAGGGCTAGGAAGGGCCTTAGAACTCTAAAGAAGACTGCTGCTGATTTGGTTAAGTTAACTCTCGGCAAAGAAGTAGGCTAGTGAAAAAGATATCTACTAGTAATTTTAAAAAATTAATTAGAGAGATATTATTCTATAGAGAGTTTTATAAAAGCCTCTAGCTCTACTAATAATTAAAATAAAGCTAGAGGTTTATTGTGAAAAAGATAGCATCAAATAGAAATTATAGATTGATAAAGAATTCCCAAGACAGCAGAAACCCGGCGTTAGAGTCTTTGTCTCCAGCCTTTAAAGTGCCACAGCAGATCAATGAGATATGGGAGGAGATTAATAAAATTAATTCCAAACTCAAGTTGCTGTTTGAGAATGACGGGAAGGCTGTTCGACATCATATACACCCGACAGAGGTAGCGGATACACCCGACAGAGATACCGGGCAAAAATTTGACATATAGAATAAACAAAGGCCCACCCAGCGGTTAGACTGGGTGGGCTTTGTCGCTTCAGAGTATCAACTAAGCGTCGTCACACTCATCATCCTCCATGTCCTCATAGTCGGAGAGATCCCCTCCCTGATCAGGCTCATCAGCCGCCTCATCAGCCGCCTCATCAGCCGGAGCAAGAGACAGTCCAGCAGACTGAACAGCCTCAACAGTTCCGGTCAGAAGCTCGCAGACTTCACCGAACTGTGCCAGCGGAATCTTTGCAGGCTTCGCGCCCTTACCGCTACGAGTACGGAAGCTAACCACGCCATCTTCTACACGGATGGTGCGTCGGATGGTTTCGGCAGGAGAAAGCTGCTCCTCCTCTTGCTCCTCAATGCCAGCGTCAGCATAGCCCTGAAGGGTGCTAACAACGTCGGCATAGTCATCAGTGTTGATGACCTGTGCTCCAGAACCCTTACCACGGTTAGTGGCAAAGCTGACCCGCGCAGCACCCTCATCAGAGAGTGAGACACTCATTGTTTGACGAATCACCTGCAAGGGAGACTCGGTGTTTTCATTGGAAAAAATTGCAGTCTTGTCGCTCATTTTGTTTATTTCCTATCGGTTGGTTGGTTGCAGGAGAACCCTACGAGGTAGAATAACCGATGGATAAAATGATTTTAAAAATTAATTAAAGTCTTTATTAGTTATTCCTTTCATAGCTTGTATTTTCATACCCGGGAAGAATTCTTAGATTTTAACAGCTATGAAAGGAATAACTAATGCCGCTGGGCAAATACTTAACATCCTATTAATATTATTATCTCTTTTGTTATGAAACTAATTGAAAGAACACTGGTAAATCTGGCGGACTCCACGAGCCAAAATCTATTGGGGCATATATCTCTTTATGAAAAGAGCAACGGAAATCTTTATTATGTTTACTTCATTGAAGCCAAATACTATGCTGCAAAAGAGGTTGATCCCAAAACAAATAATATTATAAGAGAAGAAGGTTCCGATAATGATTATCATTATAGTGTTGATATCCTCTTTAATGATAAGGCTAGACAACTTGGCTGCCCAGAATGTTTGGTCCTGACCTTATGACTATTAAACCACCCCGTGTCCCCATCTCTTATTTTAATTGATGTTAGATGGCTATGTAATGGGCCTTAAAAACTTCAGGCTGCCCAGGGTGCTTTGTTTATGATCTATTAGATAGATATGTAATGCGTGATGATAGCCCGGTCTTCGCTGGGCAAAAGTTTTACATCTTATTCTGTCTAACCCATTCCTCCAATAAATTAAATACAATAATTGGGGTGGGCAAAAACTTAACATCCTTTAGTTTTGATGCTTCAATCCATTGATAATCAGATGACTCCCAATCTATCTCGACCTTTCCTTTCCAGCTTGTAGCGATATAGAAATAAATATCTTTATCCCTATCTTTTGTTACAGTATAAAAATAAATTAGGGTAGAGGGGTTTAGCTTCAACTTGGTTTCTTCATAGGTCTCTCGGATGGCACACTCCTCGGAAGTCTCTCCTTCATCGGCACCACCACCAGGGAAGCACCAATAGCCTTTAAAGGTTTCAACCGCCTTGCTTCTCTTGACGATTAATACTTTATTTTCCTCATTGAATATTACAGCAACAGCAGCATAAAGCATATCATTTATCTCCGGGAGTATCGCCCCGTTACAATCCGCTGGGCAAAAACTTAACATATCAATGTTACTAACCATCAGTTGCTTTTGTTGCAGGAATCAGGAAAAATTAAAAAGAAATTATTTAACAGAAGTTTGGCATCGACTATCTCAATGTGTAGGGCTATGCCTTCTTTTTACTACGGGCTATAAGATGATGAAAGAAACAGACTGTTTAACTCTATATCATATACCTCATACATTATATTATTATTTCAGCATAAGCTATGTTAAGAATAGTCTTGACAAATTATTTTATTTTATTTGTAAGTTTTGTCAAACGACTAGGTAAAATTTATCTAGTCTCTTTTCAAACTTAGATAAGAGATTTAACATATAAAGGAGAGAGAGTTATGTCAGGTTTAAACTTTGGACTGAGTTTCTATATCATCGAGATGGATGAGGAAACTTATAGCCTATACAATGCAAAGACAGATAAGAATATTATATTCGGAGAAGAGAGAGATATCATTGAACACTTCCTTAGTCTGAATGAACCTTCTCATCCTTTCTTAATTAAGAAAGCGCCAGAGGTTTCACTTACGTTTGAGTCCATGTGTGATTCAGATTATAATTATACCTCAGGGAATCCAATGAATCTTGAATACACAATGTATGATCCATTCTTTCCTGATACAATGGATGAGTTGCAAATGAGTTTCTCTTTCGTCAATGATTCAGATAACGAAGAGAGCAATAGAGAAGAAGCAGATAATATATTACCCTTCCTTCCAGAAGAAGAACAATAGAGTATAATAAAACCAAGGGAACCCATAGACCCACGGTGCATTATCATTTAATCGGGCGTTTCCTTTATGGATTCGCCCTTTTTTATTTTATTAATGCCAGATAAGACATTTTATATGTGGGGGACAGAGCAACCTTTTATTCTCAGGATAAAAAAGTTATTTTTCTGTGGTAAAAAAGCCTTTTTCCTGTGAAAACAAAGACCTTTTTTCTGTGTACCAAAAAGTTTATTTCGCGGGCCGAAAATCTTGAGTTTCCTGTGAAAACCGGGTAAAAACGGCGTACCGTGCCTTATTTCACAGGACCTTTTTTTGCTTTTTCATATAAGAAAAAACGTAGATTCCAAATTTTTTTACTGGGGATTTTTTTCAACTTTTATATAAGGAAACAGGCCGCTTAAATGTGCAGCTCCACCCAGGGAGTCACAATAGCCTCGCCCACACGCAGCATAGCCAGCGCACACACGCGCATGTAAAATACATAAGAAAGTATGCACACGCACGCATACTAATAAAACAAATGGTAGCATGAGAAGTGTTGATAAGAAGTTAGAGAAGCTCGCAATTGCCCTGAGAAGTATGGGGCATGAAGAAGAGGCTGATGATGCAGAAGAAATGATCCAAAGATTCTACGGAGATTGGGTTGATCGGCTGCCGGGTATATCGGCAGCTCTCTATGGAGCAGAGATCAACGACGCACAAGAGTCTCTGGATCGGTTGTTTGACGGCTTTGAATGGGCGGGACAAGGTTCTTTCAGAGTGGTGCTTAGGCCGCAGGGAGACGAAGACTTTGTGGTTAAAATAGCAAAGAATAGTCATGGGGCCTCGATGAATAGAACGGAGTTTGAAATGCAGCAGAACTTTGAAGGTTTATTTCCTAAAGTGCATCATCATGGAGCCATGAGTAGTTCTGTTGTTAAGGAGTATAGTGGAGAAGAGTTTAATTGGATCGTTGTTGAAAACGTACCCCCCATTACTGACGAAGAAAAGATGTATAGTTATTTCCCAAAGTTAAAAGAAGAAATGGACAGACAAGGATCGCGAAGTCATGTATGGAACCCTATGGGCCATCGCACAGCAAAGATATTAGGTAAGCTGCTATATTGGGAGATGGGAAACCATCTTGGTGAACTAGAGAAATATAAGCCTTATGAAGATTTTATGAAATTTGTTGAAGATGCAGGTGCCCTATTAGATGCCGCCAGACAAGACAGACTGTTTAGAAGGTTAGCGGCATTATCGGCAAAGATAGATATAGATGCAAGAGATCTGGGGATTGGTAATCTTGGAGTCGACAAGAATGGTAATCTTTTAATTATTGATTCATCCCTCAGTAAAGATTTTGATACAAGCCCTTATATTTAATCACAGTATACTAATAAATAAAATAAATGTTGAAGCTAAGGAGTATGGTTATGAAACAAATGAGTGATACAGTTATTACAGATCCAGAAGAACTAATAGAGGTCTTTGAATCATTTGATGCAGAAGAACAAATCACAATGGTTCAAGAGAGAGTGCAGGAGCTAAAGATTTTAGTTGAAGTGCTTTCTGAGGAATCCGACGTGGCACCAATGGGAAGGGATATTGTTAATGAAGCAAGAAAAGATTTGCAGAAAGCCGAAGAAAGCTTAAGCAGATTATATGATATATACTTAGGAGTTGGAGCCAAGACCCATATTGAAGCAGGTCCACGATCACCTCTCGGAGAGGCTGTAACCGGAGATTACTTGGGCTGGGGAGCGAGGAAGCCGGGCGACTCAGAAAGACATGGCGCGGGTCTTGATATACCGGCATTATTGGAAACGGCAGAAGCATTTGAAAAAATAAAAGAATTAAATAAAATAGCTAACGAGTTGGACCAAAGAGGGCTAAGGGAAGAGGCTGATTATTTGGATAAGATATTAAAAGCAGCAGGGGAATACGCTTACGATGTAACCGAAAGTTATGAAGAACCAGAGGCAGTCGGAATTACAAGCACACAAAAGGTTTGGGTCGCAACTTATGAGATACCTTCCGAGGGCGGTACTGTAGCGGGCATATTCTCAACAGAACAGTTGGCCAAAGAAGCAGTTAATGCAGCAGATGATGATATGATTTCGGGACATACTTATGAGATTGAAGAGTATCAAATGGATGAGCCAATTGAATCATACTAATGGAATATAAATGCCATCTAAAAGCAAAGATAAAACCTTTATATTGCACGATCTTGCGATAATAGCTTATGTGCTAGACAGTCGAAGCCTTATCAGGGAGTCTCGCTTTTTTTACTCAATGGTTAAGAAAGCTGCCAGACAAGATGCAGACGATGTTCAAGTTGCTGGCCCCAACGAGGTAAATGAAGATTATATAACATATGACCTTACTCTTAATGATTTCAATTACATTGTAATATTCAAGAGAAAGAGTTATGGTGCTCCATTTGATATATCTTTTAATATTAAAGGGGCCAATGGAAGGGCGGGAGGTCTTTTAGGAGGCTATCCAATGACAGGTCGCAGAGAAGTCTTTTCTCTACTCAACACCGTAGTAGATATAGTTAAAGACTTTATGAGAAACTATCCCGATGTTGATTCATTCTCATTTACAGGTGCAGAGGAAACTGTTGCAGAAGGAGCAGCCGAAGCAACAAAGAGAACAAGAGTATATAATAAATTTATAGAAAGATACTTAAGCAGAGATCCAGAGCTTCAAGACAAGTTTAAAGTCGGAGACTTATCTTGGGCGGGGCAACCAAATGTTGTATCTATAAGAAAGCTTGAAGACTTAGAACCAGAAGAAGAAGAGATAACAGAGTATATAGAACCCATGAACCATTAGGTTCGCTGGTTCAAAAAATAATTTCGCGTCAAACAAACAAACTAATATATAGAGTAAGGGTATGATTAAAGAATTAATATCAATAGGAAACGAGCTTGACCAAAGAGGCTTAAAAAAAGAAGCCGATAAACTTGATGACATAATCAGAAAGACCGCGATAGCACCGGCGGTTCTTTTAGCTCTTGAACTCGGAATCGGAGGGAAGCTCGGTTTGCTCTTTACTGCTCTTAAGTATAGAGGAAATATATGGCGTGCATTTTTTGGCAAAAATGAATTTAAAGATATG
>Ga0114996_10001868_pt1 | contig 27798 bp, 33 predicted proteins | sample ArcticOcean_MG_C_4_FD_87039 | JGI IMG/M metagenome (GOLD analysis project Ga0114996, IMG submission 87039) | Marine microbial communities from western Arctic Ocean - ArcticOcean_MG_CB4_134 | ecosystem: Environmental > Aquatic > Marine > Oceanic | place: Arctic Ocean: Canada Basin | collected... | reverse complement strand
TATAAGAATCAGTACCAGCTCCAATAACAAGTTCACCCTTATCAGATTGACTAACATATGCATGAACAGCATTTGACATTACTACAGTATCAATAATTGGTTTAATTGGTTCAGAAACTAATGCTTGTAAAGGTTTACTTTCAAGAGGCAACTTTAAGTCTACCATATTAGCTATGACACTAGAATGACCAGCTGCTACAACTCCAATTTTTGAAGTTTTAATAAAACCTTTTGTTGTTTCTATTCCTTCTAAGAAATCACCTTTTCTTTTTATTCCTTTAACTTCACAATTCTGAATTATATCGACTCCCATTTGATCTGCACCTCTTGCATAACCCCAAGCAACCGCATCGTGTCTAGCGGTACCAGCTCTTCTTTGAAGAGTACTACCTAAAACTGGGTATCTAATACCAGGAGAACAATTAATAATAGGGCAGAATTTTTTTACTTCTTCAGTGTTTAACCAATCGCAATCAATACCGTTTAATCTGTTTGCATGAGTTCGTCTTTTCAATTCTCTAACATCATGTAAGTTATGAGCTAAATTCATAACACCTCTCTGACTAAACATTACGTTATAATTTAATTCTTGAGATAAACCTTCCCAAAGCTTTAAAGCATGATTATACAAACCAGCACTAGCATCCCACAAATAGTTTGATCGGATAATAGTAGTATTTCTTCCAGTATTACCTCCACCAATCCAACCTTTTTCAACTACAGCAATATTTTTTATATTATGCTCTTTTGCAAGATAATATGCAGTAGCTAAACCATGTCCACCACCGCCAATTATCACAGCATCATAATTTTTTTTTGGCTCTGGATCTCTCCAAGCTCTTTGCCAGTTTTCATGGTAACTAAAAGAGTTTTTTATCAATGAAAATATTGAATATTTATTTTTCATATATAATAAAATAGTTGAATTTTAATAAAAACCAATCGTTAATTTATACCAGTTTATCCTACTTATCTTTAGCTAAATCTCTCAAATAAATCGCCACAGCAATCCAAATTATAATGAAACTTATCAACTTATTCGGGTCTATGGTTTCACCAAAGTAATAAAATCCGAGTAAAAATTGAAATGTAGGTGCTAAGAAAAAAATCATTGCTGAAGGTCCTAACCCCGCCAAAGAAGAACCATGAAGATATAAAGCTAGCGGTATTAAAGTATTAGCTCCAGCTAAGAAAAGCCAAAAAGACAAACTTATATCATCAGATCCAAAATAATTATTTCCATTTTTTGTAATTATATAAAATGCTAGCAATGCAAAAGGAGTCATGAAAGCGCTTTCTATAAACATTCCTATATCTGCTGGAACTTTAATTTTTTTTCTTATTAATGTGTATACACTCCACGTTAAAGCTACTATTAAACCAATCCAAGGTATTGATTTAGCATCTATAAGTAAATGTATAACTGCAATTATAACTAATCCTATAGACACAAGTTTCATTAAGTTATGTGACTCTTTTAAGAATAAAATACCAAAAAAAACACTTAATATTGGAAAAATATAGTACCCAAAAGCAGCATCTATAAGTTTATTAACAGTAACTGCATATATCCAAGTGAACCAATTGCTAACAATTAATACACTTGTTAAAAATAATAATAGTGTTTTTTTACTATTTTTAAGAATTTTAAATACATCTGTCCATCTTGAATATATAGAAATTGAAAAAATTAATAAAAATCCAGTCCAAATAGTTCTATGTATTGTGAGTTCTAGTGGGCTAACAAATGAAACTGACTTAAAGTATAAAACACCAATAACTCCCCACCATAGTGAACCAAAACCGCTTGATATAATTCCATTAAAAGTTTTTTTGTTCATAAATAAAAGCTATCATTAAATTGAAATCAAACTAAAATAAAGGTAAATAGAGCAATAGGAGAGGTGGGTGAGCGGTTTAAACCAGTCGTTTGCTAAATGACCGTACGTGGAAACATGTACCGAGGGTTCGAATCCCTCCCTCTCCGCCATTCTTAATAAAGTGTCTTATCTTCGAAAAAATTATAAATTTTTACAGGCTTTCCTTTTAATATATATCTATAAACATTTACATTTTCTAAAACTCTCTGTACATAATTTCTTGTTTCTTTAAATTTAATTAATTCTATCCAATTTACATAATCAATTTTACCTTTTTGAGGATTTCCATTTATTTTTTTCCAATGTTTTACTCTTCTAGGGCCAGCATTATAAGCAGCCAAAGCAAATGGATAAGAGCCTTCATATTCTTCTAATAAACCAGCTAAATAATAAGAACCTAATTTAATATTGTAATCTGGGTCAGTTTTAAGTCTACTTTTAGAATATGGAAGTTTAGCTTGTTTAGCTACAAGTTTTGCAGTGTATGTCATTAACTGCATCATACCTCTAGCACCAACATAACTGTTAGCACTTAAATCAAATTCACTTTCTTGTCTAATAACAGCTAAGACGAGTTCTGACTTTGGCATTCTTTTTTGATTAATAATTTCAGGTGTATTAATAACTGGATAATTTAAATCATTATAAAATCTTTTTTCATAAGATGCATCTTTAGCAATTTGTATAGCATAATCATATCTACCAATTTCTACAGCAAGATTTCCTGCAGTAATTTCGCTACCTTTTTCTATATCGATTAAAGCTAAGTGTTTAAGAAAATCTTTAGAATATTTTGTTTTACCTAATTCATTCAATAATCGAACTGTTTTAACTAAAATATTTTGATTAAAATTCTTTTTAAATTTATCAGAAGGTTTTATTTGTTTTGGCAACACAAAAGGTTCATTAGGATTCATCTCAACAAAAGCTAGCTGACCATAATATGTATTCAGATATTTAGATGCTTCATTAAACCAATCTTCAGATTTTTGTTTATTATCCTTGATACTGTAAGTTTTCCCAATCCAATATGCGCCTCTAGCTAAACTAATAGGATATCCAACATTATTATAAAAGTTATTAAAGTGTTGTAACGCCATATTAGGATCATCTAAAAAAGTTAGAGCAATCCAGCCAGACAACCATTCGGCTTCTGCATATTCAGGACCCTCTACCATAGAATGATTGCTTGAAACTTTGTAGGCTAAAGTGTACTTTTTTTTATATATCAGAGATCGAGTTAATATTCCTCTTTCTTTCCACCAAATTTCTGGTCTTACAAGTTTTGCTGGATCTTTAGGTATATTAAACAAAATTTCTAAAGAAGGGTCCACTCTTCCTCTTCTTCTTCTCCATTTAAGCCTATCGTATTTTAAGCCTATATCATTTTTAAATTTTGGATCTACTTTATTAATAGCATTATCAACACCGTATGATTGGCTCATCAAAATTTGTCTGGCATTATATAATGTAGTATAATCTTTTGGAAGGTATCGAAGCATTCTTTTGACATCCCAGTGTTTACCTTCCCAAGCATGCCAATCAGCTCTTTTTACATTATCTTCTATAGTGATTACCTTTTTATATTTTTTTCGCAAATATCTTAAATCTCTCTTTGAAAGTTTCGCTTTTACCCATCCCTTTTTAATTAATTTAGATCCAATTTCGAAATTTCCTTGTTTAATGTAAATTTCTCCAAGTTTAATTTGACCAAATGAACTTAGTGGTTCCTTTCCATTAAACCACTTAATTACTTCTTTGGATTTAATATTATTTAAATTTATTTTATGTTCAGCTAAATATTTTAATCTATTTATTCTAGGATAATCAGGATTTGAATATATAAACGATAAGTAGTCATAAAAACTTGCATTGTTTGATGGTTTAATTAAATAAAGATAATTGACCAAACTGTACAAAGTTCTATTTCTTGATTTTTCTGATAGCTTTAAAGCAGCTTCCCATTTCTTATTATCTATTGATTGAAAAACTTCTTTAGCTACTAGAAAATCTTTTTTTGGTAAGATTAAAGATTTAACAACAGATTTTTCAATTTTCTTTTTAACTATTATTGGTTTTTTTTCTGGATATATGAAAGCTTTTTTTTCAGTATTTGTTTCAATTTTTTGATCTTGTATTATTTCGTCAACTTTATTAACTTCTTTTTGTTCTTGAGGTTTTTTTTGTGGGTATATTTCTTTCTTTTTCTCTGTAATTCTTTTGGTTTCTTTATCTACCTGAGGTTTAGGTATAGGTAAAATACGATCTCCAGCTATACAATTTGTTGAAATAAACATAAATATTGCTACTAAAATTACTTTATGAGTGTTTAAATTATTCATAATTTATGATTATTTACTTTTTTAAATTATGTTATAAAGATTTATGTTCCAAGGATCAAATGTTGCTTTAATCACTCCATTTAAAAATAATAAATTGGATGAGGAAAATTATATTAAATTGATAAATTTCCACTTAGAAAATAATACAAATGGTCTTGTTCCAGCAGGAACTACAGGTGAATCACCTACGTTAAGTCACAAAGAACACGAAAAAGTAATCGAACTTTGTATATCTGAAGTAAATGGTAAAATACCAGTTATTGCCGGCACAGGCTCTAACTCTACAGAAGAAGCAATCTCCTTAACATCTCATGCCGAAAAAGCAGGTGCTGATGGAGCGTTGGTTGTAACGCCATATTATAATAAACCTACTCAAGAAGGATTGTATCAACATTACAAAGCTATAAATGACAACACAAGCCTTCCTATTATAATTTATAATATTCCAAGTAGATGCGTTATTGATATGTCGGTTGATACTATGGCAAGATTATTTGAACTAAAAAATATTGTTGGTGTTAAAGATGCAACGGGTGATTTAAATAGACTTGATCAAACAATAAAGAAATTAGGACCAGAATTTATACAGCTAACTGGAGAAGATGGACTTGCATTTGAATTTAATAAAAGAGGTGGTGTAGGAATAATTTCTGTTACAGCTAATATTGCTCCTAAATTATGCTCAGATATGCAAAAATTTTCAAAATCAAAATCTGATAATGAAATCAAAGAAGCAGAGAGAATAGATCAAATACTTCAACCTTTACATAAATCTTTATTTATTGAGAGTAATCCTGCGCCAGTAAAATATGCAGCAAAACTTTTAGGACTATGTGATGATGAAATTAGACTTCCATTGGTAAAAGTTAAAAAAGAAACACAAGAAGAAGTTAAAAAAGCTTTATTATCTGCTAACTTAATTTAGTAAATGAAAAAAAAAACCAATCCTGGTTTAAAAATAATATCACATAATAGGAAGGCAAGTTTTGATTACTTTTTTAAAGAATTTTATGAAGCTGGAATTTCTTTATATGGATCAGAAGTTAAATCTCTTCGTAACGGAAAAATAAATATTTCTGATTCTTACGCTTACGATCATAATGGTGAACTTTTTTTAGTTAATTCACATATTCCGTCATACAAACAATCAAGTTATAATGATCACAACCCAACTAGAAATAGAAAGTTACTTTTAAATAAAAGAGAAATTAATAAACTTGTTGGTAGAATCAATAGAGAAGGATTTACTTTAATACCAACAAAGATATATTTTAAAAAAGGAAAAGCGAAAATAGAGATTGCCGTGGCAAAAGGAAAAAAAAAGTATGATAAAAGAGAAGTTAAAAAAAAGAGAGATTGGAACAGAGAAAAAGAAAGATATTTTAAAAAATCTAGCTAATAATATATGATTTTTCTTGGGATAGGCTCAAATTTACCATCTACTTATGGAGATAGATTTAAAAATATTGATTTAGCAATTAAATATTTGCTAAAGGAAAAAATTACTTTAATAAAAAAATCAAATTTTTATGAAACAGAGTCTTTTCCAGAAAAAAGTAATCCTAAATTTATTAATGTAATTATTTCTCTCGAAACTTCTTTATCAGCCAAAAAGATTGCAGAAATTATATTAAATATTGAGGAAAAACTTGAGAGAAAAAGAAATAAAAAGAATGACCCACGCACATGCGATATTGATATTATTGATTATAATGGAAAAAATATTAGTTTTAATTTTAATGATTTAGTATTTTCTACACCACACAAACAACTTTTAAATAGAAATTTTGTTTTAATTCCTTTAAAAGAAGTTTCTCCTAATTGGCGTCACCCAATAAATAATCAACTTATTAATGTTTTAATTGAAAAACTTCCCAATGAAGACAAAAACTCTATATTAAAGGTAGATAAAACTTGATATGGTATTGTGATGTTAAACCAAGAAGATTTAATTAAAAAAGTACGAAATTATAACCCTTTTTTAAATCCAATTGCTTTATCTAAAGCCTATGATTTTGCACTAAAGGCACACAAAAATCAAAAGAGACAATCTGGGGATCCATATTTAATTCATCCAGTTGCTGTTGCTGATATATTATCTGACTTGCAACTTGATAGCGCTACAATAACTACTGGATTGTTACACGATACCATAGAAGACACTTTGGCAACATATAAAACTGTTAAGGAAGAATTTGGTAAAGAGGTTGCTGATTTAGTAGATGGTGTCACAAAAATTTCATTGCTTGAAGGAAAAGCTACTAATATCTCTAAAGCTGAAAATTTTAGAAAACTAATCTTAGCTACATCAAAAGATATTAGAGTTTTACTAGTTAAGCTTGCTGATCGTCTTCATAATATGAGAACTTTAACTTCTATAGACGATAAGCAAAAGAGAGAAAGAATAGCAAAAGAGACTATGGAAATTTATGCTCCACTATCTGATAGGATGGGAATGAACCATATAAGAGATGAGCTCGAAGACCTTTCTTTTGCAGAACTTAATCCTAAAGCAAGGAATCTTATTTTTGATCAACTTTTATTAAACAAAACTAATAGAGAAAAAAACTTTAAGAAAATATCTAGTATTTTTGTAAACTATTTGAAAGAAAGTGAAATTAGTGCAAAAATTGTTGGAAGGGAAAAAACACCATTTTCAATTTGGCGAAAAATCCAGTCTAAAAGAATTTCCCTTAAACAATTAACAGATGTTATTGGTTTTAGAGTTATAGTTAAAGACATAGAAACTTGCTATAAAGTTTTAGGAATTTTTCACAGTAAATGGTCAACAATACCAGGAAAATTTAAAGATTATATTTCTACGCCTAAAATAAATAAATATAAATCTATACATACTGCTATTATTGGACCAGAAAATGAGAGAATTGAAATTCAAATAAGAACACAAGAAATGCACGACTATGCCACCAGAGGCATTGCTTCGCACTGGCTTTATAAATCTTCAGAAAAATTAAATCAAACTACTTTGAAAGAATATGACTGGTTAAGAGATCTAGTTGAAATTATAGAAAAAGGAACTACGCCAGAAGATTTTCTTGAATTTACAAAATTACAAATGTTTCAAGATAACGTTTTCTGTTTTACACCATATGGTGAAGTTATTAAATTACCTAAGGATGCGACTTCAATAGATTTTGCTTACGCCGTTCATACTAAAGTTGGTGACAGTGCTATTGGCTGTGAGATCAATGGAAAAACATCGCCACTACAGAGTATTTTAAGAAACGGAGATTCAGTTAAAATCCTTGTTTCAAAAAAAGTTTCTCCTTCACTTCATTGGCTTTCCCTCACGAAGACGGGTAAGGCTAGAGCAGCAATAAGAAGATATTGGCATAACAAAACTAATATAAATTCTATTAAAGAAAAAAAATATTTGACTGGACTATGTATTAAAATACCCAACCAACCTGGAAAACTAGGTGAAGTAAGCAGTTTAATAGGTATAAATCAATGCAATATAATAAACATGGAAATTATATCAAAAAAGATTGACCATTTAGAATTTATTTTTGATATACAAGTAAAAGACTTAAAAAAATACACTGAATTGATTAGTGAACTTAAGTTAAAAGAATATAAATTTAAAATTATAAGGCATAGGAAAAAAGATGCTCTCTTACAAAGAATCTTTAGAAATTTTAAAAGAAACTGAAGCCTTACAAGAAGGACATTTTATATTGTCTTCAGGTTTACATAGCAAACAATATATTCAATGTGCAAAACTTTTGAGCCAACCTGCTAAAGCTGTAAAGATATGCGAATCTCTTTGCGAAAAAATTAAAAATAAGTTTAAAAGTGTAGATATAGTTTTATCTCCAGCAATCGGTGGCATAGTAATAGGTTATGAAGTTGGTCGACAACTAAATAAAGAAACTATTTTTGCTGAAAGGCAGGATACTAAATTAATTCTTAGACGTGGCTTTGTTATAAATAAAAATGCAAATGTTCTTATAGTAGAAGATGTTATTACCACAGGAAAATCTGTTTTAGAATGCTCAAGCATAATTGAAGAGTGTGGTGCTAATCTTGTTGGATACGCTTGTTTAATCGATAGATCAAATGACGAATGTTTAATTAAAGATCAAACAATTTCACAACTAAAGTTTAATATTAAAACTTTTGAAAAGACTAACTTACCAGAAGATCTTAAATTGATTACTCCTATAAAACCAGGAAGTAGAAGCTCATTGAAATGATCAAAAAAAAATTAGGCGTCAACATTGATCATGTTGCTACAGTAAGAAATGCTAGAGGTGAAAAATATCCTGATCCATCTAAAGTTGCATTAGTTGCGCAAAATTGTGGCGCCGACTCAATTACAATACATCTAAGGGAAGATAGGAGACATATAAAAGATTCTGATCTTATAAATCTTAAAAAAAAAATAAAAATTCCTATCAATTTAGAAATAGCACCTACAAAAGAAATGATTAATATTGCAAAAAAATATAAACCTAATTCAGTATGTTTCGTTCCAGAAAAAAGAAAAGAGCTTACTACTGAAGGCGGCCTGAATATTAAAAAAAATATTTTATATATTAAAAATTCAATCAAAAACTTAAAGCAAAATAATATAAAAGTTTCTTTATTTATTGAACCAAGAATTTCAGATGTAGTAATAGCAAAAAAAATTGATGCAAATAGCGTGGAACTTCATACAGGTAAGTTTTGTAGACTTTTTAATAATAGAAAAAATTATAAAAATGAAATCGAAAAGATAAAAAAAGCTGCAAATTATGCAAAAAAAATTGGTTTGCACGTTCATGCGGGTCATGGTTTTACATATAAATCTGTTGAAAAAATTTGTAAAATTAGAGCCATAACAGAGTATAATATTGGTCATTACATTATATCCGCATCTATATTTACAGGAATTTCTTATTCTATTAAAAAGTTTAAAAAAATTATAAATAAATAAAATGAAAATACTTGGTATAGGCACAGATATAGTTAATATAAAAAGAGTTAGTAAAGCACTAAGCTCTTCAGGAAGTCAGTTTAAAAATAAAGTTTTTTCTAAAATAGAAATTGATTATTGTGAAAAAAAGAAAAACCCTAGTAGTTTTTATGCCAAAAGATTTGCTGCCAAAGAAGCTCTATCTAAAGCTTTGGGTACCGGTTTTAGTAAAGGTGTTAGTTTTAAAAATATTGAAATATCTAATGATGCAAGCGGTAAACCAAAAATTAAATTGAAAGGGTCAACCTTAAGCTATCTTAAAAAAAAGATTAAAAATAAAAAATATAATATACATCTTTCTCTATCAGATGATAAACCATGGGCTCAAGCTACTGTAATAATATCTTCCAAATAATGAAAAATAAAATTGTAGATAATATTAAAACTTTATTTTATGCATTAATTATAGCTTTAATTATAAGAAGCTTATTTTTTCAGCCTTTCTATATACCATCGTCATCCATGGAGCCAAATTTACTAGTAGGAGATCGTATTTTTGTTTCGAAATATTCTTATGGATATAGCAAACATTCTTTTCCCTTTAGTCCCAAAATAAGCAATAAAAGATTTTTGAGTGATAAACCTATAGCTGGGGATGTTATAGTTTTTAAAACTCCAGCTGACAACAGAACAGATTATATAAAAAGGCTAATAGCTAAACCAAATGATCTACTTCAATTTATAAATGGTGAAATATATATAAATAATTTAAAAATCAACCGAAAAAAAATTGAAAACCCAAAAGTAATAAATTGTGGAAAATTTAAAATAGAAGTTCAATCTTATGAAGAAACTTTATCTAATGGAAGTAAATATATAGCAGTATATAGCAAAGAAGGAACCATGCTAAATTCAGATAAATTTATTATACCTGAAAATCACTATTTTTTTATGGGCGATAACAGAGATTGTTCAAAAGATAGTAGATTTTTAACTAGTGTTGGATATGTACATTTTAATAATCTTGTAGGAAAAGCTCAAATAATTTTTTTTTCAACTGACAGTAACAAAGGTAATGTTTTCCAAATATGGAAATGGAATAGCATTATAAGGATAAAACGTTTATTTAAGATTATTGAATGATTGATATAAATAAATTCCAAAAAAATTTAAATATTAAATTTAAAGATAAAAAATTGCTTATTAAAGCTTTAACGCATAAAAGTTCGAACCAAAATGATAATAATGAAAAGTTAGAATTTTTAGGTGATAGGGTAATAGGCTTAGTATTATCTAAAAAACTTTTTGATTTATATCCAAATGAAAAAGAAGGAACAATAGACAAAAAATTTGCTCAACTAGTAAATAGAAAGACATGTTGTTTGATTGCATGGTCATTGGGTCTGCAAAACTTTATTATATTAGGTAATGCAAAAAAAATTATTAATAAAAGTGATGAAAAAATATTAAGTGATGCTTGTGAAGCTCTTATAGGTGCAATTTTTATTGATAATGGCTATAATTTTGTTAAGAAATTTATTCTTAAATATTGGCAAAAAAATCTAAGCTACTCAAATAAAATTGTTTTGGACCCCAAAACGGAGCTTCAAGAATATTCATTAAAAAAGTTTAAAAAACTTCCAATATATGAATTTATTAGTTCTAAAGGACCCAAGCATTCGCCAGTATTTAAAATTTCTGTATCAATAAATAATACAAAAAAGTTTATTGGAATAGGTAAATCAAAACAAATGGCAGAATTAAATGGTGCAAAAAATTTATTATCAGGAATTAAATCTATTTAAATATGTATTGGTCAGATGAAGCTTTTTTATTGTCAAAGAATTACTTTAAAGAAAATTCACTTATTATTGAAATTTTTACTCTTAATTATGGAAAATGTTCTGGAATAGTTTATGGAGGTCTATCAAGAAAACAAAAAAAGAATTTTCAAGTAGGTAATAAGTTTATGGTTCATTGCAAATCGAGAAATGAAAACTCTATCGGTTACTTTACTGCAGAATTAATTAATCCTATATCACCACTATATTTTGATGATAAACTTAGGTCTATTAGCATACTTTCAGCATCAACACTTTTGAAGATTTTACTTCCTGAAAGACAAATTAACTCTAAAATATATTTATCTTTTGAAAATTTATTAAATAACATAGGTTCAGATGAGTGGATAAATATGTATATTTTTTGGGAACTTTCTTTGATTAGAGAGTTAGGTTTTGATATAAACATTTCAGACAATGCACACATTTTAAATAATAAAAATCTAATTAAGATAAATGAAAAATTCCACAAAATTCCAGAATTAATATTAACTAGCAATGTTAAGACAAATACTAATGCTAAAATTAAAGAGGCTTTATTTTTTAATAAAAATATATTAATAGAAAATTTTATTGAACCTAACCGGCTACGATTTCCTTACTCTAGAAATATTCTGGAAAAGTATTTTAACTAGTTAAATCAAGACTTATTTAATTTTTTCGCAACATCTTCAGCAAAGTATGTAACAATTGCTGATGCTCCAGCTCTTTTAAAGGATATTAAGCTTTCTATAACTGCGTCTTCATTTATTATATTTTTAAGAATTCCGTTTTTAATTAAACTGTATTCTCCTGAGACTTGATAAGCAAATACTGGGACTTTATAGTTATCTTTAACAATCTTAATAATATCAAGATAAGGCATCCCAGGTTTTACCATAACAAAGTCCGCACCTTCTTGAATGTCTAACGCAACTTCTCTTAAAGACTCCATTGAATTATTATAATCCATTTGATAATTTTTTTTATTACTTTTAAGTGAATTTTTAGAGCCTACTGCATCTCTAAATGGACCATAAAAATTAGATGCATATTTAACAGCGTATGAAAGAATTTGAACCATTTTGAAACCATTTTTATCCAAAGCTTTTCTTATTAACCCAATGCGACCATCCATCATATCAGAAGGCGCAATTACATCACATCCCATTTTAGCTTGCAAGAGAGCCTGCTTTACTAATACTTTTAATGTTTCATCGTTATCTACATAATTATTTTTTATAATACCGTCATGACCATGGCTGGTATATGGGTCTAAGGCAACATCACACATTACCCCAATTTGATTATATTTTTTCTTTATTATTTTTAGAGCTCTACAGACAAGATTATTTTTATTTAATGCTTCTGAACCAAGTTTATTTTTTTTTGAATTTGGTGTGTTTGGAAACAATGCAATCATTGGAATTTTAGCTCTTATAGCTCTTTCAACAATTTTTTCAATTTTATCTAAAGAATATCTAAAAACTCCAGGCATTGTGTTTATTGGTTCCTTAATATTTTTTCCTTCAGTAATAAATATAGGCCAAATTAAATCACTTGATGACAAGTTATTTTCTTGAACTAGTTTTCTGCTCCAACTACTTTTTCTATTCCTTCTAAGTCTAACAGACGGATATGATCCAAAATTTTTCATTTGATAATTATTCTCAATTCAATTTTAAGTTTATATTAATATAAAATACATTCCTATTGCGACAAAACCAACATATATATATTTTAATCTTGAAATAATGTAAGACTATTATATTAAAGTATAAATATGATGAATTTTAATGACTTTCAAACTGTTAAAAATTTGAAGTTTGATATTAATAAACTGCAAAAAAGTCTTCAAGAAGTTCTTAAATTAAAAAAATATGACAGTGCAAATGGTATTAAAAATTTTGCTGCAATATGCTTAAATCAAATTCCTGGAAATCCAGACTCAACCAAAGGCGTTAACTCTCGAGGAGTATATTGGACTAAACCTGATCACAACGGAAAAGAAGTTATAAGAGATAAAGTTTTACATGAATCTGAATACACTGAGTTCGTTAATGATTTTGAAAATACCTATTTTAAAGAGGTTTATGAAACTTTATCATCTCGTTTTAAATTAGGTCGTGTTCGGATATTGCTAAAAGAGCCAAGATCAACTTTGAGTTGGCATAGAGATCCTGAGCCTAGACTGCACATACCTATAATTACTAATCCTGGATGTTTAATGGTTATTGAAAACGTAGCTAAACATTTGCCAGCTGATGGATCTGTTTATATTACTAACAATATAAAATATCATAACGCTTTTAATGGTGGAGAAGAAAATAGAGTCCATTTAGTGGCTTGTTTGACTGATTATAATTTTTAGAAATCATTAAAAAAAACAATCATAATATTGTGGTCTAAATTGTTATGTTGTATACATGTAGATAAATTTATCATTATCTGTGTCAGAAAAAATATAAATAAATGAATGAAAATATAGTTTTAGCCTCAGATCATGCTGGATTTGAACTAAAAGAAATTATTAAAAAATATTTAATTAAAAAAAGGAAAAAAGTTTTAGATTTAGGTACCGACAACAAAGGTTCAGTAGACTATCCTGATTTTGCTCATATGCTTTCAAAAAAAATTAAAACTAAAAATCAATTAGGAATATTAGTCTGTGGATCAGGTATCGGCATGGATATGGCTGCAAATCGACACAAAAATATAAGAGCAGCTTTATGCTATAGTGCTAAAGCTACAAAATTAAGCAGGCAACATAATAATGCCAATGTAATGGCTTTGGGTGCTAGATTGACTAAAAAGAATGTTGCTTTAAAGTATGTTGATATTTTTATAAAAACCAATTTTATTGGTGGTAGGCATTTAAAAAGAGTTAAAAAGATTTAAATTTATGGCAAAGCTAAATAAATATATCTCTGAAAGTTATCAAGGATTTTTTGATAATGATCTATCAGAAACTGATCCAGATTTATATAATTCGATAAAACAAGAATTTGAAAGACAGCAACAACATATCGAACTGATTGCTTCAGAAAATATAGTTTCTAAAGCTGTTCTAGATGCTCAGGGTTCTATTATGACAAACAAATATGCAGAAGGTTATCCTGCAAAAAGATATTATGGTGGTTGTGAATTTGTTGATAAAGCAGAAGTGTTAGCGTTAGAAAGAGTAAAAAAATTATTTAACTGTAGCTACGCAAATGTACAACCTCACTCAGGTGCTCAGGCCAATGGAGCAGTTTACTTAGCACTTCTAAATCCCGGCGATACTATATTAGGGATGAGTTTAAATTCAGGTGGTCATTTAACTCATGGCGCAAAAGTTTCTTTATCTGGGAAATGGTTAAAAGCTTTTCATTATGAGGTAAATAAAGAAACGGGTTTGATTGATTATGATGAAGTCCAAAAATTAGCAAATGAACATAAACCAAAATTACTAATAGCGGGTGGCAGTGCTTATTCTAGAGTTATTGATTTTAAAAAATTTAGAGCTATTGCAGATTCAGTTAATGCTTACTTAATGGTTGATATGGCTCATTTCTCAGGTTTAGTAGCTGGTAAAGGTTATCCAAATCCAGTCGATCATGCAGATGTAGTTACATCAACAACTCATAAAGTTTTAAGAGGTGGAAGAGGAGGTATCATACTAACTAACAGAGAAGATTTAATTAAAAAAATAAATTCTGCAGTGTTTCCAGGATACCAAGGTGGACCACTGATGCATGTTATCGCTGGAAAAGCAGTGGCTTTTCAAGAGGCATTACAACCCAGCTTTAAAGAATATATAAAATCAGTACTCGCGAATGCAAAAATTTTATCAGAAACGTTAAAAAAAAATGGTTTTAAAATTTTTTCTGGTGGAACAGATACACATTTAATGCTTGTTGATCTCAGACCTTTTAAAGTTACTGGTAAAGATGCTGAAACTAGTCTTTGTAACGCAAATATCACTTGTAACAAGAATGGAATACCATTTGATACAGAAAAAATGACAATTACATCTGGTATTAGACTCGGCTCACAAGCTGCAACTACGCGTGGTTTTGGTTTAAATGAATTTAAAAAAGTAGGAGAATTAATAACTAAAGTAATTGTAGGATTATCTAAAAATTCAAATGATAATTCCTCTGTTGAAAATGAAATTAAGGCTGAAGTAATTGACCTTTGTTCGAAATTTCCAATTTATAAACACTTAATTAGGAATTGATTTATGCTTTGTCCTTTTTGTAGAGATAAAGACACTTCTGTTGTTGATTCTAGACCAACAGAAGATGGTACTGCAATTAGAAGAAGAAGAGTTTGTGGTTGTGATAGAAAAGAACGTTTTACAACTTTTGAGAGGGTCCAGTTCCGAGAATTAACAGTTGTAAAAAATAACGGAAGAAAAGTGCCATTTGATAGAGACAAGATAGCAAAATCAATAATGATATCTTTAAGAAAAAGACCTATTGATAGTGAGGGTGTAGAAAAATTTATATCAAAAATTGTTAGAAACCTTGAGGGTCTAGGTGAAAACGAAATACCTACTTCAACTATAGGTAAATTTATAATGGATGGCCTTTCAAATTTGGATCAAGTAGCTTATGTTCGTTTTGCTTCTGTATACAGAAATTTTAAGGAAGCAAAAGATTTTGAACAATTTATTGGCAACTTGAATGTTTACAAATCAGAATAATAATAAAAAAAATTTATATTTTATGAAGCTTGCATTGAATCAAGCTCAAAAAAACTTAGGAAACACAAAAGAAAATCCCTCCGTAGGATGTGTGATAGTTAAAAATGGTCATCTTGTAGGTTCAGGTTTCACAGGATTTAACGGCAGGCCACATGCTGAAATAAACGCTATAAATTTTACAAAATCAAATCTTAGCAATTCTTCCATGTACGTAACACTAGAACCATGTTCTCATTATGGAAAAACACCTCCATGCATAAATACAAGTATTAAAAAAAATATTAAAAAGTTATATTTTTCTGTAAAAGATCCAGACAAAAGATCATTTGATAAATCTAGAAAAATATTATCAAACAATGGAATTAGTGTAAATGTTGGTAATTTAAGTAGTAAATTAAATGTTTTTTACAAAAGTTATTATAAATATAAAAGAAGTTTTTCATTACCTTTTGTGACTTCTAAATTAGCTGTTTCAAAAGATTACTTGACGATAAATAAAAAAAAAAGATGGGTAACAAATAACTCATCGAGAAATAGAGTTCATTTAATAAGATCTTATCACGATTGTGTATTAACAAGCTCTAAAACAATTATTAAAGATAACCCGCTTTTGACTTGCAGAATCAAGGGTCTAGAATATAAAAGTCCTACTAGAATTGTATTAGACAAAAACTTATCGATTTCAATAAATTCTAAAGTTATTAAAAGTTCAAAAAAATATAATACAATTTTATTTTATAATAAAATTAATAAAAGTAAAATTGCAGCGTTTAAAAAAAATAAAATAAAGCTATACAAAATAGATTTAAATAATGATGGTAGCTTAAATCTAAAGAAATCGTTGCAGAAACTTAAGATTCTGGGTTTTTCAAGAATTTTAATAGAAGCGGGTAAACAATTAACATCAAGTTTTTTAAATGAAAATTTGGTTGATCAGTTTGAATTATTTATATCAAGCAAAAAACTTAATAATAAAGGTGACGGAAGTATAAAAAAATATTTTAATACACATCTAAAAAATAAAAAATACATTTATGAGAATGTAAATCTTTTTGGTGATAAGATACGTTCATATAGGCTCAAGTAATGTTTAATGGAATTATATCAAATAAAGGCAAAATATTTAAAATAATTAATAATAATAATAAAAATATTATTTTATTTATTAAAACAAGTATGACTTTTAAAAAAAATGAAATTGGTTCATCAATTGCATGCTCTGGAGCTTGTTTGACTCTAGAAAGTTATAAAAAAGATATAGCTCGTTTTTTTTTATCCAAAGAGACTCTAGGTAAAACAAATTTTAAGTATATTAAAAAGAATGATGCCATAAATTTAGAAAAGTCATTAACATATGGTCAACGTATTTCTGGTCATTTTGTACAAGGTCATGTTGACACTACCTCAAGTATAAAAAATGTTAAATTAGTAGGAAAATCTTGGGAAATATATTTTTCTTTACCAAAAAAATTTAATAAGTTTATTGTTAACAAAGGATCTGTGGCAATAAATGGTGTATCTTTAACAGCAGCTAAAGTAACAGCTGATAGTTTTATGATTTCTGTTATTCCAAAAACACTTAAATTAACTAACTTAATAAATCTTAAAAAAAATGATGTTGTTAATGTTGAGTTTGATGTTTTAGGAAAGTATATAAAAAAAATTTTAAAGAACTAGTATGAAATTCTCAAATATAAATAAAATAATTCAAGATGCAAAAAAAGGCAAAATGTTTGTATTGGTAGATGATGTAAGCAGGGAGAACGAGGGTGATTTAATAATACCAGCATCCAAAGTTTCGGCTAAGTCGATAAGCTTTATGGCTAAATATGGCCGAGGTCTAATATGTTTAGCTTTAAGTCAATCGCAAGTTAATAAACTTAACTTGCCATTAATGTCAGCTAAAAATAATTCAAGAACACAAACAGCTTTTACAGTTTCAATTGAAGCAAAAAAAGGTGTAACGACAGGTATTTCTGCATATGATAGAGCTCACACAATTAAAACGGCGATAAAAAAAAACTCATCAAAAAATGATATAGTTTCGCCTGGCCACGTATTTCCACTTATTTCAAAAAATGGTGGAGTTTTAGTAAGGGCCGGTCACACTGAAGCTTCGGTTGATATTTCAAACTTAGCTAAATGTGGCTCATCGGCAGTAATTTGTGAGATTATGAATGATGATGGTACTATGGCTCAAGGAAAAAAATTACATAAATTTGTAAAAAAACATAAGTTAAAAATCGGAAAAATTGATGATCTAATTTCATACCGATTAAATAAAGAAAATTTAATTAAATTAAAAAAATCATCATTAATAAAAATTAAAAAACATACTTTTAGTATTAAGATTTTTGAAAATTTGCTTGATGGATCAGAAAATTTTTCATTAAGCAAAGGATCTGTTAAAAAAAATCCTAGAGTAAGAGTTATTTCTTCAAATATAGTTAAAAATTATTTAATGGGAGAAACCTTTCCAAATTCTTTTAATCAAACTATTAACTATTTTAGTAAATATAAAGATTGTGTAATTATTTTTATAAGAGATACAAATCTTAAATCAGTTTCTGAAACACTAAGAAGTTATAAAACCAGAGAATTTTATAAAGGTGGAAATGATAGATTAATAAGAAATTATGGTATTGGTGCACAAATTATTAAAGCTCTTAATATTAAAAAAATGATTTTAGTTACTAAATCTAAAAAGAAGGTTATTGGATTGGATGGATATGGTATAAAAATAACTAAACAGGAAATAATAAAATGAAAAAAAAAATTTGTATAGTTCAAGCAACATACTATGAAGAAGTATCTAGAAATTTGTACAATGGAGCAATTAAAGTTTTACCAAATAGTAATTTAATCAGCGTTCCAGGTATATTTGAAATACCAGTTGCTATATCAAAGCTTATTAATAAGTACGATGCATTTGTTGCATTAGGTTGCGTAATAAAAGGCGAAACACCTCATTTTGATTTTATATCTCAGTCAGCAACAAATGCTATTATGTCATTATCTATAGATAACAAAAAACCTATAGGAAATGGAATTATTACGTGCCTAAATATGAAACAAGCTCTTGAAAGGGCAGACCCATTAAAAAAGAATAAGGGTTCTGAAGCAGCAAAAGCAGTTTTATCAATCTTAGGGATTTAATTATATGAAACTAAATGATGCTCTTGAAAATCCAAGAGTTATAGTAATTCAAAAGCTATACAGTAATCATATAAATAATGATACTGAAATTACTTATTCAAAACATCGGTATAAAAAGTTTATTAAAGATGTTGTTACAGGAACAATTGAAAGAAATGAATTAATTCTTGAATTAATAAATAAAGAATTAAAGAATGACATAAATGATAATAAAACTGAAATTTTAGTTAAGTTAATAATAATGGCTGCAATTTTTGAGTTTATGTATATGCATAAAACTCCAATCAAAGTTGTTATTAGCGAATATTTAAAAGCTTCTGATTATTTTCTTGGAAGTTCTCAAAAAAGTTATTTAAACGCAATATTAGATAAAGCGGCAAAGTTAAGCCGCACTACAAATGAATGAATTTAATATAATTAATAATTATTTAAAAGATTTATCTATTGGTAATAAAGGCTCTTTTAACTTAACCGATGATATCTTTTTTGATGCAAAAAAAGGTACTGCTATATCTCTTGATACATATGTTGAAGGTATTCATTTTTTAGATTCTAAAAATCCACACAATTTTTTAAAAAAAGTTTTAAGAGCCTCATTGTCAGATTTGTACTGTAAGGGTATTACACCAAAATCTTATTTTATGTCATTAGCATTAAGTAAAAATAATGCTAATAAAAAATGGTTAAATACATTAAAAAATATATTAAAAAAAGAACAGAAAAAATTTAATATAACATTATGTGGTGGAGATATCGCCTACTCATCAAAATTTATTATAACAATTGTTGTTTTAGGTTACAGCAACTATAAACCAATCTTAAGAAGTACTTCACAAATTAATGAAGATATTTATGTTACTGGGAATATAGGAGATTCGTATTTAGGTTTGAAAATAATTAAAAAGAAAAAAAATTTTGGTAAATATAATGATTTTTTTATTAAAAAGTACTATGAACCAGATCTAGCTGTAAAAATTTCAAAATTTTTAAGATTATTTGCCAGTTCGTCTATTGATATATCAGATGGTCTTTTGCAAGATTTAAATAATATCTGCATTCAATCAAAATGTGGAGCTAAAATTAATTTAGATTTATTACCTTTTTCTTCTCAAGTTAAGTATTTATTAAAAAAGAAAAAAATCAGTATGCTTAATATGTTTTCAAAGGGAGACGATTATCAAATCTTATTTACATCAAAAATCAAGAATAGACGTAAACTTGAGAGCCTATCAAAAAGGCTAGGGGTCAAGTTATCTAGGATTGGAATAACTATAAAAGGCAAAAGTATCGTGTTTAACGATAAAGTGCATAAATTTAAAATAAAAGATAAAAATATGGGATATATTCACAAATTTAGCTAAAGATTTAAGTTGCGTTTTATGTTTTTTTTTGTAAATTTCATTTTTTTAATATTATCGAATTTTTTAAATGATTAGTACATTAGTTCTCATAATTTTTGCCGGTTTAATATCAATTTTGTATGGTTATATTGTAGGAAAGCAAGTTCTTGCAGCTAGTCCTGGAAATAAAAAAATGCAAGAGATTGCTGAAGCAATACAAGAAGGTGCTAGAGCATATTTAAGAAGACAGTACAAAACTATAGCTATAGTTGGTGTAATAATTCTTTTTATAATCACTTTCGCCTTAGGTATTTGGGTTGGTTTAGGATATTTCATAGGAGCATTTTTATCTGGTGCGGCTGGTTATATTGGTATGCTCGTATCTGTTCAGGCGAATGTAAGAACAGCTGAAGCTTCAAGAAAAGGTTTAGCGGCTGGTTTGAATATTAGCTTTAAATCAGGAGCTGTTACTGGAATGTTGGTAGCAGGCTTAGCATTACTATCTATTTCTGTTTATTATTTAATTTTAATTAGCTTTAATGTTGATAATAGAGAAATTATAAATGCATTAGTAGGTTTAGGTTTTGGAGCGTCATTAATATCTATCTTTGCAAGATTAGGTGGTGGAATTTTTACTAAAGGAGCTGATGTAGGAGCAGATTTAGTTGGAAAAGTTGAAGCTGGAATTCCTGAAGATGATCCAAGAAATCCTGCTGTTATAGCTGATAACGTTGGTGATAATGTTGGAGATTGCGCAGGTATGGCAGCCGATTTATTTGAAACTTACGCAGTTACTATAGTAGCTACAATGGTTTTGTCGTCGATATTTTTTATGGGCGATATGAATATGATGTTGTACCCACTAACTATTGGGGCCGCTTGTATCATTACATCTATAATTGGAACTTTCTTTGTTAAGCTAGGTAAAAGCAAAAATATTATGGGAGCTTTATATAAAGGTTTTATTGCTACTGCAATTCTTTCTGTAGTAGTTTTGTATCCTCTCACTGATTATATTATTGGTTTTAAAAATATGTATTCAGTGGCTGATATAAGCTTTACTGGTTTTGAACTTTATTTATGTGGTGTAATTGGTCTGTTTATTACTGGTCTTCTTATTTGGGTTACAGAATATTATACAGGTACAAATTTTAGACCTGTAATTAGTGTTGCAAAATCATCGACTACAGGACATGGAACAAATGTAATTCAAGGTCTCGCTGTATCACTAGAGGCAACAGCATTACCTGCTCTAATAATTGTCGGGGGTATTTTGTTCACAAATAGTTTAGCTGGTTTATTTGGTATTGCTATTGCTGTTACTACGATGTTGGCTTTAGCAGGGATGGTTGTTGCATTAGATGCTTATGGGCCCGTAACTGATAATGCAGGTGGTATTGCTCAAATGGCAAATTTACCTAAAAAAGTAAGAAAAACTACTGATGCATTAGATGCTGTTGGAAATACAACGAAAGCAGTTACTAAAGGATATGCTATAGGATCAGCCGGTTTAGGCGCATTAGTTTTATTTGCGGCTTACACAGAAGATATTAAATTCTTTTCTAACACCCAAGGTTCACCTCTTGAAAACATTGTTGTAAGTTTTGACCTATCAAATCCTTTTGTAGTGGTAGGTTTATTAATTGGTGGGATGTTACCCTACTTGTTCGCTTCAATGTCAATGCAAGCTGTTGGCAGAGCAGGTGGTGCTGTAGTAGTTGAAGTAAGAAGACAATTTAAAAAAATTCCTGGTATCATGAAACGTAAAAGAAAACCTGATTATGGTAGATTAGTTGATTTATTAACAAAAGCAGCTATACGTGAAATGATTGTTCCTTCATTATTACCTGTATTGTCTCCAATAATTTTGTACTTTATTATTTATTATATAGGAGGTCTAGAAGCTGCGTTAGCTTCAGTAGGAGCTATGCTTTTAGGAGTAATTGTAACAGGATTATTTATGGCAATATCTATGACTGCTGGTGGCGGTGCGTGGGACAATGCTAAAAAATTTATTGAAGACGGAAATCATGGAGGAAAAGGATCAGAAGCCCATAAAGCTGCAGTAACTGGAGATACTGTAGGCGATCCCTACAAAGATACAGCCGGACCGGCAATTAATCCAATGATTAAAATTACAAATATTGTCGCTTTACTGTTGCTTGCTGTGATAGCTCACTAGAAATTACTTTTTCTTACTTTCCATTTTTTGCCTAACACTTGTCAAAAAACTATAAATAAAATTTTCTTTTTTAATTTCGTTTTCGGTTATAGCTTTTGCAAAAGTTAATTCTTTCATATTATCCTTATTATAAAAACTTTTTTTTGTAACAATTCCATAGTTATTAAATTCTAAGACTAATACATTATTCTTTTTAAGGTAGTTTCTTCCTAGTTTTAGGAGCCTTCCTCTTGTTATTGTTCTTTCTATATAGATCCATAAATTATCATTAGTCATTCCTTTAGTGGAGGGTTGCCCTAACAGCGACACAGTATCATTTTTATTTGATATATTTACTTTTACTAGCTTTTCTCTATTTTCAAGATATGATATTCCATGACTTTTAATAACATCTTGTCTAGCACAACTACTTATTGTTATAAGCGCAAGAAATAATAAAAAAAAAAATTTCATATGTTTAGCTTTTATAAAAAAGACAAAATTCAGAATTTACTATATAGCAAATTTGTTTTGTTGTCACGTAACTCACTATTTTATAAAAATTTAAACCTTGCAGATACCTTCCAGAATAGAATTAATTTAATCTTTTTGCACTCTTCATTCATATTTATTAAAATTAAAAATGAAAAAGAGAAATTAGCATTTAAAGACTTTTATCAACCAATGTTTGATTTGACGTTTCGTAATATTGAACTTAATATGAGAGAAATTGGATATGGAGATGTTTCTGTAAACAAAAATATGAAAATTTTAGTTAAAAGCTTCTATAATATACTTTTAGATTGTGAAAATTTTAACAAAAAATCTATGAATGTATTAGAGTCCTTTTTCAATACATATTTGGATAAGAAGGATAATAAAGAAAACCTTAATATTACTGGCTTAATTGATTATTTTAGTAAATATGAAGCTTTTTGTTTTGATTTAGGATCTGATAGTGTATTAAAAGGTGATTTAAATTTTAATTATAAATAGAAATTATGGCTGTACCTAAAAGAAAAACATCTAAATCAAGAAGAAACAAGAGACGATCTCATCATGCAATATCTTCTTCTAATGTTGTTGAAGATAAAAAATCTGGTGAATTCAGGCTTTCTCATCATGTTGATTTAAAAACTGGTTTATATAATGGTAAGCAAATCTTAGATCCTAAGAAATAAAAAATATTAAAATGTCTGATAAAGTTAGAATTGCAATTGATGCTATGGGTGGTGAAAACTCACCACAAAAGATAGTTCATGGTATTGATATTTCTCTCAAAAAAAATAAAGAAAACCATTTCTTTTTGTACGGTGTGAAGAGTACAATTGAAAAGGAGTTAGGCTCAAGTAAAATTTTAAACAATCATTGTAAAATAATTGAAACTAACGATGTTGTCTCAGATGATGAAAGTCCTCTTGCGGCCGCTAAAAGAGGTAAAGAAACAAGTATGTGGAAAGCTATTGAGTCACAGAAAGAAAACAATTCTGATATATCTTTATCAGCAGGTAATACTGGGGCGTTACTAGTAATATCAAGATTGATACTTAAGACTATTGAGGGAATAAGTAAGCCTGCATTAGCAGGCTTGTGGCCTAATAAAAATGGCATGAATATAGTTTTAGATTTAGGAGCAAATATTGAGTGTAATGAAAAAAACCTAGTAGATTTTTCTTGCATGGGTTCTGCTCTTTATAAGTCACTTTTTCAAAATGATTTACCTAAGGTTGCTTTATTAAATGTAGGAATGGAGGAAAATAAAGGAAGCGATGTTTTAAAAAATACTTTTTCATTATTAAGTAAAAACTCATTAAAAAATTTTGAGTTTACTGGTTTTATAGAAGGAAATCATATAATGGACGGTAATGTTGATGTCATTGTTACTGACGGTTTTACAGGAAACGTAGCTCTTAAAACTGCAGAAGGAACTGCAAATTTTATTACAAAAAGTTTTAAAAAATCTTTAAATAAACTTTCAATACTTTTGTCGTACAAAGCATTAAAAAACTTTAAAGAAAAACTTGACCCAAGAAAGTATAATGGAGCCATATTTTTAGGTTTGCAAAGCCCAGTTGTAAAAAGTCATGGTTCAACTGATGCGATTGGTTTTGCACACTCAATAGATGTTTCAAACAAAATTGTTAAAGCTAACTTAATAAATAAAATACAATCTAATTTAATTACAGTTGACGCTTCCTCAACGCAGTAATATTTTTAGTTAATGCTAAATAAAAACTTTACCCGAAAAGACATTTATAAAAAAATAAATAAAAAAATAGGATTTTCCAAAACTCTATCAAACAAAATTGTAGATGAATTTTTTATTTTATTGGTAGATGAACTTATAAGTTTGAAAAAAATTAAACTTACTTCTTTTGGTACATTTGATGTCTTGAATAAATCTAAAAGAATTGGAAGAAATCCAAAAACAAAAAAGGAGGCAATAATTAATGAAAGGAAAATAATACGATTCAAAGCTTCAAAACTTCTTAAAAATAAAATTAATGGCCAATGAATAATAAAATAAAATCAAATGATGCTTACAAAACTATTGGCGAAGTTTGCAAAGAACTAAATCTTATAAATAAAAAAACAGGTGCTCTACAAACTCATACTATTAGATATTGGGAAAGTGAATTTAAACAAATAAAACCTTTTATCGGAGTTGGTAAAAGAAGATATTACTCTCCCAAAGATCTTAAAGTTATAAAAATTATACAATCTCTATTGAAGGAAAAAGGATTAACAATAAAAGGTGTAAAAAAAAGCCTTGATAATCCGGAAGCAACATCTATTGACGAAAATGAAAATATAGGTATATATAAGCAAAATTTAGAATATTCGAAATTTATCAAACAAAAAGTTTTAAAAATTTCTAAATTATTATTAGAACTGAAAAAGATTAAATAATGGCAAAAAAAACATCTGTAAAAGTTAGGCTTGTACCTGAGGCTAAACCTAATAGCCCTTTTTTTTATTACGTTAAAAAACCTTCTGCTGGTGAAAAAGCTAAAATAAAACTAAAAGCAAAAAAATATAATCCAGCAACCAGAAAACATGAAACTTTTGTGGAAAAAAAACTTCCACCACATAGTAAATAATTATTTTTTTTTAAATTTATTTTTTTCGTACTCAATATAACTTGAAATCATTGATTTCCATATTTTTTGAGTAATTTTTGGATCAATTTTCTTTTTTATAGAGTTAAGTCTAATTTTTTTTAAAACTTCAATAATTCTTTTATTATCTACTATCTGATTTTTAAACTTTTTAATCTTAATTACTTGGTTCACTAAAGAAGTTCTTTTTTTAATTAAACCAAGTATTTTCAAATCTAGTTTATCAAGCTTACTTCTAACAAATTTCAGTTTTTTATTTTTCATTAAGCGACAAATATACAATTTTTAATTATTATAAGAAATGTATATTGAATTTAATGATTGAAGAAAATAAAAAAAATTATGTCTCTTATTGGCTATTTTCTGTAATACTACTAATTTATTTAATGATCGTGGTTGGTGGATTGACAAGGTTAACAGATTCGGGCCTTTCTATCACAAGATGGGATTTAATTACTGGAATTTTACCTCCTTTAAATCTTCAGCAATGGGATCACACATTTTCCTTATACAAAAAAATTCCTGAATTTAAATTATTAAATCCTGACATGTCATTAACTGAATTCAAAGTGATTTATTGGTGGGAGTATATTCATAGGTTGTTAGGTAGAGTTATTGGTTTAGCTTACTTAATGCCACTTATTTATTTTACATATAAAAAAAGTTTAAATAAAAATAATTTATATTATTTATATTTTATTTTATTTTTAATTTGTTTTCAAGGTTTTGTAGGTTGGTATATGGTCAAAAGTGGTCTCGTTGAAAACACTGACGTAAGCCATTATCTTTTATCACTACACCTTACCATAGCTTTTATTATTTTAGTTTTACTTATTTGGGGTTTGCTTACTGTTATTAATTTAAAAGCTTATGATAGCATTAAAAAAATACCCTACAAACTAACAGAAATTTTTGTTTTTTTAATTTTGTTACAAATATCTTTGGGAGGTTTAGTTTCGGGTCTGGATGCCGGAACCATCTATCAATCTTGGCCTTTAATGAATGAAAATTATTTTCCTGATGATTCTAAATATATGGATTTATTTTTGTTAAGTGCATTGGAGACGCCATCACTTGTACAATTTTTGCATAGAAATTTGGCTTATTTAATAATTATATTATCTGTCTTGTTAGCATATTTAATTTACAAAAATAATAAATTCGAACGTTTAAAAAAAATTTTTATAATAGTTTTGCTTGCTCTATTTTTTCAAACTCTTTTAGGTATTTTAACTATTTTATCTGGTGCACAAATATTTTTGGCTTCTTTGCACCAGATAGGTTCTATATTTTTAGTATCAAGTTCTATAATTTTAATTTTTAAAAATTATAAAACTAACTAACAGCTTTAAGTTTCTTCTTACCAGCTGCTTCCAAAGCTTGGCTTAAATCAGCTATTATATCGTCAGGATGTTCTATACCGATTGATAATCTAACATAACCAGGAGTTACACCCGCAGCTAACAATTCTTCAGATGTTAATTGACTGTGAGTAGTTGTGGCTGGATGTATAGCTAAACTTCTAGCATCACCAATGTTTGCAACATGATAAAACATTTTTAATGCTTCTATAAATGTTTTGCCTGCATCAACGCCACCTTTAACTTCAACGCCAACTAATCCACCGTTACCACCTTTGAAGTATCTTTTGGCTCTATCTCCAATTTCACCTTTGTGTAAATTAGGATAAATAACTCTATCTACATTTTTATGTTTAGATAAAAAATCGACAACAGTTTGTGCATTTGAGCAGTGTTGTTTCATTCTTAATGGCACTGTTTCCATACCTTGAATTATTCCAAAAGCATTATCTGGCGCTAAAGCTGATCCTAGATCTCTTAAAAGTACAACTCGCGCACGTACAGCATAAGCTACATTTGCTCCCGTTAATTCAGGAACTACTTTTCCCCAAACAGCTCCACCATAACTTGCATCAGGTTCATTAAATAGTGGTTGTCTTTTTGGATCAGCTGTCCAGTCAAAGTTTCCACCATCCACTAGGCATCCACCTATAACTGTTCCATGTCCACCTATAAATTTAGTTAACGAATGGATCACAACAGCAGCTCCGTGTTCTAATGGTTTACATATTACTGGCGCGGCAGTGTTATCCATAATTAAAGGTATATTTTTTTTTCTTCCTATATCAGCAACTTCTTTAATTGGAAAAACTCGAAGATACGGATTAGGCAATGTTTCAGCATAAATACATCTAGTTTTTTCATCGATTTGTTTTTCGAAATTTTTTGGATCAGATGGGTCAGCGTACCTAACTTCTATTCCAAGTTTTTTTAATGTATGAGTAAACAAATTAACAGTTCCACCATACAGGTCAGTTGAACTGATAAAATTGTCACCAGCTTGACAACAGTTTG
>Ga0114996_10001863_pt1 | contig 27821 bp, 21 predicted proteins | sample ArcticOcean_MG_C_4_FD_87039 | JGI IMG/M metagenome (GOLD analysis project Ga0114996, IMG submission 87039) | Marine microbial communities from western Arctic Ocean - ArcticOcean_MG_CB4_134 | ecosystem: Environmental > Aquatic > Marine > Oceanic | place: Arctic Ocean: Canada Basin | collected... | reverse complement strand
CTTCGAGCACAAGCAGCTTGCCTCGGCGATGCGCAGTCTGTTTGACGACTTTTGGAACCGCGGCACGGAATTGTAGTCCGTTGATCCGTTATCGAATGGGCTGTTTCCGGCTGGGCTGTTTCCTGACGACTCGTTGAGCCGAGAACCGAGTGCCGGAGAAGCCGCCCAACCCCGCCGGCGGCAACCAATCCGGCGCAAACCCTGAAGCCCGCAATTCTCATCGTGTGGCGAGGCAAAGTGCATGGGAGGCCTGTCAGTACGAGGCGCGCGCCGCTTGACGAGCGCAGGCGTACTCTCACAGTCCGTTGAGCACGGCGAGCAAGCGCAACGAAGTAGTGGCGGGCCCCTCATGTGCTTGGCCCGTCAGCCGGTGAGAAATGCGGGCTACCATGGATCGGCGACGCTCTCGCCAACAAACGAGCCGACCACAGGGGTTGCCGGTCAGACACATTCGTCGAGTTCTTAGGTAAAGAACATTTATGCCCATAACTGACCATTGGGTGTGGTAAAATCGGTTGGACTTTGTATTAAGGGTCATTACGTTCAGTACGAATTCGATGGAAATATCCGACTGGATCTGGGCTGCGGTGGGGGCAGTCGAACTTGCCTGGGCCGCGCGGCTGTGGCAATTGGTATTGGTTCGCAGTTACCCCTTCCTGACGTCCTATCTAGTATTTTCGGCGGTCCATTCGATCGTCAGTTTCGCAACCTACAACGCCTGGGGGCAGTACTCGGTCGCCTATGGACGGTTCTGGATAATTACCCAGCCTATTTTATGGGTGATGCTGTTCTGTGTGGTGATTGAGGCCTATAACCATATGTTGAAAGGTTACGAGGGGCTTCAACGGCTGGGTCAGTGGGGTTCGCACATCGCGCTCGGCACGGTTGCGTTGATCGTACTTGCCATGATCGTTTTGGACCCCCCGGTTGACGGCGCCAGTTCGCCTTGGGCTATTTTTTGGATCCGGCAAGAACGAAGTGTTTATTTGGCACTAACGGTCATCTGCTTGGTGCTCGTGTCCGTAGGCGCCTACTACGGATTAGTCGTCTCCCGAAATGTCGCGACGGTGTTCGCGGTATTCGGTCTTCTTTTCTTGAGTCACGCTGGGCTATCGGTCTTTCGGGATCACCTCGGCGCTGAGTTTCGGCTGATCAAGTATACGGTCGCTCCCATTCTCTACATCCTATGGGTCATAGCAGGTGCATTTGCTTTTACCCGAATTGGAGAAGAGCGGCTGGCTGACGAAACCGCGGCGGCGTGGGGTGATGCATCAGGCACGACTGGACAGCTCACCCGGCAACTTGAGAGTGTGAATCAGCTTCTATTGAGGGTACTTCGGTCATGACAACATTTGAGATTCTCCTTGCATTCCTGTTCCTGGTAGCTGTTGGATTGGGGTTGGCGTTACGCCGGCTGCGTTCCAACGGAGAGGAGGCTGCGGTCATCCCCGGTCCGGTTGCGAGTCAGCCGGTCGATGAATTTTACCGCCCGATGGCTCGCTTGTTTACTCCGCGGGATATCGAGTTTCTGCGTAAACAGCGCGGGTACAGCAGCACCATGGACCGCCGCCTGCGACTGCAAAGACAGAAGGTCCTGCGCTTGTACTTGGGCCAGATTCGCGAAGACTTCAGCGCTCTGCTAGGGCATTGCCGCCGGTTGGCGCGCAGCACCCGTAACTGGGAACTCAGCTCTTTGGCACAACGCCAAATGGTGGTTTTCTACGGCGTCTACTTCGCCCTCCAAATTCGGTGTCTGCTCGGTTCGTTTGTACACGTTCGTGTCGACGCGAGCGAGTTGGTCTCTTCGCTGCAGAACTTGCAGGAAGGCCTTCGATCCGTTGTGAAGTCACCCGAAGGCGGCCTAGAGGCCGCCCGAGGCTAACCGGGAAATCACAACGATTGTCGTCCATCCCAACCTCGCCGGTCTTTGGGCAGGCGGAGCGAGTGCCGGGTGGGGCACGCACCTCGTCCTTTCCGCGACCGATTTTCGTTGTTCTGGCGCGATGCTCTTCACTGGACGATTTCGGTGCCGGATAGTTGCCTGCTGGCCCGCGTTAGGGTATATTTTCGGCCAAAGGCCGCCCCAGCATCGGAGTCATGCGGAGTTTTTCGCCGCGCATCTTCAAGGCTTCCGCCCCAAGTCTTCACCCAGGGTTGCGCTTCGCTTCATCCTGGGCACAATCCCGCGCCGCTTGACGACCCCCACTTGCCCCCCCCACTTGTTCAACTACGCATACTCTCACAGTCCGTTGAGCACGGCGAGCAAGCGCAACGAAGTAATGGCGGGCCTCTCATGTGCTTGGCCCGTCAGCTGGCGAGAAATGCGGGGTAGGGCTAAGCGTCGGTTCGAAGGACGGCGTTTTTCACATCTCCCAGCAAACCCAATCCGAAGCAGCCGCTCGGCCAAGCAGGTAAAAAGTCTTGCTTCTAGGCCGAGTGCATGTTTTTTCCCACCCCACGAAATACACTCCGTATAGAATTGTTCAATTGGGACGATAGCCTTGACCGCGAACGCCTTCCTTGGCCCGCACTGCTTCGGCGGATACAATTGCGCCCAAAGCCAAGGTTTTCGAAGACTTCTTCGCGTTTCTTGATGCACCACGCCAGCCGATAGAAATTTTCAATCGGGCTGATAGAAACGTTCTTCTTGGTTTCTCCACCAAGACGTTGCAAGATAAGAATCTCGCTGCTGCAACGCCTGTTTGGCAGTATTCCCGGCGCCGTCCGGAAAAAGGAGTGTAGAAATGAAAGGTCGGTCCTTATCGCATTTACTACTAGGTCTGTTGGTGTGTCTGCCGGCAATGGCACAAGGTACGGAGGAAGCTGTCGCCAACCTCACTGTGGCGGCGGACACGCTCTGGGTGCTGATCGCCGGGTTCTTGGTGTTCTTCATGAACGCCGGGTTCGGTTGCGTCGAGGCTGGGTTCTGCCGGGCCAAGAACGCGGTCAACATCTTAGGAAAGAATTTCGTTGTTTTCGGTCTGTCGTCCATAGCATTTTGGGCGGTCGGTTTCGCCATCATGTTCGCCGACGGCAATCCTTTCCTCGGATTGACGGGATGGTTCTTGGGCGGCGCCGACAACAGTCCATTAGCGAATGACGCCTATCAAGGCGTCTACGGTTCGATTGCCTGGACCGGCGTGCCGCTACTCGCCAAGTTCTTTTTCCAGCTTGTCTTTGCCGGCACCGCGGCGACGATTGTCTCCGGTTGCGTGGCGGAACGCATCCACTACAAAGCCTATATGCTTTTCACGCTCGTGCTCGTTGCGGTCATGTACCCGATCTCGGGTCACTGGATTTGGGGCGGCGGATGGCTGGCGGAGTTCGGTTTCTGGGATTTCGCGGGATCGACTGTCGTTCACTCGGTCGGTGGCTGGGCCGGGCTGGCGGGGATCATCCTGCTTGGACCTCGCATCGGAAAATACAAATCGGGCGGAAGGGTGCGGCCGATTCCAGGACACAGCATGGCCCTGGCTTTCCTGGGCGGACTGATTCTGTGGCTGGGCTGGTTCGGTTTCAACCCGGGCAGCACCATGGCGGCCGATCCTGGCGCCATCGCGCATATCGTCGTGACAACCAATATGGCTTGCGCGGCGGGCCTGTTGAGCGCCACGATCCTCGCATGGGTCTGGCTAGGCAAGCCGGACTTCAGCATGACGGTCAACGGCGCACTGGCTGGACTGGTCGCGATTACCGCACCGTGTGCGTTCGTCGACATCTGGGCATCTCTGGTGATCGGCTTGATCGGGGGCCTTCTGGTCGTCCCGGCCGTGATATTCTTTGACCGCATCAAGATCGACGACCCAGTTGGCGCACTGTCGGTCCACCTGGTGAACGGCATTTGGGGAACGCTTTCGATCGGCTTGTTCGCGACCTCCAGCGCTCCCGGCGGAGGCCCCGACGGGTTGTTTTACGGCGGCGGATTCGCATCGCTGTGGGCGCAGTTTGTCGGAGTGGTCGCCGTCGGCGCCTTCACCATGGTGCTTTCGCTCATTGCTTGGACCATCATCAAGCAGGTTTGGGGATTGCGCGTCAGTGGCGATCAAGAGCGGCGCGGACTGGATCTAAGCGAAATGGGGATGGAAGCCTACGCCGGCGACGCCGGGCACGACGGTTAGGCGGTCTCGGAAAGGGCAGCGAAGCGCGGCGGAGTTGCCCTTTCCGCGAGCTTAGCGTTAGGATGTAGCCCACGGTTTGCACCCCACGAAGGGACATCCGAGGCTTAGCACAAGAAGGAGTGAGGAGATGAAATTGAGCGCCACAATGCGTTTACTGCTGTTTGGACTGTTGACATCCGTGCCGATGTGGGCACAACAGGGAGATCAAATCGATACCGGAGACAATGCCTGGATACTGGTGTGTTCTGCTCTCGTACTGCTGATGACCGGGCCCGGTCTGGCACTTTTCTACGGCGGCCTGGTCGGCAAGAAGAACATTCTCGGAACCATGATGCAGTGTCTGGCAATGATGGGCGCGATCACGCTTTTATGGGCACTGATCGGCTACAGCCTGGCATTTTCCGAGGGGAATGCCATTATCGGGGGTTTTGATTACGCGTTCTTGAACGGAGTTGGACAGGAAGCCAATGGTTCGATTTCGCATCTGACTTTCATGGTGTTTCAACTCATGTTTGCCATCATCACACCCGCGCTCATTACTGGGGCGTTCGCCGAGCGAATGAAGTTCGGCGGCATGCTGGTTTTCCTGGTTTTATGGGCCATCATTGTCTACTTCCCGATGGCACACATGGTCTGGGGTCCAGGAGGCTTGATGAATGCTTATGACGGCGGAAGCATCCCGTGTCTGGACTTCGCCGGCGGAACGGTGGTTCACGTTTCATCAGGAGTCTCGGCGCTGATCTGCGCCTTGTACTTGGGGAAACGGAAAGGCTATCCCGGCCAAGCCAAGAAGCCACATAACCTGACGTTGAGTTTCATCGGCGCCTGCTTGCTGTGGGTCGGCTGGTTTGGTTTCAACGCCGGCAGCGCATTGGCCGCCAATGGGCTCGCCGCCGCGGCGTTTGTGAATACGCATTTTGCCGCGGCCGCCGCGCTATTGGCATGGCTTTTGGCCGAGAAGATTCGAGACGGGAAGGCCAGCACGCTCGGTGGCATCACCGGTGCGGTCGCCGGGCTGGTTGCGATTACTCCGGCCTCCGGATTTGTCACGCCAATGGCGGCATTGATTATCGGCGCGATCGCCGGTTTTGTGTGCTACTGGTCCGTCGTCATTCTCAAGAAGAAGCTGGGCTACGATGATTCCTTGGATGCTTTCGGTGTTCACGGGGTAGGCGGCACGCTGGGCGCCATCCTAACCGGGGTTTTCGCCAATAGCATGGTGCAAGAAGCACCCGGTGGCGGAGCTGCCGGATTATTGGAGGGGAACTCCCAGCAGTTGATCAACAACACGCTCGGCGTGCTGCTGACCTGGGTGTTCGCCGCCGTTGCGACGTTGATCATCTTGAAGGTGACCGACGCCACGGTTGGGCTGCGCGTATCCGAAGAGGACGAGATCGAGGGTTTGGATTTAAGTCAGCACGGTGAGGAAGCCTACAACTTGGAAGGCTGATCACGAGGAGGATGATATCAATGAAGAGAATTGAAGCCATTATTCAACCGTTCAAGCTGGACGACGTGCGAGAAGCCCTCAAGGCCGCCGGGGTCAACGGCATGACGATCTACGATGTCCGCGGGCATGGCCGCCAAAAGGGTCACAAAGAGGTCTATCGCGGGCAGGAATACGAGGTAGACCTGCTCCCCAAGGTGAAGATCGAGGTCGTCATCGACGATGCACGCGTGCAGGAGACTGCCGAGGCAATCATCGGTGCTGCCCGAACCGGCAAGATAGGAGACGGCAAGGTCTTCGTCTATCCCGTGGAAGAAGCGATCCGCATCCGTAACAACGATACCGGGGACGCCGCACTCTAACCGTCTAGCCGTCGGCGCTGCAGCTGCGCTCCGTTGCCCGCGCCGCCGCGACTGTGGCGCGGGCGCCGGGCACAGTTGGTTCATTGGAGCAACTCGCGCTAACCTAAGTGTTGGGGTTGGTGCGACAGGTACAGTTACCTGTTGGTCTCCTTTTCTGATTCGCTTGTCTTGAACTCCTTCGTCCCCGGGTCAAGACCGGCCTTCCTATGTCTGAACCGTCTGCAGAAAACGTGGAGCCGCTCGATCATTTGCGGGCAAGCTTCTTCGCGGACGGTGATGGCCTGCGTGACGTGGCCGCGCGTTGCGCCGAGACCGACGAAGTCGTCCGCGGCCGCTTCGCCGGCTCTTTTGTTGACGCGGAACGTTCGGGCGTGGCTCTGATCGCGGTAGGCGGCTACGGGCGGGGCCAGCTATTTCCCCACTCCGACGTTGACCTGCTGCTGCTAGTCGAGCGCCCCGGGCAGACGGCGACCTACACGGAGCAAATCTCACAACTGCTGGCGCAACTTTGGGACGACAAACTCAGAGTTTCGCACTCCGTGCGTGCCCCCGCCGAGTGTGCCCGCCTGGCGCCCGACAACGCTGAACTGAACATCAGCCTGCTCGACACCCGCTTTCTGGCGGGCGATCAGACTCTCTACGAAGATCTGCGCTACCGCCAACTGCCACGCTTCTATCTGCGTGAGCAAAGGGATCTGCTCAAAAACCTCTTGGAACTAGCGCAAACCCGCCACGCGCTGGCCGGAGAAACGATCTACCACCTCGAACCGGACGTCAAGGAAGCTCCCGGCGGACTGCGCGACCTTCAACTGGCCTGCTGGATTTCCCAGCTCACGAATATGTCGGCCGTTCGGCTGCCTGAGAGTGAGGAGTTTCTGCCGGCCGAAGCTCGCGACAAACTCGAGCCGGCGAAAAAATTTCTATTCGCTCTGCGTTGCTACCTGCACTATTTCAACAAGCGGGACAACAACAAACTGACTTTCGATCTCCAGGAAACCGTGGCGGCCGAAGGCGCGGGCAAGGCTTTCCGCCAAACGCAAGGAACCTCGGAATGGATGCGCGACTACTTTCGGCACGTGCGGGTCATCTATCGCCTCGCCGACCGGCAGATCGAGGAATCGGCCGGTACCGGGCAATCGCTGTTCACGCTTTTCCGTGACCGTAAGTCTCGCCTGTCGAATGGCGATTTTGTGGTGCGGCGCGGCCGCCTCTACCTGCGCGGCAGCCAGGCCCTGGCAACCCAGCCTGAACTTGCGCTGCAACTGTTCGCCTTTGTCTCCCGCCATGGGATACCGCTTGCGGTAGAGACGGAGCGGCGGGTCGAAAAGGCACTTCCAGCGATCACCGGGCAGACCCGTTCCGGCGGCCCTTTTTGGCCGATGATCGCCGAAACTCTCTCGCTGCCATTTGCCTACGAAGCCCTCACCGCAATGCGCGAGACGGGGGTACTGTTTGCGGTATTTCCGGAGTACGAACTGATCGACTGCCTTGTCATTCGCGATTTCTACCATCGCTATACGGTCGACGAACATACCTTCGTCACGATCCAAATCCTTCACGACCTCTCGGCGGACGGCGATCCCCTTTCTGAACGTTTCGCCCGACTGCTATCGGAGCTGGAAAAGCCCGAGCTGCTTTATTTCGCTCTGCTATTCCACGACGTCGGCAAGGGTGTACCGGAGGGAGCCCACTCCGAACACAGCGTTGATTTGGCCGCCAAGGCCATGGACCGAATCCAGTTGGATCAAGATGATCGGGAGACCGTGCTGTTTCTGATCCGCCATCACCTGGCGATGTCGGCAACGATGACGGGCCGCGACATCAGCGAGCCCGAGACGATCGAGCAGTTTAGTAATGTTGTCGGCACCGAGGAGCGGCTCAAAGCGCTGACCTTAATGACCTTTGCTGACATCAGCGCCGTGAATCCCAAGGCGATGACGGACTGGCGCAAGGACCTTCTCTGGCAACTCTACATCTCGTCTTATCGAGTTCTCAGCCGTGACTTTCAAGAGCGCCGCATTCATGTCGAGCGCTCCGAAGCCCTGCTGGAAAGAGCAGCTTCCGACGAAGAGCAAGCTGAAATCACGGAGTTTCTTGAGGGCTTTCCGCGCCGCTACCTTCGCACCCAGCCCGCCGATCAAATCTTTTCTCAGTTTCAATTGAGCCGCAAGCTCGCCACAAGCGCTTCGGCGGCGAGCGTTTCCAAACGGCACTCGCTCTACGACGTTGTCGTTGTGACTCACGACCGGCCATTCCTGTTTGCCTCGCTGTGCGCTACGCTATCGAGCCAGGGACTCAATATCGAAAGAGCCGAAGCGTTCGCAAACACCCAGGGAATGGCCCTCGACACATTTGTTGTTTCCGACCCGCAGCGTTCCCTGGAGCTCAATCCGCCCGAGATTTCGACACTGAAGAAGACCTTGAAGCATGCTGCCGAAGGCCGCGCCGACATCAGCAAGATCGTCGGCCGCCGCCGGCCGGTATTCGCCGTCAAGCGGAAAACGAGGGTCGAGCCAAGAGTTTCTTTTGACAATGAATCATCGCCCAGCGCCACGGTTTTTCACGTGACCGCGCAGGATCGCACCGGACTTCTCTTTGATCTCGCGAGTAAGTTTTCGCAATTTGAATGCAGTATCGAAGTCGTTCTGATCGACACCCAGGGCCACCGCGCCATTGACGTCTTCTACCTGTCCGGTCCAGGCGGCGAAAAGCTAGAGCCCTCGCAGTGTGAAGCGCTCAAAGAGGAGCTCGAGGCTGCTTGCGCTTCCTCCACATCGTAGTCGCGCGACAGCAGCGGAACTCCTGCTGTAGCCGCGAATAGTTAAGCCGCGGATCGGAGCGGGATTGCGGATGGTCAGTGGTCTTTCGGTGCGCCGACGGAGAAACCGCGCAGCTCAAGCAGACACTCAGAGCCCCGTCCGTGAGCGCGGGGTCGAGCCGGCGAACAGGTTCAACGCCAAAAACACCACGATATTGCTAAAACACTTGCCGCCGTCCCCCGCACGGCCTTCCGCCCATGGCATAATCTTGGTTCGACTTTCGGGCGCGGATTTCCGGGACCTTCGCGTTGGGAAACGTTTCGGCACCCGTGCCAGCCCGCGCAGGCACGACGGACAAGACCAGAACGAGAATCACCAGGAGGTAGCTTTCCGTGCGATTTGGCGTCAACACAATGATTTGGTCGGGAGCGTTTGATTCATCCATTCCCCTCGAGGCGATCAAGAACGCCGGCATTGACGGCATCGAGATTCCGGTCTTTGACCCCGCGGATCTCGATACGCTGGCATTGAAATCCGCGCTGGCCAAGTATGAGCTGGCCTGCACTTTTTGCTCGGTCAACCCGTCTGGGAAAAATCCGATTAGCGATGACGCCGCTGTTCGCTCGATCACGGTCAAGCACTGGAAAACACTCATCCTCACGGCGGCGGATGTCGGAGCCGAAATGATCGCGGGGCCGACGTATTCTCCCGTTGGATACTTGCCCGGCCGGCGGCGCACCGACGACGAATGGAAGTGGGGTGTCGAGTTCCACCAGCAGATCGGCACAACACTAGAGGAAACCGGCATCCAGCTGGCCGTCGAGCCCCTGAACCGCTTTGAAACCTATTTCCTCAACACGGCCGCCGATACAGTTCGTTTTATCGAAGAGGTCGGCAATCCGAACATCGGCATTCTCTTCGACACGTTCCACTCGAACATCGAGGAGAAGAACGTCCCCGACGCCTACCGCCTGTGCGCCAAGCATCTCAAGCACGTCCACACTTGCGAGAACGATCGCGGTATTCCTGGCACCGGGCACACGGATTGGGCGGGTGTTCTCGGTGTTCTCAAGGAAATCGGTTACGACAACTGGCTCACGATCGAATCCTTCAACTCGACCATTGCCGAGTTGTCGGCAGCGACCGCGATTTGGCGCGATCTTGCCCCCACAACGGACGACATTGCTTTCGAAGGGACCAAGTTCCTCAAGCAGCAGTGGGCGGCCCTGTAGAAGCGCCCTCAGTCGTTTCTAGCGCCTGGCGGTCACGCGCACCGACTCCAAACTCTTTCGGAAGGACCCGCCTCTTCGGCGTCGCGCCCGTCCCCCGCCCGGTATGCTGAAGCTGTGGACCCCGCGATCGAAATCGAAAAACTTATTTATGGCGGCCAAGGCCTTGGCCGGCTCGACGGTCATGTCGCGCTCGTTCCATTCGTGCTTCCCGGCGAGCGGGTGGAAATTGAACCGTTCCACCAAACCCCCAAGCTAATCCGCGCTCGGGTGTCGGAGTGGCAAGAACGCTCCCCCGATCGAATCGCCCCCGCATGCCCCTTGTTTGAGCGCTGCGGCGGGTGCCACTACCAGCACATTCCGGCTGAAAAACAGCTTGAGTACAAGGTCCAGATTCTTCGCGAGACGCTCTCCCGCGTCGGCAAGATCGACTGGCACGGCGCGATCGAAACGGTTGCCGCCGACCCCTGGGGCTACCGCAACCGGACGCAACTCCACATTCGCAGCCGAGGCACCAAGCGCAAGAAAGAACTAGTCGCCGGCCTTCTCGCGGGCGGGTCGCACTTACTGGTTGAAGCCGACACCTGCCCGATCAATTCCCCAGCGCTCAACCGCGCTCATGCCGGCCTGCTCGAGATGGTCAAGGACCGCCGCTTTCCGTCGTTCGTGCGGGAAGTCGAGTTCTTCACCAACGAAACCGATGTGCAGGTGACCGTCTCGGCCGACGGACGCCCGATTTCCACGGCTATGTTCGACTTGTGCAGTGAGAAGATCGATGGGTTTGCTCCCGAGGGGACCATTGATTATTTGTGCGGAGGCAATTCATTCCAAGTTGCCGGAGGCTCGTTCTTCCAGGTCAATCGATTCTTGGTGGACAAGCTGGCGGAGCTGGCTGTTGGCGAGGTATCGGGCCAAACGGCGGTGGACCTCTACGCCGGTGTCGGATTGTTCAGCCTTCCCCTGGGCGAGCGATTCGAGGAAGTGATCGCCGCCGACTCCAGCGCCAAGGCCATTCGTTCGCTGCAGGTGAACGCGGAGCGGTCGGGCCGCCGGGTGCGCGTGATTCACGCCGACGTCGAGGAGTTCTTGCCCAGCGTGACCGAGCCGGTCGATTTCGTCATCGCCGATCCGCCGCGCGCGGGGCTCGGGCCGCGCGTCACGGCGGAGATCGTACGGATCCAGCCCGCCAGTCTGGCGATTGTGTCGTGCGATCCAGCCACGCTTGCTCGGGATCTGAAGGTTTTGACCGCTGGCGGTCTTGAGATCGAATCGATCACCCTGGTCGACTTGTTCCCGCAAACCTTTCACCTCGAATCGGTGGTGCGGCTGCGCCGGAAGTAGGGCTGTACAATAGCCCTACTTCACGGGGAGTTGCTGGCTTGCCGCCAGAACCGCGCGTGCCGCAGGGGTCCTCTGGTGGCGCTATCCGCATTGTCTCATTGCATCCGCATTGCATCCGCATTGCATCCGCATTGCATCCGCATGACAAAGGAGAACCAGAATGTCGAGTTTCAACCACTACGAGGTGTACGCCCTCAAGTACGCCGAATGTACTGAACGCACGCGCGGTGATTCATTCATCTTCGATACCACCCACGATGTCCCCTACGATATGGACTATTTCGTTTGGGTCCTGCGGAATGAGCAGCGGACGATTCTTGTGGATACCGGATTCGACGGCAGCGAAGGGGCGCGGCGTGATCGTCCGATCCTGATCGAGCCGGCCCAAGCGTTGGCCGAGATCGGCATTGCACCGGAGAGCGTTGAGACCGCGGTCATCACCCACCTGCATTACGACCACGCGGGCGGCCTCGATCAATTCCCTAACGCCCGCCTGCACCTGCAAGAGGCCGAGATGGTCTACGCCACCGGGCCCTGCATGTGCCACCGAGTCCTGAGGAAGCCCTTCACCGCCGAGCACGTCTGCCAGATGGTGCGGCGCGTCTACGAAGGCAAGGTGGAATTCCACGATGGCGATGCCCTGATTGCGCCGGGCGTCAGCGTCCACAAGGTCGGCGGACATAGCCGGGGACTGCAGGTAGTCCGCGTGGAAACGGCCAACGGTCCGCTGGTTCTCGCATCCGACGCAGCGCACTACTACGAGAACTACGAAACCCGCAATCCGTTCCCGATTGTCGTGGATATGGAAGACATGCTCAAGGGCTACGATCTTCTCACGGCATTGGCCGGAGAGCGGCGGTTGGTAATCCCGGGGCACGATCCGCTGGTACGCCAAAGATTTCCAGTCGCATTTGAAAACGCCCGCCCCGAGGTGCGGCGGCTGGATTTGGGCGTTGTGTGATGTGAACTGTCGAAGGTGAGCTTCGTTGAACGTGAGCTTCGTTGAACGTGAACTTCGCTGGCCAAATTTCATTGCTGAGTAAGACCGCGCGGTACGTTCCGGCCATAGAGACCGAACACCGTTGCACCGCGGCCCGCGGGTCGGCTATCCTACCCTTCCCAGGACGGCCAAACGAGCCATCCTGCGATACGTGACCGGCTGCTTCAGCGAGTCGCCGCGGGAGCATTGTCCATGGAAAACAGAATCGGCATCGGCGTCATTGGCATGGGTTGGATGGGGCAGGTACACAGCCGAGCCTATCGCCAGGTTCCCTTACGCTTTCCCGGCGCGAGTATCGAGCCGAGACTGGTCATGTGCGCCGACGAAGTCCCGGCGCGCGCTGAGCAGGCCGGCAAGGCCCTTGGCTTCGAACAGTCGACCACGGACTGGCGGCAACTCGTCGAGCACCCCGAGGTTCAGGTCGTCAACATCGCCGCACCCAACCATTTGCATCTCGATCTGGCCCGCGCCGCGGCTGCCAATGGCAAGCACATCTTCTGCGAGAAGCCGGTGGGGCGAGGACCGGAAGAGACTGCTCAGATCGAAGCCGCCGCAAGGCGGGCAGGCGTGCTCTCGTTCGTGGGCTTTAATTACCGATGGGCGCCGCTGGTGGTTCACGCCCAGCAGTTGATCCAGCAGGGCAAGCTCGGCGACGTCACTCACTACCGCGGCCGCTTTCTTTCCATGTATGGAAGCGACCCGCGCAGCCGCTTGACCTGGCGCTTTGACCACAACCTGGGCGGATATGGCGTGCTGTGCGATCTGATGTCTCACGTCGTCGATATGGCACATCATCTGGCCGGGCCGGTCAAGCGGCTAGTCGCGAACCGCCACACGTTCATCAAGCAAAGGCCGCTGCCGGTTCGGGGCCAAGGAACACATTATTCCCTCGGTAGCGCTGAGGACCCCAGCGGTGAAGTCACCAACGAGGACTACGCCGGCGCTCTGGTCGAGTTTGACAACGGGGCGCGCGGGACGTTCGAGGTTTCGCGAACGATTCTGGGACCGAAATGCGAGATGGCCTTTGAACTCAATGGCAGCCATGGCGCGGTGGGTTGGAACTTCGAGCGCTTCAACGAGCTGGACCTCTACCTGCCCGGCGAGGATGGTCTCCACGACGGCTACACCAAGTTATTAGCCGGGGACAAGCATCCCTATCACGGAAACTTCAATCCTGGTGACGGAAACTCGATTGGCTACGAGGACCTACGGACAATCGAGGCTTATGAGTTCCTGCGGTCCGTTGTGGACGGGGAGCAGCGCCAGCCGGGACTCAGCGAGGCGCTGGCGGTGGCCAACGTGAATGCCGCGATGATACGATCCTGGGAAAGTGGACGCTGGGAGGATGTCACGAGCCCGCGGGCGGAGTGAGCTGGAGACTGAGTGCTGCTGGTTCGCCGACCGGATCGAAGGCCGTTGCAGCGGCCGTCCCGCGACGGGGCATTGGAGCGGCCTGTCAGACAACCCGAATTCGCGGTGAAGTTTCGGCGACCACTCTGCCCACTTTTTTCGCGGGCACATCGGCGGCTCGCAGTTGTTGCAGCAAACTCTCTGTATCCGCCGGGTCCACGGAAATCAGCAGGCCGCCGGAGGTCTGCGGATCATAGAGCAAGCCCGCAATCTCCTCGGGCACCTGCTCCCCCATCCGCACCGCGCCCTCGGCGAAGTTGCGGTTGTTGTTCTGTCCGCCGGGAAACGCCCCTTGTTGGGCATATTCGAGGGCTCCTGGAATGAACTCGAACTTGGTGTGGTCGAACTCGATACCGGCCTCGCTGCCGGCGGCCATTTCGCGCGCGTGCCCGAGCAGCCCGAACCCTGTGATGTCGGTGGCGGCGTGAACGTTAAACTGCCCCATGGCATCGCCGGCCGCCGCGTTCAGCATCGTCATGGAATCGACCATGGCCCCGACGTGATCGTCGGAGGCTAGCCCGCGCTTGAGGGCGGTCGAGATGACACCTGTCCCGAGCCGCTTGGTGAGCACTAGATCATCGCCGGGTTTCGCGCCGGAGTTCGTGCGGATCTTATTCGGGTCGATCGTCCCGATCACGGCGTAGCCGAACTTAATTTCGTCGTCGGCCACGCTGTGTCCGCCGATGACCGCGCAGCCGGCGGTGATCATTTTTTCGAGCCCGCCCCGCATGATCTGCTCCAGGGTCTCGGGATCCCCGTTGGCCGGATAACAAGAAACCGCCAGAGCCGTGATCGGCTTGCCGCCCATGGCATAGATGTCGCTGAGCGAATTGGCGGCCGTGACTTCCCCGAACGTTGCCGGGTCATCGACGATCGGAGTGAAGAAATCCACCGTTTGAACCAAGGCAGTCGTTTCGTTGAGCAGATACACTCCGGCGTCGTCGGATTTATCGAATCCTACAAGGACGTTGGGATTTACCTGCCGCGGCAAACTGCCGAGGACCCGCTCAAGAAGAGCGGGATTGAGCTTGCTTGCTCAACCAGCGGTCTTGACGGTGGTCGTCAGGCGGATTTTGTCTTGGGCCATAGAAATCAATTATGCCATGCGGCGCATTCGCGCAATCACACATGAAGGCAACTGAAACCCGGCGAAAAGGGTGACTCGTTCTCAAACGAGCCCCCTGGCGCACCGGGATTTTGGCGCTGCTTGCCAGAGCAGGCGGACTGGACCCGCGCCTGAATTTACTTAGAGCCTGCCCGCAAGTGCGTGTCGGCAAAGCGGAGATACTGTTCCCAGTCGAAGTCGGTCACATCGTGCTTGCCGGTTCGGTTGTGGTAGCGAATGGTTTCGCCGACAGGCTGGTTGGCGGCGGGCATCCGCTCGGCGCCTAGTCCGGCGGTTCCCAGCAAGCGGTAAACCGGGTCAGCGTGCTTGGCGCCGAGAAACTCTCCGCGGGGGTCGGACCATTGATCACCTTCAGCGCTGGCAACGTAAATCGGACGGGGGGCAATGAGGGCGATCAGCATGTGCTGGTCGAGGGGAAGGGTTGCTTCCTTCTCGTTGTATTTCTGGAAATTGTCGCAGAACCAGTGCGGAAACGAAGTGTTGATGCGCTGCACGGTTTCGCCGAAACGGCGGCGGCTCAATGCAGCCCCTCCGCAGCCGGACTCGTTCGAGATGACCAACGCGAAACGGGTATCCCTCGCCCCGGCCCATAGAGCGGTTTTCCCGAGACGCGAATGGCCCAGTAGCGAGACGCGGTCGTGGTCGATCTCGACATCCGTCTCGAAATAATCGACTGCCCTGCTCAGGCCCCAGGCCCATGCGGCGATCGAACCCCACTCGTCGGGACCCGGTTTGCTTTGCCCGCGCTTGTAGGAAAGCGGATGGACGCCGTTCTTGAATTCGTCGTCGAAGTCCGGGTCGAGATCACCGCAATAGATGGTGGCCAGGCCGTATCCATGGGCCAAGATCATCTCGACCGGCCAGCGGCTGGCGGCGGCGCCTCTTGAGCTTTCGTTGGCACGGTTATTGACCACGCCGCTGTCGGGGCGATTGCGCACCCACTGCGTCGAGAGCTTGATGCCGGGGTCGAGCTGGACAGTCTGATTGCCGCCGAAATTGAGTCCCACGAAAATCGGCACGGGGCCCTTTTGCGAACGGGGCAGATAGACCAGGATGTCCATCGACGGGCCCGTCTCATCGCCACTGAAATGGACGGTGATTTGCTTGCGAATGGCCTTCCCGTCGAGCGCCTTTTCGTCGCGGTCGAATTCTTTGAAGGTCATGCCCGCGGGCCGGCCGGGGCTGCGTCCGTAGACTTGTGTTTTAAAGAGTTCCAGGATTTCCGGCCGGCGGTGATTGTTCCAAATTTGGGCGTCCTTGACGGGCTCGCCGTTCGCCAAAACGAGCGGATCGGGCAAGGTGTATTCGGGGACTTTGGATTCGTCGTAGTTGAAGCCCTTGGGTTGTGCCGCGAGGGTGCCCGTAAATAATAAGGCGACGGCGACGGCGTGCGGTAAAAGTGTGAGCGTTTTTCTCATAGCGGACTTCTCTTCTTAGACCGAACCGTTGCCACCACAAAGAAGACCAGCTAACCTACCTGAGTTTCCGTGAGCCCCACCGTTCTTCCTTGTCTATTGTAGGGTAGACGTCAGTTGTTGCCGAACTTCGTAGCGCGGGGCTCGTCAGAGACCCGCGGCCTTTCCATGGACCGCGGCCGGCGGGTACGCGCAACGAAAAGCCGCCGGTCTCTGACGAGCCCCGCGCTACAGGTATTCAAAACGCTTCCGCAGGCAACCAGAGTCGTTACGGACGGATCTGGGACGCGAATCAGCCCGATCATTCCAAGTTATACTCGTTAACAACCGTGCTGTCATCTGTAAAAAGTCAAACCTTTCGGCAAGCGGTCACGTGGAGTCTGGTGATCCTAGTGATCTACCTGCTCTTCCAGGTATCCAAGGGATTTCTGGTGCCGCTGGCTTGGGCTGCCATTCTGGCGATCTTCTTCTTTCCGGTTCATAAGTTTTTCCTCGGGAAAGTGGAAAATGCCAACCTGGCATCTCTTTTTTCGGTCCTAGCCGTGGCGGTATTATTGATAGCACCGATGGCGTGGATCGTGCCCGCGTTCGTCTCCGAAGCCGGCTCGGTCATTGGCCGGTTTCGCACCGAAGAGTTGCTTCCCCGAGCGACCGCCTGGATCGAACGCCAGTTCGTGCAGCTTCCACTCCCGCTGGGAACCTTTGAGAATATGGTCAACAAAGTTGGGCAGGAGCTAGGAGGGTTCCTGGCGGCACAGTCCGCCCGGCTGGCCGGCAACGTGGCGATCTTTCTGTTTCATATCTCCGTGATGCTGCTGACCCTGTTCTACATGTTTCGTGACGGCCCGAAGCTGGTTAATTTTTTGAAGGACATTTCGCCTCTGGGTGGGGACTACAGCGAACGGATGAGGAAAGAGGTCAGCGACCTCGTTTCGGTGACTCTTTCGAGCGGTTTCGTGGTTTCGGCGGTGCAGGGAATTCTTGGCGGGCTGGTCTTTTGGCTTCTCGGCCTGCCCTCCCCGCTGTTTTGGAGCGTGATCATTGCCTTTCTCGCATTCTTGCCAATCGTTGGCCCCTGGCTTGTCTGGATACCGGCCGCAATTGGCTTGGTCATCAGTGGGGATGTCGCCAACGGTATCGCCTTGGCGTCGCTCGGCCTGGTGCTCATTAGCGGCGCGGACAACGTGCTGCGGCCGATACTGATCTCCGGGCGCTCCGAGCTCAACGGTTTGTTGGTGTTTATCGGCGTGCTTGGCGGCATCAGCGCCTTTGGGCTCTTGGGCATCGTCTTGGGCCCGTTGGTGATGGCTACGGCCGTCGGAATGCTCAAGGGATACCAAGAAACCGTCAGAGAGCAACAGATGGAGTCAGCAGCACGGGAAGAAGCGGCTTAGAATCGTGCCTCATCCGTAATCCGTGCCCGGCCGCCCGGTTTCATGTACGCAACGCAAGCAGGTCCTTAAACAAATCGAGCGCCCGCGGGTTGGATAGTGAGTCGCGATTTCTTACCGTCTCGCCGCGGATGACGTTGCGGACCGCTAACTCAGCGATCTTGCCGCTCAGGGTTCGCGGCAAATCAGCTACTTGAATGACCTTGGCGGGGACGTGCCGCGGGGTTGCGTTTTCGCGAATCTCGCGCTGGATCGATTGAGCCAGTCGTTCGTCCAGCATGACGTCCTGGCGAAGTGTCACAAACAAGATCACGCGCACATCGTTTTGCCAATCTTGGCCGACCGCGAGAGCTTCGAGGACTTCGGGCAACTTTTCGACGGCGCGATAGATCTCGGCGGTCCCGATCCTGACGCCACCAGGATTGAGGACGGCATCGGAGCGGCCCCAGAAAATCATGCCGCCCGTGGCCGTCAGCTCGCAGTAATCACCGTGGCGCCAGACGCCCGGGAAGCTCTCGAAATAGGCACGGCGGTACTTGCGGTCCTCAGGATCATTCCAAAAGCCCACCGGCATCGACGGGAAGGGCGCCGTGCATACCAGCTCGCCTTTCTCCTGTGTGAGCGTCCGGCCCTCTTCGTCGAAAATCTCGACCTTCATGCCCAGGCCGCGGGTCTGTAATTCACCGCGATAAACGGGCCCGATCGGATTCCCTAGAGCGAAGCATGAAATCAGGTCGGTCCCTCCCGCAATCGAAGCAAGGCAGACGTCCTTCTTTACCTTCTGATAGACGTAGTCAAAACTCTCCGGCGCAAGTGGGGAACCCGTCGACAGAACAGTCCGAAGTGTGGAGAGGTCGTGCGTGGCGGCCGGCTGCACGCCCGCTTTTTCGGCCGCGGCGATGTACTTCGCGCTGGCGCCAAAAACCGTCAGCCGCTCCTGCTCGGCCAGGTCGAACAGTTGCGCCGGCTCGGGATGGAAGGGCGATCCGTCATAGAGCACGATCGTCGCTCCGACCGCCAGGCTCGATACCAGCCAGTTCCACATCATCCAGCCGCAAGTCGAGAAATAGAAAATGCGGTCTTCACGCTTGAGATCGGTGTGCAGAACCAGTTCCTTCAGGTGCTGAATCAGCGTGCCGCCCGCGCCGTGGACGATGCATTTGGGAGGACCGGTCGTCCCCGAGGAATACATGATGTAGAGGGGGTGGTCGAACGGAAGTTGCTCGAACTCAAGCTTGGATACGGGCTGCTGCCTCACGAAGTCTTCATAGAGCTCAGCCGCGCCCAGGCTCGCGAGTGGGGGATCGGGCCGCGCGTAGGGCACCACAACGACCCGCTCGATGGAGGGAACCTCGCCGCGCAGACGAGATACCCGTTCCAGCGAATCGTGAGTCTTCCCGTTGTAGAAATACCCGTCGGCGGTCACCAGAATTTTCGGCTGGATCTGTCCGAAGCGGTCGCGCGCACCGGCCAAACCGAAGTCGGGGGAGCAGGAGGACCACAGCGCCCCAATACTCGCGGTAGCGAGCATGGCTACGACGGTTTCGGGCATGTTCGGCATGTAGCCCGCTACCCTGTCGCCCTTGACGACACCGGCCGCGCGTAAACCGGCGGCGAATTGGGCGACCTGAGCATGCAACTCTCGATAGCTCAGTGTTCGCTGACGGCCGGCTTCGTTCCAGAACACGATCGCCTCGTGGCCGTCGGCGAACCGCAACAGGTTTTCGGCGAAGTTGAGCCGAACGCCGGGAAACCAGCGCGCTCCCGGCATTTTGTCGAATTCTTCAACGACGATCTGGGGTTCGGTATCAGCCTTGATCCCGCAGAAGCGCCAGACCGAGAGCCAAAACTGATCGGGATAATCGACAGACCAGCGGTAGAGATCTTGGAAGGTAGACAAGCCAGGCAGGTTCCAGGTTTCTCGAACAGCAGCGATGAAGGCCATCAGGTTCGCCTGCCGTATCGCTCCCGGGCTGGGGTTCCAAAGTGGCGTCATGCCCGCGCCCCAAAGGCTGGAGGGTGTGGAGTAGTTCGTGGAGAAGAACCACTTTCTTGGAGAACCATCTAGGCGAGCGGACGTCGCCGCGTTTCTCCTTCGGCGAAGTCGACCGCGGCCGATCGGCTCAGCAACTCGAGAAGCCGCGAGCCGGCCGTCTGGTCCTCGCAATCAAGCACCCAGAGAGCGGAAAGTTCCGCGTCCGTTTCCTCGGGAAACAGTCTTCGCACTTGTGTCGCGCCCTGCTGATTCAACTGCGAGATCACGTGGTCCCGGACCGTCTCCGGCGAGGCATCGCGAAACTTGAATTGCAGTTTCATTCTCAGGCTTTGCTTCGGGCTAACAAGCGACGTACCTATTGTCATGGAAGCAGACCTGAATAGGCAATCGCCCGCACGTTGCGCCGTGGCCCACGGCAGGGCCAACATCTCATCGGGTCATCCCGCGCTTGACTCCCCGGGCTTCCGTCGAAAAACACAGACTGCGTCAACAGCATTCGGGGCTCTCAGTCCTTCTTTCGGAAAGGGCTTGCTTGAGGTTCAACAATCCGGCGCCGTAAGCATTCGTCTTGCTCTTGTTCTTCATTGCCGCTAAGCGGGTTGCGGTTCCGACCAACTGGTCTCTGACATCCCGAGCATTGGCATCACCACATTGGGCGCTAACGAGAGCGGCAGCAGCCGTGACATGCGGCGTCGCCATGGATGTGCCGCTCCAGGCGGCATAGTGGGTCTCGTTGAGGTGGGGTGACGCCACCGTGGGGACGGTGGAAAGAATGTTGGAACCGGGCGCAACAAGGTCGATGTGGTGCCCGGTATTGGAGAACCAAGATCGCTCCCGCTTCTCGTTGACAGCGCCCACCGCCAAGACGCCCTTGTAGGCGGCCGGGTACTCTTTCGGATTCCCATCAAGAAATTCATTGCCCATGGCGGCAACCGAGAGCACGCCATCGGCCTCGAGTCTTCGGAACAGCAAGGTTTCCGTGCGGGAGGACGCGGTCCCGCCGATGCTCAGGTTCATGACCTTGACCCCGGAGCGGCGAACCGCGTTGAGAGCTTGCAGGTATCTTTCCCCATCGACGTAGAAGTCGCCGCGGACCGGCTGATCGGGAAATATCTTCCAGACATCGAGCTTGCAATTCGCGACACCCGCGATACCCACGCCGTTGTTGGTTTCCGCCGCGATGACTCCCGCTACGTGGGTGCCGTGCCCGAGGATATCCTGAGGGGAAAGCGAGTCGTGATGATAGTCGATCTTGACATCCGCGAAGTCGGGATGGCGAATGTCGATTCCCGTATCGAGAATAGCCACGCTGATCTCACTCGCATCGGGCCGGTCCGCTTCGAACCAGCCGATGGCCCGCAGTCCCCACTGCAGGTTCTGCATCGGGTCGGCGGCGCACCCCATCAGCCATCGCGCCGGCATGGGTTCGGCGATCTCCACCATAGGCGAGTCGAGAAGATTGTTCATCATTTCAGTCGTAACGCTCTTGGGATCGACGGAGAGCACGGTGAATCCGCCCATGCCAGAGTCGGAGCATTCGGCAACACTCGAAAGAATCGCCAGAGTGTGGCGGTCAGCCAGTGAAGATGCAGAGCGATGAGGCTTGCGGCCATGCGTCGAAAACAAGGGCCGCACGGCTTTCAGCCCGGCGTTATTTCGCAGGGAGTTCAGCGGTCCCATGATGGTCTCGGGAAGACGCGCCGCCGCGCTCGCGGTGAGGCGCCGGCCGCCCTCGGCCAGTTGACGCCGTAACGGCTGCTCTCGAACCTTCAACAAGATCCGTCCCGGAAAATACTCCAGTCGTTTTTTCAGTTGGGCGACCGCTCTCGGTTTTTGGCGAAACAAACTCGGCGTCATAGACCCCTCCACTCTTCAGCATAAGTACCGTGTCAAGTCCGCCTGCACTTCGCGGCGAATATCTGTCGCTGATTCTCGATTCCCGGCGCACGGGATTTTGGGATCGGCGGGACCGCGAATCGAGTGCGCCACGGCCGCGCCGCCGGAGCGATTTGGCCTTGAACAGCCGGTCCACTATTAGACCAGCCGGCGGCCGCTGGAAATAGTGAAATTGGGATTCGAGCGTACCGCGGGAGAAACGTCGACGTCACCACGGAAAGGATTCTCGCGTCGAGCGTTTCGGCTGTCCAGATGCGCGATTTCGACATTTTGGATTTTCGTTCACGGATAAAAAGAAAATATAATGCCTTTGTTTTCAACGAAACCATGTGCCCGTAGGGGCCGGAAATCGGAACACGGCCCGTACAATGAAAGAGCGAACAGTTGGCAGTGCGCCGGAAGAGCTCGCCGGAGATCGAAACGGTCTCACCAAGCGGTTAAGCCGCCGGGTTGCACTGCCGATAAGTAGTCTTGAATTTAGACAGCCAGCTTAGAGTGGCGAGGGAGCCGAAAGTGGGACACGCGGCGACAGTACGAAAGCAATTGAACCCGTCGGTGACGGGACACGAAGCGGAACAGTTGGAGCGCGGACTCCACAAACGCATCGTCGGTCAGGACGAATCCATCGAGCAAATCATCAATGTGTATCAAACCTACCTGGCGCGGCTGAACAGCCCAGGCAGACCGATCGCAAACTTTCTTTTCTTGGGACCTACCGGGACAGGTAAAACGCGGGTGGTCGAGGCGACCGCGGAGTCACTTCTTGGCGATGCTGGAGCAGTAGTCAAGATCGACTGCGGCGAGTTCCAGCACAGCCACGAGATCGCGAAGCTGATCGGATCTCCTCCGGGCTACCTTGGGCATCGCGAGACGCACCCGCTGCTCAGTCAGGAGGTTCTCAACCAAGCCCACACCGAGCAGCACAAACTTTCGTTCGTTCTGTTCGATGAAATCGAGAAGGCGAGTGACGCACTGTGGAATCTGCTGTTGGGCATTCTCGACAAAGCGAATCTCACGCTGGGCGACAACCGCCGCGTCGACTTCTCAAAGAGCTTGATCTTCATGACGAGCAACCTGGGCGCCGACGAGATCAGCAATGTGATGAGCCCGGGGCTCGGGTTCGCCGGGCCAAAGAGGGAGGATCAAGACTTCCGTTCCGAGGGCATGACGAGCCGTATCGCCAGTGCCGGCATGTCTGCCGCACGGCGCAAGTTCACCCCCGAGTTCATCAACCGGCTCGACAAGATTGTCGTGTTTAAGCCGCTGGGGGAGGAGCAGCTCGAACGCATCCTCGACCTCGAGCTGGCACAAGTACACCAGCGCGTTTTCAACGGCACCCCGTTTCTCTTCCAGCTCTCAAAGAGCGCCCGACAGCACGTGATGGAAGAGGGGACAGACCCGAAGTACGGCGCGCGGCATCTGAAGCGAGCCATCGAGAGGTCGCTCGTCTACCCGATGGCCAATCTGATTGCGACCGAGCAAATCCGCGCCGGCGATCAGGTCGAGGTCGATTGGGATGCCAAGGCTGGGGCTATGGCGTTCGAGCGCACCGACGAAGGGTTACCAGTCTATGCCATGGTGCGGGCGGCCGGCATCGACATGCCCGAGGACGTCGACTCGGCTGCTGCCACGGCGTTGACGGAATACGCGGCGGCCACTCAGGGGCGGGTAAACGGGAGCCAGTAACTGGGGGTGCTCCGGGCCTGCCAAAGTAGGCTCATCAGCGGCGCTGACGGGCGGCTACGATGGCTCGAAAGATTCGAACATACGGTCCGCGGTCTTTGCGACATACGAGATTTCCTTCACCTCGCCCACCCGGATGATGTGAGCGCCCGTGTAGACGGCAACGGCGGCGGCGGTTGCCGTCGCAAAGAGGCGTTCGTCGTCGGGCGACCGAACGGATTCGGTAAGAAACGGCTTGCCCACAAGATCAACAAGTATCGGCCGATTCAGCGACGACACCAAATCCAGCTCGGCGAGAATGCGGAAATTCTGAAGTCCCCGCTTACCCTGCTCCAGACCAGGGTCAATGACGATTCGGCGCCGGTCGATCCCCATGCCGGTCGCGCGTCCCATGGCCGATTGCAAGTCGCGCATGATCACGGAAACCACGTCAGGTAAAGGCCGCTGTTTCGCCCAGGTATCCGGCGTGTCCCGAACATGCCCGAGAATCAGTCCCGTGTCCATCTGTTTGGCCAGACTGACCATGTCCGCGTCAAAGGTGAGGCCGCTCCAGTCGTAGATAATCTCGGCGCCCAGCTCCAGTACCCGTTCCGCGGTTGCCGAATTACTTGTATGCACGGAAACGGGAATATCGAGATTGTGGCGCAACTTCCGCAGCACGGGAACCATCTGGCGGAGTTCTTCGTCGGCCGTCATCCGCCGAGGGATGCCCCGATTAGGCTGGGCGCTCACGTCAATCAGGTCCGCGCCAGCCGCCTGAATGGCCAGAGCCTCTTCGAGCAGGGCGTTTACCGCCTGAGAGCTGCCCGCCCCTTGAGCACCAGAGACGTCCAGAACACCCATGACAAGCGTCCGCGCTCCCAAGGTCAGTTCATGGGTTCGCAGCTTCCATGGGTAGCGGTCTCGAGTCAGTTCCATGAGTCTTCGTGGTCTCCGGGTTCCGGCGGCGGCAAATGCTTGTCAAGCCGGAATCAATCTCAAAGGATTCAGGGGAAGCGATGCCGCGGCGCCGCCAAGCGGCGTGCTGAAATCGCCTCCGTTGGATCGTGTTCGCGGCTAAGACCCAAACTCTCCGCGGAGCCTGCGCCAAGTCTCTGAAAGCTCCTCGGGCAGCACGCGAGTCTCTCCCACCACTGTAACGAAATTGCTGTCCGCGATCCAGCGCGGCAGCACATGCATGTGGATGTGTCCGGCGACACCGGCACCGGCCGCCTTGCCGATGTTCATGCCGATGTTGATACCATCGGCGCCATACGACTTACGCAACGCTTTCTCGACCCGCTGTGTTAAGTGCATCATCTCTCGGGCCGTTTCCGCGGGCGTCTCTTCGAGTGTGGCCAGGTGGCGAAACGGGATCACCATCACATGACCGCTGGTGTAAGGGTATCGATTCAGAACGACGAAATTCGTCTCTCCCCGATGAACCACCAAGTTTTCTTCGTCATTCGTGGAATCGACAATTTGGCAGAAAACGCAACCCGACTGGCTCGCCGCGTTCTTGATGAACTGATATCGCCAAGGGCTCCAGATGTGATCCATCGTGTTCGTTCCTCCACGACAACATGCCCGCAGCCGAATATATCCTCACGAAAGGTTAAGCAGGCAGCTCAGTGGCGAGCCTTGTTGTGGGAACAGTCCGTGGTGATATGGCCGCCTGGTCCTTTAGGAACCGGCTTCCCGGCGGCCGGATGTCAGGAAGACGAAAACGCTCCAGCTACCGGGGGATGACTGGCTGCGCCGGGGGGGGCGGACCGCCGTTGACGACATCGCGCAATTCTTTGCTGGGTTTGAAGAAAGGGATCGTCTTGGGAGGAACTTCGACGCGTTCACCCGACTTGGGATTGCGCCCGATCCGGCCCTGCCGCTCACGGGTTCGGAAACTACCGAACCCCCGGATCTCAATCTTCTCGCCATTCTGAAGCGATGTGACGATCGACTCGAAAATCGTTTCGACAATCACCTCGGAGTCTTTGCGAGTGACCTCAACAACTCGAGCCACTTCTTCTACTAGGTCCGCCTTCGTCATTGTGCTTGTCGATCCTCCCATCTTTCACACCACCCGCAAGTTGCGTCTCATCAAGCTTATCGCCGGATGATACCACGACTCCCCGAGCTTCCGCTGTTGATCCGGCAGGCGGTTGCTTAATAAACGCCGCAGTCACTTCGAAGGCTCTTGCGCGCCGGGCGCCGCATCCACTTCGACGGTGCCGGTTTCCGGGGGTTGCTCCGTCGCCGACTCAGCGTCAATCGGCGCTGGCTGGCCATGTGTTTCCTCAGCCGGCACGCCAACGTCAACGGCTGATTTCCCATCGGATGCCTCAGGGACCACGGCTTGAACCGATGCGCTGGATTCCGCCGGCCGATTCGCCTCGGGCACCGCGTCATCCGAAGTTACCAGAGCTGCCGAAGTTAACAGAGCTGCCGTGGAATCCATCGCCGTAGCAACCGAAGCGTCCCCGCCCTGCCCTTCCGGGCCTTCGCCTTGAGCTATCGTTGCAGCCGTCGGATCCCCGCCCTCCGCGTGATCGGCGACCGTTGCGGGAGCAAGCTCCTTCGCACGGGCGCTCGGCCTCGTCCTCTTGCGTCTGCGTCTCTTCGCCGGCCCCTGCGCCCCGTCGGCTCGATTCGCATCGTCATCTGGCTTGGCGGCTCCGGCGGAGTTCTCGGCGCCTTTGGATTCCGGCGCTTGGTTCGGTACTCCTCGGCGGCTCAAGCGAATTCTCTTTTCAAACTCAGAGAGACCAGTAATTTTAAAAGAATAGGACTGCCCGACGCGCAGCGCTCCTTTCGATTTTTGCCCCGCGTTGCTCCTCATTTCCGAGCTGTGGCAGAGCGCTTCGACTCCCGGGGCCAGGTCAACGAATACGCCGTATTTCGCTTGACTGGTCACGCGGCCGGTGATGATGTCCCCGACCAGATAAAGCCCGAAGAAGGTGTCCCAGGCATCGGGCTCAAGCTGCTTGAGCCCAAGGGCAATGCGTCGCTCCTTCGTATCCACGCGCAGAACTGCCGCACGGGTATTCTGCCCTTTCTTGAGCAGGTCCTTGGGGTGACGCACCTTGGTGTCTCTCGTCAGATCACTGAGATGCACGAAGCCGTCGATTCCCTCTTCCACTTCGACGAACGCCCCATAGGGCACAAGATTCAGCACTCTGCCTTCGATGACCGTCCCCATCGGATAGCGTTCGACGGCAGTGATCCATGGGTCGGGTTCGAGTTGCTTGATGCTCAGTGAAACGCGGCGGGCTTCACGGTCAACCTTGACGACTAAGCACTCGACTTCCCGGCCAATCTTCAGCCCCTTGGACTGACGCTTCGCGTGGCGCGACCAGCTAACCTCACTGCTGTGAATCAGCCCTTCGAGTCCTTTTTCGAGTTCAATGAAAACGCCATACTCCGTGCTGCTGACGACCCGTCCCTTCACGCGCTGGCCCTGCTGATAACGCTCCTCGGCGCCCTCCCATGGATCCGGTTCGAGAGCTTTCAAACTCAGCGACACTTTCTCGCGTTCCGGGTCGAACTTCAACACCTTCGCTGAAATTGAGTCACCAACTTTGATGACATCGGAGGGCTGCTTCACGCGGCTATAGGAGATGTCAGTGACGTGCAGCAGTCCGTCCAGGCCGCCAAGATCGATGAACGCCCCATAGCTGGTCAGGTTCTTGACCGTGCCGCTGACGACGGCGCCTTCGCTGAGCTTGGCGAGGGTCTCTCGCTTGAGACGCAACAGCTCCGCTTCGAGCAGCACGCGCCGGGACACGACGACGTCACCCTTCGCTTTGTTGAACTTTACGATCCTGACGTCAATACTCTGCCCGACCAGCCGTTCCAGGTCGCCGGGCGGCTTGATATCGACGTGAGAGACGGGGAGGAAAGCATGAACTCCGAGGTCGACCGCCAGCCCCCCATTCACCTGGCCGGCTACTGTCCCGGTCATTACCGCGGTTTCGCGGTAGGCTGATTCGATGCGGCCCCAAATGATTCTCCGCTGTGCGCTCTGATAAGACAGCGTCGCGTGTTCGCCAAGGTTGCCCAAACCCGTGACAATGACGTCAATTGCGTCCCCTGGGGACGGCGGACCCGCCTCCGCGAAGTCCGACAGGGGGACGATGCCCTCTGTCTTGCGGCCAATATCGACGAAAACACCGTCCGGCGAGACGCCGACCACCTCGCCCTGGCACAAGTCCCCTTCTTTGACGGCCGAAAGTTCGGGTGATTCCTCCGAGGCCTTCTGGTAGGCCGGTTCCGGTTCGGGGATGCTAAAATCAGCTTCTTCCGCAAAAGAACTGGACGGGCTGGGCAGACCAGGCGCCGACGGATGAGGGGCCTCTTGGGCCGGTTGCGGAGAAGAGGAAGCTGTATCCGGCACCTCTCCGGCGACGCCCCTCTCTATTGAATTTTCCATCGTGATGATGTACGGAACCCCAGTCTCCGGACAATTACCCCTCGGCGGATTCGCGCGGTACAACCCTGAAATCCACCCTTAGGTACCATTATGCCAATTCCGCGAAGACGAACCGGCACCCCAGAGTTGTCCAATACAAGATGAGCCTGAAGAGGAGGAGTGTTTCCAGCACAAGATGAGCCTGAAGACAAACAGGACGGATCCGGGCACACTGCGGGTGAATGCAAGTCACCATGCAGGATG
>Ga0114996_10001862_pt1 | contig 27839 bp, 25 predicted proteins | sample ArcticOcean_MG_C_4_FD_87039 | JGI IMG/M metagenome (GOLD analysis project Ga0114996, IMG submission 87039) | Marine microbial communities from western Arctic Ocean - ArcticOcean_MG_CB4_134 | ecosystem: Environmental > Aquatic > Marine > Oceanic | place: Arctic Ocean: Canada Basin | collected... | reverse complement strand
CGCTGGTCCGGTGGAGATTCTTTCCCGGTCTTTTGATTTCATCATATCGGCGATAAGGCGTTTGTCAAGCTGGGGTTGTTGAGGGTTTTTTGATGCCGGCCTTCAATCCGATACGAGCGAATCTGATCGAAGCGATTGAGAGGCGCGAGGGAACCCACCGTCGTGCTGCAATTCTTCCTCGCTACAACGAGATGAAAAGAGTTCGTCCAAGAAACAGTCAACTCGGATTCAGCCCACGGATAGGATAGTTAGGATTAGGCCTTGGCCCGAATCGATTGATCCGTTCGCAACAAGTCCCGCTTGGCGAGAGAGGCTACGCAATCGATTGGTGAGACAAGCGGGCTACGGCGACTTCTGGCGTTGGGTAAAGTCTTCGATGAAGTGGGTGTCGAATTTCCCCGCCGAGAAATCGGGGTCGGCCATGATCCGCTGGTGGAGCGGAATGGAGGTGTGGATGCCTTCCACGACAAAGAGATCAAGCGCCCGCTGCATGCGGGTGATCGCTTCGGTGCGGTCGCGCCCGTGGGTGATTAATTTGGCGACGAGCGAGTCATAGTAGGGAGGCACGAACCAGCCCGTATAGGCCGCTGTATCCACTCGCACGCCGATCCCTCCGGGAACAATGAAGTTCGAGATGCGGCCGGCCGAGGGGACAAAGGTCTCCGGGTTCTCGGCGTTGATGCGGCACTCGATGGCATGTCCGCGGATCTCGATCTTGTCGGGGACGACGGAAGAAAGCTTCTCGCCGTCGGCCAGCAATAGCTGACTTTTGACCAAGTCGATTCCCGTGATGGCTTCGGTGACGGGGTGCTCCACCTGGATGCGGGCGTTCATTTCAATGAAGTAAAGCTCGCCCTTCTCGTCCATCAGGAACTCCACGGTTCCGGCGTTGGAGTAGCCGACTTCCGAGAGCGTGTCTTCGATCTTCGAGCAAAGATCTTTTCGGATAGAATCGTCCAGGCGCGGGGAGGGGCCTTCTTCGAGCAGTTTCTGGTGCCGCCGTTGAATCGAGCAGTCGCGCTCGCCCAGCGCGACCACGTTTCCGTGATTGTCGCCCAGGACCTGGAATTCGATATGTCTGGGCCGTTCGATGAATTTTTCCAGGTAGACGTCGGAGGAGTGAAAGCTGACCGCGGCTTCGTGCTGCGCCTGGTGAAAAAGATCCTCGAGATCCTTGGAGTGAGACACCACCCGCATGCCCCGTCCCCCGCCGCCCGCCGCTGCTTTAATGATCACCGGATAGCCGATTTCGTCGGCGCAGCGGCGTGCGTCTTCAACGGAGTGAATCGGCTCTTCCGTTCCCGGGAGGATCGGCAGTCCGGCCTTCTTGACGACGCGGCGCGCTTGAGCCTTGTCGCCCATCATGCGGGTGACTTCGGGCTTGGGGCCGATAAAGGTAATGCCGGACACTTCGCAAACTTCGGCAAAGCTGGCGTTTTCAGCGAGAAAACCATACCCAGGGTGGATGGCGTCGGCGTCGGTGATCTCGGCGGCGCTGATGACCGCCGGGACGTTGAGATAGCTGTCGGTGCTTCGCGCCGGACCGATGCAGAGCGCCTCATCGGCGTGCCGCACGTGCAGCGATGAGCGGTCGGCCTCGGAGTAGACGGCGACGGTGCGGATTCCAAGATCCTTGCAGGCCGCGATGATGCGCACGGCGATTTCGCCTCGATTGGCAATGAGAAGCTTCCGAATCATGTTTTTGTGGGGTAGGGCTCGTCTTGAGTACAGCTCGTCTTGGTTGCCGCTCGTCTTGGTTGCCGCTGCGAATGTTGGGTGCGACTATTTTCTGGGCTTGATGGCGAATAATGCCTCGCCAAATTCGACCGGCTGACCGTTGGAGACGAATTTCTTCTCGATGACCCCGGCGATCTCGGCTTCGATCTCGTTCATTAGCTTCATTGCCTCGATGATGCAGAGCACCTGTCCGGCGGTGACGCTGTCACCGCTTTCGACAAACGCCGGCGCGTCGGGGGAGGAGGCTTCATAGAAAGTTCCGATGATAGGAGCCGTGACCACGACCAAGTCATCTTCTTCGGCCTTGGCGGGTTCTGGCGTCGCGGCAGGGGCGGCGCCGGCGGAAGCTGAAACGGATGACTCGAGGGCCGGCGGGGCGCCCGAAGGCGCAGGCAGAGCTGACGAAGAGACGACAACGTAGGGTTGCGGCCCTTGCGCGGCTTGGCCCCGCGCCGTATCCCGCCGAATGCGGATCTTTCCTTCGGCCGACTCGACTTCCAGCTCGGCGATGTCCTTTTCGGTCACCACTTCAATGAGCGCTTTGATTTTTCTGAAATCCATGATTTGTCAATTGCAGCCGCGAGTTAACCCGCATTTTCCCCACGTGGTGAGAAATGCGGGCCAGGTCACAGGACCCGCAAGTCGCGAGTAGTCTTTGTCAGCACTTCGCAGCCATTGTCGGTCACCGCGACGACGTCCTCGATTCGTACGCCGCCGACTCCTTCGACGTAGGCGCCCGGTTCGATCGTGATGACCATGCCGCTGCGCAGCCGCAAGTCCTCTTTCGGGCCGATGCGCGGCGCTTCATGAATCTCGAGACCGAGCCCATGCCCGGTGGAGTGACTAAATGCCTTCTCGAGCTTGAACTTCTTGAGCACTTTGCGGGCACTTCTGTCGACCGTTCCCGCTCTGACGCCTGCTTTGACAGAGTCGATAGCGGCAAGTTGGGCTTCACGAACAGCTTCAAACAATTCACGCTGGCGCTGGTCAACCCGCCCGAAACAGATCATGCGAGTCATATCACTAGCGTAACCATCGAGTATAGCACCATGATCGACGACGATCAACGCATTTCGATGCAGCTTCTGAGCAGTTGGCTGAGCATGAGGAAGGGCAGAGCGCTCTCCGGAAGCCGCAATTGTTTCAAATGCAGCGCCTTGGGCTCCAAGTTTGCGCATCTCATGCTCGATTTCCGAGGCCAGCCGGGCTTCGCTCCAGCTTGGGCGAGCCTTGCGGCAGACCTGATCGAGGGCTGCGGAGTTCAGATCCACGGATGCGCGGATCAGGCCAATCTCGCCGCTACTCTTGATCATTCTGAGGTTTTCGATGAGCCCGCTCAGCGCCTGGAAGCGGCGGCCACGTAGCTCGCGGCGAAGGTATTGATAGTTGTCGAAAGAGATTCGATTTTGCTCGAACGCCAGATTCCGAACGCGGCGGCGCTTAAGATCCTCGACGACCGCGGTAAGCACGGTGCCGGTGGATATCCGGACCTCGACGTTATGAGTCTGCGCGCGGGCCTGAATCGTATATCTGCCATCGGTGTAAAGCACCAAGGAATCGGGCGCGACCAGCAGGAAGCCGCTGCTGCCGGTGAAGCCGGTCAAATAGCGGATGTTGGGCAGGCCGGAGACGAGCAGGAATTCATGTTCGGCGCGGGCGAGACGGCGCCGCAGCTCGGTGACTCTGGCTTGTCTCTCTTCGTGGCTCATCACAGGCGGGATGGTCACTTATTCGGTCGTATTGGAGACCTGGATATCGAGGCCGCTTGAATGTGGAAAGATCAGCAGGTTCGGAAATCCCTCGACGTCTAATACCAGGCGTGAAACCGGCGGATCGGCCTTGTACTGCCCTAGGCGGATGCGATGAACAAGAGGGTGTGAAATCTCTTGGCTGCGTCGTGCGAAGGGCAAGGTGATCCAGGTTCCTGGCACGTCGACAACAACCCGGTTGGGGTTTTCGAGTCGAAACATGCTGTAGGTGGATCGCTCGCCCGTGATGAGCGAGAGGCGAAGAGCGCCGCCGCGCTGGGTGATCGCCACCTCTCTTAACTTGGCGGCGCCTGGCGGCGGCAGGGTTGTGGGTTGCCGCGGCTTTGGGGCCTGGCGCAGGGCAGCGTCCCGGCGGGTTTTCGCCATGGCTTGCTGCTCTGGTGTCGGCGATGCAGCCAGGGTTGCCGACGAACCATCGGTGGCTCGAGTGAACGGCGACTCCTGGCCCGCGCCGCCGCTGGCTGCATCTTCACTTCCGTCCGCGGAGGCGGAATCGGCGGACGGCGCTTTCGACTCGAGATCGGATCCGTTGGACGATGGATCGGACCCGTTGGAGGCTGCATCGGATCCGTTGGAGGTTGCATCGGAGCTGTCGGCCTCTGGCGGCGAGGCGGCAGCCGCATCCTCTTCTCCGTCGGACTGCTCGGGTTCCGACAGGCCGTAGTTCAGATGCAACATCGAAGCTCCCACAGCGAGCAAGACGACTGCCACCAAGACCTCGCGGCGCGAAATAAATGTAGAGCGACCGCGAGGGAGAGCGGATTGCAAATCGCCGCTCGCTTTTGTTCGAGGTCGGAGCAGGTTCACGCGAATCATAGGTCCTCGAAGCTCCGCAAGGCGAGTCCAACCGCGACGGTAAAAGCCGGGGCATGCTCTTGAATGAGCTGGCCCTCGTCACTTGACGGAGAATAACTCACGGTGCGAAAGGGATCTAGTTCTTGCACTGGCAGTCCGAAACGCTGTGTCAGGTATTCGCCTACCGCCTTTTCACGCGCCCCGCCGCCTGAGAGGTGAATCTGGCCTATCTCATGGGGTTCGGCCGTTTTCTTCAGCCCTGCCCAACATCCATCCAATGCGGAGGCAACACGGTCGGGAAAGCTTTCGAGGGTCTCCGACAGGCGGTTCAGGGTTATTGTCGCCTGGCAGGATCCCAGCAAGGTTCTCCCCCGCAGCAGGCAGATGTTGAGCCCGCGCGCGCCGATGTGGACCAGCAGAGAGATCTGATCCGGCTGGGGTTCCGCGCTGTAAACAAGCGCATTTGCCAGTGCGCAAGCTTCCACGTCAACGATGAGCGGAGTCTTACCCGCCAGCGTGACAGCTTCGCGCAACCATTCGATTTGCTCGGCCATCGTGCTGACCCAGATGATTTCCCGCGGAGCGCCGACGGGTGTATCCATCGGTTCATAGTCGAGCACGGCCGAATCAATCGAGTAGGGAAGGACCTTTTGCGCCGCCTCACGGGCGAAAGACAACAGATTCCCGTCGTGGTCCTCGGGCACGACTTCCGGCCGAAGGAAGACTTTCGCCCCAGATGCGGCAACCGCGACATTTTTCTGGCGGATGCCGGCCGCCAGAAGCATCAAAGCAACGTGATCGGCGACAGTAATGCTATCGGTGAAAACCCCGTCGGTCAACGCCGCGGCGGGGGTGCTCGTAATGGCTATATGCTGCACCGTGACTCGGCCATGGGGGGCGGTGCAAGACGACTACTTTCGTCTTCTCCGAGCCGATATCGAGCCCAACCAACACTCGTTTGGGCCGAAAGGCGGTGATCCGCCGCAGGCGCTGCCAGCCGCTTTCGGCTTGAGGCTCGGTTGAATCGGGCAACTGCCGGCCGCCGGCCCCTTCCGCGTCTTTGTTTGGCTCTAGCATGTAACTCGCCTTGCGGTCTTGGGTCGTCCCTTTCTAGCGTAGCCCGCGCTCCAAGTCTTGCGCCAGCAGGCGCGCGCGGTCCGCGAGATTCTTGGCAAGCGCGAGGTCCTGTTGGCGGGTCTCCCGCGCTTGGCCAATAATCGCCCGAATGCGCCTGACCGAGTTGACCTGGTCAGCCGAGAGCGTCTGCTGAACGACGGCGGCCACGCTGCTCTGAGCTGCCTCCAGGCTACGGTCTATTGTCTCATTTAGTTCTCTGCGCTGCAGGGTGGTCAGCACCTGCCCAAGCCTGGGGACCGGGCGAGACGGCGGGCTCGGTACCGGCGCGGCCGCGCTGGACCCAGCGTCGCTCACTTCCGCCGATTGCTCATCTTTCGTGTCGGCTGGAGGCCGCGCGGGCAGCAACCCGGCCTCACCCGCCAGCGGTGTCGGCCCTTCGGGAACGGCTCCCTCTGGTATCGCCTGCCGCGGAGGCAGGCGGGCCGTCGTCTGCGGCTCGGAAACAGGCTCGCTGGGTGGCTGGGGCGGGAGAGGCTGAGTCGCTACCGTGGGCTGCGGTGCCGGGGGGGGCGAGGCAGCACGCCGACCGCACGAGGAGAAAGATCCAGCGGCCAGCGCCACGAGAAAGATCGTGGCTGGGCCGCCCGGATACGCTCTGCAAGGCAGTTTTAAACGAGTCCTAGTACTGGTCAATCTCACGCGTGTCCAACCTGTGAGATAGCTGTGACGAGTAAATGTCATTCGTGCAGCCTGCCGCGCCGGGCGACTCATTGAGCGCCCGCGAAGCCTCGTGGCGACTCAGGCGAGGTGGGCCGAACTGGCCGGGGACTCATGATCCGGCGCCGCGGTCACGTCGCAGGTATTCTCTTCGATAGCGGGAAATCGCAGTTGAAATTCCGTGCCTTCTCCCGAACGGCTCGCGAAGTCAATTGTACCACCGTGGAGTTGCACAACACGGAAAGTCATCGCTAATCCGATTCCCGATCCTTGGCTCTTGGTTGTGAAGTAGAGGTTGTAAATCTTCTCCCGCAGCTCTTGCGGGATGCCTCCGCCCTGATCGCGGATGTTGACAAGGTAGTACCCGGAGGCAAGCTCGGTTCGAATTTCCAAGCTGCCGCCTTTCTCCATCGATTGCACGCCGTTGACGACGACGTTGAGAATCGCTTGAATCAGCAGATCCCGGTCGCCCTGAATCGGAGCACTGTTCGCCTCGTCCCGCAAGTCGACTTGAACCTTCAGCCGATCTGCTTCGGGCCGCACGAGAGTCGTCACTTCGTGGAGCAGCTTGACAAGATCGACGCGCTGCATTTTGACGTCGACCGGCCGGGTGAAATCGAGGAAGCTCTTCACTACGCGATCCAGTCGCGTAATTTCGCGGCCGATGACCTCGATCTCGTTGGCGGCATCGGCGGACGATCCATCGAGCTTGGTTTTGAGCACTTCCAGATGCAGGGCAATCGAATTGAGCGGGTTCTTGATCTCATGCGCGGCTCCGCTCGTCAGGCGGCTGATCGATGCCAGCCGCGAGGCCACATCGAGCTGCGATTCGATCTGCCGGCGGGGGGCGGCGTCGCGAAGCGTGACCATGGTTCCGCGACGCTCATGGCTTACGAAGTCGTCGACAATTTCGACGCTCACCAGTAGCTGGACGGGCTCCGCTCCGGTCTGCTCAAGCGTGACCGGCCGGTCCGTGATGCCGCGGTTGAGATGGATGGCGCCCTGGACGACGGCCCCCAAGGCGGAGGAACTGGGAAAGATGTCGTCCATGGCGGCGCCCATCATTTCCCAGCGTCCGCCGATCAAGCGTTCGGCCGCTCGGCCGGCCATGATGAGGCGGTCGTCGGGACCGAACAGCAGGACGGCTTCTTCCAGCCTCTCCAGCAATCGGTGGATGTTGGCCTGCAGATGAGCGCGGTCTGCCTGTGCTCCGCGAAACTGTTCTCCCAAAACGTTGAGCTTCGACTCGACGGCGGCGACCTCTTTGGCCCGCTCCGAGGGCGGCGCGCCATCGGCCACGTGTTCACCTCTCGTGATGCGGTCCACGATTTCGCCGATCCGGGCCAGCGGCAGGAAGGCGACGTTCGACGCCACAATAGCCAGCACCACCGAGAGCAGCAGCGCCAGTGAAGAAACCACCGCGAGATTCTGGAGGCTCGGCAGAATCTGGCTACGGAGCAGAACCGAGTTCAACACGACGCGAACCGTAAAGACGGGTTCTTGCTCCCCGGGCGCTCCGAGCGGTTTCTGGACTTCGTAGTCACGGCTTCCGGTCAAGACCTCTTGCAGTTTCTCCCAAACCCACTTGTTGCTGAATTCATCAAAGCTAGGCCGCACCTGGACTTTTTGGCCCCGAAGGGAAGGGAACGACGCGGACAGAATTCGATCATTTTCACCCGTCACAAGGATCTCGACGATCACGGGCGTGCTGCCGGTCAGCTTTTGCAGGAGACTCGCCAGACCCGGGTCCTGCTCGACGATCTCGCTCCAGACCTTTTTCACATCCGCCATCGTTTCGGGGGGAGGCTGGTAGTTGGCCGTTTGTTCGTCGACGATCTGAAGGATGAAGCTTTCGACCTGCATGCCGCCGATCGTCGCCAGCTCCAGAGCGTCCTCGAACCGCGACTCGACAACGCTGTGGACGTGGAGCACCGAGAGAGCGACCACAACGGTCACGACGAGGGCGACGATCGACAAGCGCAAGCGGCTCTTGAGGGACATGATTTGCGGTCACGAAGGCGAATCCAGCTGCTTGCCCGAACGGCGCCCGGCCGCTGCTCCAGATTCGTTACAGCTCGTTAGCCGGCGGACTCGCTCGTCGAGTACTCTTTCAGCTTGTTGTGCAGTGTCTTCAGACTGACTTCCAGGATGCCCGCCGCACGTGTTTTGTTATTCCCGGTATGCTCGAGCGTCTTGAGGATCAGCGCTTTTTCCGCGCCGTGAACCGTCGTGCCGACTTGCAGGTGAACCGCGCTCGGGTCGGACGAATGGCTCTGTTGAGCCCGCTGCGCGGAACCGCGAAAGCCGCCCATCAGGTGACTGGGCAAGACGCTCCCCTCACCGGCCAGGATTACGGCTCTCTCCAGCACGTTGCGCAGCTCTCGGACGTTGCCCGGCCAGTTGTGTCCCCGGAAGGTCTTGATCACGTCGGGATGGAAGTCGACCACGCGGCACTCGTGCTTTTTGTTGAGGTCCCGGACCAAGACTTCGGCGATTGGCAACAGGTCGTCCATTCGGTCGCGCAAAGGGGGCAGGTGGATCTGGAACACGTTGAGGCGGTAGTAGAGATCTTCGCGCAGTTCGTTTTCCCTCAGGGCCTCTTCCATGTCTTTGTTGGTGGAAGCGATCACGCGCACATCGACCTGAAGTTCGCTGGAGCCTCCCAGCCGGCGAACGCGGGAATCCTCGAGCACTCGCAATAGTTTGGCTTGCGTGCCGATCGGCATGTCTCCAATCTCGTCGAGCAACAGCGTGCCCCCGCTGGCCAGCTCGAAACAGCCCGAACGGCGCTGCACGGCCCCGGTAAAGGCGCCCTTCTCATGACCGAAGAGTTCGCTTTCCATCAAGGTCTCTGGAAGGGCGGCGCAGTTGATCGCGACAAACGGACCATTCTTTCTTGGACTCAGATCATGAACCGCGCGGGCGACGAGTTCCTTCCCCGTGCCACTTTCGCCGGTTACAAGAACGGCAGCCTTGCTGGGGGCGACCTGGCGGGTCATCGAAAAAACTTCCTGCATGGCCGCCGAACCACCGACCAGGCCGTCGAGCAATCCTTGATAGCTCAACTGGCGGTGCAGCAGGTCGGTTTCCTCGGTGAGACGTCCCTGCGATGCGGCTCTGTCGAGCAATACCTTGAGTGCGCTGGCCTGGATGGGCTTTTCCAAGAACCAGAACGCACCCAGGTCACGGACGGTTTTTATGGCGTTCTCGATGCTGCCGAACGCGGTCAGAACAATCGACGCCGGATGGCTGCCTTGAACGCTCAATTGCCGCAGCAGTTCAAAGCCGTCCATGCGCGGCATATTGAGGTCGGTGACGATGACGTGGGCCGAAAAGGATGCCAGTTTTTCCAGGGCGTCCTGGCCGTCGGATGCGGTTTCTACGGCAAACCCCCACGACGAGACAAGGCTCGCTAGCCCCGCTCGCTGATCGGCTTCATCGTCAACGATCAGCACGCGCGACGGTGCCGGCTGCTCGGTTTCGCTCATCGCCTCTCCATTTTAGTGGACGTTGTATCGGGTGGGCGCGGCGGCCGATCGATTGATTGACGCTCGATTGACTGACGCTCGATTGACTGACGCGGGTCTATCCATGGGCGCGGATGTATCAATTGACTCACGCGGATGTATCGATTGACTCACCGGGGTCTATCAATTGACGCGCGCCGACAGTAAATGGATTCGGCTGGGACGGTAAAATCGCTCGATTCGGGCTTGGCTCTGTCATCGGCGGCTTGCCCGCGGCTATACGCCGGAAGACCGGGCGCTCTGAATCTGGCCGCGGCGGCCGCGAAAAGAAGACTGGCATGGAACGGCGGAAGCTGCCATAATGAAAATGTAGTATTACTGAACTCCCTACCATCGCTTCGCAGAACGGAAAGTAACAAAGGTTCCAACCTCTGGATTGTCCCACCTGCAAGATCTTAGGCTAGCTCAGAAAAACAGAAGAATTTTAAGGAGAATTTTGTAATGGCAGAACAAGGTGTTGTGAAGTGGTTTAACGAATCCAAAGGTTACGGTTTCATCGAGCGCTCGAGTGGCGGCGATGTATTCGTGCATTTTTCGGCTATTCAAGGTGACGGCTACCGGACCCTCGAAGACGGATCTGAAGTCGAGTTCGACGTCGAGCAAGGCCCCAAAGGTTTGCAGGCGGTCAACGTCGTACCGAATCGCTAAGCCTCCCTCGTAGTTAACATCAAATAATGGGCACGGCCGACAAGGCCGTGCCCAACTTTAACCCTCCCGCCGCGGCAAAGGTTTTGTTCATCCGAGCCGCTCGTTCGTATCCTCCCCCTCCCCCGCGCAAAATTGCAATCAGCAACGTTGTGCATTCCAGTCCAGCACCATGGTGGCGCAAGCTCTCAGCTTGGCGCGTCCACTCTTTTTTCGGCGCCTGGAGTTTCAATCTTTCTGGGGCTTGCAGCCCCACGTCTCGCGTTTGATCGACCTCTCGTGTTTGATCGACCTCTCGTGGTGGCCCGTCACTGGCGTTCTGGGCTCTGATAGGCTACGTCAAGACAGTAGGCGATTCTCGTCTTTTGGACAAAATACAGGAGAACGCTGCATGGCCGCATCGACTGAAGAAATACTCAATCATCACTTGCAAGCCTTTGGCGAGGGCAACCTGGAGGCGATTCTCGCCGACTACACCGAGGAATCGATCGTATGCACGACGGAAGGCCTGCTGGAAGGTTTGAATGGGATAACGCCTTTTTTCGAGTCCTTCTTCGAGGAATTCTCCAAGCCGGGCGCCTCCTTTGGCATGGACCAGCAAATCGTCCGGGGAGAGCTGGCCTTCATCGCCTGGCACGCGGAATCAGCGGACCAGCACTATGATCTGGGCACGGACACTTTCATCGTTCGAGACGGCAAGATCGTGGCGCAGACCTTCGCGGCCAAAACGACCGCGAAAAGCTAAGCTCATGCCCCGCTGGAATCTCTGGGTGGTTGTGGCGAACTTGCTCCTCGCCTTCACCACGATGATACCGGGCGCACATGCGGCGGACCGGCCGCCGAATGTCATCTTGATCTTCTCCGATGACCAGGGGACGATCGACCTCAACATCTACGGAGCCAAAGACCTCTCCACTCCGCACCTTGACTCACTGGCGCGGCGGGGGACGCGGTTCACGCAATTCTATGTGGCTGCTCCGGTTTGCTCGCCGTCACGGGCCGCTTTGCTGACCGGACGTTACCCGCAGCGAGCGGGAGTGCCCGGCAACGTCGGCCTCGGCAAGCGTGGCATGCCTGCCGAGCAGGTGACCATGGCCGAGATGCTCAAGGCGGCCGGCTATCGCACGGCGCTTGTGGGCAAGTGGCACCTGGGGGAAGTCAACGGCCTCGGGCCGCTCGACCAGGGATTTGATTCCTTTTACGGCCATAAGCGCGGCTGTATCGACAACTACTCACATTTTTTCTACTGGAAGGGCCCCAACAATCACGACTTGTGGCGCAACGACGGAGAAGTTTGGGAAGACGGCAATCACTTCAGCGACCTGGTTGTCCGCGAGGCCAAACAGTTTCTCGACGACAACAGAGACCGACCGTTCTTTCTCTACCTGCCTTTCAACATTCCCCATTACCCCTTGCAAGGGGCGCCCAAGTGGCGGGAGCACTACAAGAATTTACCCTCACCCCGGCGTGACTATGCGGCGCTGGTCTCGACTCTGGACGAGAAAGTCGGCGAGATTCTCGATCATGCCGACCGCTTGGGGCTGACCGAGAATACGCTGGTCATCTTTCTCTCCGACCATGGCCACTCGACCGAGGAGCGGACAATGTTCGGCGGCGGGAATGCCGGGCCGTATCGGGGCGCCAAGTTCAGCTTATTCGAGGGCGGCATTCGGGTGCCGGCGATTGTCAGCCTGCCGGGCCTGATTCCCGAGAATGCCGTGCGCGATCAGTTCGCCACCTCGGTCGACTTGTTGCCCACAGTCGCCGAGATCACGGGCACCGAGCTTCCCAAGCGCAAGATCGACGGCAAGAGTTTGATGCCGGTCATACTTTCCGCCGAGGCGAAATCACCCCACCAGGTCTTCCACTGGCAGCGAGGCAAGCAGTGGGCGGTTCGCGACGGCGACTGGAAATTGATCGTCAACGCCCAACGCACCGTACGCGGGCCCGTCTCGGAAGACGAAAGGATCTTTCTCAGCGATTTTTCAAAGGATACGAGCGAACGCCACAACCTGGCCAAGCAGCACGACGGTGTCGTTGAGCGTCTGACGGCGCTGCACGAAAAGTGGGTCCAGAGCGTTCAGGCCTGGTAGCCCGCTGGCTGTGTGATGTAGCGGCCAGCCCTTGTCGAATAAGGTCGATTCCCCATGGTAAACCTGCCTTTCTCAAGGAGAAGTCCACGCTCTATGCGAAAGGCTGCCTTTAGCATGGCGCTGATTGCTCCGCATATGCAAGTTCAGCTACTTTGCTTCCAGCAGCCCCCCGGTCGCGGCAGAGTTTGTCCCGCGGGGTGTCCGCGGGCTCCCATGAGCTTGTGAGTCAAAACGGGCAGGCAAGATGAAGCTGGATCCGCGGGGAGGGGTCTGATCTCACGGCTCGGTGTAGATGCGAACCGCGTTGCTGGAGCGGCCGCCGATTTCCAGCGTCAACTCAGCGGTGCCGGAGTTGAGGACACTAGGAACCTCCACTTCGATCATGTAGGTCCCGATGTAGCCACCCGCCAGAGTAGAGGAGAGAACCCGCAGCGGCACCCCGTTGAGGTAGGCCTTCACCGGCTGTACGGTGGCAGGCGGGTCTTCGAGCGGCGCCGGCACTCCGGTTGGCCACTCGGGCCTGACCTTCCCCAAACCGGTAGCCAAGATCAAGATGTGACCGCCCGCGATGGCGGGATGCCGGGCATTCAATAGCACTCCCGTACCGGCGTCGAGAATCAAGGGGTTGCCGCGATCGACGAACACCGCCGGCGACACATCGGCAAGCGGATAACCGATCTGGGTAGTTCCCGCCGGCGTCCGCAGCGAAAGCGAGAGCTGCTCGCCCGAGGCATCGAACGGCACCTGAATTTGCGCTTGGTAGGCGTCGGAAAGCAGAATCGGCGCGGATCTGCCCTTGACCGTCGCGGCTGTCAACCCTCCGCCGAGAACCGTGAGCAGCCCGCCGGGAGCCGCCGCACGCAGGCTCAGGTCCGCGGCGTTCAGCACGCGCAGTGCGTCGGTGACAGCCGGCGCCCTGGCGCGATAGATGCCAAAAGCATCGACCGACGCATAGAGCTGCCCCGTCACCGTATCCAGCGTCAAATCACGCACCGTCCCGCTCGGCAGGTTGCCCGCGACGGCGCGCCATGGTGTGGGCGGCGACGGGTTGCGCAGATCAGTGATGGTGTAAAATACGCCCGCCTCGCCGGCGACGTAGAGCGCGCCGGTCGATGGGTCGGCCGTGACGGCGTAAACGGCGCCGGGAGGAAGATCGGCGGTCAGGTCGTCCCAGAAGACGCCTCCGTTCGTGGTGCGCATGACACGGCTGCCCGAGCCGCCATCGAGCACGGCGACCGCGGCGTGAGATTCGCTGGGATTGCCGAAAATCGCCGACACGCCGGCATCTGATGGCGGCAACCCTTCGAAGGCAGGACGCCAGGTTTCTCCGCGATCTTCGGAAATCCAGATCAGGCCGTCGCTGGTTCCCGCGTAGTAAAAGCGGCTTTCATCGCCGGCCTGGGCGAAAGCACTGATGAAATGCGCTCCCGGGTTCTGACATTCGCCTATGCCACAGGTGGTCAGGTCAGCCGATGGCGTGTCGCCGCCGGTCCAGATTCGGAAGCTGGCCAGCATGCCCGCTGGCAGCAATAGCGGCGTGGCGGCATGGCGCAACTGGTCTTCGGCGGGAAGCGTCCGAAAACCGTCCACCCATGCCCCTCGATCCGCCTGCGATACCGGCTGCCAGGCGATGCCAGCGCCCGGACTCGCCGCAATTTCCCCCAAGCCGGTGGCGATCAGCCGAACTCCACCGCCGGAGGCTGGTCCCAAGAAACGGCCGCCGGGGAAATTCGGCAAATTCGCATTCAGGCTAACCCAGGTCAGGCCCTTGTCAGCGGACTTCCAGACACCCGCTGAATTCGACACGGCAATTGTGTCGAGATCGAGCGGCGAGAAAGCTATCGAGACCTGCCACGGGCCGATGATCGAGCCCAGCGCGTCCTCAGTCAGGTTGATCCAGCTCTCGCCGCCATCGGTCGAACGATGCAGGTCGCGGCCCAGGGCAAACAGGGAGAAGCGGTCAAACGGATTGGCTACCACGAGTGCCCCAGGATCGTCTCTCGGGGCCTCCGCGTCAGAGGTAATGACCGGCGATCGTCGAAACGGGCTGATTTCCCCGGGAGTGTTGGCGAATTGCTGCCAGGTTGCACCCAGGTCAGAGGAAGCCCAGACTCGGCCCGACCCGGTGCGCACGTAAAGAACGGCACCGTCGAGGGAGAACGCTACGTCGGAAACCGGCCCGCCCACCACGCCGGCCAATCCAACGTTGATCCCTCGCGAACCGACTCGGGTCCATCGGGGTCCGGGGCCCGGCAGCGGGTCCGCAGCTGACAAGTGCGGCACTGCCAGGCTCAGCACCCAGCCAGCCGCCAAAATGAGAACGCCTATCCGCATCTGTTCGAGAAGTTATATCGCAGCGCGCAATTCGGCATATTGCAATCCCTAGTTCGGCATATTGCAATCCAAGGACCACCCCGGATAGCCTTGACTTACGGTAAAATTGTGTCAAGTTGACACAATACCATGTCTCTTCAGACTAACCGAACTGGCAAGACGTTACGAGTATCTAGGTGAAATCGTTGATAAAGTTGAGGGAGTCGAAGCCCGTGAACTCGGCCCTCCACATGCATCGGCAGGGTTGAGCATGGGCCCAAAGTGTATTCAGCCGGCGGGAAAAGCAGCTATTGCAGCCGCGTTTGCCGTCATTTGCCTGCTGTGCCAGCCCCTCCAGGCGGACGATCTTTCCGCCGCTGCAGTCCTCAGCTCCGGCGGACGGGTTTCGGTCATCCGTGACAGCACGGAGTGGGCGCTCTTCGACGGCAGCACCGTTCAAGTAGGCGAATTGATCGTGACGGGCGAAGACGGTTTCGCGCATTTGCAAGTCGCCGACGGCAGCTCGTTCACCGTCTATCCCAACTCGCAAGTGATTTTTCGGAAGAACCCGGGCAGCCTCAAAGACCTGCTCGATCTGTTTCTGGGACGCATCAAGGTTCACATCCAGAAGCTTGGCGGCGGACCAAACGACCAGCGAATATTCACGCCGACGGCGGTGATCTCGGTGCGCGGAACGATCTTCGACGTCAGTGTGGATGAAGACGAGACGACGGTCGTTGCTGTCGATGAAGGCCTGGTCGGCGTCAGCCACCGCCTGTTGCCTAGCAGTGACGAAGTGGACGTTCCCGCCGGGCAGAGCTTGATTATTTATCGCAACGCGCCGCTGGCCAAAGCGGGGGTCGATAAGTCCAGAGCGGTCGCGGTCGCCGACGAGGTCGCCCGGACTCTGGCCTACATTTGGAACCGCATCGGCCGCCGCGCCGGCAGCTCACCCGGAGGCGGCGCGGGCGGCGGTTTGCCGGGTGATACGCCTGCTGGCGGGCCGCCGCTGCCCGGGGATACGCCGGCTCCCGCGCCTCCGCCCGCACCGGAGAACTAGCCGGCATGGCTCACCGGCTGACGAGCCAAGCACATGAGAGGCCCGCCATTACTTCGTTGCGCTTTCTCGCCGTGCTCAACGGACTGGCGAGGTAACGTCGGCCCGGAGGCCGACGCGGCTCGCCGGGAGGCGCGCGCCACCTCAGACCGGCACGCGCCTCGTACTGACGGGCCTCATGCGCTCAAGACTTCTCATAACTGCCGATATTTAAAACGTTCTCGAAGGCAACCAGATTACATGCGGAATTACATGCGGTCGGATTTCCGTCTGACTTGCGCCTCACCGAAACGACAGGTATAACAAAAGGTCTATCGTCGAGCAGGTCCGCGCGACTGGCGAGTCAGTGGAATCAACCACGAGGAAGCGCTGGACCTTACAAAGAGATGCCGTTCGCCTGGGCCTGTCTCGTTGGCCCGGGCCTTCTTGTTTCCAGCCCGCTTTTCTCACCGCGTGCTTCGGCCGTCAGGCGGTGAAAAAAGCGGGCTAGCCCGCCCGTGCCGCTCGGCCAAGCAAGGAGCAAACCGAACATGTCAGCGAATCGAGAACTACTCAGGCAAAATGACCCCGCCATTTACGACGCCCTGGTTGGAGAAGAAAAACGCCAGCAGGCCGGAATCGAGCTGATCCCTTCGGAAAACTACACCTATCCGGAAGTTCTCGAAGCGCTGGGCTCGATCTTCACCAATAAATACTCCGAGGGCTACCCTGGACGCCGCTACTACGGCGGGCAAGAGTTTACCGACGTCATCGAAAACGTCGCACGCGATCGCGCCAAGCAGTTGTTCGGTTGCGAGCACGTCAACGTGCAGCCGCTGTCGGGCTCGCCGATGAATCAGGCGGTCTACATGGCGTTCCTGCAGCCGGGCGACACCGTGCTGGGCATGGATCTCTCCCACGGCGGCCACCTGACCCACGGCGCACCGGTTTCGCACATGGGCAAGATCTACAACTTCATCCGCTACAAGACTCTTCCCGAAGAGCAAGGACGAATCGATTTCGATGCACTGCGCAAGACGGCTCTCGAATTCAAGCCGAAGATGGTCCTGTGCGGCTATTCGTCTTATCCACGAGATTACGACTACGCCGAGTTCAAGAAGATCGCGGACGAGGTTGGCGCGCTGACGATGGCCGATGTCTCGCATATCGGCGGTTTGATCGCGGGCGGCGTCATGCGCAATCCCGTCGACGCGGGCTTCGATTTCGTGACCACCACGACGCACAAGTCCATGCGAGGACCGCGCGGCGGGATGATCCTGTGCAAGGCCGAGCATCGGAAGGCAATCGACAAGTCCGTTTTTCCTGGTATGCAAGGAGGACCGCACATGAACGCGGTCGCGGGCGTGGCGACCACTCTCGGAAAGGCCCTGCAGCCCGAGTTCAAGCAATACTGCGCGCAGGTGCTGACGAACGCCCAAGTGCTGGCGCAAACGCTGATGGAGGGCGGCGCACAGCTCATCACCGGCGGCACCGAGAATCACATGATGGTCGTCGACACGGTCGCCAGCTTTGGCATGAACGGCCGGGTCGCCGAAGAGACGCTCGATGCGGTCTCCATCACAACGAACAAACAAATCATCCCGGACGACCCCAACCCGCCTTTGAAGCCGAGCGGCATTCGACTCGGCACCCCTGCCGCAACCACACGCGGAATGAAAGAGCCCGAGATGAGGCAGCTCGGCCAGTGGATCGCCAAGGCCTTACAGAGCCACGAGGACGCGGCGGTGCTGCAGTCCATTCGCGGAGAAGTCGAAGCGCTCTGCCAGCAGTTGCCGGTCCCGGGAATCGAGTAGGGAACAGCCAGCGGCGCGGGTGCTTAGGAAGCCGCCGCGGCTGCCAGCGGCCGCAACGCCTCAATCACATCATCGGGTTCCATCCGGCGAGTGAAGTCGGCGGTTACATGCGTCTGCCGGATGATGCCTTCGGCGTCGATGATGAAGGTCCCGGGAACCGGCAGGTTCCAGCTCCCGTCGCCGTTTTGCTCGCCCAGGTCCAAGCTGTAAAAGCCCAGGTAGAGCTCCTTAAGTTCGGGCGGCACCGTGAACTGAACGCGGTAGTCGCGAATGACTTTTTGCGCGACGTCGCTGAGAACGTCGAAGCTCAGCGCGGCCTTTTCCTGCAAGGAAAGCGTGTGTTGGAGAGATTGAGGCGTCACCGCAACCAGCGAAGCCGGTGCCTCGCGGATGTCGGGCAGTGCTCGCTCGAGCGCCCTCAGCTGTAAATTGCAGACGGGACACCAGTCTCCCCGAAAGAAGCTCAGCACAACCGGCCCTTTCGCCAAGCGGTCGTTCAGGCGGACTGGTTTGCCATTGGGGTCGGGCAACTCAAAATCCGGTGCGCGCTCGCCGACCGAGAGGCCGGGCGCCACTTGATTCTCTTCGAGCCGTCCCATCGCCGCCGCAAAGGCCTCGATCACATCGTTCGGTAAGGCATAACTGGCAAGAACCTGCTGAATTTCGTCGTTGAGATTCATTTTGTGCCGCCCTCGAAGACGCCGCCCGTCTCTCCGTCATTCTACTAGGCTGCCCGGAGGGCGGCCGCGACGACGACGAGCGGCAACGAAATAGAGGGGCTGCAATGGCGGACAAGATGTGGCCATAAGCGCGGTGAAGCGCCGGAGCTTGCGTCAGCACCAAGCGCGGACTTCCGTCCACGCCTCTGTCCGGCCATCCGGAATGGCTTGCCACAGGATTTGACTCAATGGTCATTTCGGCGTTAGATGTTCCCGGATACCCTTTTAGAGGGAACTATCGCGCTCCGTATTCGTATGTCGAAGTGGGAGGTAGTAAGTCAACAAAAATGCTGAAACTTCTGTTCGTGTTGTTTGCGCTCGGCGTCTTGTTCGTCATGGCCTTGCCGCTAGCGCTGCTGATGCTGGTTGCCGCGCCGTTTGTGTTCCTGGCCTGCCTGGCGGTCAAGGCGCTTGGATTCGTGGCCGGCGGTATTCTGCATATACTCGCGTGGGCTTTTGCGGTGGTGCTCGCCGTTGGTTTGGCGGCTGTTTTCTTGCCCCTCGTGCTCATCTTCTGATGGGCCATGGCTGACCAATAGGCCGGGACCTCGAGTCCTCGGAGTTTGTGGCCGGACGGTTGGCTGCGCCAATCGCGGAGCTGCTGCCTGCTCCTGGAGCGTGGACTTCCGTCCAGGCCTCTGCCTCGACGGGTTGACGTCGCGGTGGCCAGCGGGGCGGCGACTACTGCACCACGAACTCAGCGAACAATACTTCCTTGAGTTCTCCCCCTTCGAGTTCTCCGCCGTCGACCAAAGGCGAGAGCCGCTCTTGGATCTCAGTGCGAAGCGTTTCCTTACCCTGTGGATCACTCAATTGTTCGAAGGTCTTCGATGAAATCAAAGTCAGCACCTGATCCCTCAACTTTGCCATCAGCAGAGCATCTTCGGTAACCTCAGCCGCCTTTTCCTCCGGCGCCACGGCCAGCTTCAACTGCAGTTTGGCATAGCGTTCGCCCGATGCGTCGTTGATATTCGTCAAGAATGTCTCCATCTCGAGGATGCCTACCGTCTCCTCGACGATCTCTTCTTCTTCCTCTCCGCACCCGGCGGCAAACGTTATGATGGCCGCCACGAGAAAAATGCCGATCCATCTCTCTTTTCTATTCACTTGGAGCATCTGCGTTTTCCTCCCCTGAACCCAAGTCTTCCAATTGCTTCTTGCCGACATCCCCTTCTTCCACCGTGAAGACGAACTCGATTCGGCGATTGGCGGCGCGTCCCTCCGCCGTGCCGTTATCCGCCACCGGCACCGATTGGGCTTGCCCGATGGCTCTCATGCGCTCGGGGGCCACGCCCTTCTCGGCCATGTAGCGCACGGCTTGACCGGCTCGCGCAGCCGACAACTCCCAGTTACTGGGGAACGTAGCGGTCGCAATCGGGACGTCGTCGGTATGTCCAATCACATCCACCGAACGTGAAACCGTGGAGATATACTTCGCCAAGGCATCGAGCACCGGCAGCGCTTGCGAATTGATACGCGCATCGCCGGAGCCGAAGATCAGATCTCCTTCGAGCTGCAGGACGACTCCGTGTTTGTTCAGTTTCGCGCTGCCGCCGCCCTCGACACCGGCCTGCTTCAAAATCTCGTTCAACTGCTCTGCGATGTCTTTGGCCGCCGTCCCCCCGTCTCCCTCTTTGGCGTTCTCGTGAGACATCAGCTTGCTTCCCGATGGGACGTCCGAAAGCGCAATCTCGGATTTCAACCCCAGGGCGTCTTTCACCGACCCGATCATCGCCTGGAATTTGACTTTCTCCGTATTGGAGAAGGACAGCAAAAGCACGAAGAAGGTCAGCAACAGCGACATCAAGTCCGCGAAGGTGACCATCCAATCCGGCGCACCGACCTTACACTCTTCGCATTCTTCTTCCACTACTCAGATTTCTCCTTCTCATCCGTTGCACTACCCGGCGCATTGCGCAATTTGGGAGCCAAGAACCCCTTGAGTTGCTGATCGATCGATGACGGGTTGCTGCCCTGCGCAATGCCGATCACGCCTTCGAGGCAGACCATCATGCTGAGAACTTCCTCGGACGAGCGCACCTTAAGCTTATCGGCCAGCGGAAGGCACACAACGTTGGAAATCAGTGCTCCGTAGAGCGTCGTCAGCAGTGCCACCGCCATGGCCGGCCCGATTGCGGAGGGGTCCTCCAGCGTGGCAAGCATTTGGACCAGCCCGATCAGCGTACCGATCATGCCGAACGCCGGGGCCGCCTGCCCCATTCCCTCGAGAACTTCTTGCCCTCGCTTGTGGCGGTTGGAGGTGGCGCGCATGTCCGTTTCCAAAATGGCGCGAATCGTATCGGACTTTACACCGTCCACGCACATGCCGATACCTTTGGCGAGAAAGCCGTAGTCGATTTCCACTTTCTCGAGCGCCAGCAGGTCCTTTCGGGCGGTTTTCGCCATCTCGACCACCTGGGGGATCAACTGGTCGGGCAGAGGGGCCTTCGTCGTGAACGCTTTGCCGACTACGCTGAACGTCCCGATCACACTGGCGAGCGGGTTACGGACAAGCGTCGCGCCGACCGCGCCGCCGATAACCACGCAGGCTGACGGAATATTGATGAACATGATGGGGTCGCCACCCATGACAATGGTGGCGCACACCAGAACAATGCAGAGAGCGATACCGGCGATCGTTGCAATATCCATAGGTCACTTTTCGATACAGGAGCTTCTGTGTGTGCGTATCGACGTGTGAGGGCGAAACTTGAGCGTGAGGCGTGAAGGAAGTCGCTTGGCCCCGTCAATCAGCTGGAAACGCACGCCTCGGCGAAAGCGCCGGCCAGCCAGTAACGCCGGGACGAGTGACGACAGAGAGGTTGCGACAGAGAGTGGCGACAGAGAGGTTGCAACAGAGAGCGTTTCGAAAGGAGCGTTTAGGGAAAGAGTGTGTTGAGAAGGAGCGTTTGGAAAGGAGCGAAGTAGGCGACCTGAAGTAGGAACGTTGAGTTGAGGGAGGGTTCAGGAAATCGCACAAGCGAAGGGAGAGACCGAGCTCGCGGCGACTGCGAGTCCACGCCCGGCCGGGAGACGCCGAGACAGAGAGAGCAGCGTCGTGAGATCGAACTTCATAGAGCACCGCGTCGAGAGCGACGTCAAACGAGTGCGGATGGAAGCCCGCTCGAACGTCCCATCAGCGAAAACGACTCCCCAACCCTCCCCGGACAACGACGAGCCTCCTCATGGAAGCCGTGGACGGCAGTCCACGCTCGGGCGCGGCGCGCTACGCCCCTGCGCTGGCCGGGAGGCTTTCCAATCACCGCCCCGACCAACTTCGGCAACGCCCGGCTAGCAAGCATTCGGCTCGTCCACTTTCAACCACTCCACAAACTTGAGAGCCTTGTTTACACCACAAGAGGCGCTTTTTCAAGCCAACGTGTTGAATCGGCGGACTTGCGGCCGCACCCCGGCAACTCTCGAACAGAGCGCGAATAGGTTTCCCTGAACATCTCAAGACGCTTCAGGCGACGGAAGAGAATTCTATCTTCGCCTCTTGTTCTCCACAATATGATGTGTTTTTCTACTTAACACCACAATATCTAGTAGTGCTGTGGCAACTAGGCAAGTTTTTTCGTGAAGTCCGGCTTTTTCCCTTGACAAACCGGTGGTCAGCGGGCATTCTGTAAGGGTTGGAAGTGGTCAAAAGTGGTTCAAAGTGGACAGCTTAGTATGGCGACCCATTCGACAAAGTTGATCGTCCATGATCTTGTTTCGAGGAACACAGACCGGCAACGTCGACGAGAAAGGTCGATTGAAGCTGCCTGCCAAGGTCCGGCAACGGTTTGAGGACAAGTATGAGGATCGGGATGTGTTCATCACTAGTCTCGACGGAAAGGTCGTCAAGCTCTTCCCGCTGCGAGAGTGGGAAGCCGTTGAAACCAGGCTATCGGAAAAGTCAACCGAAAGTAAAGAGATGGACGGTGAGGTAAAAGACAAGATTTTGTTCCAAGCGAACAAATACGGTTCTGAGGAATCCTTGGACAACCAAGGTCGTGTGCTTGTGCCCGCGGTTTTGCGGGAGACCGCGGGCATGAGCGGCGAAGTAAAAATCCTTTGGTCGTCCAACCATATGTTAGTCCTGAGCGGCAGTCAGTTCGACAAGGTGTCGGAGCAAAAGGAATTGACCGCCGAAGAGTCGAAGCACGCGGCCAACCTGGGGATTTGATGATTGCGCCACTATCCGGTTCTCCTCGACGAAGCAATCGAATACTTGAATGTCGATCCGGCCGGAGTCTATGTGGATTGTACTTTTGGCGAAGGCGGGCACAGCGAGGCCATTTTGAAGCAGTTGACAAGCGGCCGCCTGATTGCCCTGGACCGCGATTTGACGGCGATCGAAGCTGGCCGCGAGAGACTAGCGCAATATCAGGATAAGTTGACCTTGATTCACTCCGAATACAGTGCCGTTGCCGAATTCGTGAAGACCCCTGTGCGGGGAATTCTGGCAGATGTGGGAATTTCCCGGCGGCACTTAGAGCCGGAGCGCGGTTTCAGTTTTATGCACGAAGGGCCCCTGAACATGGCTATGGATCAGGGGCAACGCCTAACGGCGGAAACCATTGTCAATCACTACGGTGAGCGGCAACTTGCCGATCTGATCTTTCAGTTCGGTGAGGAAAGGAGGAGTCGAGGAATCGCTAGAGCCATTGTTCGGGGACGGCCGATCCGCACCACCACCCATTTAGCGGAAATTGTGGAGAAGGCCGTTCCTCGAGCAGCCCACGGGAGAATTCATCCCGCAACCAGAACGTTTCAGGGAATCCGAATCGCCGTCAATGACGAACTGGGTGAACTGGAGAGGTTGCTGGAAGTGGCGCCATCGCTGCTTTCCGCTGGTGGCCGCATGGTCGCGATTAGCTTTCACTCCCTGGAAGACCGTTTGGTGAAGCAGAGTTTTCGCTCCTGGAAGCAAGAAGGAGTGTACGAAGTGCTGACGCGGCGGATCGTGAGACCGTCGCCCGATGAGATCAGCAAGAATCCAGCAAGCCGAAGCGCCAAGCTGCGCGCGAGTGAAAGGACCGCTCTCGAATGGCCACACCAGAATTAGTCATGCAAGTGCTGGCACGCGCAGCGAGTCCAGCGCCGCTATTATCACCACGAACGCAAGAGAAGCTGTGCAAAGTCGTGGAGTTTGACCCGGATGGCAAACAGTCCCGTTCCTACGAAGCCCAACAATCCCTACCGACAGATTTATTGGGACCCAGTGGCTTCACTTTCGATGGGGTTCGCGCGGGACGCGCCATCCGGGCCGGGCTCTCCAGACGCTCGGCGGCAACCAGTCCGATGCCGATGGAGGACGTCTACTTCCACGTCAAGGGTCTCGACAATTCCAAGCGCAGGCGAAGAATCGACCCAGCCGAGAAGAGCGCCTTGAGGCGCTATGTGATCGGCGGGTTCGTGGCTGTTGTTGTCGTGCTGGCGGCCTTCGGGCCGAGGGCCGCCCTGAGACAGTCGGGTTATCGCATCGAGCAGCTCAGCAAGCAGCAGCAATCGCTCAAGGAAATCAATCACCAGTTGACAATGCGCCAAGCCGTGTTGAGCGATGTCCGCCGAGTAACGGCACTGGCGGAAGCGAGAGGATTGGCGACGCCCCCACCGGAGCGCTACGCCTGGCAGAACCGCACGATTACACCGTTGATGGGCAGCAGTGAATTGGCCAGTCATAGCACGAACGCGCAGCCCTGACCGGCTTAGCGGGCAGCCGTTGAACGGCTGGTTCCGCACTGGCACTAGCACATGAGAAACGGATGGCACGCAATGGACAGCAAAGCAACCGCGGCTCCCGAAGGAATCGTCGCGGGCCGCTGGGCCGTTTCGGCCTCTTGCTGAACAAGGTCAGCAGCCGTCCTCCCTTCCGCCTGATCCTCTTCGGTCTTCTCTCAACGTTGTGGTTCGTGGCGGTCCTGGTTTATCTTTGGGACTACCAGGTTCGCCAAGTCGAGCATTTCAATGAGAGGGCCAAGAAGCAGCAGCAGGGAACGATCGAGATCCGTGCCGCGCGCGGCGTCATCTACGACCGGCTGGGCGAGAAGCTGGCCTTCAGCACGCCGGCTCAATCCATAGGAGTATTCCCGGATGAGGTGCCGAATCCGGAGCTGACCGCCGCGCTGCTCTCGGAGGTTCTCGGTACCCCCGCACACACCATTCTCAATAAGCTGACGCGCTCCAAATTCCAGTGGATCAAGCGTCTGGCCGAGCCCGGAGAGGTCGAACGAATTCGCAATCTCAACCCGTCCGGGATCCATTTCGAGAAAGAGAACAAACGCTATTACCCGGACGGAACCGTTGCGTCGCACCTGATCGGAGCCGTCGGCGTCGATCATGAAGGGCAGGCGGGACTGGAGCAGTCCTTCAATTCACTCCTGCAAGGCGAGGCGGGAACACGGCTGGTTCAATATGACGCCAAGCGCAAGTATTACTCCAGCCGCGTGGTGAAAGAGCCCATTCCAGGGGCGGACCTGGTTCTAACGATCGACCATCGGATTCAAATGATGGCCGAGCGGGAGCTGGCGCGTGCCATTGCCGAAACACAAGCCATGGCGGGAACGGTCGTCGTCATGGACCCCCATAACGGCGATCTGTTGGCGAACGCAAACTGGCCGACGTTTAATCCCAATGACCGAGTGTTGGACGCTAGCAGCTTGGCGTTGCGCCGAAACTTTGCTCTCAGCAACCTGATCGAGCCGGGGTCTACGTTCAAGGTAATTTCGATTTCCGCCGCTCTCGAGGAAGGGCTCGCCACACCGGACGAGGTTCTCGACTGCCAGATGGGCGCGATCTACATTGGCCGCAGGCGAATTAGGGATCACAAGCCTTACGGCCTGCTCACGGTGGCTCAAATCTTGGCAAAATCGAGCAACGTCGGCGCGATCAAACTAGGACTGCGCTTGGAGCCTGAACGGCTCTACCGCTACGCCCGGAAGTTCGGCTTCGGGCAGCTAACGGGGCTTCCCTTGCCCGGTGAAACCGCCGGGTTGCTGCGCCCGCCGGAAAAATGGAATCCAGGATCAATTGGATCGGTGCCCATCGGACAAGAGATCGGGGTCAACGCGATACAGATGGCCCGTGCCATATCGGTCGTGGCGAACGGCGGTCTGCTGCCGAAACCCACCCTGGTGCAGTCGATTGCCTATCCGGATGGCCGCGTCGAGCGGGCTGAGCGCGCCGAGCCCGAGCGGGTGTTGTCGGCGAAAACAGCCGCCCAAATGCGCGCAATGATGGAAGATGTCGTGCGTTCGGGAACAGGACGCTTGGCTCAAACATCCGGCTACCGGGCGGGCGGCAAGACCGGCACGGCGCAGAAGGTGGACCCGGAGACGGGGGCCTATTCACGGAAGAACTATATTCCGAGTTTCGTTGGATTTGCTCCAGTCAATGACCCCTCGATTGTGGTGGTGGTTGTGCTGGATTCCCCTGTCGGAAAATATTACGGCGGCTCGGTGGCGGCTCCGGTGTTTCCCCGCGTGGCGACCCAAGCGTTGCGGTTTCGTGATGTGCCGCCGGACCTGCCTATCACTCCAAGACCACCAGCGCGGGAGCCGATCCCGGAGGATTTGCTCGCTGATTTTGCCGGACCGCTCGATGCGGAGACCGCGGACGGCGGCCAGGGAGCGACGCGCGAAATCGCCGAGGGCGAGATTCTCGTGGCGGCCATGGAGCCAAGCTTGCGAGTGGACACCCACGAGCTGATGCCCCCCCGCGCGGCGGCAACCGTAGCAAGCTTCTCTTCCGCCGCCGGGGTCCCGGAAACCCGCCGGCACGTCGCCCGGTCCGAGTATGTCGACGTATCCGAACCTGTTGATGTAACCGTTGCGCCTGGCGTTGTCCCGGATTTCACTGGCAAGACGGTTCGAGAAGTAGTGAGCTTGAGCGCCTCGATCGGCCTCCCGGTCGAGTTGCGCGGAACCGGATTCGCCCTGCGGCAACTTCCCGCGGCGGGGTCGGCGATTTATCCTGGCCGCTCGATTGCCGTGGAATTCTCTCCGTCGGTGGTAGCGATCGCGAAATGACAGTGGGACAACTGCTGGGTGGAGAGATTGTCAGCACAGCTTTGTCGCCGCGATTGTCGTCACAAGTGGTATCGGGACTTCAGTACGACTCGCGCAAGCTTCAGCCGGGTGAGCTGTTTTTCGCTTTCCCTGGTGAAAACGTCGACGGACACCAGTTCATCGGCCGTGCGTTGCAAGCGGGCGCGGCGGGCATTGTTAGTGAGCGCGAGGCGCCGGCCGAGCCGGGGCGAAAGGATATCGGCGACCGCTGGATTCGAGTCAGGCATGGACGAGAAGCTCTGGCCAGCGCGGCGATCAGGTTTTACGAACGACCCGACCAGCGGCTGAAATTGACGGGCGTCACGGGAACGAATGGAAAGACGACCTCTGTGTTTTTGATCGACTCTGTGCTGCGGGGCGCCGGCTTCACGACGGCTCGCATCGGCACGGTGGATCATCAGGTCGGCAACAAGTCGGCCGACGCGGTGAACACGACGCCGGAGTCGCTGGATTTGGTTCGCTATTTCGCTGATCTGGAAAAGCAAAAAGGCACGCACGCAACATTGGAGGTTTCTTCCCACGCACTGGAGCTTCGGCGTGTCTACGGGCTTGATTTCCACACAGTGGCGTTCACTAATTTATCGCGGGATCACTTGGATTTCCATACGACGATGGAGTCCTACGGCGCGGCGAAAAAGCGGCTATTTGAAGGCGCGGGCGGCGCAACTCCCCGCTTCGCCGTGATTAATCGGGATGACGCTTTCGGAAAAGAACTGATGGAGATCGGCGGCTTTGAAATGCTGACCTACGGGCTATCGAAAGCAGCGGCGGTGCGAGCGGCCAAGGTCGAAGCAACGGCTAACAGCTTGCGCTTCGAAGTGCTCACGCCAGGCGGATCGCGCGAGATTGCGGCACGGCTTCGGGGCGGGTACAACGTTCCAAACATGCTAGCCGCGATTGCGACGGGCCTCTCCTACGGGCTGGACCTGGACACGATCGCGGCGGGTATTGAAAGCTGTCCGCCAATCGCGGGCCGATTAGAGACCGTCGATTGCGGACAGCCGTTTACGGTTGTTGTCGACTACGCGCATACCGATGATGCCTTGGAGAACCTAATTCGGGCGGCTCGCAGTTTGCTGAAACAGGGCGAGGGGCCAGGCCGGGTCCTGACCGTTTTTGGCTGTGGTGGCGACCGCGACCGCACTAAGCGCCCCGCCATGGGAGAAATTGCCGGACGCCTCAGCGACATGGTAATTCTTACATCCGACAATCCGCGAGGCGAAGACCCGCTGAACATCATGAATGACATTCTCGTGGGGCTCAAGCGGGTGGAAAGCAGTTTCTTGCTGGAGCCAGATCGAAGGCAGGCTATCGCTAAAGCGCTGAAAGAGGCCCGAAAAGGGGACATGGTTCTGCTTGCCGGTAAGGGACATGAGACTGACCAGACGGCCGGGCAAGAGAAGATCCCGTTCGATGACCGCGCGGTGGCCCGCCAAGTGCTTGGAGAGTTGGGGTATGGCTGAGTTCGGCGAGGAAGTCCGATCGGGGCAGACGAGCACGCGGGCTCTTGCTCGATGAAATTGGGTTTGGCACGGATCGCCGAGAT